>Ga0075433_10000798_pt1 | contig 21838 bp, 20 predicted proteins | sample RhiMethybrSRZTD2_FD_75299 | JGI IMG/M metagenome (GOLD analysis project Ga0075433, IMG submission 75299) | Populus rhizosphere microbial communities from Tennessee, USA - Rhizosphere MetaG P. TD hybrid SRZTD2 | ecosystem: Host-associated > Plants > Roots > Rhizosphere > Soil | place: USA... | reverse complement strand
CCCGCGTCCTTCAGCGTCGCGGCCTTCAGCGTGAGCAATCGCGCGCCGTCGATGGTGGTCGCCATGTCGGCCAGCATCCAGCCGACCATCTGGTGCTCGCCGATCGGCACGCCGAAGGCCTTGCGCTCACGCGCGTACTTCACCGAGCGCTCGTAGGCACCCGCCGCGATACCGACGGCCTGCGCGGCGATGCCGATGCGGCCGCCGTCCAGCGTCGCGAGCGCGATGTGAAAGCCGCGGCCTTCCTCGCCGATCCGGTTGGCGACGGACACGCGGCAGGCGTCGAAGACGAGCTCGGCGGTGTCGGAGGCGCGGATGCCGAGCTTGTCCTCCGTCTTGCTGACGGAGAAGCCCGGCGTGCCTTTCTCGACCACGAACGCGCTGATTCCTCGGTGTGCGCGCTCGCGGTCCGTCTGCGCGAACACGAGGGCGTACGACGCTTCGCGGCCGGTACTGATGAAGAGCTTGCGGCCGGTGATCACATAGTGCTCGCCGTCGCGCACGGCGATCGTGTGCTGATTGCGCGCATCCGAGCCCGCCTCCGGCTCGGTGAGGGCAAAACAGCCGAGCGCGTGTCCGGCCGCCACCGGCTTGAGGAAGCGCGCGCGCTGCTCATCGCTGCCGTGTTTGTAGACCGGATCGCAGTACAGCGAGTTGTTCACCGACATGACCACGGCGTGCGACGCGCACGCCTTGGCAATCTCCTCCAGTGCCACGACGTATGAGACGGTGTCGGCGCCGCTGCCGCCCCAGGCTTCGGGCACCGCGATGCCGAGCAGACCGAGCTCGCCCATGCGCTTGACCGTCTCGTGCGGGAAGCGTGCGTCGCGGTCGATCTCGGAGGCGATGGGCGCGACGTGCTCCTGCGCGAACTCGCGCGCCATGTCGCGGATCATCGCCTGCTCGTCGGTGAGCTCGATTCTCATGATTGTTCCTACGCTCGCACTCCTATTTTTCCAGCAGCTTCTTGAACTCGTCGGTGAGCGCGGGCACCACCTCGAAGAGGTCTGCCACGATGCCGTAGTCGGCGATCTTGAAGATCGGCGCCTCCGGATCCTTGTTGACCGCGACGATGATCTTCGACGTCCGCATGCCGGCCAGATGCTGAATCGCACCGGAAACGCCAAAGCCGAGGTAGAGCTTGGGCGAGATGGTGCGGCCCGTCTGTCCGATCTGGAAGCGATGCGGCCTCCATCCGGCGTCGACCGCGGCGCGCGAAGCGCCGACGGCGGCACCGATCACCGCGGCCATCTTTTCGAGGATCACGTAGTTCTCGGGGCCCTTCATGCCGCGCCCGCCCGAGATGACGGTCTCGGCCTCGGTCAGCTCAGGCAGCCCGGTGGAGACCTCCTCACGCCGCTCGACGAGCTTCATGCGCGACGCGGGGACTTTGACGCTCGGCTTTTCCACCTGCGCTGTCTTCGCCACGCCGGCCTCGGCGGGCTTGAACACGTTCGGACGCAGCGTGGCGATCCACGGCGTCTTCGCCCACGTCATCTTCGCGAGCAGCTTGCCGGCGTAGACGGGCCGCGTGGCGACGAGCGCGTCGCCATCGAGCACGAGCCCGACGGAGTCGGCCGACAATCCCGCGCCCAGCCGCGCGGCGAGGCGTGCAACGAACTCACGCATGCGGCTCGTCACTGGCGCGAAGATCGCCTTCGGTGATTCCTTGGCCACCAGCTCGGCGAGTGCCGGCACCCAGACCTCGCCCATGTACGGCGCGAAGGCGGCATTCTCGAGCACCCACACCTTGCCCGCCCCCCACGCGCCGAGCTGCTTGATCCCGTCGTCGCTCGCCTTATCGGTGAGCCACACGGCCTCGACGCTGCCGCCCGAGAGTCGGCCTGCCTCGCCGAGCACCTCGGCCATCACTTTCTTGGGAGCGCCCTTCCGATCGTCCTCGACGATGCACCAGTATGCGTTTGCCATGTCAGATCGCCTTCGCGTCTTCGCGCAGCGCGCGAACGAGCTCTTTCACCGCGTCCTTGACCTCGCCCTGAATGATCCGCCCCGGGGGCCGCGCCGGCAGCGCCTCGAGATTCTTCACGGCCAACTGCGGCGACTCGGGCGTGAGCCCCAGATCGCCGGCCTTGACGTCCTTGATCTCCTTCTTCTTGGCGCCCATGATGCCTTTCAGGGTCGGATAGCGCGGCTCGTTGAGCCCCTTCTGCGCGGACAGCACGGCCGGCAGCGGAATGTCGAAGACCTCCAGCCCGCCCTCGACCTGACGGCCCACGCGGACGGTCTTGGCTTCTCCGTCCACCGCTTCTTCCATGATCCAGGAGGCGCACGGCCAGTCGAGCACCTCGGCGAGCTGCGCGCCGACGGCGCCCATGTCGTCGTCGATCGCCTGCCTGCCGCAGAGCACGAGCGCGGGCTGCTCCTGCTTGACGACCGCGGCCAGCGCCCGCGCAGTGGCGAGCGTGTCGGCGTTGGCCCACGCGGGATCGTTGAGATGAATCGCGCGGTCGCAGCCCATCGCGAGCGCCGAACGCAGGGCTTCCTTCACCCGATCGGGCCCGAGCGAGACGGCGATGACCTCGCCCTGGGCGCGCTTTTCTTTGATTCGCAGCGCCTCCTCGATCGCGAACTCGTCGTATGGCGAGACGATCCAGGTGATGCCCGCCGTGTCGATGGCCTTGGGGTCCCCGCCGCTGATCTTTACCTGGGTGGCGGTATCCGGGACCTGTTTGATGGCGACGACGATCTTCATGAGGTCGCTCCTCGCTCGGACTGCTCGTAATGGAGTTCGCGGGTGATCCGGAATCGATCGCCGGGAATGAAGACGCGATCGAAGACGACGGGTGCGCCGCGTTCGTCGTAGGAGACGCGCTCGGACTCGAACGCCGGCACGCCGGGCCGACAACCGAGCTCGCGCGCCTCGCGTCGGCCGAGACGCACAGCCGACACGCTCTCGCGCGCGCGATCGATCGTGATCCCGAGCTTGAATTCGAGCACCTGGCGCAGCGGCGTGGTGCCGAGATCGGCCTTCAGCACCTCCTCGCCGACGGCGGTGCTCAAAAACGACCGCTGCAGACTCATCGGGTGCCCATCGACCAGGCGCAGACGATCCAACTGGACGACGCGGGCGCGGGTGGCGAGCCCGAGCGCGCCGCTGACGCGATGGTCGGCGCGCGCCACGCGTCCGCCGAGCAGCCGCGTGGTGACGTGCTCACCCTGGGCAGACAGCTCACCCGCGAAACGCCGAAGCTGCAGGATGTCGTAGTCGATCGACGGCGCGGCCACGAACGTGCCGAGACCGTGGCGCCGCGCGATCAGGTTCTCGCGCTCGAGCACGGCGAGCGCCTGACGCAGCGTCATCAGCGTCACACCGAACGACTTCGCGAGCGCGCGTTGATTGTCGAGCCGCGTGCCCGGGGTGATGCGGCCGCGCTGGATGCGCTCGCGCAATGCTTCGGCGATTCGGTGATAGCGCGGTACGCGTCCGTTCACGCCGACTCCTCTGTCGGTGTTCTAGAACTCTCTGTTGCGAAAAAAACCGCCAGGGCGCCGATGGAGCTTACGAGAGCAACGACGAAAAGGATTTAGGCGCGACGGCGGATACGAAGCTCATTGTACGGCGCGTCCCGAATTGCCGCAAGAGGCCCGAAGAGCCGTTGCGCAAAAGAGGACAAGAAAGCGCCGTCCGGTGAGCAACGCGGTGCACTGACGCGGCCGCAGCCGCGCGAAAATCCGCGTAAATCGCGGCCAGCCGGTCCGGTACGGCGCTTGCTCCTCTGCTGAGGCGAGCGAGCGAACGGAACGCGGCCCGCACCGAGAGGGCGGGTCGCATCGCTCAAACCGCCGCCTGCTCGACCGCGCTCATCCGCCCCTGTGAGCGCGGTCTTTTTTTGTGCCGGCGAGCGGTGCGCGGCTAGCTCGTTTCCGCGAGCCGTCGGGTCAGCGCGACGAGCGCATCGAGCTTGCTGCGCGCGGCGCGCGAGTCGATGGACTGCGCGGCCACCGCGGCGCCGTCCTTCAGATCTCGGGCGCGGCCGCCGGCGACGAGCGCGGCCGCTGCGTTCATCAGGACGATGTCGCGCCGCGGACCGGGCTTGCCGTCCAGCACGGCGCGAATGATCTCGGCGTTCTGCTCGCGGTCGCCGCCCAGCAGATCCTTGATCGACGCGCGCGGCATCCCGAAATCTTCGGGCCGCACCGTGTAGGTGCGGACGACCCCCTCACGCACCTCGGACACGCGGCTCTCTCCGGTGTTCGAGATCTCGTCGAGGCCGTCCGCGCCGTGCACCACGAACGCGCGATACGTGCCGAGCTCGGCCAGGACGCGAGCGAGTGATTCCGTGAGCGTGGCCGCCGCGACGCCGATCACCTGCGCATTGGCGCCGGCGGGATTCGTCAGCGGCCCAAGCAGATTGAACACGGTTCGGATTCCGACTTCGCGCCGCGCCGCCATGACGTGCTTCATCGCCGTGTGCAGCAGCGGCGCGTACAAAAAGCCGATGCCCACTTCGGCGACGCAGCGCCCGACCTGCTCGGACGTCAGCTCCAGCTTCACGCCGAGCGTCTCCACGACGTCGGCCGAGCCACACAGCGAGGCGCCGCTGAGACCCGACATCGACCGATTGCCGTGCTTGGCGACCCTAAGTCCGGCGCCGGCGACCACGAACGCGGTGGCCGTCGAGACGTTGAACGTTCCCGATGCATCGCCGCCCGTCCCGCACGTATCGATCAGCATCTCGCGATCAGTGCCGGTCAGCGACTCATCCGCGCGAGCCGGGACCCGTGCCACCTTCTCGCGCATCACCTGTGCGAACCCGATCAGCTCCTCGACGGTCTCGCCTTTCATCCTCAGCGCCGTGAGAAACGCCGCGATCTGGACGTTGGTCGCCGCGCCGGACATGATCGCGTCCATGGCCGCCGCCGCCTCGATACGCGTGAGGTCGCGGCGCTCGACGAGGGCGCGGACGGCTTCGGTGATGATGGGGCTCGTCATCGTTCCGCGATTCTAGCGCAGCCACCACCAGCGGCTGACTTGGATCTGTCGCACGAGCGTCGGTCCCTCGGCGCCCTTCACCGAAACGGCCCATAGCGATCCATCGGCCCACAGGATCCGCCGCACGATATCGTTGATCCGGCGCGGCCGTTCCAGTGCCTCCAAGGAGGCGGGATTGACGCGACCCAGCCGGGTGACGTTCCCGTCCTGTCGCGCGACCCAAAACGCGCCGCCTCCGAAGGCCAGCTGCGCCACGCCGAGTCGGACCGGGGCGCCGCGGACAGCCGGCATGGCCGGATCCACGCGTGACGCGTTGACCGGCCCGTCGGGCGGTGATGTCACGTCGCGCTGGACGAGCCATACCTCTCCCGCCCCGACCACCGCGTATAGCGGGACTCCCGGCACCGCCATACGCCCACCCGCGCGGTTGTCGAGCGGATCGATGCGCGTCAGGCTGCGCGTCGTCGGGGACGCGGCCCACAGCGCGCCGTCGCCGAAGGTGAGGTTCGGGGACACACCGGCGGCGACCACCGCGACCACCGCGTTCGTGCGGGGATCGATGCGGCCGACTCCGCGCTCCACCCCCACCCAGATCGCGTCGCCGCCCGCGGCGATCGAGCACGCCGGACGCCCCGTGGCGATGGACGCTACGACCGCGTTCGCCCGCGGATCGATGCGATGCACGACGCCTTCGCAGTTCGCCACCCAGACCGCTTCCGGGGTCACCACGAGCTCCACCGGGCGCCCGGTGACCGGCACGCGTGCGCGCACGGTGGCGTTGTCACGCGCGACGCGCAGCACCTGCGCCGCATTCCCATCCTGAGCGACGTGGCCGACCCAGAACAAATCGTTCGTCACCGCGACGCCGCCTGCCGCGGCGGGTACGGACACCGTGGTGACGACACTGGGGCGAGAGCAGGCGGTGGTCAGCACCGCCACGAGGACAACGATGACGCTCGCGTGTCGGCGACGGCGAACACCGCCGGACACGCGCGCGCTGCGCTCAGCGCGCCGGCGTCGGACCACCGACGACGATGACAGTCGGCGCCACGCCGGCGAGCTTCACATGCAGGTTCCACGGCGGAGGTCCGACTTGATCCAGCGGAAACGTGGCAAAGGAGCTGCCCTCGATTCGGGTCGGTCCTTCGCCGATGGGCACGCCGACGCCGACGCCGCTGCCGATCGCGCTGCCCCGCCCCATCGAGACCCCGCCCACGCCGAGGCCAATCGTCGGGCCGGGCCCGGTCACCATGGGCGCGTTCTCGATCGTCTGCGCGCGGATCGCGTTGCCATCGCTTCTCAGGATCCAGACGTCTTCGAGACGACGATGGTCGGTGTCGATCTCGATCCGAAGTCGGTCCGCGAGTAATTGATAGCCCGCGGAGATCTTCGCGCCCTCCGGCTGACGCTCCGGCGTGTACGGCAGCGTAGCGTGCGAGCAGCCCGTGAGCGCCAACAGCGCGACCACGACCGCCCAGCGCCTGTCCACGGTGAACAGCCTACAAGGAGGCCGTGATAAGGTCGAGCCTCCAGTCCGAAGGAGGTTTGCCATGCGGGGCATCGTATTCCTCGGCAATCGCAAGCTCGAGATCCAGGAGTTTCCCGATCCGACGCCAGAACCCGGCGAGGTCGTGCTCGAGATGAAGGCCTCGGGGATGTGCGGCAGCGATTTGCATCCCTATCGCGCGGCAGGCAACGCGGCCGCCTCGCTCGGCCTCGGCGGCGGTGGTCCTGTCATCGCGGGTCACGAGCCGTGCGGCGTCGTCGCCGCGGTAGGCGTCGGCGTAGATCGGTCGCTGGTCGGCCGGCGCGTGATGAATCACCACTACAAGGGCTGCGGCGCGTGCCGTCATTGTCGCCTCGGCTGGTCGCAGCTCTGCCGTGCGGGGATCACCGTCTATGGAATGACCGGTCACGGCGGGCACGCGCGGTATATGAAGGCGCCCGCGTTCACCTGCGTGCCGCTTCCGGATGAGCTGTCGTTCGAAGAGGGCGCGTCTGTCTCGTGTGGAACCGGCACTGCGTATGGCGCCCTCAAGCGCATCGACGTGTCAGGTCGCGACACGCTAGCGATCTTCGGCCAAGGGCCCGTGGGGCTCAGCGCGACGATGCTCGGCCGCGCGATGGGCGCGCGTGTCATCGCCGTCGACGTCGTGCCCGAGCGTCTGGCGCTCGCGCGCGATTTCGGCGCCGAGCACGTGATCAACGCCAAGGACGCCGATGCCGTGAAGGCGATCCACGACCTCACGCGCGGCGAAGGCGCCGAGACGACCATGGACTGCTCCGGCTCGTCCGAGGGTCGCCTCGGTGCGCTGCAGTCGGCGGGGACGTGGGGCCGGGTGGCATTCGTCGGCGAAGGCGGCCAGACGACGATCGACGTCAGCAAGCACATGTTGCGCCGACAGCTCACGGTGCACGCCTCGTGGACGTTCTCTGCGGTGGGTCAGGAGGAGTGCGCGCGCTTCGTCGCGGATCGCAAGATCCCACTCAAGCGACTGCTCACGCACCGGTTCCGGCTCGAGCAGGCTGACGAAGCGTACCGACTGTTCGATACGCAGACGACCGGCAAGGGAGTCTTCATGTTCTGAGCGACATCGAAGGGGCGGCCTGGCAAAGCCCGGCCGCCCCTCGATATCCGGGCTAGCTCTTTCGCGGCTGCAGGTGCAGTCCCGAAAGGATGGAGCGGCTCTCGGGAATCTCGTCGAGGGCTTTGAACGGCAGGTTGAACACGGGCCGCGACGCGACCAGCACCATCGCGAAGTTCACGGCGGCGGCGGCGACGTGAAGGGCCGGCAGCGCGAAGTACTCGAGCAGCCGGTCACTCGCGCCGTGCAGCCATTCCGTCTCACGCCGGAAGTCCTGCATCGGTCCCTCCCACCATGCGGCCGTCTCCATCGCCGTCCTGGCCGCTGGCATCAGGTCAGGTGGCATGAGAGGTCGCCGTGAGATCAACGCGATCAGTGGTGGCGTCCCATACTGCGCGAACAGGAACCACGTGAGGCCACGCACGCCGAGCCATCCGCATGTCGCGACCACGATGGTTCCGGCGCGCTGATCCGCGATCGTCGGGATGAACGTCATCACGATCTCGCGATACAGGAACATCACCTCGAAGAAACCGACGAACAGCTCCACCGCCAGCATCTGCGCCACGTACTTGAACTGGCGGAGGCGTACAGCGTCCACGAGCGCCTGCACGCAGGCGAAGCTGCCCAGCACGAGCAACAGGAGGAACATGAACAGCACCGGCCCGGTGAGGCGCCCGGGCTCGGGCGTCTCGGCCAGGCGGCTCAGCACGTCGCCGACCATCGGATAGAGGACGTGTGAGAAGACAGTGGCCTCGAGCACGCACCACAGCACCAGCGCGACGAACGCCACCCACGGCACGCCGGGCTGGAAGTAACGCTGCGCCATCCGGCCCGTCATCATGAACGGCATCATCGCCATCTGCCGCACGGCCTCGACGCACAGCCGAACGACGAAGCCGACGAAGACCAGCACCCAGCCGCACGCGACCCCGACGCAGCGCACGAGGCCGATCCAGTAGAGCCACGTGGCGCGTGCGGCATCCCACCACGCCAGCAGCATCGCCGAAGCGAAGTGCACGCGGCCACTGCGGAACGGCAGCGTGTAGATCGAGAGCTGCGTGCACCACAGCGCGGCCACACCGAGCAGCGCCGGCAGCAGCAGCAGCACGTACTTCGCTGCGGCCACCCATGCCGACGGCGATTGCATGAAGAAGTCCATGAGAACGTGCTGCATGCGCGGCAGCCACGAAACCGGCGCCGCCAGCAGGCCGATCACCTCCTGCCAGTGCTGCGGGAACGAGCTGATGATATCGTCCATCGCTCGGCTCTCCCTTGCGCCGCCGTTACGGCGACTCTGACGGCTTTTTCTTCTCGGGCGGAGCGCCCCGATCCTCTTCGGCGTGTGCCGGCGCCGGCGTCAGCACCGGTGCAGGCGTCTGCGTCGGCGGAACCACCGTGACGCGTCCGGCATAGGCGGCAGGCGCGACCTTCGTCGTCGCCACGCGCGGCCGGGCGAGCTGCTGCGCCACCACCTTGGCCGCCTCGCGATCGTACCGGCGCAGCACGCGCACGACGTACTGGCGCGTCTCGCGGTACGGCGGGATGCCGCGGTGATTGATCACCGCCTGCTCGCCGGCGTTGTACGCCGCGAGCGCGAGCGGGACGTCGTTGTGGAAGCGGACGATCAGCCGCTTGAGATGGCGCACACCGCCGTCGATGTTGTCGCGAGGATCGAACGAATCCTGAACGGCGAGGTCCGCCGCCGTCTCGGGCATCAGCTGCATCAGACCCTCGGCGCCACGGCGCGACACCGCGTGGACGTTGAATTGCGACTCGACGGCGACGACGGCGGCGACGAGCTTCGGCTCGACTCCATACCGCGTGGCGACCTCGACGATGTGCGCGTTGATGTCAGCGGTCGTGATGGTCGGTGGCGTGGCGGCCGGTGACTCGGCAGCCACGGCCTCGACGTCCCGCTCCGTCGAGTCGGCGATCGTGACGCGCGAGACCGCGTAACCCGTGCTGATGACGAGCACGAATACGCCGAGCCCCAGCGCCTGTCGCGCCAGCGACGCGCCTTTCGACAGCCGTCGTCCCCGTGCCGTGTGGCCCATAAGACCGTGCGCGAGCACGGCGGGGTGTATTGAGCAACCGAGGTGCCAGACCCGCGCCTGGCGGCCCTAAGCCTTCGTTTTGTCGACCCTCGCGGCTCGGCCTGGTCAGGACTCGACCGGTCCGGCGGCGTCGAGGCGGTGACGTCTTAGCCGTCGAGGCGTGACAGCGTGCCTCTGCGGCGCAGAGCGCGGGCCGAAATGGCCTAGCGCAGAATCTTTTTGAGACCTTCGACGACTTCGCCGACCGGCTGTGATCCGGGCACGCCACTCGGCGAAGCGGCCGCGCGTGGACCGAGATGGAATCGGATCTCGGACGTCTGGCCGGCGATCACCTGCACCGTGCGCGTCTCCGTCGCGAGCTTCGGATGAGTGGCACGCAGGCGATAGGTTCCTTCCTTCAGCGTGTATCGCGCGCCGGCGGGGTCGTTGGCGTTGAGACTGGTGACCAGGGCGTCCTTGAGCGTGAGCACCTCGATCGTTGCGCCAGACAGCGGCTTGTCGGCCCGATCGCGGACGACGGCGAGGAGCTGGCCCGTGTCGGCCGGCTGCGTGACGCGGAGATATCCATACACTGACCCGCCGATCGAAAGCAGCGCAGCGATGAGGCCGAAGATCGCCTGTGCGCGCGGCAGCGACAGACGCGCCCGGAGCCTCGCAAACAATCCGGAGGGCGTCGATGAGCCGGCCTCGCTCACGAGGGCCAGCGTATCAGAGGCCGAGGTACGCCTGCTTGACATGCGCGCTTTGCTGCAGCGTCGCGCGCGGCCCCTCGAGCACGATGCGGCCGTTCTCGACGACGTAGGCGCGATGCGCGAGCGCCAGGGCGCGCGCGACGTTCTGCTCGACGAGGAGAATGGCGGTGCCGCTCGCGTTGATTCGGGCGAGCACCTCGAAGATGAGCTTGACCATAACCGGGGCCAGCCCGAGGCTCGGCTCGTCGAGCAGCAGCAGCCGCGGTCGCGCCATGAGGCCGCGCCCGATCGCGCACATCTGTTGCTCACCACCCGACAGCGTCCCTGCCAGTTGGCGTTGGCGCTCACGCAGACGCGGAAAGAGCGTGAACACGTCCTCCAGCCCGGCGGCGCGGCCCCCACGATCGCGCGCACCGAGCTCGAGATTCTCGCGGACCGTCATGGTGGGAAAGAGATGGCGGCCCTCGGGCACGTGGGCGATGCCGCGGGCGACAATATCAGACGGCGCGCGCCCGTCGATGCGCTCGCCGTCGAGCTCGATGCGGCCCCGGCGCAGCGGCAGCAGACCGGTGATCGCGCGCAGCGTCGTCGTCTTTCCTGCGCCGTTGCCGCCGATCAGCGCGACCGCCTCGCTTGGGCGAACCTCCAGCGAGACGTCGCGGACGGCGACCAGGTCGCGGTACCCGGCTTCGATCTCAGTGAGGCGGAGCAGTGACATATTCCTCTCCGAGGTACGCCTCGACGACGCGCGGGTGGTTCACGATTGCAGCCGGCGCGCCCTCGGCCACCGTCTCGCCGAAGTTCAGGACGACGATCCGATGTGAGAGGGCCATGACCGCGCGCATGTTGTGCTCGATCAGCAAGATCGACACGCCACTCCGGTGGATGTCGCCGACCAGCGCGACGATCGCCGTGATCTCGGTCGGATTGAGGCCGGCCATCACCTCGTCGAGGAGCAACAGCGCCGGCTCGGTCGCCAGCGCTCGTGCCAGCTCCAACCGCTTGCGCTCGGCAAGCGTGAGACCGGCGGCGGCCTGTCCCGCTTTGGCGCCGAGCCCGACGCGCTCGATCACGGCGCGCGCGTGCTCCCGCGCCCGCGCGGCGACCGGATGGCGCCCGAGCGCGCCGACCACGACGTTGTCGAGCACGCTCAGCCGCGGGAACGGGCGGACGATCTGGAACGTGCGCGCCAGGCCCAGCGCGCAAATCGCGTGCGGCCGCAGGCCGCGGAGCGAGCGGCCACGGAAGCGTACGTCGCCCGCATCCGGCGTCAGAAATCCGGACAGCAGGTTGAACACCGTCGTCTTACCGGCGCCGTTCGGCCCGATGAGACCGAGCACCTCGCCCTCGCTGACCGTGAGGTCGAGACCGGCGACGGCCTGAAGGCCGCCGAAGCGCTTGGACAGGCCGTGCGTCTCGAGCAGCGTCATGGGCCCGCGCGCGTCGTCATCGCCGAACCATCCGCGCGAGCCGTGGATACGCGCCTTCGGGCAAAAACAGGACGACGGCGATCAGAAGGATGCCGTACACGACGAGATGGGCGCCGTGCCAGCCGCCCTGCGCGAAGTAGTGGCGCGCCACCTCGGCAAGCGGGCTGAGAATGAACGACCCGAGGATCGGTCCGAATACCGTGCCGGTGCCGCCCACGACGGCCCGGATGATGATCTCGACGGACAGGGGGATCCCAAACACGGACGCCGGCTGCAGTGAGAACAGATAGAACGCGTAGAAGGCGCCGCCGATGCCGGTGAGAAACGACGAGAGCACCATGGCGAGCATCTTGTAGCGGAAGGTGTTCACGCCGAGCGCCTCGCACGCGCTCTCGTCCTCCCGGATGGCGCTCAGGTACAGGCCGAAACGCTGCCGCTCGAGCCACGCGACGAGGGCGGTGACGGCGATCATCAGCGCGAGCGCAACGTAGTAATACGCCCGTGCGTCCTGGAACTGGAACTGCCGCGGGTCGCCGGTGAACGTGATGTAGTAGCCGACGGCACCGCCGATGGCCTCGCTGTTGGTCGCGATGATGCGGCAGATCTCGGCGAAGGCCACGGTCAGCAACACGAAATAGAAGCCGCGTAGCCCGAAGCGAAAGCCGAGGAAGCCAATGAGCGCCCCGAGCGCCGCGGCCAGCGCACCCCCCACGAACATTCCGAGCCACGGCGTGATCCCCTTTTCGACCGACAGCACCGCCGACGTGTACGCGCCGATGCCGACGAAGGCGGCGTGGCCCGCTGACAGCTGGCCCGCGTACCCGCCCACCACGTTCCACGCCTGACCGAGAAACCCATAGAAGAAGATGAGCGTGAACAGCGTCACCGCGTAGGAGCCGAACACGGACGGCACGAGCGGCAGCGCCGCCAGGACCACCACGGCCGCGACGATGAGCAGGCGGATCACGCGAGCTCGCGGCGTCTCACGACGCGCGCCGACCGAAAATGCCCGCGGGCCGGAACAACAGAATCACCACGAGCAGCGAGAAGCTCACGAGCTCCTTCAGCGAGGGTTTGAGGAACACGGCGCCGAGCGACTCGGCCACGGCCACGAGCAGGCCGCCGACGAATGCACCCAACAGGCTGCCCATGCCGCCGATGATCACGATGTTGAACGACGCGACCGAGAGTTGCAGACCCGTCGGAGGCTGGAACGGCAGCAGCGGCGCCACGAGTGCGCCGGCCGCACCGACACACGCGGCGCCGACACCGAAAGCGACCGCGTAGATGCGACGAACGTTGGTGCCGATGACCAGTGCGCCGTAGGTGTTGTCCGCCGCGGCGCGGATCGCGCGGCCGAGATCCGTGCGGAACAGAAAAAGCGAGAGCAGCAGGGTGAGCACGACGGCAACGCCGAATGCGATCAGGCGCGCCACGTCGACGAACACCGGACCGAGCCACACGGTGGCCTGCGCGAGGCCGCTGCGCACGCGCTGCGGCTCGGGACCGAAGAGCAGTAGCGCTGTATTCTCCAGCACGAGCGCGATACCCAACATCAGCAAGATCTGCATTTCGTGCGGCGCGTCCACGATGCGCTGCACGAGCGCGCGCTGCACGACGAAGCCGAGCACGAAGAGCGCGGCCGCAGGGACGAGGAAGCCCACGTAGGGATCGACGCCGGCGCGCGTGGCCATCAACCACGCGAGGTACATCCCCCACACCATCATGTCGCCGTGCGCGAAGTTCACCACGCGCATGACGCCGAAGATCAGCGTGAGGCCGACGGCCATCAGGCTGAACACGCCGCCGAACAGCACGCCGTTGAGCAGGGCCTGCGCGACGAGGGTCGCGTCGATCTGTCAGGCCTTGGGGCGAGGGAAGACGAATTTTTGTAGCGCAGCTTCCTTCGGCCACACCGCGACCGGCTTCGCCTTGAGCACCTGGATCATCGTCGGAATGGCGTTGGGGTTGTCACCGGTCTCGTTGAAGTGGATCGGCCCGCCGTACTGCATGAGCCCGGCCGTGTACGTCGTCTTCTGGATTGCGTCCACGATGGCGTCGGGGTCGTCGAGCTTCGTGGCCCGCTCCAGCACGTCCGCGATGAGAAGGACGGCATCGTAGGAATAGCCGGAGTTCGTGTCGAACAGCCGACCGCCCGAGCGCTTCTGATAGTCCTCGGCCAAGCGCTGCGTCTTCGGGTTCCGGAAATTCGGCCACGGGTTGCTCGCCATGACGTATTCCAGGTCTTCTTTGAGCGCCGCGATCTGCCCCGCCTCGTAGAGGCCCGGACTCCCCGGCCCGACGATGCCGAGATACTCGAGGCGCTGCTTGCGGATCTCGGGCAGCAAGAGCTGCGCGCTCGCCGGGCGTGTGATCGGCGCGATGACGTCGGGCTTCAGCCCTTTGAGCTTCGTGACCTCCGTGGACAGATCCGACGGCGGCTCCGGCCACGGGATCACGTCGTCCTCCAGCAGCGTCCACGCCGGCTTCGCCGCCTTGTAGGCGGCGAGAAAGCCGCGCGCCTGGTTCACGCCGAAGAGATCGTTGCAGTGCATGAGCGCGACGCGCTTGGGCGTCACCTTTGCTTCGGCGAAGATTTCGGTGAAGTACTGCACCGCCTTGCGCCCGAAGGCCGAGCCCGTCGGGAAGTTGCGGTAGACGTACTGCAGCTTCTGCTGGCCGTCCTTCACCGCTTTCGCGACGTTGGCCGTGATCGGATCGGCCGCCCCGATGTCGATCAGGAACGGCACCCGCTTCTGCTGCGCGACAGAGACCATGGCGTTCGTGCTTCCCGAATCGAACGAGCCCATCAACATCTGCGCGCCCTGGTTGACGACGCGCTCGGCCTCGACACGGCCGTTCTCCGGTTTGCTCTGCGTGTCGCCCAGGACCAGCTCGAGATGGAGACCTTTGCCCTTGATCCCACCAGCCGCGTTCACCGCTTCGACCGCGAGCTGAGCACCGAGGCGGCATGCCTGGCCGGGCTCGGCGAGCGGGCCCGTCACCGGATGCACCGCGCCGATCTTGAACGTCTTCGTCTGTGCGCGAGCCGGCCGCGGCGCACCCGCGACGGCGGCGCCAGCGACGGCGGTCTTGAGAAAGCTGCGGCGCGTGAGCGCGTACTTCGGCATGATGCCTCCTGGCGATGCGTAGGCGGATTATAAGATAGTCGCGCCCGATGACCGCTCCCAGCCCGACGCGCGTCCTCGTGTGGATGTGCGTGCTCATCGCCGTCAATCAGCTCGGTTTCGGCACCGTCGTGCCCGTGCTCGCGCTCTACGCGCGCTCGTTCGGCGTGACGCAGTCGGCGATCGGGCTCGCCATCGCCGCGTACGGTCTCGCGCGCTTCCTCGTCTCGATGCCCGTCGGGCGCCTCACGGACGTCGTCGGGCGCCGCACCGCGCTGGCGCTCGGCGGTCTCGTCACCGCGGCCGGGAATCTCGTCTGTGCCCTGGCGCCAAGCTTCGGGGTGTTCATCGCGGCACGCTTCGTCGCCGGCGTCGGCGCGGCGCTGGTGCTCGTCGCAGGCCAGATCGTTCTCGCCGACATCACGACCCCCGCTCACCGCGGCCGCGTGATGGCGATCTATCAAGGCGTGTTCGTCTTCGCCGTCGGCGTCGGGCCCCTGCCCGGCGGCGCGCTGGCGCAGCACTTCGGTCTCGCCGCACCATTCCTCGTGTACGCCGTGATGGGCACGCTCGCCGCGGCCGTGGCGTGGTTTCAGATTCCCGAGACGCGCGCCACCGGGCTCAGCGCCGCGGATGCGACGGAGCCGCCGCCGTTCGCTGCGCAGGTGCGCCTGCTCACCGGCCACGCGGGGTTCGTGCTCGTCGCACTCGTGAGCTTCATGAACGCCGTGGCCCGAACCGGCGCGCTCTTCAACGTGATCCCGGTGCTGGCGCGTGATCGTCTCGCGCTCACCACCGACCGGATCGGCGTGGGTCTCGCCCTGTCGAGCCTGGTCGGCTTGGTGCTCGCCTACCCCGCCGGCGTGCTCGTCGATCGCTGGGGGCGAAAAGTCGTGATCGTCCCGGCAACGCTCGTGGCGGGCGCGTCGCTCGTGCTGTTCCTGACGGCGTCGTCGTACGCGTGGTTCCTCGTCGCCTGCGTCACGTGGAGTATCGCGGTCGGTGTCAGCGGCGCCGCGCCCGCCGCCTACGCGGCCGACGTCGCTCCACCGGGGATGAACGCGGCCGCGATGAGCACCTTTCGAATGCTCGCGGATCTCGGCTATGTCCTCGGCCCGCTCGTCCTCGGCGTCGTCACTGACGGCTTCGGTGCGAATGCGGCGCTCGGCGGGACGGCCGCCTGCCTGGTCGCGGTTGGACTCCTCTTCTGGGCGCTCGCGCCGGAGACCTGGCGCGCGCGCCTATAATGCCGCGTGCGCATCGGCGTGCTCGTCCCGCCCGGCAACCCGACCGTGGAGCCCGAGCTCTACCGGATGGCGCCGCCCGGCATCACGATCCACTTCGCACGGCTCGACCCGGGTGACGCGCCGGGCGATGCCGGCAGCCGAACCGGACAGGATGACCGCACGCGCGTTTACCTCGACAGTCTGCCCGTGGTCGCCCGTGCGCTCGCGCAGGTGCGTCCGAGCGTTGTTGTCCATGCCCACACCGCCTCCAGCTACGCCAACGGCTTTGCGAACGAGCCTGCGCTCGTCGAGCGGCTGACGTCTCTGACCGGCGCGCCCGCCGTGACGGCGGCCGGTGCCGTGCGCGCGGCCCTTCAGCATCTGGGCGTCAAGCGGGTCGCGCTCGGCACGCCGTATCAGCAGAGCGTGAGTGAGCAGGGCCGGGCCTATTGGATAGCCGCGGGCTTCGAGATCGTCAGCTATCAGCGCCTCGGCGACACGGGGTCGATCTACGACGAGACCGAAGCACGCGCATACGAGCTTGCGCGCCAGTCCGATGCGCCGAACGCCGACGCGGTGCTGCTCAGCGGCACCGGTCTCCCGACGGTCGGCGTGCTCGAGCGCCTCGAGCGCGACCTCGGCAAACCGGTGGTGAGCAGCATCCAGGCGTGCCTGTGGCAGGCGCTGCGAGTCGGCGGCGGGCGCCAGTCGATCGCGGGATTCGGTCGGCTCCTGCGCGAGGGCTGATCGCTCAGGCGCGCGCCGGACTCACCGCGTGCCGAGCGAGTCGTAGCAGAGACGCGCCATCTTTCCGATCAGCTGCGCCGCCGCCGCGAAGCCGGGCGTCCCGTCGGGCAACGCGGTCGGCACGCGATCGGTGTACGCGGTCAGGATGCAGAGCGGCCGCTCGTCCTTGAACAGGATGCCGGCGTCCATGTAGCCGCGTGCCCCCGTGCCTGTCTTGTGCGCGACCTTGGTACCGAGCGGCAGCAGGGACGGGAGGCGCGACTTGAGCTTCTGCCACGACAGAATGTCGAGGCCGAGCCGGCAGAGCTCAGGTGTGGAACCCAGTCGCGCGGCGACGCTCGCGTCGCTCGTGCCTTTGAGGATGAGCTCCAGCAGCAGGCCCTGGTCGTTCGGCGTCGTGCTCGTCACCTGCTCGAGCGTGTGATCGGCCGGCAGCTTCGGCGGAATGCCGAACCGATGGATCGTCGCGGTCATGCCCAGGCTTTCGCACCAGCGCTGGACGTTGGCGAGCCCGACGAGGTCGACCACGTGGCCGGTGCACGTGTTGTCGCTGACGATGATCATCATCACGAGCGCGTCGCGGAACGTGATCCAGAAACCCGGTGTGAGGTGCTGGAACGTCCCCGAGTCGTTGTCCTGGAAGCGCTTCTCGATCGTGACCCTCTGATCGAGCGCAAGCTTCCCGGCGTGCACTGCGGCGAGCGCGGCCATCATGATCGAAATCTTGCGCGTGCTCGCCGACGGCACCGGCACGTCGCCGAGACGATCGGCACGCGCGCCGGTGGCGACATCTTTGAGGTACCAGCTCGCGTGGAATGGCACCGCATCGCACAGCGCATCGAGACGTTCGACGAGCTCTCGCATCACTTACCTCCGGTCCAGCCAGACGTTCCAGAAATGCATGTACGGGCCGGGCTCGTAGCCCTGCACGTCCTTGCGGCGCGCGTCCAGTCGGAAGTAATCGCCGACCTTGATGCGCGCGGCGTCCGCGTAGAAGACGGTCTGGATCTTCTCCCAGAGCGCCTGCCTCTTCTTGAGATCGGACTCGCGCCCCATCGCCTGCAGCAGCGCGTCCTTCTCAGGAGTGCACCACCACCCCGGCCAGTCGCACAGGACCTGCGCCGTCACCGTCGGCTCCGGCACAAACACGAACGCGGTGCTGAAGACGTCCCACAGCTCGGGCTTCGCTCGACGCTGCACGACGGTCGCCCAGTCAGACACTTGTAGGTCGATCTTGAAGCCGACTTCCTCCAGCTGACTCTTGGCGACGAGCGCGGGCTTGTAGTGGTGCTCGTATTCAGTGGTGACGATCCAGCGCAGCGGCTGCCCGCTATACCCGGCCTCTTTGAGCAGCCGCTTGGCCTTCTCGCGATCGTGCTGGTTGTACGCCGCCGCGCCCGCACGGGAGTAATAGGCCTGCTCCTGGAAGACGATCCCGGGATCGAGGCGATAGAAGTCCTTGTGGCCGAGGCCAGCGAGCAGCATCGGCTCGACATCCAGCGCCGCCTGCATCGCCTGACGCAGGCGCTTGTCGGTCATCACGCCCTGCTTCGTGTTCAGCACCGCGGTCACCCAGCCGTAAGGCTTCACCACGATCGGTTCGACGCCTGCGGTGCCTTTGATCCGGTCGTACTGATCGGGCTTGATCTGCTGGATGTACTGGTACTCGCCCGTGGTGATCCCCGCCTGTCGTGTCGCATAGTCCGGCACGGGCAGGAAGAGCAGCTCGTCGACGTATGCGGTGCGTTGCCCGGCGAGGCCGCTCGGCGCCTCGGCGCGCGCGGCGTAGCCGTCGAAGCGCGCCAGCTTGATGTGTCGATCGGGCCGGTGCTCGACGAATTTGAATGGCCCGGTGCCGATATATTCCTTCAGTGGCGCGTCGCCCGCCTTGTCGACGACCTCCTTGGGATAGATGCAGGCCGCGCTGTCGACGTGGGCGAGGATCGTCAGCAGCGCGCTCGAAGGCTCCTTGAGGCGGATCTCGACCGTCAGCGGATCCTTGGCGTCGACGGCCTCCACGTTCTTGAAGACGGCTTTGCCCGGGCTCGCGACGACGCCCCACCGCTTGAGCGAGGCGACCACGTCGGCGGCGCTCAGCATCTTGCCGTTGTGGAACTTGACGTTGTTGCGCAGGCGGATCACCCACCGCTTGCCGCCGTCCTGCACGTCGGCGCTCTCGGCCAGTAGCGGCACCGGCTGGTACTTCGCATCCAGCGCGAACAGGGTTTCGAAAATATTGACCACGATCTCGCGCGTGATCACTGCCGTCGTCGCGTGCGCGTCGAGCGTCGGCGGCTCACCGATCATCGCGATCCGCAGCACGCCACCGGTCTTCGCCGCGGCCGGTTTGGCCGCCGGTGTCTGCGCTTCGCCGAGCGAGACGGCAAGCCACCCTGCAAGCCCGAGCACGGCCACGACTGCGGACGCCCGAATCACACGCACCATGTCGACGCCTCCTGTGGGGCTCGTACGATACCGCGGACCGCCCCGGCCCGAAAGCGATAGAGTGTCGCGAATGAAGCGACCGTTGATCGTCCACGGCGTCACGATCGTGACCGGCGATAAGGCCGGTACGCTGGTGTCCGATGGCGCGCTGGCCGTCGCGGACGGTCGCATCGCGGCGCTGGGTCGCGCCGCCGACGTGCTCGCGCGCCATCCGGGCGCGGAACGGATCGAGCTGCCTGGTCGGGTGGTCTTCCCCGGACTCGCCAACACGCATACGCACCTGCCGCGCGTCCTCGCGCGAGGAATCTACGAGGATCTGTCGCCACCTCACACGCCGCCGTTCACCGGTGGCCTGGCGCCGCTACCGCTTCCGACGCTCTCGCCCGACGAGGAGCGTCTGATGGCGACGCTCGGCGCGCTCGAAGCGATTCGCAGCGGCACGACGCTGATCCTCGAAGAGGGCGCGCAGCTCGCGCGCTACGCGGCGGCGCTGGCCGACACAGGCTTGCGGCTGTTGCTGTGCGAGCGCGCTGGGATCGTGCCCGCGCCTCGATCGGCCAGCCGGGACCGTTCGAGCAGGATACTGCCTTGGCCGACCAGGGCATCGCGCGCATACGGGAGCTGCACGCGCGCTGGCATGGGCACGACAACGGGCGCATCAACGTGGGCGTCGCCGCGTGGGCGCCCGATCTGTGCTCGCCCGAGCTGCTGGGTCGCATTCGCAAGCTGCAGGATGAGCTCCACGCCACGGCGACCATTCATCTGAGTCAGGTGTGGGGCGAGGTCGCCGCGATCCGAGAGCAGCGCGGCGTCACGCCCATCGAGTACGTTGCGCGCTGCGGCCTGCTGTCCCCGCGTCTCATCGCCGCGCACTGCCGCTGCATGACCGCCGCGGAAGAAGTCACGCTGGGCGCGTCGGGCGCCGCCGTCGCCGTCAATCCCGCGATCGCCGCACGCCGCGGTCTGGCGGCGCGGATCGATGAGCTCGAGCACGCCGGCTGCCTCATCACGCTCGGCACCGACAACATGGCCGAGGACATGGTGGAAGTCGTCCGCACCGCGATGTTCATGGAACGGGTGCGCCGCGCCGACGGTCAGCGCCCGACGCCGGAACAGGCCATGGCGTGGGCGACGCGCAACGGCTACCGCGCGCTCGGCGTCTCCGACGGCGGCTGGCTCGCGCCACGCAACCGCGCCGACTTCGTCGTCGTGGACTTCCGCCGCGCACACCTGGTTCCCGGACTGCGTCCCGTGTCGTGCTTCGTCCACCAGGGCCAGGCCGGCGACGTCGAAGCCGTGATGGTGCACGGCCGCTGGCTCATGCGCGATGGGCGGGTGCTCACGCTGGACGAGGCATCGATCCTCGTGGAGGCCGAGCGCGTGGCGCGCACGGCGTGGGCTCGGCTGTTTGCTGAGCGGCCGGAGTTACATCGGCCTCCCGGCTTTGCCGTTTAGCAGCTAGATCACGCCTTCCGCACGGAGCGCGGCGATCTCTGGCTGCGACATCCCGAGCAGCGTCGAGAGGATCTCGTCCGTGTGACGCCCCAGCGCGGGTCCCGCGTGAGTGACGCGACCTGGCGTGAGCGATAGCTTCGGCGTCACGCCGGGCTGCGGCAGCGGGCCGATCTCCGACGGGACGTCGACGATCATTTCACGCGCGCGGTAGTGCGGGTCGGCGAAGATGTCCGCCATGCTCATGATCGGCGAATGGGGAATGTCGTGCGCGTGCAGCTCGTCCATGGCTTTGTCGAACGGACGCGCCGCGAACCAGCGCGTGGCCATCGCCAGGATGACCTCGATGTGCTTGGGACGTTCCGCGGCATTCGCGAAGCGTGGATCCTTTGGCAGGTCCGGCTCGCCGAGCATGACGCAGAGTCGCTCGAACAGATGTTGCGCGGGCGCGGTGAAGACGATCCAGCGGTGATCCTGTGTCTCGAACGCGCCGCCCGGCCACCCGGCGTGCTGCAAGCCGCCGCGCTCGCGCACGACGCGCCGGCGTCCATAAAACGTCGTCGTGAACTCCAGCACGCGGAACGCGGACTCGTACAGCGCGGCGTCGATCCACTGTCCGTCACCCGTGGCGTCGCGGTGGCGCAGCGCCGCCATGACCCCGAAGGCGGTGAACAGGCCGGTCATGTAGTCGGGATACACCGGCGTCGGTCGCGCCGGCGGCCGATCCGCGTGACCGTTGAGGTACCAGGTGCCGCCGAACGCGGAGCCGATGGCCGCGTAGCCGGGTCCCTGTCGCAGCGGTCCTGTCTGGCCAAATGCGGTGATGCGCGCCATCACTAACCGTGGATTGAGCGCGTGCAGCGTTTCCCAGCCGAGCCCCCACTTCTCGAGCACGCCGGGACGGAAATTCTCGAGAACGACGTCGACCTTCGGCACCAGGCGACGCACGATCTCCTGACCTTTCGCCGCGCGGAGATCGAGCGTCATCAGCTTCTTGTTGCGGTTGTCGACGGCGAACCAGTACGAGACGCCGTCTTCGCTCGGCCCGAGACGGCGGAGATCGTCGCCCTTGCCCGGCATCTCGGTCTTGATCACCTCGGCGCCGAACTCCGCCATGAGCGT
>Ga0075433_10000796_pt1 | contig 21872 bp, 17 predicted proteins | sample RhiMethybrSRZTD2_FD_75299 | JGI IMG/M metagenome (GOLD analysis project Ga0075433, IMG submission 75299) | Populus rhizosphere microbial communities from Tennessee, USA - Rhizosphere MetaG P. TD hybrid SRZTD2 | ecosystem: Host-associated > Plants > Roots > Rhizosphere > Soil | place: USA... | reverse complement strand
ATTCGGCTCGGCCACATCGGCCAGCACCAGGAGTGGGTGATTCGAAGTTACGTGGTGACGTTCACGTTCGTGACGACGCGCGCGCTCGCACTGCTTGGCATCTTGCCAAGCCTCGGGCCCGACCCTTTCGCCACGTTAGTGTGGCTCTGCTGGAGCATGCCCCTTCTTGCGACGGAGGTCATCTTTCAGGCGCGAAAGGTCCGTCGTCAGAATCCCTTGCCGAGACGCTCCTGAAGCTTGTCCCGGTAGCCTCGACTCAAGGGCAGTCTCGTACCGTTCCTCAGCACGACGACGTACTCGCCGTTGAACCAGGGCTGCAGTTCCTTGATGCGCTCGGTGTTGACGATGCGGGAGCGGTGGATGCGGACGAAGCGCCGCGTGTCGAGCCGTGCCTCCATGTGGGTCATCGTCTCGCGGAAGAGATGCGCCTCCTCGCCGAGGTGCAGGCGCACGTAGTTGCCGGCCGCCTCGATCCAATCGAGATCCTCGGTGCGCAGGAAGAAGACACGGCCGCCCGACTTCACGACCAGACGATCCAGCTTCGGCGCCTCGGGCTTGATGTCGTTGACGAGCGCAAGGAGACGACGACCGAGATCGCCAGCACGGCGCCGTTCGAGCGAAGCGCGCGCGTGCTTGAGCGTCTCGCGGAACCGCTCGCGGCCGAATGGTTTGAGCAGATAGTCGAGCGCGTGCACCTCGAACGCGCGCAGCGCGTACTCGTCGTAGGCGGTGACGAAGATCACGGTCGGCATGCGGTCGGCGCCGATGGCGTTGATCACGCCAAAGCCGTCGACGCCGGGCATCTGCACATCGAGGAAAACGAGGTCGGGCGTGTGGTGCTGAATCGCCGCCACTGCCTGCGCGCCGTCGCCGCACTCGGCGACGATCTCCATATCCTCTTCCTGCTGCAGCAGCGATAGGACCCGCTCGCGCGCGATCGGCTCGTCGTCGACGACCAACGCTCGTATCTTGTTCATGCCACGCTCTCCATCGCAGATCCTGACGACGAATCGGAGGATGTCTCGGGCAGATCGTTTTCGGACGCAAACGGAACCACGATCGTCACTGCGAGCCCGACGCCCGACGGCGCGCGCACATCGAAGCGGTGATTCGAGCCGTACAGATGCTGGAGCCGAGAGCGTGTGTTGCTCAGACCGACGCCGTTGTTGAACTTGTCGAGCGTATCGGGCGCCATGCCGACGCCGTTGTCGCGAACCTCGAGGTGCAGCGTATCGCCCTCACGTCCAGCCAGGATGTCGACGCGGCCGCCGCCGATCTTCGGCGCGATACCGTGGCGCAGCGCGTTCTCGACGAGCGGCTGTAGAACCAGATTGGGTACCAGCGCGTCGAGCGTGTCCGGCGCCACGTCGAAGTGCACCTGCAGGCGCTCGCCGAAGCGCGTCTTCTCGATCTCGAGATACTTCTTGAGGAAGTCGAGCTCGTCGCTGAGCGGGACGTGCTGGGTGCCCACGCGATCGAGCGTGAGGCGCAGGAGATCGCTCAGCTTCTCCAGCATCTCGTCGGCCGCTTCGGTGTCGCGGTGCATCAAGGCGGAGATCGTGTTCAGCGTGTTGAACAAGAAATGTGGATGCAGCTGCCGCTGCAGCGCCTGGAGCTGCGCTTCCGCCAGACGGGTGCGCAGTTGCGCTTCGGTGAGCTCGCGCTCGCGCGATTCGCGGTGAAAATCGAGCGCGTGACTAAGACCGACGACGGCCCAGTAGGTCATCATCTCCCAGTCGAAGTTGAGGAAGAACCGATCGTAGAAGTGCATCCACCAGGACACGTCGCGTCCGAGCGCCACTTTCATGATCAGTACATGCGATGAGACGGCGAGCACCGAGTGCACGAACGTGAACACGATCACCGCGAGCACGTGAGCGGCTGCGGCGCCCTTCCACGTATGTCGTCCAAAGCGATAGCGGCGCGCCATCCAGAACATGCCGGGCACGAGAACCGCCCACCCGTACCAGTAGGTGACGTTGAGCGCCAGCAGGATGAGAAACGGCTGCTTCCGGTCGGTGAAGAGCGTGACGTAGTTGTAGGCTTGGAGTGCCGAGAAGACGCCGAGGGCAGTGGCCACGGCGAAGATGCGCAAAAGCCCGATACGTCGCGGCGATTCCATCACCGAACTATCAGCCCAGGTGAAAAGCGCGTCAAGAGAGGGGCCGCCATTCGTCCCAACCGGGCGGCCGCTCGTCACAGGAACATGAGGGTACGGACATTGATTCCGTGCTTCTGCACCGGAAACAGGGGTATCGGTCACACTCTAGTTCAATGTCATTAGGGGGATCGCCGCCTTGCCCGTGATCTGTATCGATAGCCATCACGACCCGCGATTGAGCGCCTATCGCAACGTCCCGGACGCCGAGCTGCTGGCCCGTCACGGGTTGTTCGTCGCCGAAGGGCGGCTCGTCGTCCGCCGCCTGCTCGCCGACACCGTGTTGTCGACGCAATCGGTGATGGTCACCGAAGTCGCGATGGAATCCCTGGCCGATGTGCTGCTCACTCGCGACGGGCTTCCGGTCTATGTCGTTCCGCAGGCGGTGATGAACGAGATCACCGGGTTCAACATCCACCGCGGATGCCTTGCCATTGGCGAACGGCCACCGCAGCGATCGCTCGTCGACCTGACCGCCACCACGCGACGCCTGGTGGCGATGGAACGCGTCGGCAACGCCGACAACGTCGGCGCGATCTTTCGCAACGCCGTCGCCTTCGGCGCCGACGGCGTGTTGATCGGACCGTCGTGCAGCGATCCCCTGTACCGCAAGGCCATTCGCACCTCGATGGCCGCGACATTGACGATGCCGTTCACCGACGCGCAACCGTGGCCGGGCGTCCTTCGAGATCTTCACACCGAAGGCTGGACCGTGATCGCGATGACGCCGTCATCGGCGGCGCTGCCGCTGGCCGACGTCGCCGACATCGTGCGCGGACAGCGAACGGTCGTCGTCGTTGGACACGAAGGCGAGGGTCTCAGCTCGGACTCGCTCGCGGCGAGCAGCTATCAGGCGCGGATTCCGATGGCGGCAGGAGTAGATTCGGTGAACGTCGCGACGGCGGTGGCGATCGCGTTGTACGAATTGACGCGATCTTGAGGGTCCTTGGGCCTTGGTCCACGCGTTACTGCGAGCGGACGCAGCGACCAAGGACCAAGGACGGACCAAGCACCAAGGCCCAAGGCCCAGGGACCGCTATTGCCGCCCTCTCCCCGCGCGTCGTTGCAACAACTGTTTCAACCCTGGGCCTGAGAACGCGCGTTCGCGGATGTGTCCGGCAATGGCTTGTTGCAGTTGCGGCAGCTCTCCTCGATTCGCCGCCACCACCTGCAGGCCGATGCTGCCCATCTCGTCGTTCGATTCCTCACCCCAGTACACGCGCACCGGCGGGCGGCTCGGGTTGCGTTTGTTGGCCGCCGAATTGTCGTAGCTCACCGTCGCATCGAGACGCGTGCCCTTCGGCAGCGACACGAAATCCTTGAAGCGATAGCGCTCCTGCCACGAGAAATCCCAATCGCCGATCGCGAGCAGCGTCTTCATCGTCCCATCGGGCAGCGTCGCCTTGAGCGTGAACTCCTTGCCGAGATAGTGCGCGTGCGCGCCGACGGAGAATGCACGCACGTCGACGGGAATCACGAACGAGTCGGTGATCGTGTAACGCTCCTGCCCTGCTGGAATGTCGAGTCCCTCGAACACGCCAAACACCGGCGGCAGCTGGATCGTCGTGAACGCCTGCGTCGGCGGTCCTGGGGCGAAGTAGAGTCCGACGCTCGACTTCTCGTGCTCCGCTTTTCCGGACGGATGAAAGTGCGTCGAGAGAATCAGATCGGATCCCTTCGGCACGAAGAACGCGAGACCCGACGGGAGTTCGACCGCACGACCGCCAAGCGCCCATCCGCCGAGACCCGCGGCCCGCGCCACGCCATCGGCCTGCGCCTGCGCGTTGCCGTTGCCGAGGATCGCCGCGAGGCCGCGCTCCTGCCCCACAACGCGTCCACCGCCCATGCCACCGGGGAATCCGGGCGTGGCGTCGAGCGCATCCTGTTCGCGAGCCGCGCCAGTCGTATCGAGGAAGAACAGGCTGTGATGCACGACGGTGCGGGCCGAGGGCCTGAAGTCGATGGCACGGACCCACACGTCGCGATCAAGCCCCAATGGCACGACGAAGTTGCGGTACACGTCGGGCCCGGTCGCGGGCACGTCGAACGCCTCGCTCATCGACACGGCGAGATCGGGCTGACCCAGCTGCCATCCTTCGGTGAAGCGTGGAAGCGCGGGCGCTTTCGACGGATCGCCCTCTGGCGCGCCGTCGGCGACCCATTTCTGAATCGTGGCGATCTGGTCATCGGTGAGCCGGCGCGCGTTGTCGAACGCGTAGTCGCTCGGGCCCGCCTTCCAGGGTGGCATCACACGTGACGCGGTTGCGCTCGCGATCGCCTTGGCCAGCGGACGGGCGTCGCGGTAGTTGAGGAGCGAGAACGGCGCGGCTTCACCGGGCCGATGACACGACGTGCAGTTCGCAAACACGATCGGCGCCACGTGCTCGCTGAAGGTCACCTGACTCTCGGCCGCCGGAGTGGCGGCCGCCCCGGCGACCACACCGCCGACGACAACCGCGCCGATCACGGGAAATGACCATCTCGGGAGTGTCACAGGGCGCCTCCGGCATCTAGTCTAGCGCGCGCGATAGGTCTTGCTGAATCCGTTCCGTCCGTTGGTGATGGTGAAGCTGCCGTCGGCCTTCACCGACGCGCGAAGCCAGTGTCCCTTGCAGTCGGCGCTGTCTTCGAGATTGGCGATCATCGCTTCCGACGTGTTCGAGGCTGTGTCGCTGTCGAAGAGCGAGAGATGTCCCTGCCAGATACCTTCGATGCCCGGCACCTTGGCCAGCCGCTCGTAGTGTTTCGTCAGCGGCTTGGGCGAACCAGCGGACGGACCGCCGAGACCTTTGCGCGGACCGTTGTTGACGACGACGACCTGCGGCGTGATCGTGTAGAGAAACCCCGGCGCTCCAGCGCCGTCGAGAGCGCCGTGACGGCCGGCCTGGTAGATCGTCACCTGTCCGAGTCGATTGATCGGACACGCCAGCTCCATCTCTTTCTGCCAATCGAGATCGGCGAGATCGAGAAACGTGAACCTGCCAAATGTGAAGAGCGAGCCGACCATGTATTGATTCTCAGGACCTTCGGCTGGCTTGTTCTCGGCGGACGTGCAGAGCGCATTCGGCCCTCCGCCGCGCATCGGCTTTTCAATCAGCTTGCCGCTCGACGCCACCACGTCGACACGAACGCCCTTGAGCGGAATCGTCTCGCCTGCTTTCACGATCGTCCGCTTGCCCGAGCAGGCAGCCACATAGATATCGAACCACTTCTGATTGGCCGCTTCGACGAAATCGCCGCGGTCGTAGCAATGCCCGATGGGCACCAGCTTCGACAGGACGGTCAGGCCGCCAGCGTGATCGGGGTGGTAGTGGCTCATGACGAAGTGATCGATCTTCTTGAGCCCTGCTTGCTGAACTGCCGCAGCGATCCGCTTGCCGTCGCGGCCGTCGACTTCCCAACCGGCGTCGTAGAGCAGCGATTCGCCCGACGGCGACACGACGAGCGTCGCAGCGCCGCCTTCGACGTCGATCCAATAGATGTCGAGCGTGCGCTGCTGTCCGACGACCGATGCTGCAAGGAGCAGAAGGATCGCGACGACGAGCACCGCAGGCCGTACGACGATGTCGTGGCGCATAGATTCGTTCCGCCCGGTCCGCGACATCAATCGGCGCTCACACCCAATTCGTGGAGCCGCTCCGTGATCTGACCGAGCTCACGCTCAACCCGTCTCAATGCGAGAACGGTCGGGAGGACGACTTTGTGACTGCTCGCCCCCGTGTAGTTTGCCACCGACTCACCGGCGTCGGCGGGTCGGCTGTAGAAATACGGATTGCCGAAGGCGGCCCGTATGTCCCCGAGTCTGGCGGCGAACTTGTCCGCCTCGCTCAGCAGAGTGGTCCGTCGTGCAGCCGCGTCCTCGAATCGTTTTCGCAAGCGCTCGATTTCGGACATTCGTGCGGCGTCGCCTTCCATGTCCTTGCCCCTTTCCTCTCGGCCCCGTGCAGGATCTCCATTACGGCGCGGCGCCCGCGGCATCGTCGAACACGAGATCGACCATCAGGTTGTCGGCCAGCGCCTCGAGAACGTCGCGAATCTCACCGACGCTTCTCGTGTCTGGTACCCGCACTCGCGCTCGCGCACGGAAGAGCATCTCGCCCGACATCGGCGCACCCACGACCTCGGTCTCGAGCTCCTCGATGTTGACGTCGTGTTGCGCGAGCACGCGCGAGATGTCGCGCACGATACCCACGCGATCGCCGCCGATGATCTCGAGCGTGAACGCACGGAACCGAGTGGCGTCCATCTCGCCGCTGCGCTCGACCACCACCGTCAGATCGCCGCCGGACAGCGCTCGCAGATCGCTGACGAGCCGATCGGCCCGATCCGAGTCGACGCTGACACGGAGAAGTCCGGCAAACTTCCCTGCCAATCTCGCCATCCGGCTCTCTTCCCAGTTCCCCCCCGCAGCGAGCACATGGTCCGAGAGCCGCTCGACGATGCCCGGCCTGTCTGCGCCGATGACGGTGAGGACCAGCGAGGTTCGCATCGGCGTAGCGTAGAACGATTCCCGCTTCAACGCTACACTCACGCCGTGCGCTTCGACGTCGTCGGCATCGGCGAGAACTCGTGCGATGTCGTGCTCCGAGTGGCCGAAGGTGTCGCGCCGAACGCCAAAATTCCGATCACGGCGCGGCGGACGCTGCATGGCGGACAAGTGGCGACCACGCTCGCCACCTGCGCATCGCTCGGATTGCGTGCGGCGTACATCGGGGTCTTCGGAAACGATGCCGAGGGCGCCGCGCTTCGACGCGCGCTCGAGCAGCGCGGCGTGGACACCAGCTTCAGCGTCGACCGAGACGGACGCGGCCGGTCGGCCGTGATCGTCGTCGACGACCAGAGCGGCGATCGCACTGTGCTCTGGGAACGCGACGCCAATCTCGACCTGCGCGCCGAAGAAATTCCTGCCGACGTCATTGCCAGCGCTCGCGCGTTGCACGTCGACGACACCGATCGCGCGGCCACGATCGCCGCCGCGCGCATCGCACGTCGTGCCGGCCTGCCGATCACCAGTGACTTCGATCGAGTCGACGCGCACACGCCCGAACTGCTCGCGGCGGTGTCGGTGCCGATCCTGGCCGAGTCGATGCCTGCGGCGCTGACCGGCGAACCCGATCTCGAACGCGCACTCCGGATGCTGCGCCGCCCGGAGCACCAGACGATCTGCGTGACGCTGGGCACTCGGGGGGCGATGTTGCTGGCGCCAGACCGTCTCTATCACGTGCCGGCCTTCGCGGTGACGGTCGTCGATTCCACGGGCGCGGGCGACGTGTTTCGCGGCGCGTTCATCGTCGCCATGCTGCGCGGCGACGACCCCGAAGCCATCCTCCGCTACGCCAATGCCGCTGCCGCGATTGCGTGCACGCGCGAAGGCGCATTGGACAGCGTCCCAAGCGCGGACGAAATACGCACGCTGTTGCCGTGTTAGGATGCGCCCACTATGACGCTCAAGTCTCACTTCATCGCGTCGGCTTTCACCGTCCTGATTCTCGCCCCCGCCGGCATCTGCTTCGCCCAGCGCGGAACACCTCCACCTCCATCGCCCGTAGCCTCGAGCCCGCAGGTGATGGACGTGCAGGGCGGAAAGATCCGCGTCACCGCGATCGCCACGGGCTTGTTCCACCCGTGGGGCATCGCCTTCGCCGACGCCAACACGATCCTCGTCACTGAACAAAACGGCAAGCTGCGCATCATCAAGAACGGCGTGCTTGCGTCGCAGGCGGTGTGGACATCGCCGACGCGCCCAGTCGACACGCCGCCTCCTGGCGGCGGAAACAACAACGACGCACTGCACTTCGTCGCCATCCACCCTGACTTTGCGCAGAACCACCTCGTGTACGTGTCCTACCCGAAGAAGGGCGAGAAGGGCACCACGTTGGCGGTCGCGCGCGGGTTCCTCAAGGGCGACACGCTCGGCGACGTCCAGGAGATCTTCGTCGCCGACGCGTGGGAAACCGGCGGCAACCTCGCCGGCCGCGTGTACTTCGGCAAGGACAAGAACCTCTATGTGACGATCGGCGATCGCGATCGCATTTGCTGCAACGCGCAGCAACTCCGTCCTGACGGAACCGACGACAACACCCTGCGCATGAAATCTCAGGCGCTCGACAACCACGTCGGCAAGACGCTGCGCCTCCGCGACGACGGCACCGTGCCGAACGACAATCCGTTCGTCGGCAAAGCTGGCGTGAAGCCGGAGATCTACACCTACGGCCATCGCAATGGCTACGGCCTGGCGGTGAATCCCGAGACCGGCGACATCTGGCAGGCCGAGATCGGACCGATGGGCGGCGACGAAGTGAACATCCTCAAGCCAGGCCACAACTACGGATGGCCGCTCGTGTCGATGGGGCGCAACTACACCGGCAACCTGGTCTCGGATCAGCCGTTCGCGCGCCCGGGCATGGACAACGCGCGCATGTTCTGGGTGCCGTCGATCAGCCCGTCGAGCATCATCTTCTACACCGGCGACAAGTTCCCGCGCTGGAAGAACAACCTGTTCGTCGGCGCGTTGACGACGCAGCAACTGATTCGCGTGGCATTCGGCCAGCCCTCACAGGCCGAACGGCGTGAACCTCTGCTCGTTGGTCTTCGCGTCCGCGTCCGCGACGTGCAGCAGAGTCCCGACGGCTACATCTACGTCGCCACCGAAGGCGCGAGCGGCGGGAGCACCGCCGACGGAATGGTGTTGAAGATCGAACCTGCCGACTGAAGGAATCAGGAATCAGGAATCAGGAATCAGGATTCCTGATTCCTATCAGCCAGTCCGCAGCGCGTCGATGGGGTTGATCTTCGTCGCGCGCAGCGCGGGAACAACGCACGCGAGTAGGGATACCAGCAGCAGCACGAGGGGCACGGTCACGAAGCTGATGCCGTCGCGCGTCGAGATGCCGTAGATCAACGCCGACAACGTTCGCGACAGAAAGAACGACGCGATCATCCCGGCGACAAGCCCGCCGATCGTGATCGTCATCGCCTGCCGTCCAACCAACGTCAGCACATCGGCTCGTTGGGCGCCAAGCGCCGTGCGCAGCCCGATCTCGCGCGTGCGTTGCGCAGTGGTGTAGGACAACACGCCAAACAATCCGACGCCGGCAATCGTGAGTGCACACAACGCGAACCCAACCAGGAACACCGCGTAGGTCCGCGGACCCGACAGGCTTCCCGCGACCCGCTCCTCCATCGTCATCGTCGAGTCGATCACCAGCGACGGATCCACTTCGCGCACGATCGCGCGAGCGCCGGCCGCCAGTGCAGCGGGCTCAGTCGTGGTCCGTAGCACGACGATCAGATCCTGGATGGGATATGGCCACTGCGACAGCGGGAAGAACGCCTCGCCCAGCGGCGGATCGAGCACGCCGCCGAACGCGGATGCAGGCGTGTTGCCGTTGGAGCCCTGACGCATGTCGTCGACAACGCCCACGACTTCCCAAGCCACTTTGCTGTTCATCAGATCGAGCCGCTGACCGAGCGGATGATCGCCAAGATACCGCGCCGCAAACGTTCGATTGACGACCATGACACTGGGCGCCGTCGCGGCGTCGGACGGAGCCAGGGGACGCCCCTGCGTCAGACGCAGCCCCATCGCGCGGAAGTACTCCGGTGTGACGGAGCGCTGCATCATCTGCACTTCGACCTTTCGTGCCGGATCGCGCGGCAGCGCGAGGTTCACCCCGCGGTAGCCGCCAGGCGTCGCGAACGGCAGCGCGTTCCCGAGCGCGACATCGGTGACACCGGGCAGCGTGCGCAAGCGCTGTTGCAGGCGATCGAGCATGTCCCGGTGATCGGCGACAATGAACTTCACCGGCAGCGGGATCTGCATCGTCAAGACGCCGCGGGGATCGAAGCCGCGATCGACGTCGAGCAGGGCCAGGAAACTTCGCAGCAGCAGCGACGCGCCGACGAGCAGCATGCACGCGACCGCCACCTGTGCGGCCATGAACAATGTCCGCGCTCTCGCCGCCGGCGTGGTGACGACAGGTTGCGTGCTCGCCGCGCCGTCTCTGAGCCTATCGACCACCTGATCGCGGCGGCCGCGGAACGCCGGGACCATTCCACACGCCAGGCTGACGAGGCCAGCGACGACGCACGCAAACGCGGCGACGCGCCAATCGAGTCGAACATCGTCGACGCGCGGGAAACCTGCTGGCAGCACGGCGGGCAGCGCACGATGCAGGACCATCGCCGCCAGCAGTCCAGCGCCGACGCCCACGAACCCGAGCATGGCGCTCTCGGCGAGCCATTGCCGGACGAGCCGTGCCCCACCGGCGCCGATGGCCGTTCGCACGGCGATCTCGCGGCGCCGCCGCGCCACGCGCGACAGCTGCAACACGACCACGCTGGCCGTGGACGTGACGAACAACAACCCGACGGCCGCAAGGAGCAGCATCAGCGCCGGCTTCACGTCGGCGGTCATCACCTCCAGCGCGGGCGCCGCCGTGATGCCGGCGACGCCGTTGGTGCCGAACAATGCGACCGCTGTCTCCTTCAGATCGGGGGCCGTACGCGCGCGCGCAGTCGCTTCAGCGGCGGCTTGGGCCGCGGTCACGCCCGGCTTCAGACGCGCCATTGCCGAGAACAGCATCAGACCGATCGTTTTCCCACCGTCGCCGAGCACCGGGATGACGGTGAGTGCGGACCACGCGTCGGTCTCCGAGTCCGGAAACGAGAATCCCTGCGGCATCACGCCAACGATCGTGTACTGCTGTCCGTCAATGCGGACCGGCGTTCCCATGACGTCGGCGCGGCCCCCGAACCGCCGCTGCCACAGTCCGTGGCTGAGAATCAGCGCCCGCGCCGGCCCGGTGTCGCTGTCGAGAAACAAACGGCCGCTCGCCGGCCGCGCACCAAGCAGGCGGAACAGGCTTGGCGTCACCGGACTGAGGATGACTCGATCGGTGTCGCGATCGGTGGCCATGGTCCTGCGCACGCTCCGGACCCACCCACCGAGGCCCTCGATCGTGGATGGCTGATCGCGCCAGGCGAGATACGCCGCATTCGACATCGTCCATCGCACGCGCGAGAGGCGACCACCGCGTGTTTCCTCGAGTCGAATCAGCCGACTGGCGTCGGGCCAGGGCAGCGGCCGCATCAGCACACCGTAGGCGAGACTGAAGAGTGTGGTGGTCGCACCGATGCTGAGCGCCATCGTCACGATGACGACGGCGGCGAAGGCTGGACTGTGCTTCAACATGCGGACGGCGAAGCGCAGATCCTGACGGGCATCGTCGAGCCACGCGAACGAGCGCGCGTCGCGGTGTCGATCTTTTGCGAGCGCCACGCTGCCCATCGCACGACGCGCGGCAAGTCGCGCTTCATCGGCGGTCAGCCCGCGCCGGCGATGCTCGTCCTCGATCAACGCGAGGTGGGTGGCCATCTCCCGATCGAGCTCGCGATCGTCGCGATGCGATCGGAGAAGCGACAGCAGCCGTCGAAGAAAGCGATTTACGTAGACCATATCAATCCGCCGTCGGCTTCTCCACGCGATCGATGACGAGGACCTCGACCGGCGCACGCTGCGCGTCCAGCTTCAGTCCGAGTTGCTCGCGCATGGCGGCGTAGATCGACGCGCCCTCCGAATCGATCGGCGGCAAGCCCTGTGGCGGTCCGCCCGGACCGAAATTCGGAATGCGGTCTGGAGTGAAGTGCAGGTCGAGGTCGTAATCGCCCTCGAGGCCCGTGCGGTCGACGATCAGGCGGCCAAGCGACGACCCGGTGTTGGTGAGCCACGACAGCGCGGTCGCAAACTGCGGCATCGTCTGGCCTCGCAGGCGAATCGTACCCGGGGCGACCGTGCTGCTGTTCGTCGCCTCGGTCGATCGACGAAGCGAGGGACCAAACGCGCGATCGCCGCGAGCCATGACCAGTGCATACACAGGCATCTCGCGCGTCTCTTTGTGAACCGCGAGATGGAATCGCTCTTCGAGCAGGGCCTGCATCATGACCGCCTGCCGCGACAACTCACCCGGACCGGTGGGAGCAGGACTGGATTCGGCCGGCATCGTCGCCGCAATGTCGAAGCGATCGCTTTCGACCCACGACGGCGCACCGATGATCTGGAATTCCTGAACCCTGTAGGCGTTGCGGATCAAGAGGGCCAGCGCGACGCCGGTCGCCGTATACCGCGATCCGCTGGCGCCGACGCTCACCAGCCCGTCGTTCCTGACGTTTGGTTTGATCGACGCGACCTCGAACCGCGGTCGCTCGGACCGCTGTTGCGCGTGCAGTGCAACGATCGATGCCGCGCCGATTGCGACGATGAACAAGGCGATGTGTCTGTTCATGTGATTCCCCGGCGCGGAGGCTGAAGCCTCCGCTCTACGTGCTTCTGAGTGCATCGACCGGATCGAGCTTTACCGCTCGACGAAGCGGCGCCAAGCAGGCCACGACCGCAACCATGGCGATCGCCACGATGATCAGCGCCATGAACATCGGATCAGCCACGCGCACGCGCTCCACTGCAGCAGTCGCGGGATCAGTGAAGGCGCGATCGAACGCCAGCGTCGCGGCGATGCCGAAGCCAAGTCCGAGCCCCAGCTGCATCAGGACGCGTTTCAGCACCAGCCATCCGATCCGCCGCGCATCGGCCCCGAGCGCCACGCGCAGTCCGATCTCGCGCGTCCATCGCTGCACCGTGTGACCGGTCACCGCGTAGATGCCAACCAGCGCCAGCAGCAAGGCCACGCTGGCGATGCTCTTGATGATCGTGTCGCTCAAGCGGCCGTTCCACACCGCATTGCGCACGGCCCGCTCGAAGGTCATCACCCGGAACAGCGGAAGGTTGCGATCGACCTGCTCGACTTCACGCCGCAACACGGATGTCACGGCCAACGGATCCACGGTCGAACGCACGATCATCACCACCGTCTGCGGCGGCAAGGCCTGGATTGGCACGAACACGACCGGATCGGGATCGGGTCCGATGATCTGTTGGCGCACGGTGGTCGCCACGCCGACGATCGGCATCCACGGCGAGTTGCCGGCGCCGACACGAATTCGCGCCCCGATCGGATCCTCATTCGGCATGAACATGCGGACAAACCGTTCGTTGACGATCGCTGCCTCGCTGCCGGGACGTCCATCGGCCGCTGCAAACGCGCGCCCGCGCACGATCGGCACGCCGAGCACGCTGAAATATCGGTCGCTCACCGTCACCGTCGAGACATCTGGTGCCTTGTCACCGAGCGTTCGGCCGGAGATCGACAGCGGCTGCTGCGCGCCGCCGCCGTACGGCAGCACGCTCGCGAACGCCACCGATCCGATGGCGGGTGACGCGCCGATTCGCTCGTTCAGACGCTCGAAGAACGACAGGCGTGTGGCGGGCAGGCCGTACGCTTCTCCCGGCAGCGCCATCGACATCGTCATCAGCGACGACGGATCGATCTGAAACTCCGTGCGACGCCGTTCGCGGTCGTTGCGAATCCCGTTCACCGCCATCGCGACGAGCACCATCGTGATCGCGAATTCAGCGGCAAGGAGCGCCGTCATCCACCGCCGCGCCGGGCGGGCACTCGCAGTCGTTCCGGTCTCGGTCAGTGCGTCGCGCAGGTCCACCTTCGACACCTGCAGCGCTGAGGGCAGTCCACACGCGAACACTGCCCCGACGCAGACGGCGAGCGTGACGATCAACACGCGTTCGTCGATCGTGAACGCCATCCAATAGGGCAGCGTCTCGGGTGGAATGATGGCCGACAAGGCACGAAGACCGACCCAGGCAATGAAGACGCCGAGCGCCCCTGCGAGCGCCGCGAGCGTCGCGCTTTCGACGATCCACTGCCGAACGATGCGGCCCCGCGACGCACCGATCGAGCTGCGGATCGCCATCTCGCGTCCGCGACCTGCCGCGCGCATGAGCAGCAGGTTCGCGACATTGGCGCACGCCACCAGCAGCACGAGCAGGCCTGCCGTGATGAACGCGATCCACGCACGCTGGTACACGGTGGGGTTGACCTGCTCGTTGATCGGGACCACGCGCGCCTGAATGTCGCGGTTGATCGCCGGCCATTCGCGCCGCCATGACGCGGCGATGCTCTCGACGTCGGCGCGGGACTGGTCGACGGTCGCGTTCGCGCGCAGACGCGCGAACACCGCCAGCCGACGATCGCCGCGCGTCTGGCGCGTCAGCGACGGCAGATTCGCCATCGGCCGCCACAGATCCGCGTTGGCGGGAAACTGGAATCCTCGCGGCATCACGCCGACGATCGTCGCCGGCATGCCATTGATGAACACCGAGCGGCCGACGATGTTCGGATCACGCGCGTAGCGGCTGCTCCACAGTTCCTCGCCGATCATGACGACCGTCGGAGTGCCCGGGAGATCTTCCTCGGCGCGAAACGTTCTCCCGAGAATGGGCCGATCGCCAAGCAGCTCGAACGCACCTGCCGAGATGTACGCGCCCGGCACCCGTGCTGGCGGCTGGTCGTTGTCGGCCAGTGCGCCGATGGTGATGGTGTACCCCGCCACGCGCGCAAACGCGGTCGTTCGGGATCGCAGTTCATCGAACTCGGCGTACGACAGGTTGCCCGGGCGATTGGCCGCGTCGCGCGTCGACACATACATGACGCGATCGGGCTCGTCGATCGGAAGCCCGCGCAGGCAGATGGCGTTGACGATGGTGAAGAACGTCGTGTTGACGCCGATGCCCAGCCCGAGCGCGACGACGGCGACGACGCTGAAGCCGGGCGCGCGGCGAAGGTTCCTGAGCGCGTAGCGGAAGTCGCGCACGAGATCGTCGATCCACACGAACGATCGCGCGTCGCGGTGCCGATCCTTGGCCAGCGCGACGCTGCCCATCGCCCGACGTGCCGCACGGCGAGCATCGTCGGCGCTCATGCCACGCCGTCGATACTCGTCTTCGGCCAACGCCAGATGCGCGTCCATCTCGCGAGCCAGATCGCGTTCGTCGCGTGCCCGTCGGACCATCGCGAACAACCGTTGAATCGATCTCTTCATACGCTCGTCGAGCGCAGGCTTTAGCCTGCGCGGACCCACGCGGAGGCTGAAGCCTCCGCTCTACTCCGCCCTTAGCGCAACCTGCGGCTCGATCTGCGTCGCACGTCGCGCGGGCAGATACGAGGCCAGCGCCGCGATCGCGACGAACAGGGCGATCACCGCAGCAAATGTCGCTGCATCGAGTGGTGTCACACCAAACAGCAATCCCTCCAGGTAGCGGCTGAATAACGCCGCACCGATGACGCCCGCTGTCACACCGGCGGTCGTGAGGAGAGCGGTCTGTCGCAGAATCAGCGTCATCACCTGACCGGGACGAGCGCCCAGCGCCACACGAATCCCGATCTCGCGCGTGCGCTGAGTAACGATGAATCCCAGCACGCCGTAGATCCCGATCGCCGCAAGCGCGACCGCGACCGCTGCGAACAGCCCGACCAGCACCGCATACAGCCGTGGCTGCGACATCGCATTCGACACGATCTGATCCATCGTCGCGATGTTATCGACGGTCGCTGCGGGATCGAGCTCGCGCACGATGCCCCGCACGCTCGCTGTCAGCGATGACGCATCGAGTGACGTCCGCACGGCAAAGTACGACCCGCCAAGACCAGGCGGCGGCGGCACGAAGTCGACGATGAACATCTCGGGATTGGGGCGCTGCTGCAGCGAGAACTGATTCATGTCTTCGAGCACGCCGACAACCTGCCATTCCTCTCCCTGCGGGTGCGATCGCGAACGACCGCCGTAGATGCGCGAACCGAGCGCGGGGCCGTCGAAGAACGCGCTCCTCGCGAACGCACGGGTCACGAGTGCTTCCTGGCGGGCAACCTCGCCCTGGCTGAAGCCGCGCCCTTCCACGATCCGCAAGCCGAGCGCGGCGATGAATCGCGGGCTGATGGCGTGCATTCCAGGTTGCGGACGTACCGTTCGACCGGGTCCTGGCGGCTCGGCGTAGACGTCGCGGCCAAAGCCCTGCAGCACGAGCGGAAGATTGTTGGCGTACCCGGCGGCCACGACGCCTGGTATCGCCGCCATTCGTTCTACAAGCGACTCCGCGAAGGCTTGCGCTTGCGGACTTGGCGAAGGCCGTCCTTGCGCTTGAAACGTCAGGACGTGAGCCGAGTCGTATCCGCGGTCCGCGGTCGCCAGTTTGAAGAAGCTATGGATCAGCAGGCCGCCGCCGACGAGGAGCACCATGGCCATGGCGATCTCGACGGCAACGAGCCATCCACCGACGCGCGGACTGGCCGCGCGCTCGCGCAGGACGTCGGCATCTCGAGGACGTGCATGTCGAAGCGCCGGAAGCAGACCACACAACAGGCCGGTGATCAGCGCCAATCCAATCGTGAAGAGCAACACCCGTGCATCGATGGCGATTTCGTCGATTCGCGGCACCGCCACACCGCCACCGAGATCGCGGCGCGGAAGGGTCGACGCCAGCATCTGCAGCAGCGCGACGCCGCCGAACGCCAGGCCTGCGCCGGCCGCGGCGCCAGCGATCGCCAGCAGCCCACTTTCAGTGAGCAGCTGTCGAACCAGTCGTCCCGGCGAGGCGCCGATCGCGCGGCGAAGCGCGATCTCGAGCTCGCGCGCGCCGGTGCGGACGAGCAGCAGATTGGCGACGTTGACGCAGGCGATCAACAGCACCAGGCCGACCGCAGCTGCGAGGATTTGCAGCGCAGGCCTCACGGGCGCGACGAGCTCGTCTTGGAGTCCGGAAAGCTCGTATCGGCGAGGCGATTGCCCTTCCTGCAGCACGCGATTGACATCGGTTTCAGCGGCTTCGCGCGAGACGCCGTCGCGCAGACGCGCAATGACGACAGGGCTGATGAACGAACCGGCTTTGGGTGAGGGCAGGACATATGGCGTCCAGAACTGTGTGGTGCGATCGGGAAACGCGAAGTCTTCGGGCATCACGCCGACGATGGTTCGCCCGCGGCCATCGAGGGCAATCACTCTTCCGATGGACGCGCGATCGCTGTTGAAGTAGGCCTGCCAGGCCGCGTGGCTCAGCACGACAACCGCATCGGACCCGTTGGTCTCTTCGGCTTCGGTGAACGTGCGTCCAAGGAGCGGCGTCGCTCGGAGCGTCGGGAACAATGAGGCCGATGCGTTCACACCGGTGAGCCGTACGGCGTCGCCCTGCCCGGTCAACGTCGCGCTGGTGAGGATGTAGCCAGCGACGTGCGACAGGCCGCTGGTGTTGCGGCGCAGCCGATCGAAGGTCTGCGGATACAACGACGGCTCGCGCCTGCGCATCGCCACGATCGGATTGCTCGAGGGTGGCGCGAACACCTGCACGAGACGATCGGCATCGGGATACGGCAGCGGGCGAAGCAGCACCGCGCTGATGACGCTGAAGATCGCGGTGTTGGCGCCAATGCCGAGCGCCAGCGTGATCACGGCGACGGCGGCGAACCCGGGAGTGCGCGCCAGCGATCGCGCGCCGTGGGAGAGGTCGCGGCGGAGATCGTCGAGCCAGATGAACGAGCGGGCATCGCGATGCAGGTCTTTCGCCTGCGCGCTGCTGCCGAGCGCGCGCCGCGCCGCGAAGCGCGCGTCCTCCTCGCTCATGCCGCGGCGGCGGTATTCGTCCTCGAGCAGCGCGAGATGCGCAGCCATCTCGCGTTCCAGATCGTCCTCAGCCCTCTCGGGGCGAAACACGTTGATCAGACGCAATAGAAGACGTCGCATCGCGGTCACTCGTCGTTCGAACCTCGAACCTCGAACCTCGAACCTCGAACCTCGAACTTTACGTTTCGTTGATGAGCAGCTTGTCGACCAGGCCGGCAAGGCGACGCCAACGCTCCGCCTGTTTCTCGAGCGCGCGCGTGCCCGACTTGGTGATGCTGTAGTACTTCGCGTCGCGGTTGCTCTCGGTGCGCTGCCACGCGCCCTTGATCCACCCCTTCTGCTCGAGGCGGACCAGCGCCGGATACAGCGTCCCCTGATTCAGCATCAGCGGATGCTCGGCCACCTGCTCGAGCCGCGCCGCCAGCCCGTACGCATGCTGCGGCCCCATCGACGCCAGTGCGCGCAGCACGATGAGATCCAGTGTGCCTTGGAGGAGTTCAACTTTTTCGCTCATGGTTCACTTCACTTGGCAGACCAGTGGACGATGACACACGGTCCACTGGCCTGTCAAGTGAACCAGATCGTCACGGAGCGGAGAGCGACCGTAGGGCGGGTCTTGCTCTGTAGACCCGCCCTACGAACGCTATTTCTTGAGCATCACGAAGGCGAGGGGCGGGAGCACCAGGTTGATCGAGTGCTCGTAGCCGTGCGATGGGATCGGCTCGGTGTGGACGCCGCCGCCGTTGCCCATGTTGCTGCCGCCGTAGATGGCGGCGTCGCTGTTGAGGACTTCGCGGTACCAGCCGGCCTCGGGCACGCCGATGCGATAGCTCGGACGCGGCACCGGCGTGAAGTTGGCCGCCAGCACAGTGAAGTCGCGCGGATCACGGGCCTTGCGCATGAACGACACCACGCTGTTCTCGTTGTCGTTGCAATCGATCCAGCTGAAGCCGGTGTACTCGAAGTCCACTTCGTGCAGCGCGCGATCCTGCTGGTAGGCGTGATTGAGATCCTGCACCCAGCGCTGCAGACCGGCGTGCTCAGGGCGCTCGAGCAGATGCCAGTCGAGGCTCTCTTCGGCGTTCCACTCGCCCCACTGCCCAATCTCGCCGCCCATGAACAGCAGCTTCTTGCCGGGATGCCCGAACATGTAGCCGTACAGCGTCCGCAGGTTGGCGTGCTTCTGCCACAGATCGCCCGGCATCTTGTCGAGCATCGACCGTTTGCCGTAGACGATCTCGTCGTGCGAGAACGGCAGCACGAAGTTCTCGGTGAACGCGTACAGCATCGAGAACGTGATCTGCCCGTGGTGCCAGCGGCGATGAATGGGGTCCTGCCGCATGTACTCGAGCATGTCGTGCATCCAGCCCATGTTCCACTTGTAGGTGAACCCGAGACCACCGACATACGTCGGACGACTGACCGCCGGCCATGCCGTCGATTCCTCCGCGAGCGTGATCGATCCAGCGACGCGGCCGTGCGTGAGCGTATTGAGCTGCTGGAGAAACGATACCGCCTCGAGGTTCTCGCGGCCACCGTACTGGTTCGGAATCCAGTCGCCGTGCTCGCGCGAGTAGTCGAGGTACAGCATCGACGCCACCGCATCGACGCGAAGGCCGTCGACGTGGAAGTCCTCGAGCCAGCACAGCGCGCTACTCAGAAGAAACGTCCGCACTTCGTTGCGGCCGTAGTTGAACACCAGCGTCCCCCACTCGCGGTGCTCACCCTTCCGCGGATCGGCGTGCTCATAGAGCGACGTGCCGTCGAACTCCGCGAGGCCGTGACGATCTTTCGGAAAATGGCCCGGCACCCAGTCGAGGATCACACCGATCCCGAGCTGATGACAGCGATCGACGAAGTAGCGGAAGTCGTTGGGGGTTCCGAAGCGACTCGTCGGAGCGAAGAACCCGAGCACCTGATAGCCCCATGAGCCCGAATACGGATGCTCCATCACCGGCATCAGCTCGATGTGGGTGTAGCCCAGCTCGCGCACGTACGGCGCCAGCGTCTCCGCCAGCTCGCGGTAGGTCAGATAGCGATTTCCCTCTTCGGGAACGCGCCGCCACGATCCGAGATGCACTTCGTACACCGACATCGGGCGGTCGTGCCAGCCGTTCCACGCCGGTCGATCGTGCATCCAGGCATCGTCGAACCACCGGTAGTCGTAGTCCTGCCAGATGATCGACGCCGATCGCGGCGGTACCTCGAATCGACGCGCGTAGGGGTCGGCCTTCTCCAGCAAATGACCAGCGTCGGTGCGAACCTCGTACTTGTAGCAGGCGCCTTCGGCGACGTCCGGCAGGAAGATCTCCCACACACCGGACGGCACGAGCTTGCGCATGGGATGCACGCGCCCGTCCCAGCCATTGAAGTCGCCGACCACGCTGACGCGCTGCGCGTTCGGCGCCCACACGGCGAAGTGCACGCCGGCGATGCCGCCGATCGACGTCACGTGCGATCCGAGCTTCTCCCACGCGCGGTGATGGGTGCCCTCACTGAACAGATGCAGATCGAAGTCCGACAGCACCTGGCCGAACTGATACGGATCGATGACCTCGTAGGTGCGATCGCGCTCGTGCACGCGGAAGTGATACGCGAGATCGTCGGCTGCCCCGTCGAGCGGGATGCGCGCCTCGAAGAGACCGTCGGGATGACGCCGCGACATGGGCGTGACGTGATCGGGCGTGATCAGCTCCACGCTCACCGCGGCCGGCTGCATGGTGCGGAGAATCACGGCGGGACGGCCGTCGATGATCACCGGATGCCGGCCGAGCACGGCAAACGGATCACCGCTGCGGCCCGTAGCCACAGCAGCGATGAGCTCGTCGTCGCGCGTCTGAAGGGCCCCGCTCACTCGAAAATTGTATCGCGCCCCTCGACTCGCGTGCGCTCGCTCGGGGCAGGCCGGGTGATATCCTCAGGCTGACTCAACTGAGGAGCACAACTTTGGCCGTTTACGCAGAGTTCATCACCAGCGAAGGCAATTTCACGATTCATCTCTTCGACGCAGAGGCGCCCAACACGGTCGCCAACTTCGTCGGGCTCGCCGAAGGCACCAAGGAGTGGACCGACCCGCGCACGGGGAAGAAGGTCAAGCAGCCGTACTACGACGGCATCATCTTCCATCGCGTGATCGACGGCTTCATGATCCAGGGCGGCGATCCGCTGGGCAAAGGCATTGGCGGACCAGGCTATGAATTCGCCGACGAGTTCCATCCGAACCTGCGCCACAGCAAAGAAGGCATGCTGTCGATGGCCAACCGCGGGCCGAACACCAACGGCGGTCAGTTCTTCATCACGCTCGCGCCGACGCCGCATCTGAACAACCGGCACGCCGTGTTCGGCGAAGTGGAAAGCGGGATGGACGTCGTGCGCAAGATCGGCAGCACGAAGACCGGCGCCAACGATCGTCCGGTCAAAGACGTCGTGATACAGACGGTGAAGATCGAAAGACGCTGACGGTGAAAGGAATCAGGATGCATCCCGATTCCTGACATGGGCGCTGATCAGATTCGCGACCTGATGCCGCTCGTCTACGACGAGCTGCGGCGCATCGCCGCGCGATACGTCAGCCGCGAGCGTCCGGGACAAACGCTCCAGGCGACGGCGCTCGTCAACGAAGCGTTCGTCCGTCTCGCCGCCGAACGGGCGCGGCACTTCAACAGCCGTACGCACTTTCTCGCGATCGCCGCGCTCTCGATGCGCCAGATTCTCGTCCAGCGCGCACGTGCGCGCCGCGCCGCCAAGCGCGGTGGCGCTCCGCAACGCGTCGAGCTCGATGATGTCAACGCGGCACATCCCGAAGCAGGCTTTCCCGGCGCCGCCCTGCCGCCGCGCGCCGACGACATCGACGTGCTCGCGCTCGACGAAGCGCTCACTCGACTCGCCGCCTCCGATGCCGATCTCGCGAAGATCGTCGAGCTGCGGTACTTCGGCGGATTGACGGTCGAGGAGACCGCCGAGGCCGTCGGCGCCTCGCCGGCAACCGTGAAGCGGCACTGGGCGCTCGCGCGCGCGTGGTTGAAGCGGGCACTCGACGGCGCGCCGGTGCCGTCGCTCGACGAGCGTGCCGGATGAATCAGGCGCAGTGGGAGCGGCTCAAGGATCTCTTTCAAGCCGCACTCGATCAGCCGCCTCCCGCGCGCCGCGACTGGCTTCGGCAGCAGTGTCCCGACGATCTCTCGATCGTGCG
>Ga0075433_10000793_pt1 | contig 21889 bp, 23 predicted proteins | sample RhiMethybrSRZTD2_FD_75299 | JGI IMG/M metagenome (GOLD analysis project Ga0075433, IMG submission 75299) | Populus rhizosphere microbial communities from Tennessee, USA - Rhizosphere MetaG P. TD hybrid SRZTD2 | ecosystem: Host-associated > Plants > Roots > Rhizosphere > Soil | place: USA... | reverse complement strand
AAAGCGGGAGCGGTGGTGGTCCCGCTCAACGTGCTGCTCAAGCCACGGGAAATCGCCTATCACCTGAAGGACAGCGACGCCAAGGCCCTGCTCGCGTTCGAGGGCACGACCGAGCTGCCGATGGGCGCGTTTGCCAAGACGGCGTGCGACGAAGCGCAGTGTCCCAACCTGCTCCTGATGACGCTGGCGCCGGACGCGCCGGGTCCTATCCCGGGGGTGCCCACACTGGGCCAGGCGATGCGCGAGGCGCCCGCCGCGCCCTTCGCGACGCGGCGCCGCCGCATGGACGACACGGCGGTGATCCTCTACACGTCGGGCACCACCGGTCGGCCCAAGGGCGCCGAGCTGACACACGCGAACATGGTGATGAACGCCGCGGCCGTGTGCGACATGTTCCAACCGGCCATGCAGGGCGGGTTGGCGCAGGAGGTGATCCTGATCACGCTCCCGCTGTTCCACTCGACCGCGCAGACGTGCCAGATGAACGCCGGCGTGCTGGGAGGGATGCGGCTCGTCCTGCTTCCGCGGTTCGAGCCGGCGACCGTGCTGGAGGTCATGGAGCGCGAGCGGACCGGCTTCTGGACGGCGGTGCCGACGATGTATTGGGCGCTGCTGCAGTACGTGAAGACGACGGGCATGGATCCGCGGCCGATCGCGGCCCACCTGCGGCTGTGCGTCTCGGGCGGCGCCGCGATGCCGCTCGAGTTGATGCACGCGTTCGAGTCGACCTTCGGCGCGAAGATCCTCGAGGGCTACGGGCTGTCCGAGACCGCGCCGGTCGCGTGCTTCAACCAGATGCATCGGCCGACCAAGCCCGGCACGGTCGGCCAGCCGATTCTCGGCGTCGACGTGCAATGCGTCGACGAACAGGAGCGCTTCGTGCCGGCCGGCACCCCCGGCGAGGTCGTGATCCGCGGCCCGAACATCATGAAGGGCTACTACAACCGCCCCGAAGCGACCGAAGAGGCGATGCGGCACGGCTGGTTCCACACCGGCGACATCGGCACGCTCGACGCGGACGGCTACCTCACGATCGTGGATCGCAAGAAGGACATGATCATCCGCGGCGGCTTCAACGTGTACCCGCGCGAGCTCGAGGAGGTGATGCTGACGCATCCGGCGATCTCGCTGGTCGCGGTCGTCGGCGTGCCGGACGAACGGCTCGGTGAAGAGGTCAAGGCCTTCGTCGTCCTGAAGAAGGACGCCTCGCTCACCGACCGCGAGCTGATCGACTGGTGCCGCGATCAGATGGCGGCGTACAAATACCCGCGCTCGATCGAGTTTCGGGACGCGCTCCCGATCAGCCCGACCGGAAAGATCCTCAAGCGAGAGCTTAGAGCCGTGCAATAAGCCGTGGCCGCGGGCTTGCATCCCTTCCGGCTTTCGGCAGAGGAGGTGCGAGCGATGACCAAGTGTCGAGACGTGATGACCAAGGATCCGGCATGCTGTCAGCCCGGCGATGGGATTGCCCGGGTCGCCGGCGTCATGAAACAGGAGGACGTCGGGTCGGTGCCGGTGATCGAAACCACCAGTTCCGGCCGGCTCGTCGGCATCGTGACCGACCGCGACATCGTCGTGAAAGTGATCGCGGCGGGCCGAGCGGCCGAGTCGGCGACGGTCAAGGACGCGATGACCCCCAACCCGGCCAGCTGCCGCGAAGACGACGATGTCGAGCAGGCGGTGAAGCTGATGAAGGAGCGGCAGGTCCGGCGGATGCCGATCGTGGATGGCAGCGGCCGTCTCACCGGCATCATCGCGCAGGCCGACGTCGCCACGCGCGTGCACAAGGACAGCAAGACCGGCGATCTGGTCGAAGCCATCTCCGAATCGGGGACGAGCCGCCATTGAGGCGGCTCGTCCGATCGTCGCGCGATTGCTGGGCGAAGAAGCTGTAGGTTATAGTCGGTCCGCATGGCATTCGAGCTACCAGCCCACCATCGCGCGACCGGACTCGTCGACGTCCTCGATCGCGTGCTGGACAAGGGGCTGGTCATCGCCGGGGACATCAAGGTTTCTCTCGCGGAAGTCGAGCTTCTCACCATCCGGATCCGGCTGCTCGTGTGCTCCCTGGACAAGGCTCAGGAGATCGGTCTCGACTGGTGGCGCTACGACCGGGATCTGTCTCCGGGCCGGCAGCGGCGGCCGGAGCTCGGCACCGAGGAGCTGCAGGCGCAGGTGCGAGAGCTCGAACGCCGGGTGGACGCCTTGACGGCCGGAGCGCCGGCTCGTCGCAAGCGGTAGCGGGCGCGACAGCAGGAGCAGAGAATGGCAGTTGAACGAGCGGCAGGCGGGACCAGTCTCATCGACGTTCTCGATCGCGTCCTCGACAAGGGCATCGTCATCGACGCGTGGGTTCGCGTCTCGCTGGTCGGCATCGACCTGATCACCGTCGAGGCGCGGGTCGTGGTCGCGTCGATCGATACGTATCTGAAGTACTCCGAGGCGGTCAGTCAGGTGACGCCGGTCTCGCGTCCGCAGGCGGAGTTGACGCACCAGAACGTCATCGCCGAGAACCAAGCGCTTCGAAGGGAGCTGGCCGCCACGAAAGCCACGAAAGCCACGAAAGCCGCGCGCCCGGCGCGGAGGCGGCGCCCCGCTTCCGAGGGATAGCGGGTGCACGGGGCCGCCGCGCCGCTCGTGCAGGTCGCGGCCAGTGAGCTGGAAGCAAAGCTCGGGCTGGCGGAGTTTCTCCTCGGCAGCACCGACCTGCAGATCTCCGCGCGGCGCGCCGTCGACTGGCTGGTCTCCCAGACCGGCATCCGCCACGCCGTCGTCGCTCTCGCCGAACCCGCCGGCAGCCAGCTGCAAATCGTCGCCGAACACGGCGTGTCGAGCACCGCGATCGTCGATTTCGTGCTGACGCACGAGGACGAGGCGCATCCGCTGATCAAGGCGACGCACCGCAAGGAACCGAGCTACTTCGAGGGGCCGCAGAATTTCCGCGCGCCGTTCGAGGGGCGATTTCACGCGATTCCGCTGCGCACCGAGGATAGCGAGCGCTCGCTGGGGCTGCTGCTGACGAGCGCGACCGGAGCCGAGATCCGGCCGGAGATCACGTGGCTGGCGGGGATGCTGGCGAAGCAGACGGCCCGCCTCATGAGCCGCGATGCGATGGCCGAGACGCGGTTCGGCCAGGAGCGGATGCTCCTCTACAGCATCATCAACGCGGTCACCGATCCCATCCTCCTGACCGACACCGAAGGCAAGCTGATCATCGCGAATACGCACGCCGAGAAGCTTTTCGCCGCCCCGGAAGATTCGAGCGAGGGCTGGCGGCGCGCGGTCGGGCTGAACAACATGCTCTTCTCGGCGGCGTTGTCGACCAGCGCGGTGTCCGACTCCGAGCTGGCGCGCCGCGAGCTGCTGCTGGTCGATCCGCTGGAAGGATCCGATCTGCTGTTCGAGCTCCTGAGCTCGCGGGCGAAGGACGAGCGCCAGGGCACCTACGTGGTCTCGGTGCTCCGCAACGTGACCGACCTGGCGCGCGCGAAGGAGGAAATCGAGGAAAGCTATCGCACGCTCCGCGTCGCGCAGGCCGAGGTGCGCGACGAGCGCCACCGCCTCGAGCTGATCATCGACTCGGTGGCCGACCCGATCCTGGTGACCGACCAGGAAGGGGACATCGTGCTGATGAACGAGCCGGCCGAGCGGCTGTTCAACATGCCGAGGACCGCGGACGAGGGCGCGGAGCGGCGCGTGCGCGCCAACGGCGCGCATCTGACCTCGTTCGTGTCCAACGTGCTGACGCGGACCGGCGAACAGCGCTATCGCGGCGAGATCCAGCTGTCGGATCCCGCCTCGGGCCGCGCCCTGCCCGTCGAGGGCGTCGCCGGCACGATCCTCTCGGAGCAGCGCGAGCTGATGTGGGTCGTCACCATCCTGCACGACATGACCGAGGCGCTCGAACGGACGCGTCTCTACGAACAGCTCGAGCGCGGCGCGGCACAGCTCGAGCTGAAAGTGCAGGAAGCGACGGCGGAGCTCGCGCAGCAGAACGAGCTGCTGCGGCGGCAGCACATTGCCCTGGAGCAGGCGTCCGCGTTGAAGTCGCAGTTCCTCGCCAACATGTCGCACGAGTTCCGGACGCCGCTCAACGCGATCCTGGGCTACACGCACATGCTGCTGCACGGCGTCACCGGAGCGGTCTCCGAGCAGCAGCGCAAGAGCCTCACGCGTATCGACTCGAACTCGCAGCATCTGCTGGCGCTGATCAACGACATCCTCGACATCACGCGCATCGAAGCGGGGCGGATGCCACTCAACCTGTCGTCGTTCGAGGTGCCGGAGCTCGTGACCGAGGTCATGTCGGAGCTCGAGCCGATCATCCGGCGTTCGAGCCTGAAGGTCTCGGCCCGGATGGCGCGCACGCTGCGGCCGATCAAGAGCGACCGGCAGAAAGTGAAACAGATCGTCCTGAACCTGCTCAGCAATGCGCTGAAGTTCACCCCGGCCGGGTCCGTGACGATTTCGGCGTCGTATGATGAGCACAAGCGCTGGGTGGCGATCGCGGTGCAGGATACCGGGATCGGGATTCCGCGCGAAGATCAGGCGAAGGTATTCGAGGATTTCCGGCAGCTCGACTCGTCGCCGGCGCGGGGCTACGGTGGCACCGGCCTGGGCCTGTCGATTTGCCGGCGGCTGGCGCAGATGCTTGGAGGCACGATCGAGCTGATCAGCAATGTCAACAAAGGATCGACCTTCATTTTGAGGTTGCCGGCGCGGCTGCGGCGCCGGTAACGCGATAACGGATGGATAACCCGAACAATCAGCCGCTGGTTCTGGTCGTGGAGGACTACCAGGATGCGCGCGAGATGTACGCGGCGTACCTCTCGTTCTCCGGCTACCGGGTCGCCGAGGCGACCAACGGCGTCGAAGCCATCGAGAAGACGGTCGAGCTGATGCCCGACATCATCCTGATGGATCTCGCGCTGCCCCGGATGGACGGGTGGGAAGCGACGCGCCGGCTGAAGCTCGACGAACGGACCAAGCACATTCCGATCGTTGCGCTCACCGGCCACGCGCTCGCGGGCTTCGCGGAAGGGGCGCGCCAGGCGGGATGCGACGCGTTCGTGACCAAGCCGTGCCTGCCCGATGCGCTGGTCGCGGAAATCCAGCGCATGCTGGCCGAGCGGGCGGAACCGTCGCCAGGACGGAAGAGCCCGCGATCGGGGCGGGCGAAGAGCTGACCGTGAACCGGCGTTGACGAGATGGCCAAATCGACGACCCAGAAGAAAGTGAAGGCACGGCCGAAAGTCAAACGGGCCGCCGCCGCCCCCGCCCGCGAGCGGGCGGCCGCCGCCACCGGGACACGCGGCCGCCTCGATCGCGTCAGGATGCCGTCGCCGCCGGGCAAGACCGGCCGCGGCGAGACCGCCGCGGCCGAAGAGACCAACGAAGGCAAGTACGTCTACTGCATCATCAAGACCGAGACCGCGCTCGGATTCGGGCCGCTCGGGATCGGCGCCGAGCCGGCGGACACGCACACCGTCAACTACCGCGACATCGCCGCGGTCGTCTCCAACACGCCGATGGTGGTGCAGGATCCGACCCGCGACAACGTGCTCGCGCACCAGCGGGTCAACGAGACCGTGATGCAGCAGCACACGGTCATCCCGATGTCGTTCGGCACGGTGTTCAAGACCGACGAGGACATCATCGAGCTGCTGCGCTCCGCCTACGACGCCTTCATCGACGTCCTGAACAAGATGCAGGACAAGTTCGAGTTCGGCCTCAAGGTGCTCTGGGATCGCGATCAGATCATCCGCGAGATCGAGGAAGAGGACGAGGACATCCGCCGCCTCAAGGGAGAGATTTCCTCGCAGAAGGGGTCGACCTACTTCGCGCGCATGCAGTACGGCCGGCTGATCGACGCCGCCCTCCAGGCCCGCTCCGAGCGCTACGTCGCCGAGATCTTCCAGGCGCTTCGCGACGTGTCGGTCGCGTCGCGCTCCAACAAGCCGATCGGCGACCGCATGATCATGAACGCGGCGTTCCTGGTCGGCCGCGAGACGGAGCATGCCTTCGATGCCCGGGTCAAGGACATCGGCCAGCGCTACGACAAGCTGACGTTCAAGTACACCGGGCCCTGGCCGCCGTACAACTTCGTCAACATCCGCCTGAAGCTCGAACGGGCGCACTGAGGACGGGATCCCGACGCCCCCGTGTTCATCCTCGACACCGTGCTGATCGGCGGCCTCCGGTTCGTCTTCGACAAGATCGCGGCCGCCGTCGACACCGAGCTCAACGACGACACCCACCTCCGCGAGGAGCTGCTCGCGGCGCAGATGCGGCTCGAGCTCGGCGAGATGAGCCGGGCGGATTTCGACGCGTTCGAAGCCGACATCCTGCAGCGGCTGCGCCAGATCCGCGAGAGCCGCCAGGGCGCCGGACCGGCCGCGCTCTCACCCTCCGAGTACAGGATCACGGGCATCGATGCCACGTTCGAAGGCGACGAGCACAGCTGATCGCCGGCCCTCGCACAGTTCCGTTTTCAGGTTCGTCGGAGGCAAGGGAGGCGTCGGCAAGACGACCTGCGCGGCGGCGATCGGTCTGACCGGCGCCCGGGCCGGCCGTCCGACGCTCGTGGTCTCGACCGATCCCGCGCCTTCGCTCGGCGATGCGTTGGGGCAGCGGCTCGGGCCGGCGCCGCGGCCCGTGCGCGGCGTGCCGGGCCTGTTCGCGGTCGAAGTCGATGCGGCCGCGGCCCTCGACACCTGGCTGCAGGAGCGGCGGGGCCTGCTCGAGGAGATCGCCCTCCGGGGAACGTGGCTGGATCGCGAGGACGTGTCGCAGCTCCTGCGGCTGTCGCTGCCGGGGATCGACGAGATCGCGGGGCTGCTGAGAATCGGCGACTTCGCCGACAGCGGACGCTACGCCCACATTGTCGTCGACACTGCGCCGACCGGCCATTTGTTGCGGATGCTCGCGATGCCGGACGTCCTCGAGCGGCTTGCTGAAGTGTTCGATCGGATGCAGGCCAAGCACCGGATGATGGTCGATGCCCTGCGGGGAGGCTGGGCTCCCGACGCCGCCGACGCCCTCATCCGCGACATGGATGGCCAGGCCAGGCGGCTCGGCGCGCTGCTGCGCGATCCCGCGCGCTCGCGCGTGTCATGGGTGACGCACGCGGAACTCCTGGCGATCGAAGAATCCCGAGACGCCCTTCGCGTGCTGGGTGAGCAGCAGATCGCGGTCGATCAGATCATCGTGAACCGGCGCACGCCCCCGCCGCGGGGGACGTGCGACTGGTGCCGAGGCCGCCGGATCGTCGAGCAGCACGCGATTCGGCAACTGACCCGGCATCTTCGGCGAGACCGGGTTCGAATCTCCAGCGTACCGGCGGCTGATGGCGAGCCTCGTGGCCCGGCGGCGTTGCGTGCGCTCGCCCGTTACATCGCTGGAACGGATCCCGGGGAGGAGTGGCCGGCGCGCGCCCGTCCTCGGAAGCTGACGGCGGCGCTGACCGATGGCGCGGGACCGTTGAGCGCTTCGGTTGTCGCCCCTGGCGACGTGCAGCTCGTGCTGTTCGGTGGAAAAGGAGGCGTCGGCAAGACGACGTGCGCGGCCGCGGCGGCGATCGAAGCGGCGCTCGCGCAGCGGAATCGCCGCGTGCTGCTGCTCTCCGCGGATCCGGCCCACTCGCTCGGCGACGTCCTGGGGCAGCCGTTCGGCGACGACGCGCGCCCAATACGCGGCGGGCCGGCGAACCTCACGGTCCGTGAGCTCGATGCAGCCCGGAGTTTTGCGGTCCTGCGCGAACGCTTCGCGCAGGGCATCGAAGATCTGATCGTCAGGGTCGGTGCGAGTGGAAGCCACGACCGGCAGGTGCTCACCGATCTCCTGGAGCTCGCCCCGCCAGGCGTGGACGAGCTGGCGGCTATCCTCGAGGTCGTCGAGACGCTGAAGGAGTCCGACCGCGCTTCAACCCTGGACCTCATCGTGATCGACACCGCGCCCACAGGGCACGCGCTGCGGCTGCTCGAGATGCCCGCGCTGGTCCACGACTGGGTGAAGGCGCTGATGGCGATCCTGCTGAAGTATCAGCCGTTGATTGGCGTCGGCGACCTCGGCGCGCTGCTGCTCCGGCTCTCGCAGGGTCTGGGCCGGCTGCGAACGCTTCTGGCCGATTCGAGCCGCACCCGATTCCTCGTCGTCACCCGCGCGGCAGCCCTGCCCAGGGCCGAAACCCTCCGGCTGTTGACCCGCTTGCGGGCCGCGGCGATCGGCGTCCCGATGGTCATCGTGAACGCGGTGGGAGCCGGATCGTGCGCGAGGTGCAGGAGGGAGCGCACGCGGCAGCTGAAGGAAGTGGCGATGCTGGTGCGCCAGATCGGGCCGCCGACGCGTCGTGACGCTCCCGCAATCGTCCTCTCGCCGGCCACGGTTCCACCGCCATCAGGCTCGCGCGATCTTCGTCGCTTCTTCGAGCGGTGGCAGGTCGCGGCCCGGCGGAGTCATCGGTGACGGGTCGGGCGCGCTATCATCCAGCAGGGTCCATGTCTGCCGCTACCTATATCTATTGCGTGATCCGGAGCGCGCGAAAGCCATCGGCCGCAAAGGCGCCGGCAGGATTGCCCGGCGCCGCCGCGCCGCAGGTGCTGGACGCCGGAGGCGGCACCTGGCTCGTCTGCGCCAGCGTGCCGCTGGAGCGCTATGGCGCCCAGGCGATCGAGGGATCGCTGAGCAATCTGGAGTGGGTCTCGGCGATTGCCCTCGCGCACGAATCGGTGGTCGAGCACTTCGCGCGGCGGCGTGGGGCGACCGTTGTCCCGATGAAGCTGTTCACGATGTTCGCAACCCCGGCGCGCGCGTCCGCCGAGATGCGCCGCCGGCGCCGGGACCTCTCGTCACTGTTCGAGAAGCTTCAGGGTTGCGAGGAATGGGGCGTCCGCATTCATCGCGGCGCGCGGCGGACGGTTGCGAACAAGACCGCCGCACCGCAGAGCGGCACCGCGTTCCTCGCCGCGCGCAAGGAAGCGCGCGATGCGTCGCTCGACGCGGCCCGCGACTCGGCGGCCGCCGCAGATGATGCGTACGCCGCGCTGTCGGAGGTCGCGTCGGATCATCGGCGCCGTGAAATCGAGGCATCCGGAGTCACGCCGCCGCTGCTCGATGCGGCATTTCTCGTCCCGGTCCGGCGCCGGGCGCGGTTCCAGGCGCTCGCGGCTCGGACGGCACGCGACGTCACCGAACGGGGCGGGACGATGACGCTGACGGGTCCCTGGCCGGCCTACAACTTCGTTGCGGCGCCGGAGAAGCCGGCATGAGGCCGCGCCGCCGGCACTCCACGGTGCCCGTCGAGCATCCGCCCAGGCGCCCCGCGACCGCTCCTCCTCCCCGACGTCCGGAGATGCCGTCGCCGCCGCCCGCACGTCAGGTGGCCCGCATCATCGATCAATCGGATTCATCGCTGCTCGACGTGCTCGACAACCTGTTGAATCGCGGCGTCGTGGTCAACGCCGACCTGATTCTGGCTCTGGCCAACGTCGATCTCGTCTACATGAGGCTCTCGGCCCTGCTCTGCGCGGCGGATAGGGTGCTGTCCGATGACGCGGGGGAGTGACAGCCTGTACGTCTACGCCCTCGCAGAACCCGGGCTGCCCCGCCGCTTCACGATTCTCGGCCGCCGTTTGCAGGCACTGTCGGCGGATGGCGTGGACGTGATTGTCGAACGCGGCGGTGCGCCGGAGCTCACGACCGGCGCGATTCAGCATCAGCACGAGCTCGTCTCCCGTCTGGCCGCGCGCGGGCCGGCCATTCTTCCGGCCCGCTATGGATCGGTTTCCGATTCGCCGGCGCTGCAGGCGATGGTGTCCCGCAAGCGCGGCGAGATCCTCGAGGCGCTCGCCGAGGTGCGTGGATGTGTCCAGATGACGGTGAGAATCTTCGGCGCCGGCACGTCCCCCGAACGGCAGCCGGCGGCCAGGTCGTCGGTCCGCTCCGGCACCGAGTTCATGCAACGACTGCGGGCGCGCACGCGCGACGTGCCACCCGAGGCCGCGGTCGTCAGACGCGCGATGTCGCGGCATGTCAAAGCCGAGCGGGTGGCGGCGGGCGAACGCCGGCGGCTGCTCACGGTGTTTCACCTGGTCCCTCACGAACGTCTGGAGGCGTATCGCGGGCAGGCGTCGGCCTTGCCGGGGCTGTTGCAGCCGCTGACGGTCACGGTCACGGGTCCCTGGCCCGTGTTCGCGTTCGTCCCGGATCTGTTCTGACAGGTATGGGATGAAGAAACGTCAGGCAACGAAACCCAACAGGCGCCGGCCCGCGCGCGCGACGAAGACGGTCAAGCGCTCGATCGCCACCGTCGAGATCGAAGAGCTCGAAGCGATGCGCGGTGAGCTCGAGCGGCTCACCAAGGCGCCGCCGCCGCGCTGGAACGCGGATCCCGAGGACGTCCGGCGTTCGGTCGTGAAGCTGGTGCTCACGCTCGTCGAGTTCATCCGGCAGCTGCTGGAACGCCAGGCCATCCGCCGGATGGACGCCGGCACGCTGACCGCGGAACAGACCGAAGCGGTCGGCCTCGCGTTGATGCGGCTCGAAGAGACGGTGCGCGATCTCGGCGCGCAGTTCGGGATCGCTCCCGAGGACCTCACGCTCGATCTCGGCCCGGTCGGCAGGCTGCTGTGACTCGCACCCGGATCATCCTGAATCCCTCGTCCGGTCGCGAGCGGGCCGTCGAGCAGGTCGATCTCGTCGCCCGCATGCTCCAGCGCCGTTTCGACACCGTCGGGCTGTCGGTGACCGCCGGCGAGGGAGACGCCGGGCGCGCCGCGGTCATGGCCGTTGCCGACGGGTGCCAATCGATCTTCGTCGCCGGCGGCGACGGCACGTTGAACGAGGTGATGAAGGGACTGGCGTCCGCGGGGGCGCTCCACAAGGTCGTCGTCGGCATCGTCCCGTTCGGTACCGGCAACGATTTCGCGGCGTCCCTCGGCATCCCGCTCGAAACAGAGCCGGCGCTGGAGGTCCTGCTCGCCGGCCGGGAGCTTACGGTCGATCTCGGCGAGGTCAACGGGCAGGTGTTCGTGAACACCTCCGGTGGGGGCTTCATCGCCGAGGTCTCGACCGCGGTCACGCCGCAGCTGAAGACGATCGCCGGTCGACTCGCGTATCTGATCGGTGGCGCCCAGGCGCTGCTCGAATTCGAACCGGTGGGGGCCTCGGTCCTGATTCAGCCGGGGACGCAGCGAATCAGCGGGCCGCTCTACGCCTTCGCGGTCTGCAATTCTCGATTGATTGGTGGCGGCCGCCTGATCGCCCCGGAGGCGGTCATCGACGACGGGCTGCTCGACGTGTGCCTGATCGACGCCATGAAGGCGCTGGAGTTCGTGGCGCTCGCGCGCAAAGTCGCCGACGGGGAACACGTGAAGGATCCGCGCGTCTTCTACTTCCAGGCTGAGACGGTCCGGATCGACCTCGACCGGGCGATCAACGTGAACACGGATGGGGAAGTCTTCCGTGATGTCCGATGCGACTATCGGGTACTGCCCGGGGCGGCGAGGTTTTTCGCCGGCGATGCCCCCTTCACCGGCCGGCCGACGTCGAAGACATAACACCCGGGCGCGACGAGCAATCGTCCTGCGGGCGTGAACGACATCGCCGCAGGGGAGATGGCGCCCGCGGCGCGAAACCGTACCGTGCGGATCTTCTCGCCGTCGGGGTCGTACACGTAGGTCACACCGACCGCCGTGGCGACCCAGAGATTCCCGGCCCGATCCGCGGCCGCCGCCTGCACCGACGGCAGCACGACCGGCAGTTCCCCTTCCTGTACTCGCTGCCGCCGCCAGGTCGTCGGCAGCGACTGCAGGAATGCATCGATTTCCGAGCCTTCGATGTGACGCTCGTAGATAAGCTGTCCGGCCGCGTCGTACTTGCGGAACACAGGCACGCCGCCAAGAAAGACGAAATAGAGCCCGCCCGCCGGATTGGTGACGACCAGACCGGAGTTCATTGCGAGATGAACCCCCGGGTCGCTTTCGTGGCCGGTGCGGCGCAGCTCGCCGAACGTGCGGATCGGGCGGCCGTTGGTCGCGTACTCGGCGATCAGCGCGCCCAGCTCCGGCTGGCTCAGGTACACCGAACGCCCGGTGTACTCGATCGCCGTCAGGCCGCCCAGCACGAGATTGCCGAAGGTAATCCGCGGCAGGGCGCGGCCCGCGATCCGGAACGCCGTGACGGTCGATCCCGAGGCGAGAAAGATCTGAATCCGCGGCTCGCCCCTGGGGGCGTCGGCGACGATGAACGAACCATCCGCGGCGAGATCGAACGCGGAAGGATCGATGACGCGCCCTGGCTCGGCGCCGATCGTGACCAGCTTTTTTGCGCTGTCGAGGCCGGCCGGCACCACGAAGACCGCGTGCGAGCGCCGATCGAAGATGAAGTAGTCCCCCGACGCGGTCTGCTGACAACTGGTCAGCTGCTGAAAGCTGCCGGCGATGTGCGCCGGGAGCGCCGCGACAGACCTGAGTGTCTCGACATCGGCGAGACGCGCAGCAGCCGCGACGGTCACCACCGACACGAGGGCCAGCACAAAAGTAGCGATTGCGGGCTGCGGAGAAGCGTGGCGTCGAAGAGTCACCGCCTGCCGGCCCGTCGGCTGTTCGTCAGTAGCGCGCGACCAGCCTGACCGCCTTCAGCACGTCGGCTGACTGGGGCAGGATTTCTTCCTCGAGGTCCGGATAGTAGGCGACCGGGGTATCGAGCGCGGCCACCCGCCGCACCGGCGCGTCGAGGAACTCGAAGAGCTCGTCGGCCATCCGCGCCGCGAGCTCCGCGCCGAAGCCGCAGGTGAGCTGATCCTCGTGGGCGATCACGACGCGATTGGTCCTCGCCACCGCCTCGGAAATCGTCTTCCAGTCGTAGGGGATGATGGTGCGCAGGTCGAGCACCATCACGCTGATGCCGTCTTTCTCCGCCTGCTGCGCGGCGAGCAGCGAGCGCTGCACCAGCGCGCCCCACGTCACCACCAGCACGTCCACGCCTTCGCGGCGGATGGCGGCCTTGCCGAACGGCAGGGTGTAGTCCGGACCGGGGTATTCCCCCTTGTTGTAGGTCTGGCGGTACAGGTGCTTGTGTTCGAGGAACAAGACCGGATCGTCGCAGCGGATCGCAGTGCGCAGGAGGCCCGCGGCGTCCTGCGCGTTCGACGGGAAGGCGATGCGGATGCCGGGCGTGTGCGCGAAGATGCTCTCCCCCGACTGACTGTGATAGGGCGCGCCGCCGCGCAGGTAGCCGCCGATCGCGACGCGGATCACCATCGGGCACGAGAACGCGTTGTTCGATCGATACCGCAACATCGACATCTCGTCGCGGATCTGCATCATGGCCGGCCAGATGTAGTCGAAGAACTGGATCTCGACGACCGGCTTGATGCCGCGCGTCGCCATGCCGATCCCCCGGCCGATGATGCTCGCCTCGGCCAGCGGCGAGTTGAACACCCGGACGCTGCCGAACGTCCGCTGCAGCCCGTGCGTCACCTTGAACACGCCGCCCTTGCCGGGCACGCACTCGAGCGCGGCTTCGCGGCTGCAGTCGGCGACGTCCTCGCCGAAGACGACGATGCGCGGGTTGCGCGCCATCTCGTCTTTCATGGTCCGATTGATCGCCGCGACCATGGTGTCGGGCTTGCCTTCGGGAACGGGCTGGCTGTCGAAGTCGCTCGAGGCGGGGTCGATGTCGGGAGAGAAGACGTAGAGCTGGACGGTGTCCCGTGCCGGTTTGTCGGAGGCAATCGCGCGGTCGGCCGCGTCGTTGATCTCGCGTTCGACCTCCTTGTGCAGCGATTCGAGCTCCGACTCGCTGGCCAGGCGCTCGGCCTTCAGGAACTCCGCCAGGCGGACGAGGGGGTCCCGCGTGGCCTCTTCGGCGCGTTCCTCGGGCGTCTTGTAGAGCCGCTCGTCGTCCGAGAGCGAGTGCGAGTACGGGCGAATCACTTTCGCGTGGACGAACGCCGGTCCCCGCCGCGCGCGCGCGTAGGCCACGGCCTCCTGCAGGGCGGCGTAGCTCGCCAGGAAGTCGGTGCCGTCGATGCTCTGCACGAACAGGTGGGGGAACGTGGTCACCAGCTTCGAAATGTCGCCCCCGGGGGTCTGGACTTCGACCGGCACCGAGATCGCGTAGCCGTTGTCCTCGACGACGATGACGACCGGCAGGCGGCGCAGGCAGGCGTAGTTGAGCGCCTCCCAGAACTCGCCTTCGCTGGTCGTCCCGTCGCCGAGCGACAGGTACACGACTTCATCGTTCTTGAACCGGCGATCGCGATCGTCGATGCCGGGGATGTGCTCGTAGAGGACGCCCGCTTCCGCGCAGCCGATCGCCTGCAGGCACTGGGTGCCGGTCGGGCTCGACTGGGACACGATGTTGAGATCTTTGTGGCCCCAGTGCGACGGCATCTGGCGTCCGCCGGAGCTCGGATCGTCCTTCGCGCCGACCGCGCTCTGGAGCATCTCGAGCGGCGTGACGCCGAGCGCCAGGCACAAGGCGCGATCGCGATAGTGCGGATAGAACCAGTCGTGGGCGGGTTTGAGGTTCAGGCCGGCGGCGGTGACCACGGCTTCGTGACCGGCGCCGCTGATCTGGAAGAAGATGAGGCTTTGACTCTTGAGCTGTATTTCCTTGTCGTCGAGCTTTCGCGACAAGAACATGATGCGGTAGGCCCGAAGCAGTTCGTCGCGCGACAACCCCAGCGTGCTGGCGCTTCGGCCGTTGCTGACTGCCGTACCCTTCATGCGCGGAGCGTCCCCTTCCTGCCGTGCGCACACCGCGGCAGAGGCGGTCCTTCGTGCCCTGTAAAAGCTAGATTATAGTGTCTTTCGCCCGAAAGGACATCCGTGAGCGCGACCTCCGTTCGACTGCACCGCTGGGACGAAATTGCCCTCGAAAAAGTCACCGAAATGATTTCACGAAAGATCGTCACCGGCGACCGGGAGATGGTCGGCCAGGTCTACCTCAAGAAGGGCGCGCTCGTCCCGATGCACTCGCACGAGAGCGAACAGATGACCTACGTGCTCCAGGGGGCGCTGAAGTTTCTCATCAACGGTGAAGAGATTACCGTCCGCGAAGGGGAAGTCCTGCACATTCCGTCATGGGTGGAGCATCAGGCCGAAGCCCTGGACGACACGTTCGAGCTCGATCTCTTCAGCCCGATTCGGCAGGATTGGCTCGATCACACCGATACCTACTTCCAGCGCGCCTGAATCGCTGCGCGCCGGCGGCCGCCACACGAAGATGAAAATCACGAGCACGTCGGGCGACGAGTTTCAACTGGTGATCGTGCGCTATCAGTTTCCCGACGTGCACGAAGATCGGTGGGACTCCAACTGGCTGATCGTGAACGGCACCGTGTCGGCCGGCGGCGAGAAGTGGCGGTTCACCGATCCGTGCGTGACCACATTCGAGCTGGCGGACCTGGCCGACTGGCTCGACGAGCTCGCCAGGGACGGCGATCAGCCATCCGGGTTCGAGTTCACCGAGCCGAATCTGAAGTTCACGTATACGCCCTGGCCGCACCGCGCCGTGCAACTCACGTTCGCGCACGAGAGCGCGCCGCCGGCGCTGTCCGAGGTCGAGCGGCGGACGGGCGTGACCGTGGAGTTTCCGATGTCGGGGTCGCAGGCGGCAGCGCTCGCTCTCGAGATCCGGCGGGCGCTGACGGACTATCCGATCCGGGGTGGCGCGGCGTGACCGTTCAGTGCACGTGCCGATCCCAGTCGGATCGGCCGCCGGAATACACGTCGAACCGGCGGCGCAGCCGGTTCATCTTCCACTTCAGATAGCGGTATTTCAGTTCGGCGGCGAACCCGCCCCGGCCGGCGCGAAGGTAGAGGTATCCGATCACGAGCCCGCCAAGGTGTGCCGCTTCCGACACACGGCTCGTGGGTGAAGACAAGAACGCCATCGCCCCGACGATCATCACGAAATACTTCGCGGGGATCGGGAAGAGCAGGAACATCAGCAGCGGGCGCTCAGGATAGTAGAGCGCGAACGCCAGAAGGAGCCCGTAGAGGGCGCCGGATGCTCCGATTGTCGTGCCGAGATACGTGCCCGAGCTGGTGCCCATCACGAGTCCGACCAGCAGGACCGTGAACCCGGCGCCGACGCCGGTGATGGCGTAATACTTCAGGAACTGCCGGGTCCCCCACAGGCGTTCCAGCTCCACGCCGAACATCCAGATGCCCAGCATGTTGAACAGAATGTGTACAGGGCCGCCGTGCACGAACAGGTAGGTGACGAGCTGCCACAGCCACTGCCGCTCGACCACGGCCTCCGGCGACAGTCCCAGGTAATAGAAGATCGGTCTTTCGAAGAAATAGGTGGCCACGAACATGACCACGTTGGCGAGGATCAGCCACTTGACCGCGGGAGTGATCGGTCCCGGTCCGAAGGAATAGTGGACGGCGGCAGGTCGAGGGGCGTAGCGCGACATCGAAGGTACTGCGAGCGAAAGAAACTATCGTACCACGGCCGTTCCACTCACAGCGGGTCGGCCGCGGGTGGAGTCGGCACGCGCGCGGGCGCCCGCGCCGGTAGCGGCATCGCCAGCGCGGCGGCCGCCAGCGGGACCAGGGACAGGCCCCGCAGCGTCGATTCGATCCCGATGCGATCCGCGATCATCCCGACGAACGGCACGCTCAACCCGCCGCTGCCCCAGGCGAAGCCCATCATCAGCGACGACACCGTCGCGGCGCTGACCGGTGCAAGCGCCTGTCCAAATGTGACGTTGACCGGCAGGGTCGACTGCAGAAAGAAGCCGCCCAGCGCGACGAAGATCACGAAAACCCATCCATCGCTCAACGACGCCAGGAACAGGAATGGCACGGCGAGCACCAGCGACAGGGCGATGACCAGGCGCGCGCCGTAGCGATCCGCCGCAGGCCCGCCCAGAAAGCCGCCAATCCCGCTCGCGAACAGATACGCCGCCACCGCGCTGCCGGACGTCGCCAGCGACATGCCGCGGCTGGTCAGCAGCACGGGCATGAATGTCGCGAAGGCGATCGACGTCATCGTCCGCAGCACGACGATGAAGTAGAGCAGCGCCAGAGGGCGCACATAGGGGCGCAGCGCCCGGAATCCGGTCGTCGTCGACGTGGTCCAGGCGACGTCGGGCACGCGCGTGAGGAAAAACAGCACGACCGCCAGTCCGGGGATCGCGAGCATCGGCGTCCACGCGAGCCCGAACGATTGCGCGAATGGTGCGAACAGCAACGGTCCCATCGAGAATCCCAGCGACCCGCCGGTGATGTGCACCGACATCGCCAGCCCCGGACGATCGCCGCCGAGCCGATAGGCGAGCGCCGCCGCCGGAGGATGAAAGGCGGCGCCGCCCAGGCCGCCGAGGATCAGGATCGCCGCCGCCATGGCCATCGACGTCGACGCGGCGACGAAGCTCAAGACGAGCACCGAGATAATCGGTCCCGTCAGCAGCAGCAGTCGCGGCCGCCATCTGTCGGCGAGATGGCCGAAGGCGATTTGCGAGACCGACGCCGACAGCTGGAACAGCATCGTGAGCGTGCCGGCTGCGGCCAGCGACAGGCCGAGCCGCGGGATCAGCAGCGGCAGCAGCGGCGCGAAGATGTTGCCGTAGCCATCCACTACGAAGTGGACCGACGCGATGAAGAGCACCGTCGGATGCAGGCGAAGGCGGGCGAGGGCGGAGGCGATCACCGGCGGGCCGGAAGCACGCGGCGGAGGATGCGGCCGGTGGCCTCGGTGAACTCTTCGATGCGGAGCAGGCGCGCCGACACGATCAACGCGATCACCGCCCCGCCGATGGCGATCGCCACACGCATGGCGCGCATCGTTTCACCCGATCCGGGCAACGCCGCGACCAGCCGCGGCCAGGCGAGCGCCGCGACCGCGCCCATCACCGCAGCCGCCGCAGCAATCTTGACGAGCGCGACCGTCACGCGCCGGCCCTCGATGCCGCCGAGGCGCGCCCGCAGCAGCCACAGTAATGCCGCGGCGTTGAATAACGCGGCGATCGCCGTGCCGAGCGCGAGGCCGCGGAACCCGAGCACCCTGACCAGGAGAATGTTGAGGATCAGGTTCACCGTCACCGACGTCACCGAGACGATCACGGGCGTGCGGCTGTTGCCCAGCGAGTAGAAGGTCGGCGAGGCAATCTTCACGACCGAGTATCCAATCAGACCCGGCGCGTAGAAGCGGAGCGCCGCCGCGGTCGCCTGGGTATCGGCGGCGGTGAAGCGGCCGCGCTCGTAGAGCAGCGCCACGATCGGCTCGGCGAGCACCATCAATCCAATCATCGCGGGCACGTTCAGCATCAGCATCAGGCGCAACGCGCTCGACACGCCCCGCCGGATCGCGGCGTCGTCGGCCGCCGCCGCATGTCGCGACAGATCGGGCAGCGCCGCGGTCGCAATCGAGACGCCGAAGAGGCCGATCGGCAGATACATCAGCCGGAAGGCATATCCGAGCCACGACACGGCGCCCTCCTGTGCCGCCGCCAGATACGTGTTGACGAGCACGTTGATGTTCACGGCCGCCACACCCAGCGTTCCCGGCCCCATCATCCGGAGGATCTGGCGCAGCTCTGGATCCTTGAAATCGAACAGCGCCTGATAACGGAAACCCTCCCGCCGCAGAATCGGCCACTGGATGATCATCTGGCCCAGGCCGCCGAGCAGCGTGCCGATCGCGATCGCCATGATGGGGGGCCATCCAAGGCGGCGCATCACCGGAACGAGGACGATCGCGCACGCGATTGTCGCCAGGTTGAACATGGCCGGCGACAGCGATGGGATGAAGAACCGGTGCAGCGAGTTGAGCATCCCCATCATCGCGACCGCCACGGCCACCGTCGTCAGGAACGGCAGCATCACCTGGGTGAGCAGCGTGGTCAGTTCGAGCTTGCCGGGAACCGCGGCGAACTTCGGCGCGATGAGCGAGGTGATGGGCGCCGCGAAGACGATGCCGACTATGGCAATGACGCCGGTGATGACCAGCAGCGCGTTGATGACCAGGTTGCCCAGCCGCCAGGCGTGCTCGCGGCCGCGCTGCTGAATGGTCCGGGTGAAGGCCGGGACGAACGCCGCCGTCATGGCCCCTTCGGCGAACAGGTCCCGGAGAATGTTGGGAACCCGGAACGCCACGTTGTAGGCATCCATCGCGGCGCTCGCGCCGAAGTAGGAGGCCAGCACGCTTTCGCGGGCGACGCCGAGCACCCGGCTGGCCAGCGTCGCGATGCTGATGAGGCCCGCAGACCGGGCCAGACGCGAGCTCATCGAAGGCTAGAAGCGTACCACACGGATCCGGGACAGCCGGCTGCCCGCGGACTGTCCGGAATCGGAAGACATGGACACACCCAGTCGCGGTTTCGCAACGTGGATGTCACCAGTGTGTCACCGGCGTACCAAAAAAAAGGCCCCTGTCTTTCGACAGGAGCCTTAATGGAGGATGGATGAGAGGCTTGTGCGTGCCTTTCAAAACCTTTAGACGAGCGTCGCGGAAAAAGGTTTGCGGAGTTTTGATCAGGCCCCGAGCTTCCTCCGTACGAGCTCGTTGACCGTCTTGCCGTCGACCGTCTGGCCCGCCAGACGGCTCATCACCGCTTTCATCACACGCCCGAGATCCTTGACGCTGGCCGCGCCCGTTTCCTGGATGGCGGCGTCGACGGCCAGCTCGACCTGAGCCGCATCGACCGGCGGCGGAAGGTAGGCCTCGAGGATGCCCACTTCCGCGGCCTCCTTGGAGGCGAGGTCCTGCCGGCCTCCCTTCGTGAACTGCTCGATCGAATCGCGGCGCTGTTTGATCAGCGAGACGACGACCTGTTCGGCCTCCGCTTCCTCCAGCGGCCGGCCCTTTTCGACCTCGCGATTCATCAGCGCCGCCTTGGCCATGCGCAAGGGGGCGAGCCGGACCTGGTCTCTGGCGCGTATCGCCGCCGTGATGTCCTGGCCGATTCGTTCGAACAGCTTCATACTCGTCCTCATCGATCCTGATCCGAGTCTCCGAGCGTGATGTGCCAGGTCCCGGTGTCTTCGTAGAAGCCGCCTGGCACCCCGACCGCATTCACTTTCACCACCAGCTGCATCGTGGACTTGACCTGGAAATACCCGCACTTCCGCAGCGCCCGGCCGTAGGCGGCATGCAGCGCGTAGACGCGAATCTTGTCGGAGTCGGCACGCCGCGCTTCCCGATCGACCCAGCCGAGGAGCGCCGTGAGGCCGTCCTGATCGTCGGGGTCCGTCAGGAAATCCACGAGCAGCGTGACACGGCTTCGTGATTCGACGGCGTGGCGGTAGACGGCGTAGCCGACGTTCCGATCTTCGCGCCGGAGGGCCGCAATCGAATAGCGGACGTGCGGCGCCGACGCATATTTCCAATTCAGGTAGGACGCGTCCCGCCGCACGGCGAGTCCGAACCTGGGTGCGACGGACTCCCACAGCTCCGTGAAGCTTTCGTCGAACCGCTGGAGCAGCCGCACCTCGGCTCGCAGCGGTCGGGTCCTGGCGACGATCTTCACGAGCGGCAGGGTGATGGCAGAGACCAGCCGATTCAGGCCAAGCGGCCAGTTCGGACGGCGAAGCGCGCGCCGGGTCAGGGGCTTGACGAAACACGGCACCGGCCCCGCGTCCGGCCATTCCAGCTTCTGAAAGAGCTGATATGACGATTCCGAGAGGCCCAGGCCCAGCGCCGCTCCGGTGTGACGATCCCAGGTCCGAAACAGCACCTCGCCCAGCCCCTGGCGCTGACGCTCGGGCGCGACCATGACGTCCATGCCCCAGGAGCCCTTGATCTCCTTGCCCTTCAGCGACAACCGCACCGGCATCGTCGCGTACTGACCGATCAGCGCGCGTCCCTCGCGGGCAATCCAGATCTCTGGGTCGGCGCCGGCGTTGTTCGGGTTGCGCCGGTACTGCCAGTCCCAGCGCAGACGGCTGGCTTCCGCGGCGTCGATGCCGAACACGCGGCGGTACAAGGCCTCGACCGCCCGGCGATCTTCATGGCGGTATCGGACGACGTCAGCCACGCTCGACTATGCTCCGAAAGGGAACTCTTGAGCTGAAGGAGGGATATACATAAAAAAACAAACGGAGGCGAGCGCCTCCGTTTGTGGCAGTCCGCGACAGCTGAGGGTCTTACTTGTCCTTGTCGGGGTCACCACCGGGCCGGCCCCCCGGCCTGTTCACTGGAGCGTACGGGTTCGGCGGGAACGGCTGCTGCGGCTGAGCGGGCAGCATGCCCGGTCGCGGCGCAGTCGTCGGCTGCTGCTGCGGCAGACCGTTCGGTCCGACGTTCACCGGAACATTGGGTCCGAGAATCTGTCCATTCGGACCGACGTTTGGCCCCATGTTGGGCTGCGGAAACACCTGCTGCACCGGACCGTTCGGTCCCATGACTGGAGGAGGCATCGGGCCCTGATCTCCCGGTTCACCATCGTCATCATCCGGCGGAGGCTGGATGATGGGCTGAACTGCAGGACGTCCGAACGGCGGCGGGGTCATGCTGGCGGTCGCGGCTGGCGGCCGGCTCGTCGCCAGGACGATCACGCGGTCGAACTGCGAAGCGCCTGCGACACTCGCCGGACGGGGCGCCGTGATGTATCCGGCGGCCGTCCGCAGGATGACGTCGAGTGCCTCCTTCTCGGGGACGTCCACCAGCTCGAGCGTAACGGGACCGCCCATCACCTTCTCCGCGTTCACAACGCGAGTCTCGCCCACCCGGGCCCATTCGGCGAGGATCTGCCGGACGGGGACGTCCTTGGCGATGACGGTGGCCCGGCCGTTGGCAATCTTGACCGAGAGCTCTCCCGCGAAGGCGGTCGTAGCCGCGCCTAGTGCGAGGAACCCACAGACGAGGCTAAGCAAGTGCTTCCGCATGTCGCTTTGTTCTCCCAGGCAGACTCCCAGTATACGCCTCGTAAGACGTC
>Ga0075433_10000790_pt1 | contig 21907 bp, 16 predicted proteins | sample RhiMethybrSRZTD2_FD_75299 | JGI IMG/M metagenome (GOLD analysis project Ga0075433, IMG submission 75299) | Populus rhizosphere microbial communities from Tennessee, USA - Rhizosphere MetaG P. TD hybrid SRZTD2 | ecosystem: Host-associated > Plants > Roots > Rhizosphere > Soil | place: USA... | reverse complement strand
GCCTTGTCGACTTTCGCGCGCAGACCTTGTTCCGGCGTCTCGTTCAGGACGCGTAGTGCGCCGTCGTCGCCAATCTCGAACACCTCAGGCGCGGCCTCGACACATAGCCCGTGGAGATCGCAAATGCTGAAATCTACAACGACCTTCATGTCATCTCCCCTGGTGCGCGACGCAACGGATTTTTATGGCTGGCTCGGCCGGGCCTTGTCCTGCTTCCGTTGTGCCTCCTGTTTGTGTTTCTTCATCTGCTGTTGCTTGTTCTTTTCCTTGTCCTTCTTGCCGCCCTTGTCTCCCATGCGTGCTCCTTGTCGCTACTATCTTCCCACGCACGAGCATCTGCACCTGTCTTCAACGGCACAGACACGCGACGGCGATTGCCGCATGATGGTGTGTCGAAGGCCTTCCCAGAAATCAGGCTGACATGCTCGCACACCCACCTCACGCCCCACCACTAGCCGCACTGCTGCAGCAGGTCCGCAAAGAATACCGAGAAACGCCTGGGCTCACGTTGACCAAGCCGCAAGCGATGCAGTTATTCAGGGTGGCACCCTCGGTGTGCGCCGCGATGCTCAGGGCGCTCGTGATGGAGAACTTTCTGTCCCGCGCCGGAGATGGCCGGTTTGTGCGATCGACCACGCCTGGCGGCAATCGAATTGGCCCCGAATTACTGCGCCCCCTTCCTTGACACTTCTCGTCGAAAAGGTCCATAGTCCGCCCATTCTCCAGAGAGATCCGTTTCGACCCGCGGGGGTGTGGAGGTTCTCGCTCATGAATCGAATGCTGATTCGATTGTTGGTTGTGATTGCCATCGTTGGTGCGGGACCCAGCGTCGCGTGGGCGCAAAGCCTCGCCGGAACCGTGAAAGACACATCGGGCGCCGTGCTCCCGGGTGTCACCGTTGAAGCGTCGAGTCCAGCGCTCATCACGAAGGTGCGCTCAGGCGTGACCGACGAAACGGGACAGTACCGCATTCCCGATCTGCCCCCCGGCACGTACAAGGTCACGTTCGCGCTGACCGGCTTTACCACCGTCGTGCGCGAAGGCGTCGAGTTGTCGGGCGGCGGCGTCATGACCATCGGTGCAGAGCTGCGGGTGGGAAACCTCCAGGAGTCCATCACGGTCACCGGTGAGTCGCCGGTGGTCGACGTCCAGACGGCGCGACAGCAGACGGTCATCGACGGCGACATCGTGCGCGCGCTTCCAGCGTCGCGAAGCTACGGCAACTACATCGCGGCCGTTCCGGCGATTCAAGCCACTGGCTTCGGAAGCGGCGCGACCACCATCAACAACTTCTTCTCGGCGCGCGGAGGCCGCAATACGGAAGGCCTCATTCAGCTGGACGGCATGAACGTTGGCGCACCAGGTAATGGTGGCGGTGTGTCCGGGTACTTGTACGACATGTCGAACTCCTCGGAAGTGCAGGTCGCGATCTCGGGCGGCCTCGGCGAGGCCGACCGCGGCGGCCCGGCCTTCAACATCATCCCGAAGACCGGCGGCAATTCGTTCAGCGGCACCGGCTTTACGAGCTACGCGGGCAAGTGGGGACAGTCGAGCAACATCGACCAGCATCTCAAAGACCTGGGATTCGGCGAGCAGGCGGCGCTGATCAAGAGCTACGACTCGAACATCGCCATCGGCGGACCGATTCTTCGCGACCGCGTGTGGTTCTATGGCAACTTGCGCGCGATCGGCACGTACCAGGAGCAGCAGAATCTGTACGTCAACGCAAATGCCGGCGACCCGAACGCATGGACGTGGGTCAAAGCCACGAGCCCGAGCGTACGCAACTCGACTTCCAAGACGCTGGACGCGGTGCGCCTGACGTGGCAGGCCACTCAGAAAAACAAGTTCGGGTTCTACATCGACTACACGAAGAACTGCAGCGCAGGCGCGTACACAGAGGGCGGCGATCAGTGCCGTGGCCCCGGTAAAGGCTGGATCGCGACGGGCCCTGGCGTGACTCCAGGCACGGCAACGGTGTCTCCCGAGTCAGGCAGCATCTGGGACGCGCCTGCGAAGATCATGCAGGGGTCGTGGACGTCGCCGTTCTCGAGTCACGTGCTCTTCGAGAGCGGGTACTCGGCGTTCTATACCGACAACGGCGATCCGCGACCGTACGGCGTGTTGACGGACTTCATTCCGGTGACGGAACAGTCCACGGGTGCCGGCGTGCCGTTTGCGAATTTCATCTATCGCGGCTTCAATCCCGCGCCGTCGAGCAATCAGAAGCACGCCACGTGGAAGGCGGCGATGTCGTACGTCTCCGGCAGCCACAACATGAAGTGGGGCTATCAGGCCGGGTACATGAACGGGAAGAACACCACCTGGGTGGGTCGGCAGATCAGCTACCGATTCAACAACGGCGTGCCGAATCAGCTGTCTCAGCGGGTGGGAACGAACGAGACCAGCAACAGCCTTCAGTACAACGGCGTCTACATCCAGGATCAGTGGACGCGTAGGCGCCTGACACTTCAAGGCGCGCTGCGCTTTGAAACGGCCTCGAGCTGGGCACCGGCCGGAGAAAACGGCATCCTCTTCCAGAACGAGTTCGGCGGCCCGGTCCTGCTGCCACGCACTGACGGCGTGCACGGCTACAAGGACATCACGCCCAGGATGGGCGCAGCCTACGACGTCTTTGGCAACGGGAAGACGGCGCTCAAAGTGAACGTCGGTCAATATCTCCAGGGCGCGTGGACCGGCGACGCCTACACCATCAGCAACGCGGGCTCGACGCTCGTGACGACGATCAATCGCTCGTGGTCGGACAACATCGGCGCTCCGCCGGGGACCCCGGGGCGCGGTGATTACGTCGCCCAGTGCGACTTCATGAACCCGGCGACCAACGGCGAGTGCGGTCCATGGTCGCTTCTCAACTGGGGCTCGTTCAACCAGGCAACGACCGTCAATCCCGCCGTCCTCACGGGCTGGGGCACGCGCAATCGCGACTGGCAGTACGGCGTCAGCGTGCAGCAGGAAATCGCGCCGCAGATGGCGATCGAGATCAGCTACAACCGGCGGGTGTGGAGCAATTTCTTCCTCACCCACAACCGCGCGCTCACGGCCGCGGACTTCGATGAAGTCACCATCACCGCACCGTCGAACCCACTCCTGCCCAACGGAGGCGGCTACCCGGTCACCTTCCTCACGCGCAACACGCGGAGCGTCCTTGGCGCGACCGATTCGTACTACACGACCTCCAAGGACTATGGCGACGAAACCCACTACTGGCACGGCGTCGACGTGTCGCTCAGCGCGCGTACGCGTTGGGGGCTCACGGTTCAAGGCGGCACCAGCACCGGCCGCGGCGTGAACGACACGTGCGAAACGCTGACGGCACGGTTCGGACGGCCGATGACTCCGACGATCGGAGCCACGGGCGCCACGGGCGTCGTTGACGGTCAAACGAGCTGCAACGCAACTGAGCCCTTCCTGACCAGCGCTCGCGGACTCGCCTCCTACACCGTACCGAAGGTGGACGTCATGGTCAGCGGAATCTTCCGCTCACAAGCCAATGCGCAGCCCGGCGCGGGCGTCGGCACGAACGGCGCATCGCGATCAGCAACCTATCGCATGACCGCTGCGCAGTTCCAGGCCGCAACGGGTCGCCCACTGGCCACCGGGCTGGCTACGCAAGACGTGGACCTTCTGCTGCCGGGCGCCGTCTACGGCGACCGCATCAACGTCGTCGACATGCGATTCGCCAAGATCCTGCGATTCGGCCGCTACAAGGCCAACGTCGGGATGGACCTGTACAACCTGTTCAATTCCAACACGCCGACGACATACGAGACGGTGTATGACCCGGCGACGAACGGGGCCCGATGGATGCAACCCACGGCCGTGTTGTTGCCGCGGTTCGCTCGCTTCAACGTGCAGGTGGATTTCTGATCGTCGTTCTCGAGTGAATCGTGGTCGGTCTGCCGCAGCAGTCGCGGCAGACCGAGCGCGATCTACCGGCTCACAGGAAACAGCATCAGGAACTGACGGCCGTCAGGCATCAGGTCGAACTGGCGACGATACTCGGCCTGCGCAAACCCTTTGATCGGGAGCGCCGCGGCCTCGACGCGCGACGACAGATCCTTCATGTTCAGCGCCAGGCGGAACATCTGATGGTCGCGATCGAAGTAGAGCCCCTGGCCATCGAGGAGCCACATCGGATGCGAGCCGCCATCATGCGTGATCTGATACCGCATGCCGGTTTGCGGCAATGGCTCCATCCACACTTCGTAACGGCCGGTCTCGTTGGAGGCGTACGCCATCCACTTCCCGTCCGGCGACACGGCGCTGCTGTGCTGCGCCGAGGTCGGTAAATCGACGAGCGGTGTCACCTTGTGCGAGGCCATGTCTAACATCGCGATGCCGTAGTCGCGATTGCCGGCGCTTTCCTTCAGCGTCAGAAACCGCAACTGCTTTCCGCCTGCAATCCAGCCCTCGGCCGCACGCGTGTCAATCAAGTGCTCGGCATCGCCGGTGCCATCGGCGCGCCGCCAATACACGGCATCGGGTCGATCGCTGCCCGACACGATGAACACAACGCGGTCGCCATCCGGTGTCCACATCGGCGCCCAGTTGATTTGTCCGACGACGAGCGGGAGAGGCTTGCGGCCAGCGATGTTCGACATCTCCGCCGTCCAGAGTCGTGGTCCATCGGCGCCCGACAGGTCTCGCGTTTCGAATGCGATCCGTTTGCCGTCGGGAGAAATACGAGGTGCATAGACGGACGCTGGAAGCTGACCGAGGACGGTCTTGGTGCCATCGACAGCAACGAGCGCGAGCTCGAAGCCGACTGGTGCCTGCGCGTGCGAGACGACGCTGCCTAGCAGCAGCGTGAGCGCCAACGTTGCGATCGGGATCGTACGAGTCATGAGCATCACTCCGCGGTCAGCGTGACAACTGGATCGACAGCCGCAGCCCTGCGCGCCGGCACATAGCTCGCCATCGCCGCGGCCATCGCCAGCACGCCAAGAACCACGGTATACGTCGTCGGGTCGAGTCGCTCGACACCGAAGAGCAGCGATGACATCCACCGCGTCAACGCGATTGCTGTGACGAGTCCGACTCCAGCGCCCACGGCGGTGAGCACCAGCCCCTGACGCACGAACATTCGTTTGAGTGCTTTCGGGGCGGCGCCGAGCGCGAGACGAATGCCGATCTCGCGCGAGCGCTGCGCAACGACGTAGGCGATGACGCCGTAGATGCCGATGATGCCGAGGAGGAGTGCCATCGCCGCGGCGATGGCCAGCATGATCAACGCGAACGAGGTCCGCGCCATCGACTCGTCGTAAAGATCCTTCATCGTCCTGACCAGGAACACGGGCATGGTCGGGTTCACCGACCACACCGCGCTGCGCACACTGTTCATCAAGCGCTCACTGCCAGCCTCCTCGCTGCGGATCACCAGATTGATCGCCCGTGTGGCCGCCAGCGGCGTTCCGCTGAAGTTCTCCATCAAGACCGGCCAATACACGAACGGCGGCGCGAGCTGATGCACGGCATCCTCGTGGACGTCTCGTACGACGCCGACGATCTCGCCCCATACGGCGGTCGGAGCTTCGCGAATGTGCTGACCGAGCGCGGACGTTGGCGACCCCCAGACTTCACGCGCGAGGTTCTCGGAGACCATCGCCACTCTCGCAGGCCCGTACACGTCGGCCCACGTGATATCGCGGCCAGCGATGATGGCTGTGCCGATGGCGCCAAAGTAGCCTGGCGACACGCTCTTCGCTCGACGCAGCGGCGGAATCGTCCCGGGCGCATAGGTCTGCCCAGCCACGAAGATCGTCTGCTGCCAGACCCGGAGCGGTCCTTCCATCGGCACTGCGCTCGTGAACGCGGCGCTTCTCACACCCGGGAGTGTTGCCACCTTGTCGAGGATCTCCTGTTGCATCCGCGTCACCCGTTCCGGTTCTCGCACTTGTTGAGGAGGGACCCACACCCGTGCGGTTTGCACGTCGCCAGTGTTCGCAAACCCGGGCTCAACGTGGAGCAGTGCTTGAAACGTACGGATCATCAGCCCCGAGCCAACCAGCAGTACCAGCGCCAGTGCCACCTGTACGACAACCAACGCATTGCGAGTCCGCTGACGTTCGCGGCTCGCACTCGCCCCGCGCGCCGCACCGGCGAGCGGCTGGCCGCGCTGCGTCGCGTGTTTCACGGCGGGAAGCAGACCAAAGAGCACGCTCGACACCATCGAGAGAACAACGGCAAACGCCACCACTCGGGGATCGAGTGAGATGTCCCCGACTCGGGGCAATGTGGTCGGCGCCACCCTCACGATCATCGCGAGTCCCGCGTACGCGAGAGCCATCCCCACAGCGCCGCCGGTGAGCGCGAGCACCAGACTCTCGACCAGCACTTCTCTCGCGATATGCCCGCGTCCAGCGCCGAGCGCCGTCCGTACCGCAAATTCCTGACGCCGGGCTTCGGACCTCACCAGCATGAGATTGGCGACGTTCGCGCAGGCGATCAGCAGAACCATGCCGATCGTCGCCATCAGGATCCACAGCACGTCGCCGACCCCGCCGACGACGTCGTCCTTCAACGGCTGCAGCGTTGGCGCGATCCGCCAGTTCTCGATCACATGTTTTCCGGCAAAACTCGGCGGCGTCGGCCAGGCATTGCGCCAGATTGGCAGCATGCGCACGATATCGGCGTTGGCGGCGTCAACGGTGACGCCAGGCTTGAGTCGCGCCAGGCTCGCGAAGTTGAAGCCATCGAGCGTCAGGCGCCCGCGATCGATCGTGATCAATGAGATCACCTCGGCGGCTGGCTTCATGTCGAGGAATCGGAAGCCGTCGGGCATGACGCCGATCACTTCGGCCGGACTCGAGTCGACGATCAGCCGACGGCCGATCACCGAGCGGTCGCCGCCGAATCGCCGTTGCCAGTAGGCATGCGTCAGAATCAACGGACGTGCGACGTCGACGACTGCCGTACCACTTTGCTTCGCGTCCGCCTCCGTGAAGAGCCGGCCGATTTGCGGCTGAACACCCAGCGCGAGCAACACGTCGTAGGTCAGCACCAGCGCGCGAGCCTGTTCGGGCTCTCCGACGCCTGTAATTGTTCGCCCACCGTCTCCGTACAGGCCGAGGTACTGGAAGACGCGGCCCTCTTCGCGATATGTGAAGTACTGCGACGCCGACATCCGCAGGTCGGGAACACCGAAGCCGGGCGCCGTATGTTTGATGCTCACAAGCTCGTCGGCATTCGGATACGGCAGCGGTTTGAGCAGCACCCCGTTGACGACGCCGAAGATGGCGGTGTTGGCGCCGATACCAAGCGCCAGCGTGAGGACGACGGCCAGCGTGAACCCGGGGCGCCGGCGCATGCCGCGCAGCGCGAGGCGCAGATCGCGTCCGAGCGTCTCGAGCGGGCTGATCGTGTTCATGCGATAGATCTCCTCGCGGATCCGTACCGTGTTCCCGAGCTTGAGATGCGCCGCTCGACGTGCCGCCTCAGGCGACATCCCGCGCTCGATGTTCTCCTCGGTCTCGATCTCCAGGTACGAGCGCAGCTCCTCGGCGCGATCGCGATCCCAGGACACTCTGCGGAAGAACCGACGCCAGGTCATGGGCCTACTCCGTTGACGGTTTGAGGATCCTGCCGATGGCGCGAACGATCTCTTCCCACCGCGTCGTCTGCGCCGCGAGTTGTTTGCGGCCGGTCGGCGTCAGCCGGTAGTACTTTGCCTTGCGGTTGTTGTCGGATGTGCCCCAGAACGACGCGATCCACCCGCGGTTTTCGAGCCGGTGCAGGGCCGGGTACAGGGAGCCGTGCTCGATCTGGAGCACGTCCTCCGATCCGCGCTCGATGGCGTGCGCGATGGTGTGGCCGTGCGCCGGGCCCATCACGAGCACCCGCAACACCAGCATGTCGAGGGTGCCCTGAGGCGTCTCGCTCTGCAGGGGCGACTCACGCCTCGGCATGGCAACCTCGCTTTCCATATGATGATCTATGCATGTAAATCCCATCAAAATAGGCCATACGAGCGATCTATACACTTTGTTCAGAAGATTATCTAGTGGAATGTCGCAGCAAACGACGTTGGTCCTGCTGAAGCCGGACACTACGTACGGCGTTAACGTCTTCCGATAAGCGATCGGAATGACCCGCAGTGCCGTGCATGTCCGCGCAGAACTGAGACAAGCAGTCCCCGTCGACGAGGCGACCTCATCCACTGCGAGAGCAACCAGATCTCGTCATGGGGGTTATCTGTTTCATCCGATCGTCGATTTCCTGCTCGCCGGCGGTGGGTCAGTACTGGTTGCGGTGCCGGTGTTCTGGCTGATTCGCGATAAAGCGGCGGCGCATCCAACCGCGCTGACGATCGGGCTCGTGCTCTCGATCCTCATCAACTACCCGCACTTCGCGCATTCCTATCAACTGCTCTACTCCGGCATCGGCGCACGCATTTTCGGCTCGGGCACGCCGACGAAAGTTCGTCTCAAATACATCTGGGCGGGCTTCGTCGCTCCCGCGCTGATCGGCGGGTTTCTGATCGGCACCTACGTCTCCGGCAGCGCGCGACTGCTGGCGCTCGCGGCCAACGCGTTCTGGTTCACGACGGGGTGGCACTACGTGAAGCAGGGCTACGGCGTCATCATCGTGCTCTCCGCGATCCGGCGGATCCACTTTTCGAAGATCGAGAAGAAGCTTCTACTCGCAAACGGCTACACGGTGTGGATCTACTCGTGGATGGCCCTCAACATGGGGCTGCATGAGAAGACGTTTTATGGTGTGAAGTACTTCACGCTGCCGCTGCCCTCGGCGCTCGTGACAGTCGGGTATTTCGCCGCGCTGCTGACGACCGCGGCGGTCGCCGGCGCCGTGGTCTACCGCGTGCTGATGCGCAAGCAGCCGGTATCGTGGAATGGCGTCATCGGCTACGTCTCCTCGTTGTATCTGTGGGTGATTGCGTTCAACGCCGATCCGCTCTTCACCATCTTCGTGCCGGCGTTTCACTCGCTGCAGTACTTGCTGTTCGTCTGGCGCTACCAGTTGAACAAAGCCGCGGCGCAGGCCAGCGCCGATGGAACCGCGTCGTCAATCGGCCTGACCGAAATCGACAAGACCAGTCCGGCGATGCGACTCGCGAATTTCGTGCTCGTTGGTGTCGTGCTCGGCATCGTCGGCTTTGGCGCGCTGCCGGCGTTGTTTCAGGCGAGTCTCGCTCCCGACGCCGTGCTCTGGGGACCGACGGTCTTCGCATTCATCTTCGTGGTGTGGATCAACCTCCACCACTACTTCATCGACAACGTGATCTGGCGGCGGGACAACGAAGACGTCCGCCGCTTCCTGTTCGCAACCAAGTAAAGACGAGAGCGCGGCGGGTCCGCAACCCGGACCCACCGCACGAACGACCAGCCCCCGAGAAGAACGGGCTCAGGCTGCGGGATCTTTCTGCCGCGTCTTGACGATGCCGCCCATCAGCCCAATACCGAGAATCACGAGCGCGCCGGCGATGATCCATACCTGACTCACGCCGAGCCGCGACGCGCCATACGCGAGCCCAGCCACGACGAGGAGAGTCCCGATCACGTAGACAACGAAGTTGGTCATCTCATGCACTCCTCGGCACGAGGTCGTTGCAAGAGATCCGCCACAGGAACGCCACGGGGTTTCGACTCCGTACGCAGCATCCTGACTACACAATCGGCAGAACCTGCTCATCGCTTGACTGAGCCGTCCTCCGTCAGTGCCTGCGAATCGAAGGATTACAGCCTCGGCAGAGCCTGCCGATTTAGTGCTCGGGGAACCCCCTGAGCCTAGCCCGCCGTTCGGGCCCATTCACCAAGTCTGCGGATGCAACAGCAGGAAGCCATCATCAGCGACGAGATGCTGCGAAAGGCAGCGCTCGTCCTCACCAAGACCGGCGACGACTTCGTTCCCGCGGTGGTCGCCGAAATGGCGTCAGTGTTTTCCGCTGACGTCACACTCGTCGCGGAATTCACAGGCACCGATCACATGCGCACCGTCGCGATCTGGCGCGATGGATCGTTGACGACACACGATGATTCGTCGCGGCGTGGGACGCCACTCGAGCGCCTAGAGCCCTACGACACGATTTGCCATCGCGCCGGCGCTTGCCGCCTCTTCCCCGCTGATCCGTTGCTCGCATCCGCGTGTGCGGAAGGGTACCTTGCGATTCCGCTGGTTGGCGGCAAGGGCGAGATCGTCGGCGTCATGGCGGTACTCACGCGTCGGCCGCTGCCCAACGATCTCCCCGGGACCTCGTTCCTGCAGCTGATCGCCGGCCGCGTCGCCGCCGAGCTCGAACGCGCGAGCACACAACGCGAGCTACAGAAGAACGAGCGGTATCTGAAGCAGGTGCAGCGCGTCGAGGCGATCGGCTGGCTCGCGGGCAACATCGCGCACGACTTCAACAACCTGCTGATGATCGTCATCGGATACGCGGAGATCCTGCAGGATCGCGCCCAGGCCCAGGAGCTCTCTGAGCTGCTCGCCGCCGCGAGACGCGCCAGCACCCTGACGAAGCAACTGCTGGCCTTCGGTCGCCGGCAGGTCATGCAGGTGCAGCGCGTGGATCTCAATCGCGTCGTCGCACAAGTGCAGCCCATGCTCACGCGCGTCATGAGCGCGCAGGTCCGGGTCATCACCTCGCTCGATCCCGCGCTGCCCAGTGTGGAGGTCGATCCGGGTCAGCTCGAGCAGGTGGTCGTGAACCTCGCGATCAACGCTCGCGACGCGATGCCCGAAGGCGGCACGCTGCAGATCGATACCGCGGTCGTCGATGTGGCGCAACCGCATTTCCAGATGGGCCCGGGCCGATACGTACGACTCTGCGTACGCGACAGCGGCATCGGTATGCCTCCCGAAGTGCTGGCGCAGATCTTCGAGCCCTTCTTCACGACGAAGGGCAGCCGCGGCACTGGACTCGGACTCTCCAGCGTCTACGGCATCGTCAAGCAAAGCGGTGGTTACATCTGGTGCGACAGCACGCCCGACAAGGGCACCACGTTTTCGATCTACTTGCGGCCGGTCGCCGGCACCGCCGTCAGCGATCTCCCCGTTCAGGCCACCGAGCGTGCCCGCGGTGGTGAAGAGCGCATCCTGGTCGTCGACGATGAACCGGCGGTGCGCAAGCTGCTCGCGCGGATTCTGCGCGCGCGCGGCTACGATGTCTTCGAAACCGAAGACGGACCGTCCGCGCTGGCATTCATGAGCAGCACCGATCGCCAGATGGACCTGGTGGTGACGGATGTGCTCATGCCCAAGATGAGCGGCGTCCAACTCGCCAAAGAAATTCAGGCACGGTGGCCGTCGATCAAGATCCTGCTCGTATCGGGGTACCCGCGCGGCGAGCGGGATCGTCCCACCGCGATCGACGCCACCCTTCCGATGCTAGGAAAACCCTTTACCCCCACCAACATCGAAAACGCGGTCAGGGAACTGCTGGACTCGAGACGCTGAAAGTGCAGACGGTAGATTGCAGAGTGAGGGATTCATTGATTCAATGCAGAGTTCGGAGTGCTGAATAGTGTTCAATTGACCTTATTCAGCAATCTGCATTCAGCAATGAGACAATGAATCGGCAGTCTGCGATCATCCTTCTGCCTTGCATGCGTCAGTGACCCCCCGCCTTCCGATTACGCGCGCCTCGGCCGCGGTCGTCGCGCTCTTCCTGTTCGCGCTGCCGCTGCTGCCTCTCGCCCAGGATAACGGGGCGCCCTACACGTTGCTCTCGCGCGACGGCCGTCGATCGATTCCGATCGTCGTCAATGGCGGACGCGAGCTCATCGCCTTGGATGACGTGGCGGCACTCTTCTCATTGATGGTGCGCGGCGACTCCCTGGCGGGGGGCTTCACCATCACGTATCGCGGCCGCACCGTCATCGCGTCGGCGGACCAGCCAATGGCGTCCGTGGACGGGAAGGTCGTCGCGCTTCCCTCTCCGGTTGTCCAAGCCGGCCGGCGATGGCTGGTGCCGGTGGAATTTCTGTCGCGCGCGCTCGGTCCGATCTACGACCAGCGAATCACGCTGCGGCCAGCCGCGCGTCTCGTGATCCTCGGCGATCTTCGCGTGCCTCGCGTGTCGGCACGGATCGACAGTGCCGGTCCTCCAACGCGTGCGACGTTCCTCGTCACTCCTGCCGCCCGTGTCACCACGACGACCGACAGCGGACGCGTGGCGCTGCGCGTCGAAGCCGATGCTCTGGAGACGACGCTGCCGCCGAGCGCCACCGGATTGATCGAGAACATTCATGCTGGCGATCAACCCGACACGCTCATCGTTGCGCTGACGCGCAACGCCGGCACGCCACGCGTGCAGATCGTAACCGCCGACAACGCGACTCGCGTGATCGTCGAGATCCCACCGGGCGTGGAACCTCGGGCGCCGGTGTCGCAATCGCCGACACCGGGCGCGCCGGGCACCGAAACACCCACGCCGATTTCCATCCGTACGCCGCAGACCATCGTCATCGATCCAGGCCATGGTGGCGACGATCTCGGCGTGAAGGGTGCAGGTGGCTTGGAGGAAAAGCAGCTCACCCTCGACGTCGCGAAGCGAGTGCGGTCGCTCATCGAGTCGAGACTCGGTCTTCGCGTGATCATGACCAGGGACGACGACAAGCTGGTGACGCTCGATGAGCGCGCGGCCACGGCCAACAACAACAAAGCATCGCTGCTCGTGAGCCTGCACGCCAACGGAGCACCGTCGGCGACACCTGCCGGCGCCGAAGTGTTCTACGACAGGCTCGATCGTGAGGGCGAGGCCGCCAAGCAGGCTGCGGCGGCGCAAGCCACGACGCTGCCGATCATCGGCGGTGGCACGCGCCGCATCGAGATCATCCCGTGGGATCTGGCGCAGGCTCCGCATGTGGAAGCATCGGACGTGCTCGCCGGCGTACTCGAAGAGGAACTGCGAAAAGTCATTCCAATGAGTGCGCGACCGCGTCAGCAGGCGCCGATGCGGTTGCTGTCAGCGGCGAACATGCCCGCCGCGCTGGTGGAGATGGCCTATCTCACCAACGGCAAGCAGGAGATGGATGCCGGCACCGATGCGTTCAAGAACAACGTCGCCCAGGCAATCGTCAACGCCATCGTCCGCTTCCGGGCGATGACCGAGGACCGCGAAACGCCATGACGAGGAATCGCCGGATTCTCGTCGCCGTCGGCGGCGCGCTCGCGCTGGTAGCGGTCGTATGGGGCATCAACGCGTTCGGATCGAAGCCGGCTCCGGCCGCGCCAACGACGACCGCAACGGCAGCGCCAACCGAGACGGCACACATCACCGCCACGCTCTTCTACGCCTCGTCCGATGGCCAGGCACTCGTCGGCGTGAAGCGCGATGTGCCGCTGGCGAGCGGTGTGGTCGAGCAGGGACGGCAGATCCTGCTCACCGAGCTGCAGGCGGCGCCGCAGCCATACATCAAGGTCATTCCGGAGGGCACTGCCCTGCGCGCGTTCTACGTCACCGATCGCGGCGACGCGTTCGTGGATCTCAGCCCCGAGGTATCACGCGCGCATCCTGGCGGCTCACTCAACGAGTTGATGACGGTTTATGCGCTCGTAAATGCCGTGACCACGAACTTGCCCGCCGTGCAGCGCGTGCAGATTCTCGTCGACGGCAAGGAGGTCGACGCGATCGCCGGACACGTCGACATTCGGCGCCCTCTCACGCGCGACGTCTCGCTGGTGCGCGAACGCGATTCAACGCAAGATCCCAAACTCAAGACGAAGAGCAAATGACGGCGTGAGCGTCATTCGGCACGTCATTCTGCATTCCATTCTGCATTCTGCATTTTGCATTCTGCATTAGAGTAGACCTCCTATATGCGCGCCGACGGCCGTCTTCCCGAACAACTGCGACCCACACGTATCACGCCCAACTACCTGATCCATGCTGAAGGATCGGTCCTCGTCGAAGCCGGCAAGACGAAAGTGATCTGCACGGCCAGCGTCGAGGATCGTGTGCCGCCCTTCAGACGCAATACCGGCAAGGGCTGGGTCACCGCCGAGTACGGGATGCTGCCTCGGGCGACAACGACGCGTACGCAGCGCGAGGCATCGGCAGGCAAAGTCGGCGGCCGCACGCAGGAGATCCAGCGCCTCATCGGACGCTCGCTGCGAGCGGTCACCAAACTCGAGGAGCTTGGCGAGCGCACGATTACGCTCGACTGCGACGTGATTCAAGCCGACGGCGGGACGCGAACGGCCTCGATCTCGGGTGCCTTCGTCGCCCTCGTCCTCGCGATCAACAAGATGCGCGAGCAGGATGTGATTCGCACGATGCCGGTGACCGACTTCGTCGCCGCCACCAGCGTGGGCATCGTCGGCGGCGAGCCGATGCTCGATCTCGCGTACAGCGAGGATTCGAAGGCAGACGTCGACATGAACGTCGTCAAGACTGGCTCGGGCCTCTACATCGAGCTGCAGGGGACGGCCGAGGCGCTCCCGTTTGGACGCGAAGGGCTCAATCGTCTGCTCGATCTCGCCGATACCGGCGTGCGACAACTGATCGCCCTGCAGCGCGGTCTCGTGGGTCAATACCTGGAGAAGACCAAGGCGTGACAAAGCGCCCGTCGTAGAAGCGGGTCTTTAGACCCGCCGACGCGCCGACCCGCCGCCGCCCGAATGCGTCTCCTCGTCGCCACTACCAATCGAGACAAGCTGCGCGAGATCCGATCGCTGCTGTCGGAGACCGGCATCGAGTTGATCACGCTGCACGATTTGACACCGATTCCCGAACCGGAAGAAACCGGAGCGACGTTTGCCGACAACGCACGCCTGAAGGCTCACTACTACGCCGCCGCATCCGGAGTCATGACAGTGGCGGAGGATTCAGGACTCGTCATCGACGCGCTCGATGGCGATCCCGGTGTTCGATCCGCGCGCTTTCTGCGATCCGATGCGTCCTATCCAGAGCGGTTCGCCGAGATTTTCCGGCGTCTGAACGCACGTCCCGAGCGCGGCCGCGCGGCGCGATTCGTCTGTGCGGTCACCGTCGTCGACACCGGGCAGATCGTGTTCGAAACCATCGGCACGGTTGAAGGCGAAATCACCGATCGACCGCGCGGCAGCTCGGGGTTCGGATACGACCCGATCTTCTATTACCCGCCATATCGCAGCACGCTCGCAGAAGTGAGCGAGATAGAGAAGCTCGCCGTTGCTCACCGCGGCCAGGCCTTCCGCGCGCTCGCCTCGTGGCTGCTCGCGAAACAGCATCACGGCTAGCCTCCGTTGCTATCAGGATTCGTCGTTCGTGTCGCACGATAGAGCACGATTCGAGTATCGAATCTGTTAACAACGAGACACACAGCGCCTCGATCTGGAACACGTCGAAGGCCTCTGAGAGGCAGCTTTCTCTCCAGGTGAGAACGTCTGATTATTTCAGTTCAGACGATCACCGATCCGTCATCACGAACGCGCGCATCCGTGCGCGTGATCATGCGAGCGTGAGCATCGCGCTGACAGCAACGTCTCCTATGCGTCGTTGGCGTCTGGGTTGCTGTGCTTTCAGGCATGTCGGATTTTGTATCAAGGTCGACGCGGTGGTTAGGGCGGATCGCCGCGATTGCGATCGTTGTCGCGATGGCGCAGCCGGCGTTCGCGGCCAAGCCTCACTCTCGAAAGCTTGATCGAGCGCTCGCGCGGATCGCGGACAGCGGCGGACAGACGACCCGCGTGATCGTGCGCGTGCGGCCGGGACAGGAAGGGATCGTCAAGGACGCGCTGCGTCGATCGAAGAAGGCGTCGCTGCGCTACGAGCACAGCTCGATCTCGGCGCTCACGGTCGATCTCGAAGCCGGCGATCTCGACGCGCTCGCGGATCTCGATGCGGTTGAATCGATCTCATACGACGCACCCGTCGACGCGCTCGCCACCACGACGACCGTTCCGAACACTGATGGCACGGCACTTCGCGCTGCAATCGGCGTCGCCAACCCGGGTTTCTCCGGCAAAGGCATAGGCGTGGCGGTTATCGATTCCGGCATCAGCCCACTGCCCGAGTTCAATCGGCGGATCAAGGCGTTCTACGACTTCACGCGCGGCGGCATTGCGACCGCGGCATTCGATGACTACGGCCATGGCACGCACGTCGCCGGCCTTCTGGGCGGCGGATATCCCGGCGGCGGCGATCAGGTGGGCGTGGCGCCGAACGTGTCGCTCATCGGCATGAAGGTGCTCGATGGAAGCGGCCGCGGCAACACCAGCGACGTCATCAACGCGATCGAGTTCGCGATCGCGAAGAAGACCACGCTCGGCATCAACATCATCAACCTCTCGCTCGGCCACACGCCTTACGAGTCCGCGACCACGGATCCCCTCGTGCAGGCGGTCGACCGCGCGTCGGCAGTGGGCATCATCGTCGTCGTCGCAGCTGGCAACGTCGGGATCAACCCCGAGACCGGCCAGACAGGCTACGGCGGCATCCTGTCGCCGGGCAATGCTCGCTCCGCGATTACCGTCGGCTCGCAGCACACCATGGGCACGCAGGCGCGCGGAGACGATACCGTCGGCGCGTACAGCTCGCGTGGACCGACGTGGTACGACGGCTATGCGAAGCCCGACGTCGTTGCGCCTGGCCATCGCCTTCTCGCGCCGGTATCCACGACGAGCGAGTTGCTGCTCGACAATCCGTCGCTCAAGGTCGTCGTGTGGCATGGGCCCACGTACTTGTCGCTCACGGGCACGAGCATGTCGGCGGCGGTCGTGTCGGGCACCGTCGCGCTGATGCTCGAGGCCAATCGCACCACGTTTGCCACGACGAAGACGCTGACTCCGAACGCGGTGAAAGCAATGCTGCAGTTCACCGCGATCCCGCTGCGCGATTCGTCGGGAAACCTCTACGACCAAATGACGCAGGGCACCGGCTCGCTGAACGGCGATGGCGCCCTCAAGCTCGCGCGCGCGGTCAATCCGTCCGCTCCCGTCGGTTCGTATTGGCTCACGACGGGTGTAGGACCCGTCAGTACGATCGCCAACCTCGCGTACCCCTGGGCCCAGAACATCGTCTGGGGCGACAACATCGTCTGGGGCGACACCGTCTACCAGAACCTGCCGGCCTGGGGTCAGAACGTGGTCTGGGGCGAGAACGTGGTGTGGGGCGAGAACTTGGTCTGGGGCGACAACATCGTCTGGGGCGAGAACATCGTCTGGAGCACCAACATTGTGTGGAGCACCAACGTCGTGTGGGGCGAGAACGTGGTCTGGGGTGAAAACCTGGTCTGGGGCGAGAACGTGGTGTGGGGCGAGTCGGCTGGCGACTCGATACGGTGAGGCGTCTGTTGTCACTAAGGGTTACGGCGATGAAAAGAACCGTCGTTCAGGATCTGCGCATTCGGCGCAAGGTCATTTGGGACTGAAAGCCGCATAAGTCATGACCGCTGCGGTACTCACGGGGATGCCTGCCCGGCTTCGCGACTGGTTGTCGCGAGGGCACCGGTCGGCGCAGGGAGACGGCTCCACGGCCACAAGCCTGGACCATCTTCCCGTCGCTGCCAGTGTCTTCGTTGTCGCCGTCGTTGCCGCAGGCTTTGCCGTGCTCATCCTGCAGGGGCCACGTGAGGTACAGCGCCCGGCGCAGTTCGCGGTGTTGCTGGCAGCATCGGTCCTCGCGTCGAGCCTGCGTTTGCGGCTCCCGCTCGGCACGAGCGCATCGAACCTCTCGATCTCCTACAGCGTGGACTTTGCCGCGCTGTTGTTGATCGGCCGGGAGATGACGATGCTCGTCGCCGGCGCGAGCGCGTGCGCGCAGTCGATCTTCGGGACCAATCGACGCAATCCGGTCTTTCGCATTCTGTTCAACGCGGCGGCACTCGTACTCACGGTGCAAGCCGCGGGCATGGCATTCACCAACTTCGGCGGCAAGCCTGGGCATTTCGAATTCCAGACGATTGCCAAGCCGCTGGTGGCAAGCGCCCTCGCCTATTACTTGGTCAACACCTTCATCGTCGCCACCGCGGTGAGCCTGGCCGCACGCCAGTCGATCTGGAAGGTGTGGCAGACCAACTTCCTGTGGACCGCACCGAGCTACTTCGTCGGCGCCGGCGCCGCCGTGGCGGGCACCGTATTGTGGGAAACCAGCCAGTGGTGGTTGCTCCCGCTCGCGGGCGCACCGGTGTATCTGACGTTCCGCTCGTATCGCATGTACGTCGATCGGATCGCCGCGGAGAAGCGCCACAAGGAAGAAGTGCTGCGCCTCCACCGCGACACCCTGGCGGCGCTGGAAGCGGCACGCCGCTCCGAACAGCGCTACGCACTGGCAGCGGCCGGATCGAATGACGGTCTGTGGGACTGGGACATTCCGAACGATGCGCTCTACTGCTCCGAGCGCTGGAAGCTGATGATCGGCCTCGCGGCTGATGCAGACGTCTCGACGTTCGACCAGTGGCTCCAGCGTGCGCACGAAGAGGATCGCCCCGGCCTCGTGCAGAATCTCCGCTCCCATCTCGACGGCGAGTGCGCGCAGTTCGAATGCGAGTACCGCATGGACGATGCCCGCGGCGGCCTGCGCTGGGTGTTGTGCCGTGGCATCGCGGTGCGCGACGACGCGGGACGGCCGGTGCGCATGGCCGGCTCGCAGACCGACATCACCGAGCAGCGCCGCATTCGCGATTCGCTGGCCCAGGCCGCGCGTCACGATGCGCTCACCGATCTGCCGAATCGCACCTTGTTCGGCGAGCTGCTGCAGCGCGCCATCGCGCAAGGCGCGCGCAACGCGGCGCACAGCTACGCCGTGCTGTTCGTCGACCTCGATGGCTTCAAGCTGGTGAACGACAGCCTTGGCCACGTGATCGGCGATCGATTCCTCGTCGCCATCTCGCAGCGCCTGCAGGCGCATCTGCGGCCCGGCGACACGCTGGCGCGCCTCGGCGGCGACGAGTTCGCGATTCTCGCCGAGAACTTTGGTGGGCCCGAGGACGTGTGCGCGATCGCCCAGCGGCTGCAGCGTGCGCTGGCCGAGCCGTTCCAGATCGACAGCCACGAGCTGTTTGGATCGGCGAGCATCGGCATCGTTGTCGGCGGCCCGCAATATCGATCGGTGGATGCGCTGCTGCGCGATGCGGATATCGCGATGTACCGCGCGAAGGCCGCTGGCCGCGGCGGATACGAGCTGTTCGATCCGGCGATGCACGCCTCGGCGCTGAAGCGACTGACCGTCGAAACCGAGCTGCGCCGCGCGCTCGAGCGCAAAGAGCTCACGGTCTTCTATCAACCAATCGTGCAGCTGCCTTCGACCGAGATCACCGGCTTCGAGGCGCTGGTGCGCTGGATTCGAGCCGACGGCCATGTGGCGTCGCCGTCCGAGTTCATTTCCGTCGCGGAGGAAACCGGCCTCATCGTGCCGCTGACGCACCAGGTGCTCCGCGAAGCGTGTCATCAGGTGTCGGCATGGCAGCAGATGTTCGTCCATCCGCTGCAGCTGTCGGTGAACGTGTCGTCGAAGCTGTTCACGCGCGAAGACTTCATCGACGAGGTCGAGCACGCGATCGCCGAGAGCGGACTGCTGCCGCGATGCTTGCAGCTCGAGATCACCGAGAGCGTGCTGATCAACCATTCCGATGTCGTCGATCGCAACTTCGAGCGACTGCGCAAGATCGGCGTCGCCGTGCACCTCGACGACTTCGGCACCGGTTACTCGTCGCTCAGTTACCTGCAGCGCTATCCGGTGGACGCATTGAAGCTCGATAAGTCGTTCGTCGCCAAGATGGGCACGAAGGACAACGACGGCGTGGGCGGCGCGATCGTCAAGCTCGCGCGCGAGCTGGGCATGGGTCTGATTGCCGAAGGCGTCGAGACGGTGCAGCACGCCGAGCAGTTGCGTCGACTCGACTGCCCGCACGCACAGGGGTATCTGTTCTCCGAGCCGCTGACGGCCAGCGCGGTCGTGCCGTTGCTCACCAAGCAGTTCGCATCGCGTCTCGCGACCGCGTCGTAGTCACGGCCGATCACGGACCGGCCCCACCAGAGCCGCTTAGCAGCATCGTGAGCCACGTCCTATCGGACGTGCCATTCACAACTTTCGCAATCGAACTCTACGCACCGCATGATCTCTCCCCTTCTCGAGGATCAGGTGCGCGCGCTCGCGCGTCGGCAAGACGTTGTCGCGCAGATTCACCAGGTTGATCGCCTGCCAGATGCCGCGCGCCGTCGCGATCGCCTCGTCGCGATCCAAGCTCGCGTAGCGATGAAAGTACGATGACGGGTTTCTGAAGACGGTTTCACGAAGGCTCAGAAACCGTTCGATGTACCACTGCTCGATGTCCAACTCCTGCGCGTCGACGTAGATCGAGAAATCGAAAAAGTCGGAGACGAACATCGGCATCTGACGGCCCGAACGCGCGCCGGTGTGCAACACGTTCAGTCCCTCGACGATGACGATGTCGGGTTGCCGCACGGCTTGATACTCGCCTGGGACGATGTCGTAGCGAAGATGCGAATAGACAGGCGCCAGCACTTCCTCGGCGCCCGACTTCACATCGGCGAGGAAACGAATGAGCCGACGCTGGTCGTAGCTTTCGGGAAAGCCCTTGCGATGGAGGATCCCGCGCGCCTCGAGCGTCTCGAGCGGCAAGAGGAAACCATCGGTCGTGATGAGATCGACGGTCGGATGGCTGGGCCATCGCGCCAGCAGCGCTTGCAGCACACGAGACGCCGTGCTCTTCCCCACGGCGACACTGCCGGCAACACCGATCACGAACGGTACCCTGGGTGCGTCCGAGCCGAGGAACTTCGCGGTCGCGCGATGCAGGTCTCGAGTGGCGGCGACGTACAGGTTTAGCAGCCGCGACAGTGGAAGATAGATGTCCGAGACCTCGCCGAGCGACATCGTCTCGTTGAGGCCGACCAGTCCTTTGAGTTGCGCCTCCGACAGCGGCAGCGGGGTCGAGGCGCGCAATCCGGCCCACTCGGCGCGGGTGAACTCGACAAAGCGTGAGATCGCTGTAGAACTGGGAGGCTGTGACGTCACGGGCGCAGGTTCATTCTAACGAGACGCTTCACTCGTGGGGGCCGGCTTTAGCCGGCCCGTTCAGAGGACACCGGATGGACACTGATCTGTCACGATTGTCCTCTGGAAATGACCACCGCCCCCGTTTTGCCCGCCGATTGCATGGCCCATCGTTTGCCTAGCGAGGCGCGCGGAGGTGCGCACATGCGCGTCTGGCTTGCGGTCTTGATGGCACTCTCCCTGGCGGCACCCGCCATGGCGGCTCCGGGCGACGAGGCTCAGCCCCAACCACCTAACCCCACCCCTGATTTCTTGTTCGGACGACCGCGAGGGTCGATCGGTATCCGCAGCGGGTGGATCATCGGCCGGGCAGGCAGCGACTGGTACGACTTCGTCACCGATCAGTTGACGCTGAAGAAGAGCGACTTCAACCGCCCCGACGTCGGCCTTCAAGGCTCCTTCGCGCTCACACAACGACTCGATCTCCTCATCGGCTGGGAGTACGGGCAATCGACAACCAACTCCGAATACCGCCGACTGGTCGACAACAATCGCCTCCCGATCGAGCAGACGACGGTGCTGCGCGACAGCAGCCTCAATTTCGGCGTGAAGTACGCCCTCACAGAGAAGGGGCGTCAAATCAGCCGGTTTGCCTGGGTGCCTCGTTCCATCGTGCCGTTCGTCGGCGGCGGGGCGGGGGCGATCTGGTTTCAAGTCCGACAGGATGGCGATTTCGTCGACTACCAGGACTTCTCCGTGTTCAGCGACGTCTTCGAAGCCAAAGGATGGACGCCGAGTGCTCATGTGTCTGGTGGCGTCGACATCCGCGTTCTTCGCAAGCTCTTCCTGACGCTGGATGGCCGCTACGTCTGGGCTAAGGGCAATCTCGGGCGGACGTGGGTCGATTTCGATCCGATCGACTTGTCCGGATTTAGAATGTCGGCAGGCATCAACTTCATGATCGAGGAGGCCCGATGAGGACGTTCATCGTCG
>Ga0075433_10000789_pt1 | contig 21919 bp, 21 predicted proteins | sample RhiMethybrSRZTD2_FD_75299 | JGI IMG/M metagenome (GOLD analysis project Ga0075433, IMG submission 75299) | Populus rhizosphere microbial communities from Tennessee, USA - Rhizosphere MetaG P. TD hybrid SRZTD2 | ecosystem: Host-associated > Plants > Roots > Rhizosphere > Soil | place: USA... | reverse complement strand
ACGCGCAGCGAGTGGGTCCGCGGGCTGCGGCCCGTGACGCCGGAAGAAGCCGCGCGGCGGTTCGAACCGATCAATCCGATCGCCTGGATGATCGGCCACCTCGCGTGGCAAGAGCAGCGCTACTTCGTCGAGCTGGCGCAGGGCACCGTCGCGGTGCCGGAGGTCAAGCAGTTCGGTTACGGCAAGGCGTTGACGGTGCCGCCGCTGGACGAGGCGTGGCGGTGGTGGCGCGCCGTCACCACCGCCGCCGACCCCTACCTCGATACGATCACCGGCGCCACGCTCACGCGGCCCTGGAAGCGCGACCGCTCCGGCGAGACGCCGGGCACGCGCCTGCACCGGACCACATATCACTACTGGTTCCACCTGGGCGAGTCGCAGGCGGTGCGGCAGCTTCTCGGTCACACGAAGCTGCCGACGTTCGTCGGCGGCTTCGGCAAATCTCAATACCGTCCGGAACCCTGATCATTCACCCCTTCAGAAAGGCCAGAAGGTCGGCGTTGACCTGATCCTTATGGGTGCTCGTGAGGCCATGCGGGGCGCCCGGGTATACCTTGAGCTGCCCTTTCGGCGCGATCTTGACCGCAGCCTGCGACGCGGCGCCGATCGGCACGATCTGATCGTCGTCCCCGTGGATGAACAGCGTCGGCACGGTCATTTTTCTCAGATCTTCCGTCTGGTCCGTCTCGGAGAACGCCTTGATGCAGTCGTAGACGGCGTTGACCCCGGCCTGCATCCCCAGTCGCCAGAACGAGTCGCGCAGCCCCTGGGAGACCTTCGCGCCCTGGCGATTGGCGCCGTAAAACGGCGCGCTGAGATCCTTGAGGAACTGCGCCCGATCGGTAAGCACGGCCTTGCGAAGCCCGTCGAAGACTTCCATCGGCAGGCCGCCCGGGTTGCTCGGCGTCTTCAGCATCAGCGGCGGAATCGAGCTGATCAGCACCGCCTTCGCGACGCGACTCGTCCCGTGGCGAGCGATGTAGCGCGCGACCTCGCCGCCTCCGGTTGAATGGCCGACGTGGACCGCGTCGCGCACACCGAGCGCCTCGGTGAGCGCCGCGAGGTCGTCGGCGTAGGTGTTCAGATCGTTGCCGGCCCACGACTGGCTCGAGCGGCCGTGGCCGCGGCGATCGTGCGCGATGACGCGATAGCCGCGGTTGCCGAGAAACAGCATCTGGTCGTCCCACGCGTCCGCGCTCAGCGGCCAGCCATGGCTGAATACGACCGGCTGCCCGCTGCCCCAGTCCTTGTAATAGATCTGCGTACCGTCTTTGGTCGTAATTGTGCTCATCGTGCGCCTCCTGGAGGTCGTGCTGGTTGGGACGCCCCGCCAGGGCTCGGCGTTACAGCGACGCGCTCGAGTGGCTGGCCCCCATGTATCGCGTCCGGCCGACGGCGTGCGCGGATGTATGGGGGCGGCCGCGAGACCAACACTATGTATCGCGGTGCGGGACGCGCGCCACCAGTTGTATCGGGAATTGACGCGGCCAGTACGCGTGCCGATGCTCGCGGGCAGAGGTGCTCTCATGACGAGCAAACAGCTCGATGCGTTCTTCGATGGCTGGAACCGGCACGACGTCGACGCCCTGATGCGCTTCATGGCCGACGACTGCGTCTTCGAGACGAGCGCGGGGTCCGAGGCGTGCGGTACGCGCCACACCGGACGCGAGCGCGTGCGCGCGGCGTTCGACCGGGTCTTCGCCGTCTACCCGGACGCCCGCTTCGCGCACACGCGTCACTTCATCGCCGGCGATCGCGGCCTCTCGGAGTGGCTCTTCACCGGAACCACCGCCGAGGGCAAGAAGACCGAGGTCAACGGGTGCGACGTGTTCACGTTCGACGGCGACAAGATCGCGGTGAAGAGCGCGTTCTTCAAGAACCGCACCGCGTGAGGCCGGGGCAACCTCAGAGCTTCGCGACGCCGGCGCGCGCGCAGTCCTCGTCTTGTTGCGCGGTGCCACCGCCGACGCCGCAGGCGCCGTCGACCACGCCGTTGCGGATGATCGGCACGGCGCCCTGACTCGGAATCATGTGCCCGCCCTCGGCCGCGATGATTCCCTGCACGATCGGCGTGCCCGCGCGCTCCTGCAGCTCGCCGCTGGGGCGCGCGAAGGCCACCGACGCGATGGCCTTGCCCTGCGAGCCATACGCGCCGGCCCAGAGCGCGCCGTCCATGCGATTGAAGGCAACGAGGCGACCGCCGGCATCGCAAACGGCCACGCTGATCTTGATGTTCAGCTCTCTCGCGCGCGCGAGCGCGCCCTGAACGGCTTGATTCGCTTCGGCGAGCGTCAACGCCATGGTGTCCTCCTGTCCGCCAACGTGCGCGGCGACGCCATTTGTATCACGCCAGCGAGATACGGCCACGCGGGGCAGACACGGGCCGAGCAGGATCGTCGTCGCCGCCGTGAGCTGGAGCGCCATGCAGATGCCGAGGGCAGCCGCATAGCTGCCCGTGCGATCCCGGACGAAGCCGACGAGCGACGGTCCGAATGCGAACGTGAGCTGGTTGATTCCGACCGCGAGACCGACGAGCGCCGCAAAGCGCTCGCGCGGCCATTCGACGGCCAGAATGAGCCCGGGTAGCGTCGTCATGTTGCCGACGCCGAAGCCGAACAACACGCAGCCGGCGTAGACCGCCCCGGCCGATGACGCCGTTGCCAGCAGGCCGAGCCCGAGCATCTGGACGCCGAGTGTCGCGCTCGCTACGCGGCGACGATCGACACGATCGACGACGAATCCGGTCAGCAGGCGCCCCATCAGCGCCGCGGCCGTCGTCACGCCGATGCCGCGCGCGGCGCCCGAGGCGCCGACGGTCGGCGCGACGAGGCCGACGAGATGAGTGAGCACGCCGACCTGAGCCGCCAGGCCGAGCGCGAAGGGCGCCGACACGCTCCAGAAGCGCCACGTACGCAGCGCGTCGCCGCGCGACCCGCGCGCACGGGCGCCGCGCGGCGATACGGCCCGCGCCGGTGAGGCGGCGTCGCCATCCGGCCCGAGACCGAGCACGTGCGGACCACGGTGCATCGCGACGAGCGCGGCCGTGACCACGAGCACGAATGACCCGACCGCCGCGGCGACGAGCGCGCGCGTGAAGCCGAGCGCGGCGATGAGCGGGATCAGCAGCGGCGCGACGATCACGCCGCCGAGCGTGGCGCCGTTGAACGCGAGGCTCACCGCGAGACCGCGCCGCCGCTCCCACCACGGGGCGAGAATGATATTGATGGCGGCGCCGCTCATCGAGCCCCAGCCGAGCGCCATGACGACAAACGCCGGATAGAGCTGCCACGGCCGGGTGACCACGCCGAGCGTCATCAGACCGAGCGTCATGGCAACACTGGCGCCGATCACGACCAGGCGCGGACCGAGTCGCTCGTACACGCCGCTGATCACCATCGTCAGCAGCGCGCCGGCGACGTAGTACACGGTCACCGGCGCCGACACCGCGGCGGCCGACCATCCGTGCAGCCGCTGCAGCGTCGCGACGTAGACCGTCACACCGTAGAACCCGAGGCCGAACGTGAACATCGCCATGACGAACGTGGCGGCCACGACGTTCCAGCCGTAGAAATAACGTGGGCGCATCGGTCACGACGCTACCGGCGGCCCGCGAGGTGGTCTCGCCGTTTTCGGACGTCATCGTCGGCGCCGTGATCACACGCCGATCGCGCGTGCTAGGCTCCGACGTGATGAGCCACGATGTGCTCGACCGCCGAGCATGCGATCGCGCGAGACTCGCCCGCGACGCGCGATTCGATGGACGATTCTTCACGGGCGTGCTGACGACGCGGATCTATTGCCGGCCGACCTGCCCCGTGAAGCCCGCGCAGTCTCGCAACGTCGTGTTCTTCGCGACCGCGGCCGCCGCAGAGCGCGCGGGCTTCCGTCCGTGCCTGCGCTGCCGGCCCGAGGCGGCGCCTGGGACGCCGGCGTGGCGCGGCGTCGCGGCCAGCGTCTCGCGGGCGCTGCGGCTGATCGAGCGCGGATTCCTCGACGACGGCCGGAGCGTGGATGACCTTGCGGACACGCTCGGCATGACCGCGCGCCATCTGCGGCGACTCTTTCTGCGGCACGCCGGCGCCTCGCCTACGGCCGTCGCGGGCACGCGCCGCGTCCAGCGCGCGAAGACACTCATCGACGAGACGACGCTGCCGATGTCCGCCATCGCGTTCGCGGCAGGCTTCACCAGCATTCGCCGCTTCAACGCCGCGTTCCGTGCGGTGTATCGCCGGCCGCCGAGCGCGTTGCGCCGGCGCCGCGCGCGTCGTCAGTCGCCGGCCGACACCGTCGCCGCGCGCCAGATGCGTCGCGCGTCCTTGTCGATGTTGAGCGCGACGACGGCGGCGGCGGCCAGGAAGGTGCACGCCAGCGTGAACGCCGCGCCATAGCCGCCCGTTGTTTCGAACAGCGCGCCGGCCAGCCACGAGCCGAGCGCCGAGCCGGTCTGATGCACGAGGAAGATCAGGCCGAAGACCGAGCTGACTGAGAATCGCCCGTAGATGTCCGCGGTCAACGCCGACGTCATCGATCCGGTGCCCGCCATCGTGATGCCGCCGAGCACGGCCGTCGCGAGAATCGCCGTCGGATTATCCCGGATCAGGAAGAAGCCGGCGAAGATTGCGATGCGCCCGGCGTAGATCGCCGCGAGCACCGGCCGCCGCCCGAAGCGATCCGAGAGCGCGCCGAGCATGACCGTGAAGCCGATGCTCGAGCCGCCCAGCACGCCGAGCGCCCACGAGGCGAACATCGGCGTGTAGCCGTGATCGGTCAGCATCGGCACGCCATGCGCGGACAGCAGCGCCATCGAGAAGCCGCACGTGAAGAACGAGCCCGCCAGCTGCCAGAACGCCAGCGTCTGCAGCGCGTCGCCGACCGCGACGCGCTCGCCGCGCGCAGCGCCGGCCGTCGACTTCGTGCGCCCGCCGTCGGCGGTCAGGCCCATCGACTCCGGCGAATCGCGCACGACGAAGAGACAGAGCGGCAACACCAGAAAGACAATGCCCACCGCGATGACGACGTACGTGATGCGCCAGCCCGTGTTCAGGATGAGCCAGGTCACGGCCGGCACGAGCAGGCTCATGCCCGTCATCGACGCGCTGCCGAGCACCGACAGCGCGGTGCCACGGCGCTTGTTGAACCAGCGTGCGACCACGCCCGATGCGATGACGGGTCCCGTGCCGGCGAGCCCCAGCGGCACCAACACGCCGTAGACGGCGGCGAACTCCCACACGTTGCGGACCATCGCCGTCATCACGAGCGAGATGACGAGCACCACGGTGCCGACCGACGTGACGAGACGCACGCTGAAGCGATCGAGCAGCATGCCGGCGATCGGCATGAACAAGCCGTAGAGCAGCAGGCTCACCGCGATCACTAGCGAGAAGCTGGCGCGATCGATGTGCAAATCGGCCACGATCGGCTTGAGGAAGGGGCCGACGGCGTGGCGGATGCCCGTGGAGATGAACGTCGAGACGCAGAAGGCTGCGACGACCCACCAGCCGTAGAAGAGCGATCGGGTCTTCATCCCGTCAATGACTTTATCGCATCAGCTCCTCTCGAAGCCGCGCGGCGATGACGGCCTCATCGCCCGGCTGGAGATTGATGGCATCGATCGCGATCTCGTCGAAGTACCCGCCCTGGTGGGCCCCCTGCTGCACATAGATGTGCGGCTCGCCCTGAGCGAGCGCCACCTGCACCGCGTGGCCCGAGGGACCGGTCCAGTCCGGCGTGAAATAGAGCACCGCATGGGGAATCACGCGATTGACAGAATCGTGCTCGACGACGGCGCGCACACCGCGGATGTCGCCGAGCGCCTCGACGATCGCGGCGCAGACGTCCGTGTAGCGCTTCATCTCGGCCTTCTCGTCCTCGGCCATGAAACACTCGAGCGCCATGACGAGGCCGCAGATCTCTTCCTTCGATGTCTTCGCCGCACGGCCGAGCGCCTGATTCGGGCTGGCGTTGAGGGCGACCGCGCGCACCAGGTCACGCCGACCCGCGAGGATGCCGGTCGACTGTGGCCCGCGGATGCCTTTGCCGCCGCTGAAGCTGACGAGGTCGGCGCCGAGTCGTAGGAACTTCGTCAAGTTCTCGCGCGGCGGCAGCATCGACGCCGCGTCGACGATCACGGGCACGCCGCGCTTGTGGGCGATGGCGATCACCTGCTCCAGCGTGAGCACGCCAGGCGGGCTCGTGAAGGGCGAAATCAGGAACGCCACCGCCGCCGTCCGGTCACCGATCGCCGCCTCCAGCTCGAACGGCTGCGTGCGCCGCGCGAGGCCGATCTCGACGAGCACGCCGCCGGCCACGCGATACGCCTGGTCGTAGGCGAAGCGGTGCGCTCGCTGGATCACGATCTCGTTGCGCATTCCTGTCGTGTCGGGCAGCCGCGTGATCTTCGCCGGGTCGGCGCCGGCGATGCACGCCGCGGCTTGCAGGATCAGCCCCGAGCTCGCGCCCGCGGTGACGAATGCGGCCTCCGCGCCGAGCATGCGCGCGATGGCGGCGCCGGCGGCCTCGTTCAGCTCGTCGAGATTGACGAGCGTCGTCGAGGCCTCGCGCATCGTTTCGAGCGCCTCGGGACGCAGGATCGAGCCGCCGTAGCGCGTCGTCGTGCCGGAGCCGTGGATGATCGGTCGAACGCCGAGTCGACGGTAGATCGCGGGAACGGGCTTCGAGCTCACGCCAGACCCTCCTCTCGCATGGTGCGGATCGCTGTCTCGAACGCGGCGATCGTCTCGTCGAGAACGGCATCGGTATGGCACGTGCTGACGAGCGCGCGCGCGCCGTTGAAGTCGACCCCGCCGAGAATGAGCGCCTGCCGAAGGGCCCGGCTGCGCTCCGCGTCCTTGGCATCGAGCCGGCGCCAGTCCACGTCGGCGACCGATTGGTCCGAGCCGTCGCGTGGCGGCGCGCCGGCGCCGAAGAAGATCTTCCAGTCGCTATGCTCGCCGTAGACTTTCCACGCGACCTTCTCGCGCGCCAGGATCTCGTTGAGCCCGTGGCGTAGCTTCGCGGCTTGAGCGTTGGCGACGCGGATCGCCTCGCCGTCGGCCACCGCCGCGAGCATCGCGACGCCGGCCGCCGCCGTCAGCGGGTTGGCGTTGAACGTGCCGTGATGCGCGATCTTCTGCGCGCCCGGGCGCGTGGCGAGATACGCGAGCACGTCCTCGCGGCCGGCGACGGCTCCGCCGGGCAGTCCACCGGCGAGGATTTTGGCGAGCGTCGTGAGATCCGGCGTCACGCCCAGGAGCTGCTGCGCGCCGCCCGGCGCGACACGGAACCCGGTGACGACCTCGTCGAAGATCAGCAGCGCCCCCGTCCGGCGCGTCTCCTCGCGCAGCGCGCGCACGAAGGATGCTGGCGCGGGCACCGAGCCGAAGTGGCCGCCGGTCGGCTCGAGGATCACCGCGGCGACGTCACCGCGCGCGAGGCGCTCGCGCACGGCGGCGAGGTCGTTGGGCGGCAGCACGCTGACGAGCTCGACAACCTCGGCCAGCTGACCGGCTTCGGGCTCGGCCTCGTACGGCGGCCGCACGCCGATTTCCAGGCCCTCGTGCCAGCCGTGGAAATGGCCCGCGAACTTCACGACGTGGCGGCGACCCGTGAATGCACGCGCCAGACGAACGGCCATGTGGGTGGCCTCGGTGCCGGAGGCCGTGAAGCGCACGCGGTCGGCGCTCGGTACGAGCCGGCAGACCCACTCGCCCCACTCGACTTCCTTGGGATGGCAGGCGCCGTAGTGCGTCCCCTTCGCGGCCTGCTCACGCACGGCGTCGCGGACGGCGGGCGGATTGTGGCCGAAGAGCAGCGCGCCGTGGCCCATCCAGTAGTCGATGTAGCGATGACCGTCGACATCCCACTTGAAGGCGCCGTCGGCACGATCGACGTAGAGCGGAAACGGCTGCATGCGCCGGTTGTCGTGCGTGACCGCGTCGGGGAAGAGTCGTCGCGCACGCTCGAAGAGAGCGCGCGATGCGGGGAGCACGTCGGTATAGGCGTCAGCGAGCTTGGGCGACGTGACGATACGAGACATGCGCTCTCCTCTCGGATGGTGGTCGAATCGAGGGCCGTTACGTTACGCCGGGCGTCGCACACGGTCAAGGAAGTGGCGTAGTATCGGGCCACTCTGGAGACCAGCGATGACACTCGTGGGTAGCGTCCGGCGCTTCGTCCTGCCCTCGCTCGTTCTCGTCGGCGTCCTGACACCGGGTGCGTCGCCACCGCCGGGCGCGCAACCGGCGACGCCTGCTCCGCACCAGCGCCTTCTGCGCGAGATCTACCAGGAGTTGGTCGAGATCAACACGACAGACTCCGTTGGTGACAACACGAAAGCCGCGGAGGCGATGGCGCGACGGCTCCTGGCGGCCGGCTTCCCGGCCGCCGACGTCCAGGTCCTGGTATCCGCGCCGCGCAAAGGCAATCTCGTCGCCCGGCTGCACGGCACGGGCGCGCGCCGGCCGCTGCTGCTGCTCGCCCACCTCGACGTCGTCGAAGCAAACCGCGAAGACTGGTCCATCGACCCGTTCACGCTGCTCGAGCGTGACGGCTACTTCTACGGTCGCGGAACCACCGACGACAAGGCGATGGCGGCGGTGTTCGTCACGAACCTAATTCGCTATCGGCGGGAAGGATTCGTGCCCAACCGCGACATCATTGTCGCGCTCACGGCCGACGAGGAGGGTGGCGGCCACAACGGCGTGGCGTGGCTGCTCGCCAATCACCGCCCGCTCATCGATGCCGAGCTGGCGCTGAACGAAGGCGCCGGCGGCGCCCTCAAGAACGGTGTCTACCTCTCGAACAACATCCAGGCCAGCGAGAAGATTCCCCAGAATTACCGGCTGGAGGTCAAGAACTCGGGTGGTCACAGCTCGTTGCCGGTCAAGGACAACGCGATCACGCATCTCGCCGCAGGCCTGGCGCGGCTCGGCGCGTTCGATTTCCCGGTGCGGCTCGACGACGTCAACCGCGCTTACTTCGAGCGCACGGCCACGATCGCCCGCGGGGCGTTGGCCGACGACATGCGGGCGATCGCGGGCGGTAGCAGCGATCCGGCCGTGGTGGCCCGGCTCGCGGGCGCCGGAGCCGTCTTCAACGCACGCCTGCGCACGACGTGCGTGGCGACGCGGCTCGAGGGCGGCCACGCCAACAACGCGCTGCCCCAGACGGCGAGAGCGGTGGTCAATTGCCGCGTGCTGCCGGGCGAGTCGGAGGAGGACGTGCGGCGCACGCTCATCGACGCGCTGGCCAACGACAAGATCACTGTGACGCCGACGAACCGCTTCTACCCGAGTCCGGCATCACCGCTGACGCCCGAGGTGATGCGCGCCGTGGAGTCGGTGACGGCGGCGATGTGGCCCGGCGTGCCGGTCATCCCCACGATGTCCACCGGCGCGACCGACTCGCGATTTCTGCGCACGGCTGGCATCGCTGCCTATGGCACATCGGGAATGTTCAGTGACATCGACGATATTCGCGCGCACGGACGCGACGAGCGGCTCCTCGTGCGCTCGCTCTACGAAGGACAGGAGTATCTCTATCGGTTAGCGAAGGCGCTCGCGTCGCCTTGATTCTCCCGGCTCGCTCGCTCGTCAAAAGGAGGACTGCCATGCGCAGACTTGCGCTGGTCCTAGCGGCTCTCGTCGTCGCGCTCTTCGCCGTGCCCGATGCCCGGGCCGTCGACTCCGTGCTGGACAAGGTCAAACAGAGAGGCGAGATGATCGTGGGCGTCAAGTTCGACTCCCCGCCGATGGGCTCCATCAACAAGGACACCGGTCAGCCCGAGGGCTTCGAGGTCGATCTCGCCAACGAGATCGCCAAGGATCTGGGCGTCAAAGCGAAGTTCGTGCAGGCGCTGTCGAAGACCCGCATTCCGCTCATCGTGAACGGCAACGTCGACCTGATCATCGCGACGATGACGCACAAGCGGGAGCGCGAGCAGGCGATCGATTTCTCGATGCATTACATGATCACGGGCCAGCGGCCGGTCACGCGCAAGGAGACCGGCATCACGCACGTCTCACAGCTCGCCGGCAAGCAGGTGGCGGCGGTCCAGGGCGGGAACGCCGGCCCGAATCTGCTGAAGGTGCAGCCGAAGGCGATCCTCGTGCAGTTCCAGGAGCAGACGGAGGCGCTGCTGGCGCTGAAGCAGAAGAAGGTCGACGCGCTCGTCAGCGACGATGTGGTCAACCAGTGGTGGGTGCGCAACAACCCCGATCTGATGCTCGTCGGCAAGCTCTACACGATCGAGCCGTACGGCATGGGCGTGCGGCAGAACGACTCGAAGTGGCGCAACGCGATCAACCAGACGCTGATGGAGATCTGGGACTCGGGCCGTTATCACGAGATCCACTTCAAGTGGTTCGGACAGAAGCCAGAGTTCGAGATCCCGTGGTACCCGAAGTGAGGAGGCGCGGCCGCCGACGTGTTTGACGCGGTCCTGGCGCTCCGTCGCGGCCAGTGGTTCGAGGCGCCGCGGGAGCGCCGCGCCTTCCTGCTCGTCTGGGGCAGCGTAGCGGCGCTCGTCGTCTGGTATTTCTATTTCGGCCCGCGCGCGCACTACGACTACAACTGGCGCTGGTCGGTCGTCTGGCAGTACCGCCGGTTTCTGCTCTGGGGGATGGGGACCACGCTCTACATCTTCGCATGGTCCCTCGTCGTGAGCCTGGTGCTCGGCGTCTTCTGCGGCATCGGGCGCACGACCAACGTGCGCTGGGTGCGCGCGCTCTCCGTCGGCTACGTCGAGACGTTTCGCAACATCCCGCTGCTGGTGCAGATGTGGTGGGCGTATTTCGGATTGCAACAGGTCGTCAACACCACGCTCAACGATCCGTTCGGCTTGCGTCTGCTGATCCCGAGCACATTCGCCTGCATCCTGGCGCTCTCGCTCTACACCGGCGCCTACATGGGCGAGGTGGTGCGCTCCGGCATTCGCTCGATCCCACGCGGACAGTGGGAAGCCGCCACCTCCACCGGACTATCACGCGTGCAGACCTGGCGTCACGTCGTGCTGCCACAGGCGCTGGTGATCGTGATCCCGCCGCTGACGAGCGAGATCCTCAACATCATCAAGAATTCTGCCGTCGCGATGACGATCGCGATCACCGACCTGATGTTCTATTCGCAGAAGATCGAGGAGGAGACGTTCGCCGGGTTCGAGGCCTACACCGCGGGGACGCTGCTCTTCCTGCTCCTCACTCTCGTGACCGTCGGCGTGATCTATCTTCTGCAGCGGCTCTTCGGGCTGAAAGTTCGCTCCGCGACCTGAGGCGATTGGCGTGGAATCATTCTGGAACTGGCGCGTCATCCCCGAGAATCTGGGATTCTTCGCGGGCGCATTCCGCCTGACGCTGACCATCTTCCTGCTCGCATGGGTTGGCTGCTGGGCGTTCGCCATCGTCTTCGGCGCCATGCGCCACTCCTCGCGGCCGTGGCTCTCCTATCCGGCGGCCGCGATCGTCGAGGTGATCCGCGGCACACCCGGGCTCATGTTCGTCGTGTGGGTCTATTTCCTGAGCCAGCCCTTGATCGGCTACGCGCTCAGCCCGTTCTGGGCGGCGGTGTGGGCGCTCGTCATCCATCAGGGCGCCTACGGCGCCGAGGTCGTGCGCGCGGGCCTGAGCTCCGTGCCGCGCGGGCAGATGGCCGCCGGGTACTCAACGGGCCTCGGCTACATCGCGGTCATGGCCTGGATCGTGCTCCCGCAGGCCTTGCGCAACATGGCCCCGGCCATCGTCAACCGCTCCGTCGCCCTCTTCAAGAACACGTCGCTCGCGTTCGTCATCGGCGTCATCGAGTTCTTCCGCGCCGGAACGATCGTCAACGGCCGTGAGAACGCGTCGTTCTCCGTCTTCACGTTCCTCGCCGCCGTCTACTTCGTCTGCTGCTTCTCGCTCTCGCGCCTGGGGCATCGCCTCGGGCAGCGGCCCGGCGTCATCGAGGACACGACCGCCGTGTAGCGTGCGCTTATTGCATGTACTTGACCTCTGAGCGGTAGGTCTTGTAGTCGCCGACGAAGAACGGCTGCAGCGCCGGCGCGAATTCCTGGCGGTAGAGGTCGCTCTGCTCATAGGCCTGCATGTCGGCCGCGCTTTCCCACAGGCTCACCGCGAAGCCCGTGTCCTTGTCCTGCGAGTCTTGCAGCAGCCATCGTCCGCGCAGGCCCTTGATGTTGCCACCCTTGGCGGCCACCGTCGCGCGATAGGTCTTCTCGAACTCGTTCCACGAGCCGGGCCGGAGCTTCCCCCACGTCATCCGCATGATCATGTCTGCTCCCTCCTGCCGGGTACTCGAGCGGTGTCAGGACGTTACTCTCTCCGCAAACGCGGGTCGAGGGTGTCGCGCAGCCCGTCGCCGAGAAGGTTCAGGGACAGGCCGGCCATGGTCAGGGCGACGCCCGGGAACGCGCTCACCCAGAACGCCTCGCGGATCACGTTCTTGCCGCTCGCGATCACGTTGCCCCACGAGGGCACGTAGGGTGGCACGCCCACGCCGAGGAAGCCCAGGATCGCCTCGGCAAGCACCGCATAGGCGAAGATGAACGTGCCTTGCACGAGCAGCGGGCCCATGCAATTGGGCAGGATGTGGCGGAACGCGATGCCCAGCCCGCCGCGCCCGAGCGCCTCCGCGGCGATGACGTAGTCGAGCTCGCGCACGCTGAGCGCGGTGCTGCGAATCAGCATCGCCGTGCGCGGCAGATAGACGATCGAGAGCGAAACGATCACATTCCAGACGCCCGGCCCGCGCGCGGCCATCAGCGCGATGGCGAGCAGGATGGCCGGGAACGCCATCAGGCCGTCCATCACGCGCATGATCACGACGTCGAGGCGGCGGTAATAGCCTGCGATAAGCCCGATCACCACACCGCCAAGCGACGTCAGCATCATCGTCACACCGCCAACCAGGAGCGAGACGCGGCTGCCGTGCAGCACCAGGCTCGCGATGTCCCGACCGAATTCGTCGGTGCCGAACAGATTCTGGAGGCTCGGCGGCTTGAGACGCTGGCCCGGATGGAGCCGCGTGGGGTTGTACGGCGCGAGCGTGTCGGCGGACAACGCGACCAGCACGAGCACCAGGAAGACGCTGCCGCCGATGACGACGTTGCGGTTCTTTAGAATTCGGTGCACCAATCGCGTCCGGGCACCGCCCGCGGGCACGGATTCCCCGGCGAGCACTGCGGTTTCGTTCACGGCAATACCGTCAGGCATAGCGGATGCGCGGATCGATATAGGCGTAGACCATGTCCACGATGAGGTTGATCAACATGTAGGCGGCGGCCGTGAGTAGCACGACCCCCTGCACGACCGGGTAATCCCGCCTGAGGATCGCCGAGATGATGAGTCGCCCGAGCCCGGGAATGTTGAAGACGATCTCGGTGACCACGGCGCCGCCGATGAGAATCGCCATCGTGATGCCTATCACGGTCACCACCGGCACGAGCGCGTTCCTGAACGCGTGTAGGAAGATCACGCTTTGCTCGGCGAGCCCCTTGGCCCGCGCCGTGCGGATGTAGTCCTGCCGCAGCACTTCGATCATGCACGAACGGGCGATGCGGGCGATCAGGGCCGACTGATTGAAGCCCAGGGAGACGGCCGGCAGAAGCATGTATCGGGCGGCGGCCACGGGATCCTGGAAGACCGACGCATAGCCTGCGACGGGCAGCCATCCCAGCCGCACCGAGAACAGGTAGATGAAGTTGAGGCTGAGCCAAAAGCCCGGCACGCACACGCCGAGCAAGGCCAGCGCCATGAGTCCACGATCCCACCACGAGCCCTGAAACGCGCCGGCCACGATTCCCGACGGCACGCCAATCACGATAGCGACGACCAGCGCCGACAGCATCAGCATCAGCGTCGGCTCGGCACGCTCCCACAGCGCCTGGGTCACCGGGCGATCAAGGAAATACGACTGTCCGAGATCGCCGCGGAGCAGGCGCGCGTAGAAGCGCAGCAGCTGCTCGGGTAGCGGCCGGTCGAGTCCCAGCTGACGCCGAGCGTCTTCGATCTGCTGGGCGTTCGCCTCCGGCCCCAAGATCACCGCTACCGGGTCGCCGGGGATCAGGTGGATGAGCAGGAAAACCACCGTGACGACGACCAGCATGACCGGCACGAGCGCGAGCAGCCGCCGGACCAGGTAGGTGGTCGTTGGTCACTTCTCCAGCCAGACGTTGTGGAAGCGTGGCCGCTCGAGTGTCGTGTCGAAGCCCTTGACGTGGCCGCGCATCGCCCGCAGCCCGAAGAGATCGCCGTAGCGCGCCACCGGAACCTTGTCGTAGAAGACGCGGGTCACCTGCTCCCAGAGCGCGAACCGCTTCTTGTAATCGCTCTCGCTCGCCAGCTCGGTCAGGAGACGGTTGATGTCCTCGTCGTCGGTCCAGCCCGGCCAGTTCGGGGTGAGGTACACGTGGTGATTGGGATCGAAGGCATTCCCAATACCGGTCGTGAACGCGTCGTACTCCTTGGCGTTGTTGCGTCGCTTGACCAGCGTCGCCCAGTCGACGACCTGCAGGTCGATCGTGAAGCCCGCATCCTCGAGCTGCTGCTTGCTGAGCAGCGCGAAGTCGTACATCCACTTGTACTCCTGGGTCGTCATGAATCGGATGGGCTCGCCCTTGTAGCCGGCCTCCCGGAGCAGCCGCCTTGCCTTGTCGCGATTGTGCTCGTTCCACGGCAGGGCCTCCAGCTTCGTGTGCCAGGGGGCGTTCTCGACGAACGCCAGGCTCGAGTCCATGCGGTACAGCTCGCGATGTCCGCCAGCGACGTTCTTCATGATGGGCTCGATGTCCAAAGCCGCCTGCCAGGCCTGGCGGAGCTTCTGGTTCGTCATCAGCCCTTCCTTCTTGTTGAACACGGCGACGAGCCAGTAGTAGGGCTTGGCCACGATCGGCCGCACCCCGCTCGTTTTCTTGAGCCGGTCGTAGGCGTTCAAATCGAGATCGTCGGCGAAGTCCAACTCGCCCGTCTCGATCTGGGCCACCCGGGTCGCCGCGTCCGGAACGGGAATCCAGAGCAGCTCGTTGACGTGGACGACCTTGCGTCCGCCGTAACCGCTGGCCGGCTCCTTGCGCGGCTGATAGTCGTCGAAGCGCACCATCTTGATGTGGCGGTCCGGCTTCCACTCGACGAGCTTGAACGGGCCGGTACCAATCCACTCGGTGGCCTTCTCGGACGGCTTGAACTTGTCGGCGATCTCCTTGGGATAAATGGCGGCAGAGTTGTTGGGAATGGCCAGCGAGATGACGACGGTGGCGGTCTTCTCCTTGACCTGCATCTGCACGGTGTACTTGTCGACAGCGCGGACGTCGGCGACGCGCGCGTAGAGGTTCTTGCCGTAGGTGGACTGCTGGCCCCAACGGTTGAGCGAGGCCACGACATCGGCAGACGTCATCTCCTTGCCGTTGTGGAACTTGACGCCCTGCCGGAGCTTGAACGTGTACGTCAGCGCGTCCTTTGACACCGCCGGCATGCCTTCGGCGAGCATCGGGATCGGTTGCGCCTTGGCGTCCAGCGCGTACAGGCCCTCGTAGATGTGCTGAGCAAGGACCTCGGTGATCGTGGCCGTCGTCCAGTGTGCGTCCAGCGTGGGCGGCTCGCCGAGATTGCCGACCTTCAGAACGCCACCCTTCTTTTGGGCGGCCGCGTCGGGCACCGGAGCCGCGATGCAAAGTACCAGCGCTGTCAGCGAGAGGATCGCCCACGGGGTCTTGCCATGACTCATGGGGCACCTCCGAATGGTCAGAGGATCTTATCGAGAAACCGCTTGCTGCGCTCCTCGCGCGGGCGGCTGAAAAACGCCTTGGGCTCACCGGTCTCCACGATCACTCCCTCGTCCATGAAGATCACGCGGTCAGCCACTTCGCGCGCGAATCCCATCTCGTGCGTCACGACGATCATCGTCATGCCCTCGCGCGCCAGATCGCGCATGACGTTGAGCACCTCGTGGATCACCTCGGGATCGAGCGCGCTGGTGGCCTCGTCGAACAACATGACCTTCGGGCGCATGGCGAGCGAGCGGGCGATGGCCACGCGCTGCTGCTGGCCGCCCGAGAGCTCGGCCGGATAACTGGCGGCCTTCTCGGGGATGCCCACCTTGCGCAGGAGCTCATGGGCGACGGCCTCCGCCTGCCGGCGCTCGAGACGGCGCACCTTCATGGGGGCGAGCGTGATGTTCCGCAGGGCGGTCATGTGCGGATAGAGGTTGAAGGACTGAAAGACCATGCCGACCTCGGAGCGCAGCCGCTTGAGATCGGTGCGCGGATCGCGGACCGACATGCCGTCGACGACGATGTCGCCGCCCTGGATGCGCTCGAGGCCATTGATGCAGCGGAGCAGCGTGCTCTTGCCCGAGCCGCTCGGTCCGCAGATCACGACCACCTCGCCCTCGTGGACGTCGAGCGAGACGCCGCGCAGCGCGCGGAACGCGCCGTAGAACTTCTCGACGTCGCGCGCGTGCACCATCACGCTCGGGCTCACTTCTGACACGGCTTGCAGACGCCTCCCGGCATGTTCTCGCGCGCCGTCCCGCATTCTTTGTCCGTGTCGTAGGGCCCGAGCGTCATCCCGTTGGGCAGGTAGACGCAGAGATTCGCGGAGACCAGGGGCTTCTTCGGCGCGTCCTCACCGCAGCCGGCGAACACGAGCAGCGGCAGGAGCACGAGGCTCAAGTTCCGGGTCCACGCCACGCAGGGCCCTCCTCGGACGGCGCGCCATTATAGGACTTCCCCTGCGCCCCTAGACGTAGAGCTCGGCCGCGTTGTCGAAGAGGATGCGCGACGCCGCCCAGGCCGCTTCATCCGCGGACAGATCGCCGTCGGCGATCGTGGCATCGAGCACATCGCCGAGCACGCGGCGTCCCCAGCGCGCGGCGAGCCAGAACGTTTCCGGCGTCCGCTGCGCGTCGGTGGAGAGCAGCACCTTGGTGATCGGGGCGAGGTGCATGGCTTCGTGCAGTGCGGTCCGCATGGCGTGCACGCTGGCGTATGGGACGGTGAGCCCCAGGTCCACGTAGGCGCCGGGGTACACGCTCGCCAGATACCCGGCCTCGCGCACGTAGGGATAGCAGTGCAAGCACACGACGCGAAGCCCGCGAAGCGCCTCGCTCTCGAACAGCGGCCGCAGGTGCAGCGGGTTGGCGAGGCGCAGATCGAGATCCGGATCGCCGAAGCCCGTGTGGAACTGCACCGGAGTTCCTGTCGATGCTGCGACCGGCATCACCGCCCACAGCATGGCGTCGATCAGCGGCTTGCTCGTCAGGCGCGGTGGCCGACCCGGCACGGTCGTGCGGCGGATCTCCGAAAACGCCTGCTCGACCTCCGTCGTCTCCGGCCGGCCGAGATCGAGACCGCTCCGATAGGCCGCAATGCTCTTGAATGCCGCGACACTGGACGCCAGCTTCGCTAAACGTTCGGCGAAGGCGGTCAGCAGACTCGATGCGCGATCGTGCTCGTGAATCATGCACGCCAGCTCGACCTCGAGTCGGACGATCCGCCGGACCGGGACGTCTGGCACCAGCGCCGCGCATTCGGCGATGCTGAGAAGCTGATCGGTCCACAGACCGTCGTCGATCAGCCAGTGGCCGATGCGCGCTTGCGCGAACATCCGCCGCGCGAGGTCGGCGTAGTCCACACGCGCTCGCGCCTCGAGCACCGCGTCGACGCTCGGCGCGCAGCCGTAGAAGCGCGCGAGCTCGCGGATGCCGCGACGAAAGCTCAGCGGGTCGCGCCCGAAGCGCCGATGCTGCTCGGGATCGTTCGCCTCGCCGAAGTACGGCTCCAGCGGCGCCTCGCGCCAGGTGCTCTCACGAAACAGCGCATGCGCGTGATGGTCGTACAGCGGGATCGCGCCGAGATCCATCGCTCAGTAGCGCTCGGCGAGCATGGCGACTTCGTCGGCCAGCGAGAGGTCGCGCAGCGCCTCCCATTCCATCCGCTTCACGGCGAGATAGGCGCGCACCCGCGCCGAGCCGAGCGACTCGCACAGCATCTTGTCGGCGACCAGCGCCTCCAGCGCCTCGCCGAGGCTTCGCGGCAGCGGCTCGATGCCGCGGCGTCGCCGCTCGTCGTCCGAGTAGTTTCCAGGATCCACGGCGACGTCGGGTGGCAGCTCGAGGCCGCGACGCATGCCGTCGAGGCCGGCTGCGATGAGCGCACCGAGCGCGAGATACGGATTCGACGTGGCATCGCACGTCTTCAGCTCGAATCGCGTCGCGCCGCCGGCGCCGCGCGTGACGCGGATCGCCGCCTCGCGGTTGTCGTATCCCCACACCGCGAACGCGCCGGCCCAGAAGTGCGGCTGAAGCCGCCGGTACGAGTTGCAACTCGGCACGGTGATGGCGGCCAGGCCGCGCAGATGATCGAGCACGCCCGCGATGAACCGACGCGCCGCTTCGGACAGTCCGGTGGGATGGCGTGCGTCGGCCATCAGGCTCTGGCCCGCACGCCACAACGAGAAGTTGAGATGACACCCGGAGCCCGCGACGCTCTCGTGGACTTTCGGCAGAAAGCTCGCGACGTATCCGTGACGCGCGGCCACGCCACGCACGGCCTCGCGGTAGGTGATCTGGCGATCGGCCGCCGCGAGCGGTTCCGCATGGCGAATCGAAATCTCCTGCTGACCGGGGGCTGACTCGGGATAGTAGAACTCCGGCTGCAGCCCGAGCTCTTCCAGCGTCGCCGTCAGCTCGGCGATGAAGGCCTGGTGCAGATTCATGCTGCCCGTCGCCGCGTAGACGGTGTCGTCGGCGGGCGCGAACCCGGTCGCAGTACGACGCAGCAGGAAGAACTCGTTCTCGAAGGCCGCGCGCGCCGTGAAGCCGGCGTCGCCGAGATGGCGCAGCTGGGCGCGAAGATATTCGCGCGGGCACAGCTCCCACGGCGCGCCGTCGACGACCATGTCGCCCATCACCTGGGCGTGGCCCGGCGCCCAGGGCAACACCGCCAGCGTGCTCCAGTCGGGAATCAACCGCGCCTCGCCCACGGGACCGAGACCGCTGTCCGGCGCGACGGCATCGAACATCACCGGCAGCGCCTGCTGCGCGACGGTGATGCCGACGCCGTCGGGGAGACCGTCTTCCAGCAGGCGGCGATGCGCGGCTTTCGCGCGGATCAGGCCGGCGTGATCGCACCACACGATTCGGACCCAGCGGACCGACGCGTCGTACAGTCGCTGGAGCGCGAACGCGCTATCGGCGGTCACGGACCTGGGCGAGGCTCGCGGCCGTTGCGCGCGCCGTCGCAGCGCCACGCTCGGCGAAGGTGCGACACAGTCCCGTGTACTGTGCGGGGTCCAACAGGGTGTCGATCTGCGACTTCGTAAGGCCGGCGCTCACATGCGGATCCGCCGCCAGCGTCTCGCGGAACGGCCGCGCCTGCGTGACCGAGGCCTGCGCCGCGTCGTAGACGGCGTCGTGAGCGCGCTGCCGTCCGATCTGTTTGCCGAGCTCGAGCATGACCGCCTCGGCCATGATCAGCCCACCCGACAGCTCGAGGTTGTCGCGCATGCGCTCCGGAAACACCTGCAGGCCATCGAAGAGTGCAATCATGCGCTGCAGCACATCGCCGGTGAGCTCGCACACCTGCACGATCGCGCGGCTCATCATGATGCTCGTCGTGCGGTCGGCCTCGTGCTCGGTCTGCATCGCCTCCAGTGCGAGCGGCGTCAGCGCGCGAATCTGCGCGGCGGCCGCGACGATGTCCTGCGAGAGCTTTGGATTGCGCTTCTGCGGCATCGTGCTGCTGCCGACGGTGCCGGGCGGCACCGGCTCTTCCACCTCGCCGAACTCCTGCTTCATGAGCGTGTAGATCTCGCGGCCGATCTTGCTGCACGTCGCGCCCAGCATGCCGAGCAACAGGACGTACTCCGCCTGATGGTCGCCGATGGTGCGCGCGGGCACAGGCATCGGACGGAGCCCGAGCTTCGCCGCCATCTTTTCCTGCGTGGCGAGTCCCGCTTCGCCGAGCGACGCCAGTGTGCCCGCGCCACCGCCGAGCATGGCCACGAACACGCGCGCTTCGCAGCCGCGAAAGCGATCGACGTGGCGGCAGAGCTCGTCGATCCAGACCGCAACCTTGAAGCCGAACGTCGCCGGCACCGCGTGCTGGCCGTGCGTGCGGCCCGGGAGCACCGCGTCCTTGGTCCGCTCGGCGAGATCGGCGAGTGACGTCAGGATGGTCGCGAGCTGACGCAGAAAGATGTCGTGCGCCCGGCGCACCTGCAGCAGCTGCCCCGTTTGCGTCACGTTCTGGGTCGTCGCTCCCCAGTGGACGTATCCGCCCGCGTCGCCCTCGCACGCGCGATCGAGCTCCCACACGAGCGGCACCAGCGGATGGCCCGTCTTGGCCAGGCCCGCGTGTACGGCGGCGAGGTCGAGATACTTCAGGTGCGCTTTGCGCGTGATCTCGCGGGCTGCGGCCTCGGGGATGATCCCGAGCTCGGCCTGCGCCTGGGCGAGCGCAGCCTCCACGTCGAGCCACGACTGAAAGCGGGCGGCCTCGGTGAAGAGCGCGCGTACGCCGGGATCGTCGATCCGAAGTGAAGTCGGTTCCTCCAGCATCGGTTCCTCGTCAGCGCGCGCGCCGTGCCGCGCCCGGCGCGTAGACCTCGAGATTCACGACGTTGAGCGCGGGCTGCCCCGTCAGCACACGCGCGATCTCCTCGCCGCAGCGCCGCGGCACCGCGGCCACCGCCGCCGTCGAGAAATACGCGGCGTGCGGCGTGGCGATCACGTTGTCCATGTGCAGCAGCGGGTTGTCCGCGGCGAGCGGCTCCTGCTCCCAGACGTCGAGCGCCGCGCCCGCGAGCCGCTTTTCACGCAGCGCTCGCGCCAGCGCCTCTTCGTCGACCACAGGACCGCGCGACGTGTTGATGAGGATCGCTGTCGGTTTCATGCGCGACAAGAACTTCTCGCCGATGAGATGGCGTGTCTCGTCGTTCAGCAGCGTGTGCACCGAGACGTAGTCGGACCGCTCGGCGAGATGTTCGAGCGACACGCGCTCGACGCCAAGGGCGGCGAATTTCGCGTCATCCACGTAGGGATCGCACGCGATCACCTTGGTCTCCAGCGCCGCCACGCGCCGCGCGAAGGCGCTGCCGATGTTGCCGAGGCCGACGATGCCGACCGTCTCGCCGTGCAGCGAGCCGGCGCCGCCCGGCACCCCAGCCGACCAGACGCCCGCGTGCACCTGCCGGTCGAGCGTGACGATCTTGCGGTTCCAGGCGAGCAGCAGGGCGAGCGCGTGGTTGGCGACCTCGCGAACCCAGATGTCCGGAATGTTCACGACGATGACGCCGAGCTCGGTGGCGGCCGGCACGTCGATGACGTCGTAGCCGACGCCCGTTCGCACGACGGTCTTGAGTCCCTCGAGCGCGCTCATCACCGCGCGCGTGATCGGTGAGAACGCCACGACGAGCGCGTCGGCGTCGCGGGCGCGCGCGATCAGCGCGTCGGGGTCGCCGATGTACGGCAGCGCGGTCATGCGCGCGGGGACGTGCGCGAGCGCGGCCTGGCAATCGCTCCAGTCGCGCTCGGTCTGACCTTGGATGACGTAGACCTGGTAGGTGTCGACGGCTCTGCTCCTATGCGCTGTGGGTCGTCCGCGGGAAGTGTACAGGAGGTGTCGCGCATAGGCGCGGCGCACAACTGTGCAGTACGGACGAAGCAGCAATGAGACATGAACGCAACGGAGGTGCGACTAAAGGCCCATCGTGACGCAGCAAGATTTCGATCTTGTCGCGATTGCTTACGATCTCGATCCTGCGCACGGAGGATTGCAGCGGTAAGCGGACATAAACGTTGGCGATGTGCGGTCGGGCACTGTCTATGCTTCTGTTTTCTTGCGGCCGCCTCGGCGGCTCGGTTTGTAAGCGACGCCGACACTCATCGTTCAGACGCGCCCTGCGCGCACAGGGAGACCGTCACATGCTCC
>Ga0075433_10000788_pt1 | contig 21927 bp, 21 predicted proteins | sample RhiMethybrSRZTD2_FD_75299 | JGI IMG/M metagenome (GOLD analysis project Ga0075433, IMG submission 75299) | Populus rhizosphere microbial communities from Tennessee, USA - Rhizosphere MetaG P. TD hybrid SRZTD2 | ecosystem: Host-associated > Plants > Roots > Rhizosphere > Soil | place: USA... | reverse complement strand
CCGGCGCATCGGGCTGCTTGCGCACCAGGCTTCGGTCGATCGCCGGCTCGAGCACGCCGCGACGCTGCTGCGTGACGCGCGCGGCGTGCGTCTCACACGAGTCTTCGCTCCGGAGCATGGGCTCTGGGGCGCCGCGCAGGATCACGCGCTGATCGCGGACGCGCGCGATCCGGTGACCGGGTTACCGGTCGTCAGCCTCTACGGCTCGACTCGCGAGCCCACCTCCAGGATGCTCGCCGGACTCGACGCGCTCGTGGTCGACCTGCAAGATATCGGCTCCCGCTACTACACGTTTCAGTGGACGCTCGCGCTGGCGATGCGCGCGTGTGCGCGCGCCGGTGTCGAGGTCATCGTCCTCGATCGCCCGAACCCGCTGGGCGGCGTCGCCGTCGAGGGCAACGTTCCCGATCCCGCGTTCGCGTCCTTCGTCGGGCTCTATCCGCTGCCCGCGCGGCCGGGACTGACGATGGGCGAGCTCGCCCGCTGGTTGGCGCATGAGCACGGCGTGCGCCCGGCGCTCAGCGTCGTCGGCATGCGCGGCTGGCGCCGCGCGATGCTGTGGGAGGACACCGGGGTGCCGTGGGTCGCCCCGTCGCCGAATATGCCGACGCTCGACACAGCGCGCGTCTATCCGGGCGGTTGCTTGATCGAAGGCACAAATCTCTCCGAAGGACGAGGCACGACGCGTCCCTTCGAATGGATCGGCGCGCCGTACCTCGACGCTCATGAATATGCGGAATCGCTGGACGCGCTTCGGCTGCCCGGCGTCGCGTTCCGCCCGGCGCGCTTCATGCCGACGTTCCACAAGTGGGCGGGGCGCGTGTGTGGCGGCGTGCAGCTGCACGTGACCGATTCCGCGACATTCAAACCGTTTCTCACCGGGCTGGCGGTGATCGCCGCCGCGCGACGCGTGGCGCCGCGCGAGTTCCGGTGGAAGCGACCGCCTTATGAGTTCGAGCGGCGACGCCTGCCGATCGACATCCTGCTCGGCACGGACGGGATCCGCCGTGCGCTCGAGCGCGGTCGGCCCCTGTACGAGATCGAGCGCGGCTGGGCGGCCGCGCTCGGGCGCTGGCGACGGCGCCGCGAGCGCGTGCTCGCCTACCGCTGACGGGTGGGATCGATCAGTTCGTGAACATCCGCGTGAAGAAGTTCTTCACGCTCGAGCCAAACGCGTCGGCGCTCTGCTTGACGTTGCCGTCCTTGAGATGCTGCCAGGCGCTCTTGGCCGGCGGCGATGCTGCCTGGCCGCCCTCTTTGACCTTCTCGCCGGCGAACTTCGTCCCCTCGACGACGGTGTGCCCGACGCCCTTTGCTGTCTCCTCGACGCCGGTGCCGAGCTTGCCCTCGCCGATCTTCTTGGCGCCGGTGTCGACCTCACGGCCGGCGGCTTTGACCTTTGATTCGTCGGCCGCGAGGGCCGGCGCGGTGAGCCAGCAGACCAGGGCCGTCAGCGCTAGAACAGCGACGAACAGTCGCGTCGTGACCATGGCGGTCCTCCTCGGCCCCAGGGTACAGCGGCCGGGAAAGCAGGGGAAATTCGCGATTCAGCCGCGACGGGCGGGCGCGTCCGTCGACATTCGGGCCAACGGATGGCCAGGCGGAAAGACGGCCTCGTGACCGAGCCGCACGACGGGATCGTGCTGCTCGATCATCCAGACGTCACCGATGTCGACGGCCGTGCCCGAGTGACCGCGGCCCTCGCGGACCGAAGCCAGCACGAGCCAGATCGCGGTGAGAATGAGCACCGCTGCGAGGACTTTCATTGCTGCGCTACGACGTGAACCCTCGCGCGCGCATGCAGCTCGAGTACGCCGCGCGATAGCGTTCGTCGTTCTTCTTGTTCTCGTTGAGCCCGTAGAGCGTGCCGCCGCCGGCACCGACGATGCCGCCGATGGCCGCGCCCTTGCCGGCGCCCTTACCACCGCCGGCGATTGCGCCACCGGCCGCGCCCACCGCCGCGCCGACCACGGCGCCGATGGCGCCGTCCTTCACGACCTCCATCGTCTTGTCCTTCGAGCCCGCCTCACTCGCCGCGTACTTGTTGCAGGCGTCGATCGCGCTCTGGGTCGGGACGCCAGGCGCGCTCGCCACGCGAGTCGGCGCCTTCTGCGGCGTCTTCTGCTCCGGAGTCTGGGCTTTCTGATCGGCAAGCGCGGCCTTCTGATCCTGCGCTGAGCGGTCGCTACCAGTCCGATTGGCGACGACCAGGCCCGTCACCAGCGCGGTGACGATCACCACGGCCATACCAATCGAGGTCAGCTTCCAGGGATTCATGGCGGTCCTCCAGCGTTGGCGTCTATCTGAGGTTGCCGCTACGACCGTAATTGTCTGCGGAGGTATCTCCCGATGGAGCGGTCGCGCTCGTCGTGACCACCGATGCGCTCGCTGGCCGCGACTGGTTGTGCCGCGCCATCACCTGGCCGATGTTCTGGTCGGTCAGCAGCCCCTGAGCGCGCATCTGACGGAACACGTGCTCCCAGCCCGACCCATTCTGCTTCATCGCCGAGATCTGATCGAGCGTCAGGGGCTTCCGACCGTTCGCGCTCGAACCGGAGGGAGCGGTCGCGGGCGAGGGCACCGATGGCTTGCCGGCCTTCGTCGTGGTCGTCGTCATCGGCACGGTCTGCGCCTCGAACAGCGCGCGCGCGACCTTCTGGTTGCCGGGCGTCAGCTTCTGGTATGCGCCCGCAGCCGGCGGCGGGGGCGCCACTTGCGCGTCGGCAGTGGCCGCTCCGAACAGCAGCAGAATCGCCGCGACGTGGGATGCCTCGCCCATATCAACCTCCGGGGTCTCGCGCGCGGTATGTACCGCCTGGTGGCGGCCGAGGGGACACCTACGCGCGTCCCTCCGGGGGGAGGGAACAGCAGCACCCATGCCATACCCCCTCTGGGCTAGGGCTGCCTTTCAAAATTAATAGTTTGGACGTCGCAACGGCGCGCAATTTACCTCATTGGCACGCCGGCGGGCCGATCTTGGGCCACGTTTTACTGGACAAAGTGGCAGGGGTGTCTATTTTCGGCTCAATTTCTTCTCTAGGCGGTGCCCCTTCTTCTCTAGGCGGTGGGCCCGGGGAGCGTGACCTAGAATGGCGTGGTGACCAGCCTCGAAGACCTCGTCGGTGAACGTCTGATGATCGGTCTCAAGGGCGCGAGCCTCGGCGACGACGATATCCGCGTGTTTCGCGAAACCCGCGCCGCCGGCTTGATCCTGTATCGCCGCAACTTCGAAGGTCCGACCCAACTGCTCGACATGCTGGCGCGTCTGGAGAACGCGCTCGGACGGCGACTGCTCGTGGCGACCGATCACGAAGGCGGACGCATCGTCATGCTCGGCCGCGGCGTGACGATCTTTCCCGACAATCTCGCGGTCGGCACTGCCGGCGATGAGACGTTCGCGTACAAGGAAGGCCTCATCGAGGCGCGTGAGCTCCGACGGCTCGGCGTCGATCTGAATCTCGGCCCGTGTCTCGACGTGCTGACCGATCGCTACAGCCCGAACATCGGCATCCGCTCGTACGGCAAGGATCCCAAGCTCGTCGCGAGCTACGGCGTCGCACGCCTGCGCGGCATGACGAAGGGCGGGCTCTCGGCGTGTCCAAAGCACTTCCCCGGCAAGGGCCATTCCCCGCTGGACGCTCACCTGAAATTGCCAACCATCATGTCGGACTGGGACGAGATGCGTGCCGTGCACCTCGTGCCGTTCGTCGAAGCGATCGCCGCCGGTGTCGACTGCGTGATGACGTCGCACCCGGTGTACCCAAAGCTCGATCCATCCGCAGTGCCAGCGACGTTCTCACGACGAATCGTCGAAGACCATCTGCGCGGTGAGCTCGGCTTTCGCGGCGTCATCGTCTCGGACGATCTCGAGATGGGCGCGGTATCCGAAACATGCTCCATCGCCGAGGCGACGGTGCGCGCAGCAGCAGCGGGCCACGACCTCCTGCTGATCTGCCACACGGAGGCGGCGCAGCGCGCGGCGGCGGCCGCGCTCACAGACGCGTATCGCTCCGGGCAGCTTCCGCGCCCGGGCCTCGAGGCTGCGGCGGCTCGAGTCCGGGCTCTACGTGAGCGGCGAACCGCTCGCGTAGAGGGTGGGCCGCCGGCAGCGGAGCGCGAAGGCGCGCCGCTGGCGATGGCCATGGCGACGCGCGCGGTCACCGAGCTCGCGCCCGGGCGCGAGGCGTTCGCCCGGTCACTCAATGGCCGCGTGCTGGTCGTGTTCCCCCGCTTCTCCGAGCTCGCCGCACGCATCACCATCGAGCCAGAGGTATGCGACGAAGCCGGCTGGGTTCGCACGGCGTTCGCGCCCGCGGGCGTCGCGCCGGACACGCGTATCGTCGGCATCGAGCCGTCCCCGACCGAGATCGAGGACGCGGCGACCCGCGCCGCGGCCGCCGACGCCACCGTGCTCTTCCTCTACGACGCCCATCTCTACCCGTCCAACCGCGCCCTGCTCGAGGCCGTGCAGGCGCGCGCGCGTCGTCTCGCCGTCGTCTTGCTTCGTGATCCCTACGACGCCGCGCTTCTCAGGGCGGGTGTGTACGGGATCACGGCGTTCGGGTGGCGGCGCTGTCAGCTCGACGCGGTCGTCGCGCGCCTGGCCTATCCGTAGTTAGCGGTTTCGATCCAGAACTGGACTCAGCGCCAGCGAAATCGCGATCGTCCCCGCGGTCCCGACGATCACGAGCCACGACCATGGGAAGTTGATCCGTCCCGTCTCGGACAGCAGCAGCAGCGCCAGGTTGATCAGCGTCATCGCGATCATCGCAACGACGTTGGCGGCGTCGGCCACGCGCCGACGCGAGAGCAGTCCGAGGAGGAACACTCCGAGCAACGACCCGAACGGCACCCCCGCGATCTTGAAGACAAGCCACAGGATTTGCTGGCGCCAGCCGAGAAAAATCCATGCGATGACACCGAGAACCAGGCCGAACACGACGACGCACGCACGGGACACGCGCAGGTAGTGATGCTCCGAGCGACCGCGCGCCAGGAGCGGGCGATAGATGTCGGTGACGAACGAAGCCGACAATGAGCCGAGCGGCGAATCGATCGAGGCCAGGACGATCGCGGCCAGCATGAGGCCGCGGAGCACGGCCGGCATCGTATGGCCGACGAAGTACGGCAGCACCTCGTCATTGCGCTCGATGCCGGGCGCTCCATGCTGTGAATAGAACGCAAACAACGCGGCGCCGAGACCGAGATAGATCATCAGCGTCAGCAGCGTGGCCAGCGGCGTGAGCGCCAGCGTGCGCTGACTGTCGCGACGCGTCTCGACCGTCAGCAGCCGCTGCATCAGGTCGTGGTCCGTTCCGAAGGCGGCCATCGAGCCGATGAACCCGTTGAGCACGGCCACCCACACGATGTTGGGATCGCTGCCGAGGCGCGTCCAGAAGTCTGGCGCGCCGGGCGCGGGCCCCCAGTCGACGACGCGCAGCCGTCCGGCCGCCTCGGCGAGTTGGGCGATCGCGGCGACACCACCGTCGACCTGTGAGACGACGAAGCCGAGCGTCAAGGCGCCGGCCACGAGGAACATCAGCGCCTGGAACACGTTGGTCCACACGATCGCCGACACCCCGCCGGTCGCGATGTAGGCGATGGAGACGACGACGGTGACGACGATCGTCGTCTCGATACGCCAGCCGATGAGCAGCGACACGGCGATCGCCGTCGCGGTCAGCCGCGCGCCCGAGCCGGTCAGCCGTGTGAGAAAGAAAAACAGCGAGCCGGTGACCTGCGTCGCGCGTCCGAAGCGATCGCGCAAGAACTCGTAGATCGTCGTGACGTCGTGACGATAGAACGCGGGGATGAACAGAAACGCGACCGCGAGCTTGGCGAGGCTGGAGCCGACGAAGAACTGCGCGTACTCCCAGTTCTCGCTGTAGGCGGTGGCAGGCACGGAGATGATCGTGACCGCACTGATCTCGGTGGCCAGAAACGACAGACAGGCGGCCCACCAGGGCACACGGCGCCGCGCGAGGAAGAAGTCGCTGGTATCGCGCTGGCGACCCGTGAACGCGACGCCGATGGCGACGAGGACGACCAGCGAAAGGAGCAGAACGGCGTAGTCGGGCCAGGTCAGCGACGGAGCGGGCGCCGGCACTCCCGCATCATACGCGACCTACATGCCGCCGGGCGTCTTCTCCAGCGCGGTCGTGTGCACGGCGCGCTTGCGCAGCTTGTCGACGAGCCCCGCGTAGGTGGACTGCTGGATGATGCGCTCGAACTCGGCTCGGAACGTGGCCACGAACGACACGCCGTCGAGCAGCACGTCGTACGCGCGCCAGTGACCGTCCCGCAGCTGGAGGCGATAGTCCACCGTGATCTCTGAAGGCCGCCGCGTGACGATCTTGCTTCGCACGGTCGCGTAGTGGCCGTCGACGCGCTCGGAGAGGTAGAGGATCCGCTCGCCCGAGAACTGCTCGATGCGGCCGATATAGGAACCCTCCAGCAGATCGGTGAAGAGACGCACGAACTCAGCGCGCTCGTCGGGCGTGCGCGCGGTCCAGTGGCGCGTCAGTGTCCGACGCGCCATCTCATCGAAATCGAAGAGATCGGAAGCGATCCGACGTATCTCTGCGCGCCGCATCTCTGCGCGCGGGCGATCGAGATGCGCACCCTGGAAATCGTCTTGCAACACCGCAACGACACGCGTCACCGCGGTCTGCACGACGTCACGCGGGCTCGATGTCGCCGCCATCGCGCCCGCCACCATCAGCCACGCCGCCACTGCTTTACCCATGGCCGTTGCTCCCGGCCCGAGAGCCGAGCATCCACTGTGCCACCCCTGGCATCCGGCGCGTTGCAATCGCACGACGCTCGCGCGGGTGACCGGCAGCGACGATAATGTGCGTCTGTCAGCCATGTTGCGCCGCCATCTCCGTTCGCCCGGACTCATCGTCGGCGTTGATGCAGGGGGGACCTGGGTGCGCGTCCGTGCGATTGCCGAGGGACGCGGCCCGTTTAGCCTGAAGCGGCCCGTCAGTGCGGTGCCTGAACTCGCTACTTTCTTGCACAGCCTCTGGCGCCGCCGCGGATGGACGCGCGGCGGTGTGGAGGCGCTGGTGGTCGCCGCGCGCGGGGTCTGGCTGCCCCGAGAGCGGCGTGCTTTGCGTCGGCGGGTTGCGGGCTTAGCGCGCCGTGTGGACGTCATCGCCGATGTCGAAGCCGCGTGGCATGCCACGCTCGGCGCCGAGCGCGGGGTGCTCGTTCTCGCCGGGACCGGCTCGATCGCGCTCGGACGCGACGCCCGCGGGCGCTGGGCGCGCGCGGGCGGGCTCGGTCCCCTGCTCGGCGACGAGGGTTCGGCGTTCTGGATTGGCCGCGAATGGCTACGCGCGACGGCCAGCGAAGCGACCCGTCGACGTTTCGCGACATCACCGCATGCCGTCCGCGCCGTTGCGGCACTCGCGCCGCGCGTCGTGGCTCGCGCCCGGCGCGGGCAGCGCGGCGCGGCGCGCATTGTCGCCGCGGCGCAAGCGCACCTGGCCTCGCAGGCCGCAGACGTCGCGCGCGTGTTGCGCTTGCCGTCCCCGGTGGTCATAGGCGGCGCAGGCAGCGTCATGGAAGATCGCTGGTTTGCGGCCGGCGTTCGTCAGGCGCTCGCCCGCGCCGGCGTGCGCGCGCACTGGCGCGAGTCGGGCGGCGAGCCGGTAGACGCTGCGGTGCGCCTCGCCGCGTCGCTCGCGGCTCGTCCACGATGACAGCCCTGTTGGAAGGCGCCGGTGAGCGGAGCCCCGAGTGCCTGATATCGCGCCGGTGAGCGGAGCCCCGCGTGTCTAGCTCAGGCCACCCACGATCCGAGCCGGCCTCGCGGACCCCGTTCCAATGACCACGGCACGGCGGCTCGTCATCACCGTCTGTCCCCGCGAGCGCGGCGTGGTCATTCTGCCGCTCGAGCGTGGCGGCCGCGCGACGCGACTCGACGCGTCGGGCGTGCTCGCCGCGCTCCAGGACCTGGTGGCCACGCGGGGACTCTCGGAGCGCGTGCAGATCCGAGACGGCTGCGCGGGCGGCTGCTGGAGCGCCGGCCCCAACGTCGACGTTCGAATCTATGCTGCGACCGCGCCCGGCGAGCGCGCCGATCACGTCGCGCTCGGTTGGAAGACGTACGTCTATTCGCTTCCGACGCTCGCGAGTCTCGCCGACGTCATCGACGAGAATCTCCGCGGCGCGCGAGCCACCAGACGAGCGGACCGCTGAGCGCCGCCGCGACGCCGGCGAGCGTATTTCCCCATCCGGCCGTCGCCATGGCGCCGAGCGCGAAGAGCGTGGGCGACACCGTCACGGCCAGCGCGCCGACGCGCCCGCCCGGCACGCGCCAGGGCCGCGGCAGCAGCGGCGCCGTCACGCGCAGCGAGAGGAAGGCCGCGAGCTCGACGAGCAGCGCCAGCGAGTACAGCCAGACGTTCAGGACGATGAGCTCCTTGAACGAGAACGCGGCGCACACTGCATACGCGGCGGCCGACACCAGGACGGCGGCCCACGGCGTGCCGAAACGCGAATGCACCGCCGCAAAGGCGCGCGGCAGCGAGCCGTCGCGGGCCAGCACATACGGCAGACGCGAGTTGGTGAGCAGCAGCGCCATGAAGAGCCCCGCGGCGCTCAACACGGCGCCCGCAGCCACCGCGTGGCCGAGCCACGCGCCGCCGACGCGGGCCGCCATCGCAGGCAGCGCGCCCGTGGTCCAGGCCGTCCACTCCACAGCGCCGCTGGCGAGGATGACGCCGACCGGCAGCAGATAGGACACGGCAACCAGCGGCACGGCGAGCAGCAGTGCGTGACGAAACGCGCGCTCGGGCGCGCGTGTCTCGCCCAGCACAGTGGAGGGTGTGTCCCATCCCGCGTAGTTCCACATCACGACGGCGAGACCGAGCCCCAGGCCGCTTCCCAGCGTGCGGCCTTCCACCGCGAACGGCACCCACGGTGCGGTCGCGACGCGCGTCGCGCCGATCACGACGAGCGCCGCGATCGGCGCGAGCGCAGCGGCGGCGAGCACGACGGCTGCTCGACCGGTCGGGCGTACGCCCAGGAGATTGAGCGTCGCGAGCACGGCGATGAACGCAAGCGCGAGCAGCCAGCGCTCGAGCGGCGCCATCGACGGATACCAATGGCGCAGGTATTCCACGAACAGCGCCGGATAGACGGCGACGTCGACGAAGCTGTCGAGCCACGACCACCAGCCGACCTGAAAGCCCCAGAACGACCCGAACGCGCGCGTCGTCCACGTCACATACCCGCCCTCGTCAGGCATTGCGGAGGCCAGCTCGGACATCGCCAGAGAAACGGGCAGGCTCCAGAGCAGTGGTGTGAGCAGCAGCAGCAGGAGCGTGAGTCCCGGACCGAATGACGGCACGGTGTCTTCGATGCCGTAGGGGCCGCCGCTGACGTTGAAGAAGACGATGGCGGCGAGCGGCAGAACACCGAGCTCGCGGCGGAGACCGGCCGCTAGCGGGCGGCGGTGATCAGTGACGGGAGCTCGGCGAGCCACTCGTCGAGCGGCCGTACCGCCTCGACCGTGATCTCCAGCTTGCCGTTCGGCAGGCGACGCACGCGGCCGGGCGTCGCGGGACCCAGCGGGATCACGAGCGACTCGCGATGGAGACCGAGGCCATCGGTCACCGCAAAGATCGCGTCGATCTCCTTCATCGTGACGACCTCAAGCACGAAGGCCGACCTCGTGCGCGCAGGCGGCGATCTGACGCCATGTCTCGTCATCGATCACGACGCCGGCGGCGCGGCGTTGCTGCTCGGTGCGCGCCTCGGGCTCACCGGGAATCTGGATCTCGCTGCCGCCGGCGGCCGGCCGCGCGCCGCGAACCCACTCGAAGAGCGCGGCGACTTGTGCGTGAAAATCGGCGGCCGGCACGAAGCGCGCGGGATCGAGCGCGACGATCAGCGTGCCGTTGGCGAACTTGCCCTTCTCGGCGCTCGCCGCGCCGGTCCCGGACAGGATGCCACCCAGGATCTCGATCGCGAGCGAGAGGCCATAGCCTTTGTGCGCGCCGGCCGTCAGAAGCGAGCCCGGCGGATCGCCGTAGAACTCCTTCGGGTCGGTCGACGGCTCGCCGCGGCCGTTGAGCATGATGCCCGCCGGCACCGCTTCTCCGCGGTTGAACTTCACGCGCAGCTTGCCCTCCGCCCAGACGCTCGAGGCAAAGTCGTGTGACATCGCGACGCCGCCGTTGGAGCTCGGAATGGCGATCGCGTGCGGATTCGTACCGAGACGCTTGCCGCTGCCACCCCACGGCGCGACGTTGAGGCCGCTTTTGGCGTTCGCCCACAGCATGCCGATCAGGCCAGCTTGCGCGATCGTCTCCGCGTAGTCCGCGAGCCGCCCGACGTGGCTCGTGCGGCGGAGGGCGACGGCCGCCAGCCCGTGCGCCCGACCGCGCTCGATGGCGAGCTCGGCGCCGCGGCGCGCGACGACCTGACCGAATCCGAAATCGCCGTCGAGCACCGCGACCGACGGCGTGTCGACCACGAGCGCAATCTTCGGCGTCGCGTTCAGATGTCCCGCCGTGAGCGCCGCGCAGTATTGCGGGACGCGGATGACGCCGTGCGAGTCATGACCCCGCAGATTCGCGCGGACGAGCAACGCGGCGATCCACGCGGCATCCGCGCGCGGAACGCCACGCGCCGCGAAGATATCGGCGCTGAGACGCTCGAGGTCGGCGACGGGGACGGTGGGCATCGGCCGCTACAGTACTCGACGCGATCGACGAAGAAAAGGTCCGCGCCGCGTGTAGACTAGGCGGTCGTGACGACGATCGACGGTCCGCTGGCCGGCCTCACCGTGCTCGACCTCACCCGCGTACTGGCCGGTCCCTACTGCACGCGTCTGCTCGCCGATCTCGGCGCCGACGTCATCAAGATCGAACGGCGCGAAGGCGATGACACTCGCCGCGGCTACGCGCAGCTCGAGTCCGGGCGCGAGGACCAGGCGACGTATTTCGTGCGGATCAACGTCGGCAAGCGCAGCGTCGCGCTCGATCTCACGCGCCCCGAGGCGCGGCCCGTCGTTCTGGATCTGGCGCGGAAGAGCGACGTGGTGGTCGAGAACTTCGTGCCGGGCGTCGTCGCACGCCTGGGCTGCGATCACACCACGCTCGCCGCCGTGAAGCCCGATCTCGTGTACTGCTCGATCTCGGGGTTCGGACAGACAGGACCGTGGCGGACGCTGCAGGCGTTCGCGCACATCATCGGCGCGGTCTCCGGCCTCATGCACCTCGAGCGCAACGCCGACGCCGAGCCGCGCGTCAGCTACCTGCAGGCCGCCGATGTGCTGGCGGGCACGCACGCGTTCGGCGCCATTTGTGCGGCACTGTGGCGGCGTGCGCGCACCGGCCGCGGGGCGCACCTCGACGTCTCGATGCTCGAGTGCCTCGTGGCGGCGGAGGACATCACCTACGGCGCGATGCTCAACGGCGCGGCGGAGTATCCGGGACCGCGCGCCGGCATGTTCATCCATCAGATCGGAGGCGAGTGGTTCACGGTGCAGAGCGTCGGCGCGCCCGATCTCTGGCAGCGGCTCCTCACCGCGATGCAGCGGCCAGAGCTCGCCCGCGATCCGCGTTTCGCAACACCGCTCGCGCGGCGTCAGAACTGGCCCGAGCTGCGTCCGTTGATCGTGGCCTGGATCGACACGTTCCCGTCGGCGAAGGCCGCGCTGGATGCGTGCAACTCTGCGCGCATTCCTGCGGCGCGGGTGCTCACGCCGATGGAGGTCATCGAGCATCCGCACCTCGCGGAGCGCGAGTTCTTCCCGGTCGTGCCGCATCCCGCGCGCGAGGGCGTGCGTGTGACGGGCGTGCCGTTCATGGTGGACGGACGGCGACCGGCGCCGGCCGGACCGGCACCGTATCGACCCGGCGAGCATACGCGCGAAGTGCTGAGCGGCCTGCTCGGTTACGACGCCGACAAGATCGAAGCGCTTCGTAAGGCGGGTGCGATCGAAATCGTTTAGGCGAACACCGCCTCGGCGGCCGCCTCGCCCGAGCGTACGCAGTCGGCGATGCCGACGCCGCGATACGCGCCGCCGGCGAGGTGCAGACCGGGCAGTGCGCTCGCGCGACGCTCGATGGCCTCGACGCGCGCGAGATGGCCGACGCGGTACTGCGGCATCGACGCGGGCCAGCGCGCCACGCGCACCAGCACCGGCTCGGTGGCGACACCAAGCGCCTCGGTGAGCTCGCCGCGCGCCCGCCTCACGAGCCTCGCGTCGTCCTCGGACAACATTTCGGCGTTCAGCGCACCGCCCAGGAAACATCGGATCAGCACGTGTCCCGCGGGCGCCCGGCCCGGATACTTGACGCTCGAAAACGTCGCGGCCAGCAAGGCTCTGTTCTCGCTGCGCGGCACGACGAACCCGAAGCCGTCGAGCGGGTGCGGCACGTCGGCGCGTCGGAAGGCGAGCGAGACGGTTGCGGCGCCCGCGTACTCGATCTCGGCGAGCAGCGTCGCGAGCGCCGGATCAATGTAGCGCAGCAGTCGCCCGGCCGCGTGCGCCTCCCCCCCGAGAATGACGTGATCCGCCTCGAAGCGGGCGCCCTCGGCGCTCGTCACGCGCCACCGCGTGCCGTCGCGCTCGACCGCGGCGACTCGCTGGCCCAGCACCACGGCGCTGTCCGGCAGCCGATCGGCCAGCGTGGTGACGAGCGTCTCCATACCGTCGGCGAACGTGACGAAGAGGCTCCACCGCGCGCCGCTCGTGCCTGGCAGCGGCGCCTGCGCGACGCCGCGGCGGAGACCCAGGATGACCGATCGGTGACGGCGCTCGACGTCGACGAAGCGTGGCATCGTTGCCGCGACGCTCAGCTCGTCCGGGTCGGCAGTGTAGATGCCCGCGACGAGCGGCTGTGCGACGCGTTCGAGCGCCTCGCGACCGAGCCGCCGGCGTACGAAGGCGCCGAGACTCTCGTCGTCGCCGAGCGCGCCGCCACCCCGCGGCAGGAGGAGGTCGAGCGCCATGCGGGCTTTGCCGCGCCACGAGAACAGCGGCGACGTCGCGAACGGCGCCAGGCGCGTCGGCGCGAGCAGCTGAAAGCCGTCGGGCAGCGGATGCAGCCGGCCGCGAAACCAGACGAAGACCTTACGGAAGCGATCGTCGGTTCGGATCAATTGCGGCTCGACGCCGAGCCGCCGGCACAAGGCAAGCGCCCACGGCTTTTCGGAGAGAAACGAATCGGGTCCGGCCTCGATGACAAAGCCGTCGGCGCGCTCCGTCGCGATCGTGCCGCCCAGGCGGTCACGCGCCTCGACGACTCGGACGTCGAGGTCGGCACCGCGCTCGCGCGCGAGCTCCGTGGCGCGATGGGCTGCCGCGAGTCCCGTCACGCCGCCGCCGATGACGACGAGGTTCATGACGGCTTGGACCGTGGGTGGCCTGTTCTAGGCACGTCCCGGCTCCGTGCGCCCAAGCGCATCGTCGACTAGGTCGGCAAGCATCGCGATGAACTCCTGATGATCGTTGACCGCCGCCGCACGGTGATACGCGACCCCGTGCGCCTCCGCGACCTTGCGTGCTTCGATGTCGAGGTCGTAGAGAACCTCCACGTGGTCGACGACGAAGCCGATCGGTACCAGCACCACCCGGCGCTCGCCGGCTTTGGCGAGGTCGCGGATCGTCTCGTTCACATCGGGCTCGAGCCACGGATCACGTGGCGCACCGCTGCGACTCTGGTACGCGAGCAGCCACCGCGCGTGACCGAGTCGCCGCGCGACGGCCGCCGCGGCCGCGCCGAAATCGGCCACGTACGGGGACGTCTCGGCCATGGCGCGCGGGATCGAATGCGCCGTGAAGATCAGCGGCGTACGCTCGCGCTCCTCGGCGGGCACTGCATCGAGCGCCGATCGGACTCGGTCGGCCACGGCGGCGATGAAACGCGGGCGCTCGAACCACGGCGGTGCGTAGACGATCTCGGGCACGGCGCCCACGCGCGCGCGGGCGGCGGCGACGTCGGCCATATAGCGCTCCCACGAGGCCTCACAGCGGAACGCCGACAGGATCACGCCCAGGGCGCGGCGGCTTCCTTCGCGAGCCATGGCCGGCAGCGTCTCGTGAAGATAAGGATGCCAGTTGCGCATGCCGACGTAGACCCGCGGCGAGGCACCGAGTCGGCGGCGCAATCCCGCGGCCTGTGCATCGGTCAAGGCATTGAGCGGCGAGCGGCCGCCCGGCATCGCCTCATAGTGATGCGCGACCTCGTCCAGCCGCTCGCGCGGGATCGGGCGTCCGCGCGTCACGTTGTCGAGGAACGGCCGGATCTCGGAGGGCGCCGTTGGACCGCCGAACGCGATCAGCAACACCGAATCGATGCCAGCGGACCCGCCGGAAGAGGCCGTCACCGGGCCGAGATGTCGTGGACCAAGTCCACGAGAGCCTTCACGTGCTCCACCGGCGTGGACTCGAGGACGCCGTGGCCGAGATTGAAGATGTGGCCGGGCCGCCCGCCTGCCCGCCGTAGGATCGCGCGCACCGACGGTTCGAACGTCTTCGGCGGCGACAGCAGCGCGACGGGATCCAGATTGCCCTGCACGCCGACATCGTCGCCGACGGCACGCCAGGCGGCATCGAGATCGACACGCCAGTCGAGACCGATGATGTCGCCGCCCGCTTCGCGCAGCAGCGGCAGCAGCCCGCCGGTGCCGGTGCCGAAGTGGATGACCGGCGTGCCCGGTCTCAGCGCCCCGATCAAGGCGCGCGTATGCGGCAAGACGAACTGCCGGTAGTCGTCGGGGGCCAGCGCGCCAACCCACGAGTCGAAGATCTGCACGGCGGCCGCACCGGCGGCGATCTGACCGTTGAGATACGCGGCGGTGGCCTGCGCCAGAATCGTCAGCAAGCCGTGCCATGCGTCCGGCGCCTCACGCATCAATCGCTTGGTCGCCAGATAGTCGCGCGAGGCACCACCCTCGACGATGTAGGAGGCGACGGTGAACGGCGCGCCCGCGAATCCGATGAGCGGCACGTGCGCCGGCAGCGCGCGTGTGACGAGACGCACCGTCTCGAACACGAAACCGAGCGCGCTCGCGACGTCGATTGGACCCAAGCGCGCGACGTCGGCCTCCGTGCGCACGGGACGGTGGATCAGCGGCCCCTCGCCTTTGGCGAACTCGAGACCGACACCAAGTGGCTCGACGATGAGCAGAATGTCGGCGAAGAGAATCGCGGCATCGAGGCCGAGCCGCTCGATGGGCTGTAGTGTCACTTCCGCCGCCACCTGCGGCGTCTTGCAGAGCTCCAGGAACGCGTGACGTGCGCGCAGCGCCCGATACTCGGGCAGATACCGTCCGGCCTGACGCATGAGCCACACCGGCGTGAATGGCGTCGGCTTGCGACGTGCGGCGAGCAGCAGCGGCGGGTCGGGCACGGGCGAAGCATCGCAGGCGCTTGGGTTGGAATCAACCGGCGGCGCGGTTTATCATCCCCTCCGCCATGGCATACATATCCGGCAAGCAGGCATTTTTGCAGATCCTCAAGAGCGAAGGCGTCTCCGTCATGTTCGGCAATCCGGGTACGACCGAGCTGCCGCTTATGGACGGGCTCGCCCGCGAGCCCGGCATCCGCTACGTGCTGGCGCTGCAAGAGGCGGTGGCCATCTCGATGGCCGACGCGTACGCGCAGGCGCATGGCGGGCTGGCCGCTGTGAACGTCCATGTGTCGCCGGGTCTCGGCAACGCGATGGGCATGCTCTACGACGCCTACAAGGCCCACTCACCGCTGCTGCTGACCGCCGGTCAGCACGACCAGTGCTTCACGGTGACGGAGCCGATTCTCTGGTCGGATCTGCCACCGGTGGCGACGCCGTTCGTGAAGTGGTCGACCGAGGCGCGTCGGCTCGAGGACCTGCCGCGCATCGTGCGCCGCGCGGTGAAGACGGCGCTGGCGCAGCCGAGTGGTCCGGTGTTCCTCTCCCTGCCCGTCGACGTGCTGAACGCCGAGCGCGACAGCCTCGATCTTCTCGCGCCGACGCGCGTGGCGCCGCGGCTCGTGGGCGATCGCGCGGCGATCGACGCCGCGGCGAAGAAGCTCGTCGCCGCCAACGCTCCGCTCATCGTGGCCGGCGACGCCGTGGCCCACAGCGACGCGCTCGCCGAGCTGGTCGAGCTGGCCGAGCTCATCGGCGCGCCCGTCATGCTCGAGGGCGTGTCGTCGACATGCAGCTTCCCGTTCACGCATCCGCTCTACGCCGGCTCGATGCCGCGCCTGGGACCCGGGATCAAGGGTTTGTTGATGCGACACGATCTGTTGTTTTCCGTCGGCGGCGATCTCTTCACGCTCTCGCTGCCTTCGGACGTCGATCCAATGCCGCCAGGGCTGGACGTCGTGCATCTCGACGTCGATCCGTGGGAGCTCGGCAAGAACTATCCCGCCGCGGTCGCGATCCAGGGCGATCCGAAGGCGTCGCTGCCGGAGCTCTGCGAGGCGGTGCGTCGTCACGCCGGCAAGACGGGACACAAGGACGCCGGCAAGCGCCGTGAGACACTCACGGCCAAGCACGCGCGCGAGCGCGATGACCTCGCGCGGCGAGCCGCCGACGAGGCCAAGAAGTCCCCGATGGGACCGCTTGCGCTCGTGCATGCGGTGTCGCAGGTCGTGCCCGACGACGTCGTGATCGTCGACGAGGCGATTTCGTCATCGGCCGGCATTCGCAATTTCTTCCGCTGCGTCGACGCCAAATCGTTCTTCAGTCTGCGCGGCGGTGGCATCGGCTGGGGTCTGCCCGCGGCGCTCGGCGTCAAGCTCGCGCTGCCGAAGCGTCCGGTGGTCGCGCTGGTCGGCGACGGCAGCGCGATGTACACGGCGCAGGCGCTGTGGACCGCCGCCCACGAATCGCTGGCCGTGGTCTACGTGATTTTCAACAACGCCTCGTATCGAATCCTCAAAGAGCGGACCAAGGCGCTCAAGGGCTTCTCCGCCGAGGACGACAAGTACGTGGCCATGGATCTGGTCGATCCCGCGATCGACTACGTCGGCCTCGCGCGATCGCTGGGCGTCGCCGGCGAACGCGTCGAGAAGACGGCCGACGTCGGACCGGCCGTCGGCCGGGCGCTGGCGAGCGGCGCGCCGACGCTCATCGACGTCCGCATCGATCCCTCATTCAATTAGAGCCCGGCCATGGCCATGACCTTCGGCATCCACATCGGTCACATGGGCGGGCCGCTCGAGGAAATGCGCCGGCTGTGGAAGTTCGCCGATAGCGCCGGCTTCGACTGGTTCTCGGTCTCGGATCACTTCCAGGAATCGCCGCCACGCGGCGGTGAGATCGACTGCTTCGAGGCGATCAGCACGCTGACGGCGGCTGCGGTGGAGACGAAGCGCGTGCGGCTCGGCGCGCTCGTGTACTGCGTCGCCTATCGGAATCCGGGCCTACACGCCAAGTCGCTCACGACCATCGATCATCTCTCACACGGTCGCGTGGACTGCGGGCTCGGCGCCGGCTGGCACGAGGTCGAGGCGAAAGCGTACGGCTACGAGTGGCCGCGCATCGGTGTCCGCGAGGACATGCTGGAGGAGTACGCGCAGATCATGCGCATGCTCTTCGACACCGAGTCGCGGCGCTCGAACTTCTCCGGCAAGCACTTCCGGCTCGAGAACGCGCCGAACAATCCCAAGCCTCTGCAGCCGCGCGTGCCGATCTGGATCGGCGGCCGTGGCGAGAAGCGCACGCTGCGCGCGGCGGCGAAGTACGCCGACGGATGGAATGCGCCTTACATCGGACCGGACGAGTGGATCGCCAAGGGCCAGGTGCTCGATCGCTGGTGCGAGACCGAGGGCCGCGACCCGAAGACGATCGCGCGGACGGTGAATCTCGGCTTCTATCTCGGCGCCGATGCCAAGGGCGCCGCCCGCGGCGAGCAGATCTTCCAGTCGCACTTCGGCAAGGATCCGCGTGACGGCTTCCTGCGCGGCACGCCGAAGGACACGCTCACGATGCTCACACACTTCCGCGATGCCGGCTGCGTACGCGTCAACATCGCCTTCCGCGAGGGACCGTACGATTGGGACGCGCTGCACGCGTTTGCGGAGACCGTGTTCCCCGTTTTTGGCGTTCGCAGGCCGAGTTAACGCGCACGACCGTGGAATATCGACGACTCGACAGGCGTCAGACCGCTCGGAGACAATGAACGCATGAGAGTGGTGTCGACCGCCGTCGCGCTCGCCCTGATCGTCATCACCCCGCCGCTCGCCTACGCCAACGGTAAGCCCTACAAATGCAATCCCCAGGCAGAGTGCCTCGCGCGCGCGAGCAAGCTTCAGGGCGCCGCTGCGGCGGCCGCCCGTCGCGACTGCGGGCGAATGCCCACCTCGGGGACGTGTTTCTCGCCGGACGAGGCACAAGCGGATCGTTCCGGGAAGGGCGACGTCGATCGCGCCCAGAATCCAGACCGCAAGCGCCGGTAGCGCTCCCGTCCTTCGATCGCTCGTTTTGATATAGGCTCGCGCGCTTGCGGCGCCCCCGCCCCGCGGTATACCGTCGAGGCCTAATTCGCGATCGCGAAAGGGCCGGCCATGACGAAGGAAGATAGCGCGCTGATCCGCGGACTCGAGGGCGTCGTCGCCGCCGAAACCCGCCTCTGCGACCTCGACGGCAAGAACGGACGTCTCGCCTACGTCGGGTACGACATCGACGAGCTCGCCCGCAAGGCCACGTTCGAGGAGGTTGTCTACCTGCTGCTCTATGGCGAGCTGCCGAAGGCCGCGCAGCTGGACGGTCTCACGGTGGGTCTGACCGCCTCGCGCGAAATTCCGCGCGATGTCATCGCGGCGCTCAAGTTGATGCCGAAGGCCACGGATCCGATGCGCACGCTGCAGGCCACGGTCGCCATGCTGGGCATGTCGGATCCCGACGCTGTCGACAACTCCCACGCCGCGAACGTGCGCAAGGCGATCCGTCTCACCAGCCAAATCGCCACGGCCATCTGCGCGCATCATCGGGTGCGCAGCGGCCACGACCCGGTGCCGCCGGCTGCGGGCCTCGGGCACGCGGCGAACTTCCTTTATATGCTGACCGGCCAACGGCCCGGCGCGGCCGCCGTCAAAGCGTTCGACGCGAGCCTCACGCTCTACGCCGAGCACGAGCTCAACGCCTCCACGTTCACCACTCGAACGATCGTCTCCACACAGTCCGACATGCATTCCGCGGTGGCGGGCGGCGTGGGCGCGCTCAAAGGACCGCTGCACGGTGGGGCCGGCGAGGCGGTGATGCGCACGCTGATGGAGATCGGTGAGGTCGCCAACGTCGACGCGTTCACCGAGAAGTCGCTCACCGAAAAGCGGCGGTTCATGGGCATGGGCCATCGCGTCTACAAGGCCGGCGATCCGCGCGCAGCGATTCTGAAGGGCATGGCGGAGCAAGCCTGCCGCGAATCGGGCCAGTTCAAGTGGTATCAGATAGCCGTGAAGCTGCACGAAGCGATCGGTAGAGCCAAAGGTCTTATTCCTAATGTCGATTTCTACTCAGCGCCGTTGTTCTATTCTTTGGGCATCCCGATCGATCTCTTCACGCCCGTCATCGCCGCGGGCCGCATCGCGGGCTGGAGCGCGAACATCGTCGAGCAGCACGACGACAATCGCCTGATTCGTCCACGCGCGGAGTACGTCGGTCCCGGCCGCCGCGCCTTCGTCGACATCAGCAAGCGTTGAAAGCACACGGAGCCGGGAACCATCTAGAGCAGGCCACCCACGGCCGTAGCCGTGTAAGCGGACGCCGCTACAATGCGTAAAAGTCTCACCCGCAAGCTGATCGAATCGCACCTCGTCGCCGGCAAAGCCGTGGCGGGCGAGGAGATCGGCGTGCGCGCCGATCAGATCTTGCTGACCGACACCAACGGCATCCAGTCCTGGCTGCAGTTCGAGGCGATGAGCTTTCCGCGCGTCGTGCCCGAGCGGGTCGTGACCTACATCGACCATCAGGTCTTTCAGAGCGACTCGCGCAACTCAGACGATCACCGGTACATGCAGACGGCGTCACGCAAGTACGGCGCGATCTTCAGCAAGCCGGGGAACGGGATCTGTCACCAGGTCCACATGGAGACGTTCTCGGTGCCCGGCCAGATGCTCCTCGGCAGCGACAGCCACACACCGTTGTGCGGCGCGGCCGGCATGCTGGCCATCGGCGCCGGTGGCCTGGACGTCGCGGTCGCGATGGGCGGCGGTCCGTACTTTCTGACGATGCCCGCGGTGACACGCGTGTGGCTCACCGGCGCGCTGCAGCCGTGGGTCACCGCGAAAGACGTCATCTTGGAATTGTTGCGCCGCTACTCCGTGCGCGGCGGGCTCGGCAAAATTTTCGAGTACGCTGGCCCCGGCGTGAAGAGCCTGCTCGCGGCGCAGCGGATGACGATCGCCAACATGGGCGCCGAGCTGACGCTGACGACGAGCGTGTTTCCGAGCGACGACGTGACGCGCTCGTTCCTCACCCGGCTGGGACGCGGTCAGGACTGGCGGCCGATGGCGGCGGACGACGACGCCGAGTACGACGCGCAGATCGAGCTGGACCTGTCCGCCGTCACGCCGCTCGTCGCCCTGCCGAGCTCGCCGGATAAGGTCGTCCCGGTCGAGGAGGTCGCCGGCACGCCGATCGAGCAGGTGATGGTCGGCTCCTGCACGAACGGCTCCTGGCACGACATGGCGTCGGTGACCAACGTCCTCCGCGGACGGCGTGTGCATCCTTCGCTGTCGTTCGTGCTCTTCCCGGGCAGCCATCGGATTCTCGAGACGATGGCGCGCGAAGGCCTGTTGGCGGACCTGCTCGCGGCGGGTGTTCTGGTCTCCGAGCCGTCGTGCGGCTCGTGCGCCGGCCTCGGTCACGTCCCCGCCGCGGGCAGCAAGAGCCTGCGCGCGTTCAACCGCAACTTCGCGGGACGCAGCGGCGTCAAGGACGACTCGGTCTATCTCTGCTCGTCCCTCGTTGCGGCGGCGTCGGCCATCACGGGCGTCATCACGGATCCACGCGGGCTCGGCGCCGAGACTGCGGTGAAGCTGCCCGAGCGGTTCGCGGCCTCCGACGTTGGTATCGTCGCCCCCGACGGCGGCGGCGACATCGTGCGCGGTCCCAACATCAAGGCCGTGCCGCTCGGCGAGCCGGTGCCGGAATCACTCGAGGCGCCGGTGCTGCTCAAGCTCGGCGACAAGGTCTCAACGGATGACATCTCTCCGGCGGGTTCGGCGGCGCTGATGTTCCGCTCCAACGTTCCCGCCATCGCGGAGTTCTCGTTCAAGTACGTCGATCCCGAGTTCGTGGCGCGCGCGAAGGCCGCGGGGCGCAGCATCGTCGTCGGCGGCGAAATCTACGGACAGGGCTCGTCGCGCGAGGTCGCGGCCATCGCCCCGATGTTCCTCGGTGTGCGCGCGGTCATCGTGAAATCGTTCGCGCGGATCCACCGCGCCAACCTCATCAATTGGGGCGTCGTTCCTCTCACCTTCGACGATGCTGCCGCGTACGACGCGATCCAGCGCGACGATCGCCTGCGGCTCAACGACCTCCGCGCATCGCTGGCCGCTGGCGGTCGGGTGCGCGTGGTGAACACGCGCACCGGCATGGCGTTCACCGCATCGTGCGTGCTGACGCCGCGCGAGCGCGACATCTTATTGGCGGGCGGCCTGCTCGCCCAAACGAAAAAGGCGGCGAAATGATCACGAGCTGGGGCGCACGAGGCCGGCGTCCGTCAAGAGCAGGCCACCCACGGCGTGAGCCGGCCTCACGGCACTCGCTACAATGACCCAGAAGAAAATCCGCGCCGTCTACATGCGCGGCGGCACGAGCCGCTGTCTGGTGTTCCGCGCCGACGACCTGCCGCCCGCCGGCGCCGCTCGCGATCGAATTCTCTTGGCCGCGCTCGGCAGCCCCGATCCCTACGGCCGCCAGCTCAACGGGCTCGGCGGCGGCATTTCGTCGCTGTCCAAGGCCTGCATCGTCG
>Ga0075433_10000786_pt1 | contig 21945 bp, 24 predicted proteins | sample RhiMethybrSRZTD2_FD_75299 | JGI IMG/M metagenome (GOLD analysis project Ga0075433, IMG submission 75299) | Populus rhizosphere microbial communities from Tennessee, USA - Rhizosphere MetaG P. TD hybrid SRZTD2 | ecosystem: Host-associated > Plants > Roots > Rhizosphere > Soil | place: USA... | reverse complement strand
AACGCGGTGTACGAAGGCTCCTATCTTCTCGGCACCTCGATCGCCCGCCCGTTGATCGCGAAGCGGCAGATCGAGATCGCGCTCCAGGAGAACGCGGACGCGGTCTCGCACGGCGCCACCGGCAAGGGCAACGACCAGGTTCGTTTCGAGCTGACTTATTATGCGCTCAAACCCGACGTGAAAGTCATCGCCCCGTGGCGCACCTGGGACCTCGACTCGCGCGGCAAGCTGATCGACTACGCCGCGCGCCACGGCATCCCGGTGCCGGTTACCAAAGCGAAGCCGTACAGCATGGATCGGAACCTGTTTCACATCAGCTACGAGGGCGGCATCTTGGAGGACCCGTGGAGCGAGCCGCCGGCCGACATGTTCGTCTGGACGCGCGCGCCCGAAGAGGCGCCCGACAAACCCGCGTACATCGAGATTGAATACCTCAAAGGCGATCCCGTGGGCGTCGACGGCAAAAAACTTTCTCCCGCGAATCTTCTCGCCGAGCTGAACCGCATCGGCGGCGCCCACGGCATCGGCCGCGCCGACGTGGTCGAGAACCGGTATGTCGGGATGAAATCGCGCGGCGTCTACGAGACGCCCGGCGGGACTTTGCTCCACGCGGCACACCGCGCGCTCGAATCGATCACGATGGACCGCGAAGTCATGAGGCTGCGCGATTCGCTGGTGCCGCGCTACGCCGAGATGATCTACTACGGCTACTGGTTCGCGCCCGAGCGCGAGGTGCTCCAGCAGACGATTGACGCCGCGCAGGCAAACGTCACCGGCCATGTGCGACTGAAACTCTACAAGGGAGGCGTCCACGTCGCCGGGAGAAAATCCGATCTCTCGCTGTACGATCCCGGCATCGCGACGTTCGAGGAGGGCGCGGGATACAATCAGGCGGACGCCGAAGGCTTCATCCGGTTGAATGCGTTGCGTCTGCGGCTCCGGCGGCTGAAGCAGCTCAAGGAATGAAAGCCCGAAAAAATAAACACGGCAAGCTGTGGGGCGGCCGCTTCGCCGGGGCTACGGCGGGATCGGTCGAGGCGTTTACCGCTTCGATCGACGTCGACGCGCGCCTCTACCGCCACGACATCGCGGGCAGCATCGCGCACGCGCGCATGCTCGCGCGCCAGCGCATCATCTCGCCCCGCGAGGGGCGCCGGATCGTCGCCGGGCTGGAAGCGATCCGCGGCGAGATCGACGCGGGAAAATTTCGTTTCTCTACCGCCGATGAAGACATCCACATGAATATCGAGCGACGCTTGATCGAGCGCATCGGCCCGGCCGGCGAGAAGCTTCATACCGCGCGCAGCCGCAACGATCAGGTGGCATTGGATCTCCGCTTGTATCTGCGCGACGAATTGAAAGAAATCGTCGCCCGACTCGACCTGTTCAAGCGCGAGCTGGCGCGCACGGCGAAACGCCACATCGACGTGATCATGCCGGGTTATACGCATCTGCAGCGCGCCCAGCCGGTGCTTTTTTCGCACCATGTGCTCGCCTACGCCGAGATGATCGAGCGCGACGCCGAGCGCATGCGCGACTGCTTGAAGCGCGTCGACGTCCTGCCGCTCGGCGCCGGCGCGCTCGCGGGGACGACGCTTGCGATCGACCGGCGCTACGTCGCCGGGCTGCTGGGCTTTTCGCGCGTCTCGAAAAACAGCATCGACAGCGTGAGCGACCGCGACTTTGCGCTCGAGTTCATCGCCGCGGCGGCGATCTTTTTCGTGCATTTGAGCCGCCTTGCGGAGGAATGGGTGTTATGGTCGAGTGCGGAATTTGGGTTCATCGAGCTGCCCGACGGCTACTGCACCGGCAGCTCGATGATGCCGCAGAAAAAAAATCCCGACGTGCCCGAGCTCGTCCGCGGCAAGGCGGGACGCATCTTCGGCCATCTCCTGGCCCTGCTGACGATCATGAAGGGGCTGCCCCTCGCCTATAATCGCGATCTCCAGGAAGACAAGCAGCCGCTCTTCGACACCGTCGATACCGTCAAGGCGAGCCTCGAAATCATGCGCGAGCTCGCGGCCGGAATCAAAGTCAAAAGCGAGCGGATGGCGGCCGCAGCCGTCGAAGGCTTCATGAACGCGACGGATTTCGCCGATTACCTCGTGGCCCGCGGCGTTCCTTTCCGCTCGGCTCACGGGGTGGTCGGAAAAATCGTCCGCGCCTGCGGCGAGCGCAAAATAAAAATCGAGGATCTGTCCCTCGGCGAGCTCAAGCGATTTTCGCCCAAGATCGAAAAGGATGTTTACGCCTATTTGACCGCGGAAGCAGGCGTCGAGCGCCGCCGTTCGGAAGGCGGAACGGCGCCCGTCAACGTTAAGCGCCGGTTGAAGGAGCTGGGGGTATGAGAAAGTTTCGAGTTTCGGGTTTCAGGTTTCGCGTTCAACTCCTTATCATTGGAAGCGTTGCGGCTCTGTGCTTAGCAGGCTGCGGCGCGAAGGGCGCTCTGCGCACGCCGCAAGGCGCGGTGCCCGAGCCGATCAAGGACTTGCGCGGCAAAGCGGGCAAGCAGGGCATCGACCTCACCTGGACGCGGCCGACGCGCTACGTCGACGGCAAGGAGCTGAACGATCTGGCCGCCTTCGTGATCTTTCGCAAGGAGATTGCGAAAAACTGTCCGGAGTGTCCCGCGCCTTATCGTCAGCTCGAGATGGTGAATGTCGAGGACCAGCAGAAATTCATGAAGAGAAAACAGTTCGGCTATGTCGATCAGGCGGTGCAACCGCAGACCGTCTACCGCTACCGCGTTTTTTCCAAGCTCATGGACGACAGTCTCAGCGACCCGTCGAATGAAGTCGAAGTCGCCTGGAGGCCGGAATGAACCATTTCGAGTACCGCAGCGGGGAAATGTTCGCCGAGGGCGTACCGGTGCGGAAGATCGCGCGCGAGGTCGGCACGCCGGCGTACATCTACAGCTTGGCGACGCTCCGGCGCCATTATCGCGTGTTCGACGAAGCGTTCGGCAAGACGCCGCATCTCGTCTGCTTTTCGGTCAAATCGAACTCCAACCTAGCGGTGCTGCGCACTTTCGCCAAAGAGGGAAGCGGCTTTGACATCGTGTCGGGCGGCGAGCTCTTTCGCGCGCTCAAGGCGGGAGGCGATCCGAAAAAAATCGTTTTCTCAGGCGTGGGCAAAAACCGGGATGAAATCGAATACGCGTTGAAAGCGGGCATCCTGATGTTCAACGTCGAGTCCGAGCAGGAGCTTTCGTTTTTGAACGAAGTCGGCCGCGCGCTCGGCGCGCGGGCGCCGATCAGCCTGAGGATCAATCCTGATGTCGATCCCAAGACGCATCCCTACATCTCGACCGGCATGAAAAAAAGCAAGTTCGGCATCGAGATCAAGCGCTCCGCGGAGCTTTACAAGCAGGCACTCACGCTGAAGAACCTCGAGGTGATCGGCGTCGACTGCCACATCGGCTCGCAGCTCACCTCGGTCGGCCCGTTCGTCGACGCGCTCGCGCGCGTGCGCGAATATCTCGACCGCGTGCTGGTCGGCTATCTCCGAAAAGAAGGCGCGGATATCCGCTATCTCGATCTGGGCGGCGGGCTCGGCATTCGTTACAAGGACGAGGAGCCGCCACACCCGGAAGAATACGCCGCCGCGTTGATCAAGGGCCTGGAAGGACTCGACGTGACGCTCATCCTCGAGCCCGGCAGAGTCATGGTCGGAAACGCCGGCATTCTCGTGACCAAGGTGCTCTACCTGAAGGAGAACGAGGAGAAAAAATTCGTTGTCGTCGACGGTGGCATGAACGACCTCATCCGCCCCGCGCTCTACGGCTCGTATCAGGCGATCCGTCCGGTCGATGAAACCAAGGCCGAGACGATCGTTGCGGACGTGGTGGGACCGATCTGCGAGAGCGGCGATTTTTTCGCCAAGGACCGCGAAGTGCCGCGACCGAAGCCCGGGGATCTGCTGGCGATAATGAGCGCCGGGGCGTATGGTTTTACCATGGCGTCTAACTACAACTCTCATCCGCGGCCGCCCGAGGTGCTGGTCGACGCGGATAAATATTATGTCGTGCGGCAGCGTGAAACGCTCGACGACCTGGTCCGCGGCGAGACGATCCCGCCGGCGTTACAATAATGGATTAAAATGTCCGAGCTTCGCTTCACCAAGATGCACGGCTGCGGCAACGATTTTATCTTCATCGATTGCCTCGACGGCCAAAACCGCGATCTCGTGCGGATCGCGAAACGGCTCTGCGACCGGCGCTTCGGCGTCGGCGCCGACCAGCTGCTCACGATCCATCCTTCGACCGCCGGCGATTTCAAGATGGAGATTTATAACGCCGACGGCGGCCAGGTGGAAATGTGCGGCAACGGCATTCGCTGTTTCGCGAAATACGTGCGCGATCATGGCCTCACGAAGAAAACCGAGCTCGCCGTCGAAACGCTCGCGGGCATCATTCGGCCGCGGCTCGTCGGCGATCTCGTCGAAGTGGATATGGGCGAGCCGATTCTCGAAGGGCGGAAAATTCCGGTCAATGCCGACGGCAGGGTCCTCGATTATCCGCTCGACGTCGACGGCACGGTTTATCGGGTCACGTGCGTTTCGATGGGCAATCCGCACTGCGTGGTGTACCCCGACGATCCAGAAGTTTTGGACCTGGAGAAGCTCGGACCGCGCTTCGAGCATCATCCCTTCTTCCCGAAGCGGGTCAACACCGAATTCGTCAAAGTGCTCGGGCCCGAAGAGATCCGCATGCGCGTCTGGGAGCGCGGCACAGGTGAGACCTGGGCCTGCGGCACCGGCGCGTGCGGTGCCGCGGTCGCCGGAGCGCTGACGAAGCGCCACGGCAGGAAGGTAACGGCGCATCTCCGCGGCGGCGATCTGCTGATCGACTGGCGTGAGAACAACCGCGTCTACATGACCGGAGGAGCCGAGGAAGTCTTCCAGGGAACGATGCAGCTCTAGCGGCCAATATGGTGCGGCGGAGCCTGTTGAGTTCTTGCTTTGCGGTGATTGTCTCGCTGGCGGGCTGCGCGACGGTGCGGACGATTCCGATCGCATATGCGCCCGAGGTCTCAAGGCAGTCCGCCGGACAGCACGACTATGACACCGCCGTGAAGGCGATCGCCGCGGTGATGGTCGAAGATTTGAGACTGCCGCGGCTCGACTCGGTTCTTTATCTCTATCGGAGTCTCGGCGACTATGAAGCCGGGTTGAAAAAGGAGCTCGACGACAGGCCGAATGCCTCGGAGCGCAGTGCGGCCTTTGCGATCGCGAGCTGCGGACGCCGTAAAGTTCTGGCGGACGGCAACCGGCTGGCCGAGCTCTCATGGGCCAACCGGGTGCGAACTTTGGCGCATGAAATGGTTCACCTGGCGCAATTCGCGCTCGCCGATTGGCGCTGCGCCACGCCGCACTATTGGCTCATGGAAGGCTTTGCTGAGTGGGGAGCTTACAAAGTTCTGGACCGGCTGGGCCTCGAAGCCTTCGCTAGGGGCGGCGCCATTTCGTCTGAAGCCGTGCGCGCGCAGGCAGGGACCGCGCTGCCGTCATTGGACGGCCTCGCCTCCGAGGCCGAATGGGAAGCCGCGGAGCGCAGCATGGGCAGAAGGGCGGTTTACGGCGAATCGTTTCTCGCCGTCGATTTTCTCATCGAGCGGAAGGGACTCGGCGCCGTGGCCGATTACTTCGCGCGCTTTAAGGATTCGCCCGGGCGCAGCGATAATTTCGCCGCGGCTTTCGGCGAGGATATTTTCGTATTTCAAAGCGAGTTCGAAGCGTATCTAGAAAAGCTTTAATTGTAGGAGGCCAAAAATGTTTTCCGGTTCGATCGTCGCGCTGGTGACGCCGTTCAAAAACGGCAAAATCGATTGGCAGAGCCTCGAAGGCCTGGTCGAATTTCACATCCAGAACGGCACCAACGGCATTGTGCCGTGCGGCACCACGGGGGAGTCCGCCACGCTCGATCATGCCGAGCACCATGACGTCATTAAAGCGGTCGTCAAAGCCGTGAAGAAACGCGTGCCGGTGATCGCCGGTACCGGCTCGAACTCGACGCAGGAGGCGATCGAGCTCACGATCGGCGCGGAGCGCGCCGGCGCCGACGGCGCGCTGCTGATCTCGCCGTACTACAACCGCCCGATGCAGGAGGGCATTTACCAGCATTACAAGGCGGTCGCCGCCTGCGTCGGCATCCCGCTCATCGTCTACAATATCCCCGCGCGCACCGGATCGAAGATCGAGCCGGAGACGCTGGCGCGCTTAAGCGAGATCAAAAACGTCGCGGGCGTGAAGGAAGCGACCGGCTCGGTCGATCAAGCGATCGACGTGATCCGCCTCTGCGGCGAACGCCTGGCGGTCTATTCCGGCGAGGATTCGCTCGCCTACTCGCTGATGTCGCTCGGCGGCAAGGGCGTTATCTCGACCGTCGCCAACATCGCTCCCAAGGCGATGGCGGAATTGGCCGGTGCATGTCTGAAGCGTGACTGGGAAAAAGGCCGCGAGCTCCAGCTCCGGCTCATACCGCTTATCCGCGCGGTGTTCATCGAGACGAATCCGATCCCGTCCAAGACGGCGCTCGGCCTCATGGGAAAATGCAGCGACGAGCTCCGCCTGCCGCTGACGCCGATGGCGGAAGGTAACGTCAAGAAGCTCCGGCAGGCGATGAGCGATTTCGGCTTGCTGCGAGGGTGAAATGCTGGGCGTGATCGTCTGCGGCGCGGCGGGGCGGATGGGTTCGACGCTGGTGCGCCTCATCAACGAGAGCCGGGAGTTGAAGCTCCTCGGCGCCGTCGAATCGGCGGACAATCCGAACATCGGCAAAGACGCCGGCGAGGCGGCGGGGGTCGGTCAACTCGGCATTCCCATCGTTGCCGAGCTCGCGCCGCTGCTCAAAAATCAATCCGTCGTCGTCGAGTTTACCGCGCCTGAGGCGACGATCGAGCACGTGCGCATCGCCGCGCGTAAGAATATCCCGATCGTCGTCGGCACGACCGGTCTCAACCCGAAGCAGCACGAAGAAATCAAAAAACTCGCGCGCACCGGGCGCATTCTCATCTCCGCGAACATGAGCCTCGGCGTCAATCTGCTCGTGAGCCTCCTCGGCAAGGTCGCCGGGATTCTCGGCGACGAGTACGACGTCGAGATCATCGAGGCGCACCACCGGTTCAAAAAAGATGCGCCGAGCGGCACCGCACTGGCGATGGCCGAGCCGATCGCCCGCGCGCTCAAGCGCGACTTGGATCAGGCCGGCGTGTGCGGGCGCAAAGGCATCGTGGGCGAGCGCACGAAAAATGAAATCGGGCTGCTCTCGGTCCGCGCCGGCGACATCGTCGGCGAGCACACCGTCATCTTCGGCGGCCTCGGCGAGCGCATCGAGTTCATCCACCGCGCCCAGAGCCGCGAGACCTTCGCGCGCGGCGCGCTCCGCGCGGCGGCATGGCTCGCCAAACAAAAAAACGGCCTCTACAGCATGCAGGACGTGCTCGGGCTGTGACACGTCGCTTACGCGCGACCGGCTCAACCGCAGATGGTCAATATGAGAGCGGCCCCGACTTCTTTCAATCCGTGGAACTTTACCTCGGGGTTGGAATTCTGGGGAATCGCAGGCGGAGCAATTGCCTTTGATTACGGGGCCCGTACGTTTCGGTTCGGTGCGGTTGAGGAGGCGGAGGCCAATCAAATTGTGCAAACGATTCGCGCGCGGTATCCTTTAGAATCCGAACCACCTAGCAATTTTGGAATAGCAAAATCATGATCGACATGGATACGATCGTGTCGCTGTGTAAGCGGCGCGGCTTCATTTTTCAATCGAGCGAGATCTACGGCGGCACCGGCTCGTGCTGGGACTACGGCCCGCTCGGCGTGCTGCTCAAAAACAACGTCAAGCGCGCCTGGTGGCGCGACAACGTCGAGCTGCGCCCGGATATGGTCGGTCTAGACGCGTCGATCCTCATGGCTACGCGAGTGTGGAAAGCGAGCGGCCATCTCGACCATTTCACCGATCCGATGGTGGACTGCAGGGCGTGCAAGCGGCGCTTTCGCTCGGATAAGATCGACGAGGAGCCCTGGACGCATTACTGTCCGGCGGCGAAGGAAAATAAATTCATCATTCCCGGCGGCGAGGCGTGCAAGCACTGCAACCATCGGCGGTCGCTGTGTCCTGCCTGCGGCAAGGGGGAGCTGACCGAGCCGCGGCAGTTCAACCTCATGTTCAAGACGTTCATGGGCCCGGTCGAGGACGAGGCGGCGGTGACTTATCTCCGGCCCGAAACCGCGCAGGGGATCTTCGTCAACTTCGACAACGTGCTGCAGTCGATGCGCTTGAAGCTTCCCTTCGGCATCGCACAGATCGGGAAGGCCTTTCGCAACGAGATCACGCCGGGAAATTTCACTTTCCGCACACGCGAGTTCGAGCAGATGGAGATCGAATATTTCGTCATGCCGGGAACCGACGAGGAGTGGCACCGGCGCTGGATCGACGAGCGCTTCGCCTGGTATCCGAAATACGGCATGCGGAAGGAGAACCTGCGTCTCCGGGAGCATGAAAGGGACGAGCTCGCTCACTATGCCAAGGGGACTTCCGACATCGAGTACCGTTTCGCGATGGGCTGGAGCGAGCTCGAGGGCATCGCCAACCGCACCGACTTCGATCTCAAGCAGCATGCGAAGTTCAGCGGCAGAGCGCTGGAGTATTTCGACGAGGAGACCAAGCAGAAAGTCGTGCCCTACGTGATCGAGCCCTCGGCCGGCGCCGACCGCTCGACGCTCGCGTTTTTAGTCGACGCCTACAACCAGGAAGAGGTGCGGGGCGAAAAACGCGTCGTGCTCAAGTTCCATCCCGAGCTTGCGCCGGTCAAGATCGCGGTGCTGCCGCTGCTCAAGAAAAACGATCGCATCGTCGAGACGGCGAAAAAACTCTGCGCCGATTTGAGAAAGCGCTGGTATTCGGTCTACGACGACACCGCCTCCATCGGGCGGCTTTATCGCCGGCAGGATGAAGTAGGCACGCCGTTCTGCATTACCGTCGATGTCCAGACGGTGGGCGACGAGAAATCGCCGGCGGACGAGAAAGTCACGATCCGCGACCGCGACACGATGCAGCAGATTCGCGTCCCGATCGCTAATATTGCGGAGGTTATGTCGAGGTTAATGGAAGGGGCGTGGGCCGATGTCGCGGCCCACGCCGATTATAAAGTACCGGCCAAAGAGTGAAGCAAACCTTATCTTCATCGGTGCGGACGCCGGCGAACTGCCCGCGTCCGCACCGAAAATTGTCCCATTAGTATCCCGCTCGCGCCGGTCTGTAGCCTTGATTATACCCATCCGGGCTCGGTTGATACCGCTGATTTTGGGGCTCGGACCTCGGCGGATAGTCCTGATATTGGTCCGGCGGTGGCCCGTAATCGGACCCAGGACCGTAAGGTCCGGGATAGCCGGGGTCATAATAACCCGGCGGGGGCGGCGGAGGATAAGCCGGCTCTACCCCATAAACAGGAGGCAGCAAGAAACTATCGATGAAGAGACCCGTTGCGAGACCGCCGAAGAACCCGGCGGCGATGGCGCCACCATAATAGCCGCAGCAGTAACCGTGGTGGTAATGTCCGTAATGTCCATAGTAGTTATAACCATAGCGAGGATAACCGTAGCCGTAGCCGCCATAGCCACGACCCCCATAGTAGCCGCCATATCCACCGCGAGCACCATAATAGCCTCCGGAGTAGCCGCCATATCCGCCGCGACCACCATAATACCCGCCGCCGTATCCGCCGCGACCACTATAACCACCATATCCGCCTCCACCACCTCCATAGACGCCTCGGGCACCGCCTCCGCCTCGCCCAGCGGCAAAGCTCTGGACCGGGAATAACAACAGCGCCGCGAAGGCAGCGATTAATCCCAGCGTATAAAACCTCTTCATGGTTCAATCTCCTGTGGGCGCTCTATAACCTGCGAGCACTCTATAACGAGACATAAAAATCTTCGTCCTGCTCCTGCTCACCTACGCCATTACAGATACGGTCGATGACAGCTGTAGCTTACCACCGAACCGGCGATGCTCCAAATCGCGGCCGTGCCGGTGCTGTGCGCCCGTTGTCGATTCATGCGACGATGCCAAGCGGCACGGGCGCTTGGTACGCGGGAAAAATTTGGCTCAGATCGTTTTTGCCGAGGTGGCGCGCGAGGACTTCGCCGCACACGGCGCGAAAATCGGTCGTGAGCGCGAGGTCGCGCCCCTCGTAAAGCGCGTCGGGATCGAGTCCCGGCCAGCGGCCATAAACCCTGCCGCCTTTGACCTTTCCGCCCATCACGAACATGACGTTCGCGTGGCCGTGGTCGGTGCCGCGGTTGCCGTTCTCGCGCGCGGTGCGGCCAAACTCCGAGAGCGTCAACAGGACGACGTCTTCCATGTAATCGCCAAGGTCGCGCTCGAAAGCCGCCAAACCTTCCGCGAGCTCTTTCAAGCGTTCGGCGAGCTGACCGGCGGCGCCGCCCTCGCTCACATGCGTGTCCCATCCCTCGATCGACGCAAAAGCGATCTCGAGACCGACGCGCAACTTGATGAGCCGCGCGATCTCCTTCATGCTCGCGCCGAAGCGGCCGCTCGGATAAACCGCTCCTGACGCCGCCGGCGCGGAGGGCGCGGCGGTTCTCAGCACTCTCATCGCCTCGAAGAGGCCGGCGGCGCTCTTGCGCAGCATCGGGTCGCTCACGTTCGCGTAGCTCTTCTCGAGCGCGGGCGCGAGCAGCGGATCGCGCAGCCGGAACGCTTCGATCGAGGTGAGCGTCAGCGCGGGCGCATCGCCGGAAAGGATGCGCGGCGTCCTGACGGTGAGAGCGGCGGCGCGGATCGGCCCGCCGTCCCGCCCGTCTTGCAACAGGCGGTTGAGCCATCCGTCGGGAGCGCTCTTGGCGCCCGGCGTGCCCAGTTCCATATAGTCCTGAGCGTCGAAGTGGGAACGGCTGTTGTCCGGCGATCCGGTCGCGTGGACGACCGCCAGGCGCCCTTTGGCGAATAGCGGCTTGAGCGGCGCGAGCGCCGGATGAAAGCCGTAAAAACCGTCCAGATCGATCGCCCGCTCCGCCCCTGAGCCCGGCTCGGCGACGGCGATCGTCGGGCGCAACGCATAGTAGGCGCGGTCCTTGAAAGGGATGACGGCATTCAACCCGTCCATGCCGCCGCGCTGAAAGACAACGACGAGGACTTTGTTTTTCTTCCCTTCCGCCGCCGCGGCGCGCGCGAGAAAGGAGGGCGGCAGCCCCAAGGCCAGCAGGCCCAGCCCCGCGCGCTGCAAAAATAACCGGCGTGGAAGATCGATTTTCATCGCTGCTGAAATTCCGGAGCCGCGAGCGCCAAGGCCGATATCGCGCCCGGGCGGATCCGGGTGCCCCGAATCCGATTTGTGGTGAGGTCGACCGCGAAGTTGATTCTCGCGAGCAGCATGTCCGGGCTGCTCCAGGTCGAGGAGACATCGGGAAATCCGGTCGGCGGCACGGAAAGAAACAAGGGCTCGCCCATGCCGGCTAGGTGGCGCAAGATTGGAGGCGCGGCGTCGGTCTCGCCGCCCGCGGTGCGCAGCGCGCTCGCGACGAGCTCGAGCGGTTTTTTCATTTTCACGCCGACCGTCTCAGGCGAAAAAAACTCCTGCGCCGCGAAAATCGCGCGCAGGATCGCCCTGATATCGCCGCCGCTCTGCCGGAAGACCTCCGCGATGCGCGGAACGAGGCCGGCGGGAGGATCGTCGCGCACGAAGCGCCGGACGAGCTTGGTCGCGATGAAGCTCGCGGTCGAGGGATGGCCGGCGAGCAGGTCGATGACCTTGATGCCGTCTTCCATCCCGCCGCCGGCCGCGATCGCGCTTCCGAGCACGGTTTTTTCCCGCCGATCGTGCATGCGCGAATCGAAGATAAACTCGGGCCGTCCGCGCGGCTGGCGGATCGTCCAACCGGTGAAACAGCGGGCGACCTCGCCGACATCCTTTTGGCTGTAGCCGCCGTTCACTCCGAGCGTGTGCAGCTCCATCAGCTCGCGGGCGTAGTTTTCGTTGAGCCCCGCTTTCCGAAACGCGGCGTTGCTGCTGCGCAAGCGGTTTGCCGGCGCATCCGGACTCGCGCTCAGCCAGTTGTCCAGATAAAACAGCATCGCCGGACTTTGCGCCGTCGCGAGCAGGAGATCACGGAACCGCCCGAGCGCGCGCGGACGTATCGTATCGCGCTCATACTCGGTGACGAGCCAGCGGTCGACGCCTTTCGCGGCGAAAACGTTGAAATGATTGAGCCAGAAATCGACCAGGACCTCCTGGAGCTGGCGCGCGCTGTAGACGGCGCGCAGGAGTTTGGCGCGCTGGAGCTCTAGGATCACATTGCGCGGGGATTGCTCGGGCGCGGGCGTCATGCCCTTGGCTTGGGCCTGCTGCTGAGGCGGATAGAGCTCCAAAAGCTCTTCGCCGCGGAGGTTCAGCGTCTTTAGATCTTTCAGCTTTTCTTCGGCGATAGGATCGGGAATCGCTTCGGGCTCGAGCTGTTCTTCGAGATAGGCGGGAATCCCTTTGGCTTTGACCCTTTCGATCTCCGCCGCCGTGGGGCCGAAGCTCGCGCGGCTCAAGAAATGGATAATCTTTTGTTCGTCGGTGAGAGCCACTGGCGCTCGAGCCTGCCCCGAATTCGCGGGGCTTTTAGGACTGCGCGCCGGCGCCGGTGTGCTGCCGGCGCCATTCCTGGAAGCGCTGCAAACGCTCGGCGCGAAGCTCGCCCAAGCGCGCCTTCTGCTCGTCGGTGAGCACGGCGAGAAACTGATTTTTCGCCTGCGCTCGCGCGACCATCATCTGCGCCTGCAGGCCGGCGATCTCCTCTGCCTGCGAGCGCACCGTGGCTTCATCGAAAGCTCCGCCGTTGACCGAATCTCTCATCGCGGCGTGTTTTTCCCTCAGCTGCTGCGCCAGCGGTACGATGGTTTCGCGCGCATTGGCAAAAATATTTTGGACCTCCGTGCGCTGCGTGTCGGACAACTGCAACTGATCAAAAAGGCGCGCGGGCATCTGCCGCATCATCGCGGGACGGCCGAAGCCGGGCTGCGCCAGGGCCGCGGTTCCCGCGAGCAATGCGGCGATCGCGAAAATACCGGCCGCGAACGAGATTTTTCTGAGATTCATGATTTCTCCTTATCGCCTTCTCACCAGCGTCGGTGCCACCCTCAGCGCCTGACGCAGCGGCGCAGCCACCGGCGGCGCGACGACCACGGGTACCGCCGGCGCTGCAAAATATGCATAGGGATAATAGCCGTATGGTCTTAAGTAGAGCTGGTAATGAATTTGATGCAATTCGTAGTAAGGATCGTAGACCTGAGCATAAGCATACGGATCCGGGGCGTACGCGCCGTATCCGTATGGATCGTAGGCTTGGGCGGCGGCGGAGCCCGAGAGGACCATCCCCAATGAAACCGCTGCCATTGTAACGACAATCTTCTTCACAGCCCCTCCTGCAACGCCCCACGCCCAAGCTCAATCGACTGCTTTTTTAGTAACGGCCCGATCGGGAGTCTTCGTAGCCGTCGTGATAGCCGCGGTCACGGCCCTGCTGGTAACGCTCGTACCGGCCGCGCTCGACACCCTGCTGATAGCCTTCGGAATAGCCCGAGCCGTAGGCGTCGCCGGGGGCGGGCGCCGGCGGAGGCGGCGCAGCTACGACCGGCGGCGGAAGCAGCACGCGATCGAGGAATATGCCGGTCGCTATGCCGCCTAGCACTCCGGCGGCGATCGCGGCTCCGTTGTAGCCGTATCCGTAATGGCCGCGATAGACGACTTTCGGACCACAGCACGGCCCTCTCCAGTAAGCAAAGCTCTGGGCGGGCACCAGTAACAGTGCCGCGAGCACAGCGGCTAAACCCAGCGCATAAACTTTCCTCATCTTCACATCTCCTTTCGCCGCAAGAACTTTAGTACCGGCGGTAGGGATACGGGTAATAGCTGTACGGGTAATAGTACGGACGATAGCCGCCATAGTACCCGTACCCGTATGAATAACCGTAGGGATAATACCCCGGGTATACAACGCATCCGGCCAACGGTGCGAGTAACGCGGCCAGCACGATGGCGTAGAGAAATTTCTTCATCCCACTCCCTCCTTTGCGAGTGTCAGCAACTACCAGCCGCGGTAACCGTACGGCCGATAATAGCCGCCATAGTAATGCGGACGGTAATAGCTGTAGCCGAAATAAGGATAGGGGCTGTAACCGTAAAAATAAGGATAAGGCGCGTAGACGTAAGGTGCGTAGTAGTAGGGGCGATAATAAGGACGATAATAGGGTCGATAATAGTATGCTTGGCTTACGGAGGGGATCAGGAGCATCATAGCTACTCCGACCAATAGCGCTTTTGCCAATTTCTTCATGGATATGCTCCTTTCTGTCCTTTTAGACGGCCTGAAAGATAAAAAGGTTTACGTTCGGCGACTTAGTTCCGAGGATCTTTCGGTCGGAAACGGTTATCTTTGCCCCCTCTCAAACGATCCCGTAAAGCGCGTTTTTCATCCGGGGAGAGGCCGCGCTCGCGCGACTTTTCCCGCCATTGCTCCGCCTCGTTGGGCGGCAGCTCACGAAACTGTTGAAAACGTTGCCTTAGCTGCTGCCGCCGGTCCGGCGGAAGATTTTGCCAATAGTCCCACTCTCTCCTGAGTCGCTGCTGCTCACCAGGCGGCAGGCTCTGCCAGCGCTGAAAATTGCGCTCGACCTGGGCCTTCTCCTCGGGCGTCATGCGGCGCCACTGCTCGGGTGATTGGGCCCATGAAAGGGCCGGAGCGAGCAGGACAAGGAGCAGGCTATAAATTCTGAGCAGGCGCGTCACCTTTTTGTTGAGCCTCTTGGCCCTCGACCGATTCGAGCAAGTCCATGGAGTCGAGGAGATCCATGGATCTGAAAAAGTCCGCGTTCGTGGCCATCTCGACATATTCGGGACTCGAAGGGGGTTCCGGCCGGCGACTGTTGCTTAAAGATATCGTCAGGCCGATCGCTACGATCGCGCCGGCCGCAAGCACCGGTACCGGCCACGGACGAAACAGCGCGGTGATGGACGGCCACCAGCCTCCGCTCCGCTCTTGACGATCGGAAAGCTTGATGCGCAGCTCGCGGCTGTAGTCCTGCCAGAAACTGGGCGGCGGCTCGTCGGTCTCGACGGTCGAGGGAAGGAAGCTCTTGAGTTCCTGCAAGAAACCGCGGCACGCGGCGCAGCTTTCCAGATGAGACTCCACCCGCTGCTTCTCTATTCCCGAGCATTCGCCGTAGTGGTAGAGAACCAGATCCTGTTCGAAAGCTGTGCACGCGCTCATAAAAACCTCCTAAGCCAGCTCGGTCAATCTCTGCTTCAGCGCGATCACCGCGCGATGGAGATGCACTTTGATGGTGCCTTCGGCGGATTTCATCACGCCGGCGATCTCACTGATCGACAGTCCTTCGTGGTTCTTCAAAAGAAAGACCGCGCGTTGTTTCGGCGGCAGCGTCGCAAGGGCTGTTTCGATCTTCTCCGAGATCTCTCCACGTATCGCCTGATCGACCGGAGAGGGACCCGGACTCGCAAAGCCGTCGCCTCTTTCGGTTCTTTCCTCCAGAGACTCCCATGCAATCTTCGCCTTGCGGCGCCGGTAATCGAGGCAGAGATTGACCAGAATACGATAGAACCAGGTATAAAAACTCGCGCGCCGGTCGAAGCTCTTTAAGTGACTGAACGCCTGTAAAAAGGCATCCTGCGACAGATCCTTGGCCTCTTCGCGATCGCGAGTGAAATCGAACGCGATGCGATAAGCTTTTTCTTTATAGCGCTCGACCAAGACTTCGAATGCCTCGCGCTCGCCTTGCTGCGCGGCGATCACAAGCGCTTCGTCTCCGAGCTCACCAGGCCGACTTATCATGGCTCGTTTTTTTGCAACGGCCGGAGCGCTCAGTGAAAGGGTGTCGACCGGTAGGTTAATAGCGCACCCCTTTCTCAGAGCCCAGCCGTATCGGTGCGGATAGTCTACGATGTTCGGGACCGGTCTTCCAGTCCGGACGTAAGCGCAAGCGCAGTTGTCGGCCCGGACCATCGGCTCTGGGGTCGCTTGTTCTTTTCTGTGCCATAAAAGCCGCCGTTATGACCTTTGAGCTCTAAATCCGATAGGTTAGACGCCCCGCGAGGGTAAAAGGTTTACGTTAAAGGCCGCGCCGATCGATCGGCGTGAGTCGTCGAAATACCCGATTTTGCTCGGGAAGTCCCTGTATTCATGGACCAGAATCAGCTTGACAACAACCACCGATGACTTTAAACTAAATTCGCTAGCGGATCCGTAAAACTACGATGGATACAAGCCACCTGGAAGAATTGGAGGCTAAAGTCACCCGGCTGCTGGAGAGACACGAGAAGATCAAGCGAGAAAAAGAACAAGCGGAGAAGAAACTCCAGCAGCGCGAGACCGAATGGCATCAACTGCGCGGCCAGATACGACAATACCAGCGAGAACGCGACGAGATACGCGAGCGCCTGGATAAAATTTTGGGTCACCTGGATCAATTGGATATTTCATGAAGCGGGCCGTCGAAGTAGAGATCATGGGAGAACGGCTCACGCTGCGAACCGATTCCGAAGAGAGTTATGTCCGCAGCGTCGCGGGCTACGTCGACAAAAAAATGCAGGAGATCCAGAAAAACACGCGGCCGTCGGCGAAGTCCAGCATTGCCATGCTGGCCGCGCTCAACATCGCGGACGAATATCAAAAGCTCAAAGATCATTGCGACACGGTATCGCAAAGGCTCGACAGACTCTTGCAGAAGGTTATTAACATAACTGAGGAGGGTTAACTTCGGCGGTTATTCCCCTGCTGTGCAGGTGATCATCGAGGCAACTTTAACCAACAAAAAAACAAAGGAAGCTGTTCCTTGCCGGATCGGTCAAGCCTCTCATTTGGGGAAGGCCTCACCGGGAATACGGCGTCCACCTGGTTAACAGGTTCAAGTTGATCGTTGACACGGCATAAGCGGGGGAAATTCATTCAGGCGTTGAGTGGATGTATGAGGTTGGAGAATCGGCGTTACGTTTTCTAAATTTCGCATCGACATCTGTGGATAGTGACATAAATTGTCAAATGTTTGATCAGCCCTCGGATTTTATTATTAGAGGTTCTCCCAACAGGGGCCGTGTTCGGCGAACCGATATACCGAGGAGTGCGGTATAGTGCTTTCGGCACTTCCATAGATTTCGTAACGTAGCCCGCCTCCCTCTCTCCCCCGCCTGCTTCACCGACGAAGCCCGGTTTTCATGGGGGACAACAAAGCCAACCTAAGGGCTTCCGCCCGAAAGCGGCGTGATTCCCTCTCCGCTGCTGAGAGCGCGCAGAAAAGCCGCCTCATCCAGGAGCGCGCGCTTAAATTTCCTCTCTACCTCGACGCGCCGGCGGTTGCGCTCTACAGTGCAACGGGCAATGAAGTCGCCACAGAAGCGATCAGGCAACACGCGCTCAATAGCGGCAAGAAAATATTTTATCCCCGGTTGACGACAAATACCGGCCTCCAATGGGTTTGTCTCCGCGAGGAAAATCAATTCGGCGCGGGAAGGTACGGGATTCTCGAGCCGACGGGTGACGAATATCTAAGCCTCGACGAAGCCGACGCTCTCGTTGTTTTTGTCCCCGGGCTCGCTTTCGACGTTCATGGCAATCGACTGGGACGGGGCCAGGGCTGGTACGACCGCGCCCTCGCGACGCTGGACGACCGCGCGCGCACGATCGCCCTAGCCTATGACTGGCAAATTGTGGACCGCGTTCCCAGCGACGCGTGGGACCGATCGGTTCAATACATTGTGACCGAAGAGAGAATTATTGACTGTCGGGACTTGGCCTCGGCATCGAGGCCGGTCGCGGAATCTCTCAGTATGAAAAGGGGGTGTTGACCTTGGAGCCAATGTTGATAGCTGGAATCGGCGGGTTTCTGCTTGGCGCCGTCGCGCTTCTCATCGTTTCTTGGGCGCGGAAAAAACGACAGCAAAACGAGTTCGAGCAGGCACGCAGCTCTGCGGCGCGCATACTCGAAGAAGCGAACAGAGAAGCGGCGACGATTAGGAAGGACGCGGAGATACAGGGCAAGGAGCGCATGGTTCAGGCAAAGCTCGATTTCGAGAAAGAGCTGCGCGAAACCCGCAGAGAATTGCAGAATCTCGAGAAACGTTTGGTGAGCAAAGAGGAGGGAATCGATAAGCGCATCGAAACCATAGAAAAGCGCGAAGCCGAAGCTTTACGCCGCGAGCAGTCGCTTAAGACGCGTGAGAAAACCGTCGAGGATAAACAGTCGGAGTACGACCGACTCGCCGTCGAGGCGAAACAGCAGATCGAGCGCGTCGCGGGCATGACGCACGAGGAGGCGAAGCGGAGTCTGATCGATCAGATGATCGAGGAGGCGAAGCACGAATCGGCCAAGCGCATCCGCGTGATCGAGGAAGAGGCGCGCGAGGAAGCGGTCCGCAAGGGGCAAAAAATCGTTGCGCTCGCCATCGAGCGGCTCGCCGGTGACTTCGTCGCCGAGCGCACCGTGACGGTGGTGCCGCTGCCGAGCGACGACGTCAAGGGCCGTATCATCGGCCGCGAAGGGCGCAACATCCGCGCGCTCGAGGCGGCCACCGGCATCGACCTGATCGTCGACGACACGCCGGAGTCCGTCGTCATCTCGGGCCACAATCCAATCCGCCGCGAGATCGCCAAGATGTCGCTGGACAAGTTATTGTCCGATGGGCGCATCCATCCGGGTCGGATTGAAGAGGTGGTCCGGAAATCCGAGCAGGAGCTGGACGAGGCGATTCGCGAAGCGGGCCAGAAAGCGATCTTCGACGTCGGCGTGCACGGCGTGCATCCGGAGCTGATCAAATTATTGGGCCGGCTCAAATACCGCTACAGCTATGCGCAGAACGTCCTGCTGCACTCGATCGAGGCGGCTTTCATCTGCGGCAACATGGCGGCCGAGCTCGGCCTCAACGAGAAGCAGGCGCGGCGCGCCGCGCTTTTGCACGACATCGGCAAGGCCGTCGACCACGAAGTCGAGGGCTCGCACGCGATCATCGGCGCCGAGCTCGCGCGCAAATACGGCGAATCGCCGAAGATCGTCAACGCCATTGCGGCGCATCACGAGGACGTCAAGGCCGAGACGATCCTGGCGCCGCTTGTCGATGCGGCGGACGCGCTCTCGGGCGCGCGGCCCGGGGCGCGGCGTGAGATGCTCGAGACCTACGTCCGGCGGCTGGAAGAGCTGGAGCGGATCTGCAATTCTTTCTCGGGTGTCGAGAAATCATACGCCGTGCAGGCCGGCCGCGAGATCCGCATCATCGTCCAGCACGACTCGATCACCGATGAGGCCGCGGCGCGCATGGCGCGCGAGATCGCGCACAAGATCGAGAACGAGATGACCTATCCCGGCCAGATCAAGGTCACGGTGATCCGCGAGGTCAGGTCGGTGGAATACGCGAGATAGTTTCGAGTTCCGGGTTTCGGGTTCGAGTCTTCGATCAAACTGAAACTTGAAACCTGAAACGAGAAACTTTTTATGCGCATTTTAATTTTAGGCGATGTGGTGGGGCGGCCGGGGCGGAGCGCCGTGCGCGACCTGGTGCCCGGGCTCATCAAGAGCGAGAGCATCGATTTCGCGATCGCCAACGCGGAGAATTCCGCCGGCGGCATGGGTGTGGACATCAAGAGCGCGGAGGAGATGCTCGCCGCGGGCGTCCACGTGCTCACCTCGGGCAATCACATCTGGAAGAAAAAGGAAATCTATCCGTTTCTCGAAAACCGCAGCCGGCTCATTCGCCCGGCGAACTATCCCGCCGGCGCGCCCGGCCAGGGGTGGGTCGAGTGGCGCGGCGAGGGCGGCCTCCGCGCTCTAGTGATCAACCTACAAGGGCGGGTCTTCATGCCGAACAGCGTCGATGACCCTTTCCGTGCGGCGGAAACAATTCTCAAAGAGCATGGTTCTTACGCGCGCGTCGTGATCGTCGACATGCATGCCGAGGCGACGTCTGAGAAAATTGCGATGGGCTGGTTTCTCGACGGCCGAGCTTCTGTCGTTTTCGGAACCCATACCCATGTGCAAACCGCCGACGAGAGAATTCTTCCGCGCGGCACCGCCTACATTACCGACCTCGGCATGTGCGGCCCGCTCGATTCGGTCATCGGCATCGAAAAGGATCTCGTCATAGAAGGATTCATGTCGGGATTGCCCCGGAAATTCGAAGTGGCGAAGGAAAACGTCGTGCTGCAAGGCGTCATCGCCGAAGTCGACGAGACGACGGGGCGTGCGCAGGGAATCCGCCGGATTCGCGTGCCGTGGAACCGGGAGGAGGCGTGAAGAGCGCCCGGGAGCAGATCGAGCTTCTGCGCCGGGGCGCGGTCGAGATCCTCCTCGAAGAGGAGCTCGTAAAAAAGCTCGAGCGCGGCGCGCCGCTCAAGATCAAGGCGGGGTTCGATCCCACGGCTCCGGACCTCCATCTCGGCCACACGGTGCTCTTGCAGAAGATGAAGCAGTTCCAGGATCTCGGGCACGAGGTCGTATTCCTCATCGGCGATTTTACCGGCCTCATCGGCGACCCGACGGGACGATCGGAGACGCGTAAGCCGCTGACGCGCGAGGAGGTCGAGAAAAACGCCGCGACTTACAAGGAGCAGGTATTCAAGATTCTCGATCCGCAAAAGACCATCGTCGATTTTAACAGCCGCTGGATGAAAGACATGAACGCAGTGGCACTGGTCGAGCTGGCGGCGAAATATACGGTCGCTCGCATGCTCGAGCGCGAAGACTTCAAGACCCGCTACCAGAACCAGCAATCGATCACAATCCACGAGTTTCTCTACCCGCTGATTCAGGGCTATGACTCCGTCGCCCTGAACGCCGATGTCGAGCTCGGGGGGACCGATCAGCGCTTCAACCTGCTGGTCGGCCGCGAACTCCAGCGCGAGTATCGCCAGGAGCCGCAGGTCGTGCTTACGATGCCGCTTCTGGAAGGCACCGATGGCGTCAACAAGATGAGCAAGTCGCTCGGCAACTACATCGGCATCAACGAGCGGCCCGAAGACATTTTTGGCAAGATGATGTCGATCTCCGACGATCTCATGTGGCGCTACGCCGGGCTTTTGAGCGAGCGGCCGCTCGCCGATATTCAACGAACGCGCGCCGAAGTCGCCGCAGGCCGAGCGCACCCGATGGATTTTAAAAAAACACTCGCCCAGGAGATCGTCGCGCGTTTTCACGGCGCCGCGGCGGCGGAAACCGCGCGCGAATACTTCGAAACCCGCTTTCAAAAACGCCAGGTGCCGAAGAATATCCGTACGCAGTTCTCGCCCCCGGAGCGCGTCGGGATCTGCCAGCTCTTGGTCGATCTCAAGTTCGCCCGCTCGAAGCGCGAGGCGCGCGGCCTCGTCGCCCAGGGCGCGGTGCGCGTCGACGGCCAGGCGGTAAGCGACATCAATTTTGAGTTCCAGCGAAAGCTCCACCGCCTGATCGAAGTCGGAAAGATGCGCATCGCGGAGGCGGCGGAATAAAAATCCCGCCTTACTTGACTCGCCCCAACCCGAAGTCTAAAGTAATTTTCCGTCAGGAATTTGTTCGACCATCCGGCGAAAGAAATTTTAAAATTATCCTTGACTCCGTACGGTCGAAACGCTAGGTTGAGGATTCGTCCGGTTAATTCCTGATACGCTCCTCCTTGCGAAAGAAACTCCGGTCGACACCTTGACAAGGTAGGACGTTTATCTTAAGTTAACGGTTTGCCTTCCGGGCATTCTTCTTCTGGTCTTTGAAAACTAAATAGTAGCGTTCACTCGGTTTTGCCAAAACCGAGTGGAAGACGGTTTAGGGCTTCTGTTAAAGCCAACGAGTAAAATCGAGGCAGTTATCATTCATCCAGTCAATTAGCCCCGTTAAGGGGAATTGAAAAATTTAACTGGAGAGTTTGATCCTGGCTCAGAACGAACGCTGGCGGCGTGCCTAACACA
>Ga0075433_10000783_pt1 | contig 21957 bp, 20 predicted proteins | sample RhiMethybrSRZTD2_FD_75299 | JGI IMG/M metagenome (GOLD analysis project Ga0075433, IMG submission 75299) | Populus rhizosphere microbial communities from Tennessee, USA - Rhizosphere MetaG P. TD hybrid SRZTD2 | ecosystem: Host-associated > Plants > Roots > Rhizosphere > Soil | place: USA... | reverse complement strand
GGACACCCCTGTGACGTTCCCGCCCGGGCGCGCGAGGCTCGCGATGAGCCCGGTGCCAACAGGATCGCGAACGGCAATCATGACGATGGGGATCGTCTCGGTGGCGTTCTTGGCTGCCGTCACTCCTTGCGTCCCCACCGATACGATGAGGTCCACCTTGAGCCGGACCAGCTCGGCCGCCAAGTCGGGCAGCCGGTCGACCCGATCCTCCGCATATCGATAGTCGATGACAATATTCCGGCCCTCAACCCACCCGAGCTCGCGCAGCCTTTGCCGGAACGCGTCGAGCAGGGGCGGCCTATCGGAAGGGGACGTCACCCCAAGAAAACCTATCCGAGGCACCTTTCCTGCCTGCTGCGCCTCGGCGGCGAGCGGCGCGGCGAGCACGGCTCCGAGGCCAGTGACGAACGCGCGGCGGTTCACTCGATGACCTGATCCGCGCGCAGCAGCAGCGACGGCGGGATCGTGAGGCCGAGCGCCTTGGCGGTCTTGAGGTTGATGACGAGCTGGAACGTGCCAGGCTGCTCGACGGGAAGATCGCGGGGTTTCGCGCCCTTCAGGATCTTATCGACGAAAACCGCCGCGTGCCGGAACGCCTCGGCATAGTTCGGCGAGTAGGACATAAGACCACCAAGTGTCACAAATTCCCGGTAGGGGTACATCGCCGGGAGCCGCTGTGTTGCTGCAAACATCACGATTCGTTTGCGCTCAGCGAGTAGGAAGCGGTCTGCGAGAACTAAGATCGCACCAGGCCGAGCTTTCGCTATGGTCGCGAACGTATTCTCGAACTCATCGACCGCGCGAATGTCCACCGGCTCCAACGTCACGTGCAACGCTCTCGCCGCGGTCAGAGCCTCGTTGAACACAATCGCCATGACCGGATTGGCCGGATTTTTGAGGACAGCGATGCGCGAGAGCCTGGGCACGATGTTCTTGAGTAGTTCGAGCCGCTTTCCTTCTAACTCCTGCACCATCGTAGTCAATCCGGTGACGTTCGCTCCGGGTCTCGCTAGGCTATCAACAAGTCCGGCACCGACAGCATCGGCACTGACCGCCATCACGATGGGGATTGTCCTCGTCGCCTGCTTTGCGGCGAGAGTTCCAGGGGTGCCCGCGGTCACGATAACGTCCACTTGGTGCTGGATTAGGTCGGCCACCAGAGAAGGGAATCGGTCATACTTACCTTCGGCCCATCGATATTCGATGATGATGTTCTGGTTCTCTACGTAGCTAAGATTGCGCAGACCTTGACGAAGTGCCTCGACAAGATCGGGCTCAAGGTAAGCGGACGAGTTCCCGAGGTAACCTACTCGGTAGACGTTCCCTGCCTGCTGCGCCTCGGCCGCGAGCGGCGCGGCGAGCACAGCCGCACCCGACGCCAGGAATGTCCTTCGGCTGATCACCGCCACTCCTCCGCGCACGCGGGGCGCAAGAGGTTGGCACTGTTGTCAACGCCTAGATGCCGTGCGGTACACGACCCTTTTTCGGGGGTCTGGCGTATGGAGCCGGGTCTGGACATAGGGGGTCGTTATCTTGCTGCGATTGGCGACTCTGGTCTAGGGCGAATCTCGGCGAGCGCCAGGGCCGAGCGGCCGGTCTCCGGGGCTCGACGGACACGGGTCCGGAGGAGCCGGGCCACGGTTTGGAGCGCGGCAACCTCGCCAGCCGCTATCCGGCCGGCGGCCTCGTCGTCGCCCGTCTGCCATCGGTGCACGCCCGGCATGGCCAGCAGCCGCGCGATCAATCGACGGCGAGGTGTGTAGGCGTAGATACGGCGGGTGCCGTGCGCTGGCCAGCCAGTCTCGAGGAGCTGGCTCGCGATGGTCTCTCCCCCGACGATGTTCGAGCGTCGACTTGGGGCATCGTCCGTGAGGCCCTTGTGCTGCCTCTCGCACGGCGCGCGAACAGCGTCAGCCTTCTGAAGGGGCTCGACGCCGGCTCAACCCGCTCTTGTCCGACGCAAGATAGTTCTTCAGGTACTTCGCGAATTCGGTGTAGCAGTCGCTGAGCACACCGACGGTGAAGTGATTCTCAGCAAAGGCACTGCCATCCGGAACTACAAGACGTTCCCATTCCTCGTCAGCCGTCGCCTGTGCCAAGCGCTCGGTGACCGATTCGACGTGCCACTCCACTCCTTCTACAGACCTGAGCTACAAGCTGGGGGCAGCACACCGGCTTCGTAGGTCGCCGTCCATGTGCTGCTCTGCGCTGAATCGAACGGGACAGACGCGGACGAATGGGTACGTATGACTCGGACGGTGACGGCTGACTCAGCGAAAAGAAAGAAGCGGCACCGTAACTGCGCGCCGCCTCGTTGATCTCAGCGGGATTTGCAGTCCGCTCCCTTAACCACTTGGGTACGCCGCCGTGCCTCGGAGAGGATTTTCGCTGGAGCGGGAAACGGGATTCGAACCCGCGACCCCGACCTTGGCAAGGTCGTGCTCTACCACTGAGCTATTCCCGCGTGCCAGCGGAGAGGGATTGTACCACGCTGCTCAGGGCGCGGCGGCGCGCAACGCCTCCGCGGCGTCCTCGGGCGGAGCAGGATTGATGAAGAATCCGCTCCCCCACTCGTAGCCCGCTATTCGCGTGAGCTTCGGAATGATCTCCAGATGCCAATGGAAGTACTCCAGCGCCCCGTCGCGCAGCGGGGCGGTGTGCAGCATGAAGTTGAACGGCGGCGAGCCGAGCGTGCCGTTCATGCGACGCAGGAACGTCCCGACCATGACGGCGAGCCCGCGCAGTTCCTCCAGGCTCGATTCCTCGAACGCCGAGCGATGACGTACCGGCAGGACCCACGTCTCGAACGGAAAACGCGGGGCGAACGGTTCGAGCGCGATGAAGCCGCCAGTCTCCGCCACCACACGGCGCCGGTCGCGCCGGTCCTGGCGGATGACGTCGCACCACACGCAGCGCTCCTTGCGCTCCCAGTACGCCTGCGACCCGGTCAGCTCTTCGGTCACCATGATGGGGATGATGGGAGTGGCGATGAGCTGGCTGTGCGGATGCTCCAAGGAGGCGCCGGCCGCCTCGCCATGGTTCTTGAACACGAGCACGTACTCGAAGCGAGGGTCCTTCTTGAGGTCCAGGATTCGATCGCGGAACGTGAGAAACACGTCGGTCACGGCGTCGACCGACATCGTGGCGAGCGACGCCGCGTGATCGGGGGTCTCGATCACGACCTCGTGCGCCCCGACGCCGTTCATTCGGTCGTAGAGGCCTTCGCCCGACGGCTCGAGATCGCCCTCGATGCGGAGCGCCGGAAATTTGTTCGGCACGACGCGCAGCGACCAGCCTGGCTCGTCGCGGCGGGTGTCGGGCGGACGCATCGCGACGATCTCCGGCGGCGTCTTGTCCTCGTTTCCCGGACAGAACACACACGGACCACCACGCATCCGCACGGGCTCGGTGTTGAAATCCGTCGGCCGTCGCGCGCGCTCGGTCGAGATGATCACCCAGCGCCCCACCACCGGATCCTTGCGGAGCTCAGGCACGGCGGCCCTCGACCGGCATATCCTCGCGCGTCGGCGCGCGCCCGAGCAGGGACGTGAGCGCGTCGGCGGCCGGCTTGCCGTCGAACAACACCGCGGCGACTTCGGCACAGATGGGCATGGACACACGATACCGGGACGCTAGCGCGAGCGCGGAGCGCACGGTCGGAACTCCCTCCGCGACCATCAGCGTCTTGCCCGAGGCGGCGCTCAGGCTGTCGCCGCGCGCCAGCGCCATGCCGAGCGAGCGATTGCGCGAGAGCGTCCCCGTGGCCGTCAGCACGAGATCGCCCATGCCGGCGAGTCCAGCCAGCGTCGCCGGCTCGCCTCCCAAGGCGATGGCCAATCTGGTCATCTCGGCAAGTCCCCGCGTGATCAACGCCGCGCGGGCGTTCTCCCCGAGGCCCAAGCCATCGGAGAGACCCGTGGCCAGCGCCATGACGTTCTTCAGCGCGCCGCCCGCCTCGACACCGACGACGTCGCGGTTGGCGTAGAGCCGGAACGCGCGCGCCCCCAGACGAGTCTGGAGCATCGTGGCCACCGCGTCGTCGGCCGCCGCAACGACGGCCGCCGTCGGGGTTCCGAGCGCCACTTCCCGCGCAAACGTCGGTCCGGACAGCGCGGCGACCTGTGCCTGAGGAAGGCGCTCGTGCACCAGCTCGGTCATCCGAACGTGACGCACGGGATCGAAACCTTTCGTCGCCGAGACGATCACTGCCTCGCGCGGCGCCGGCACGGTCGCGAGCGTGGCCGCGAAGTACTCCGACGGCACGACCATCACGATGACATCGGCACCGCCGACCGCCGCACGGACGTCCCCCGTGACCTCGACCTCGCGCGGCACGTCGAAATCCGGCATGTACAGTGGATTGCGGCGCCGCGTGCGGATTCCGTCCACAATCTCGGGCTCACGGGCCCAGAGTCGGACCGGTGCGCCCGTGCGCGCCAGGTGGATCGCGAGCGCGGTTCCCCAGGAGCCGGCGCCGACCACGGCGATCATCGCGCGGGATGCGCCTCCCGCCGCTCACCGAACCGATGCTCGGTGCCCGCGCGCAGGCGCGCGATGTTCTCGTGGTGACGGACGATCACGATCACGGCCACCGCGAGCGCACCGAAAACAGCCGGACGCGGCGCGCGGAGTGCGAGTGCACCAAACGGCACGCACGCCGCGCCGAGCAGCGAGCCGAGCGACACGAACCGCGTGGTCAGCACCACGATGATGAACACCGGGAGCGCCGCCAGCGCCGGCAGTGGCACCAGGCGGACAAGCGCGCCGAGGCCGGTGGCGACACCCTTCCCGCCTCGAAATCCGAGGAAGATCGACCAGCAGTTGCCGATGACCGCGGCCACCGCACCCACGGCGAGCGCGCTCGGCAGGTCGCTGCCGATTCGGCCGGCGAGCGCCACGGCGACCCAGCCCTTGGCGATGTCACCGAACAGCGTGACCAGGCCGGGCAGCCACCCTGCGGTGCGCAATACGTTCGTGGCGCCGATGTTGCCGCTGCCTTGATGGCGAATGTCGGTGACGCCGAAGAGCCGAGCGACCAGATATCCAACCGGGATGGCGCCGACGATGTACGCGGCGGCGGCCGCGAGAACGATCACGACCAGCGTTCTTCGTCGGGCACGATGGCGCGGTAGTCCGCCTTCCTGAAGAAGCGATAGAAGTAGTCGACGGCCGACACGATGGTCAGGGCGACGGCGACCCAGAGCACTCCGACGGCGACACCATGAAACATCGTCGAGACGATTCCCTTCTCGAGGATCAGCATCGTCACGGCCACGTACTGACTCACGGTCTTCCACTTCGCCAGCCGCGACGCGGGAACGATGACGCCGTGCCCGGCGGAAACCGCCCGGAGGCCGGTGACCGCGAGCTCACGTCCGATGATGACGACCACCACCCACGCCTCGATCTTGTCGATCGTCAACAGCGAGACGAGCGCGGCGGCGACGAGCAGCTTGTCGGCAATCGGATCGAGCAGCGTGCCGAGCGTTGTGACCTGATTTCGCTGCCGCGCGAGCACGCCGTCGAGCCAGTCGGTGAGGGCCGCCGCCGTGAAGATGACGGCCGCGATCAGCGCGTGCACGCGTGAGCTGGAAATGAGGAAGAGGATGAGCAGCGGGACCGCGACGATCCGCGTGAGGGTGAGCCCGATCGGTAAGTTCACGCTTCGCTCCCGCTCGCGATTATCCTTGCGCCGCGACGACCTTGTCAACGTTCGGGCGGTACTCCGGCACGAGCGTCGACGTGTCGACGCTCAGGCAGGCGGCGACGTCGAGCGCCCGCCCCCGCGACGCCAGATGCCGGGCCCACGACGAATCTTCAGCCAGGCGGGCCACGTCCTTGCCGTACGGCGCGGCCAGCGCGACGGCTTCCTGCGCCACGGTCGTGGCGCGCGCGGCCGGCTCGCTCGCCAGCAGCCGGTCCGCCAACAGCCCGGCACACACGTGGTCCTCCAGCGAGCGCGCACCACGCTCGCCGGAGCAGAGCAAAAGCACGTTATGCCGCCTGTCCAGCGCCCAGGCGGCCGCGGCACCGAGGTTCACAAAGGCGGCGACGCCGATTGCCATCGCACCGCGCGCGGCAAGCAGCGCGCGCGTGCCGTTGCTGGTCGTCATGATGACGATGCGGCCGCCGATGCGCTCGCGCGTGAACTCGAGCGGGGAATTGCCGAGGTCGAACCCCTCCAGCGGCTCACCGCGACGCTCCCCTGCCACCAGCGCGTCCGGCTGCCCCACCAGGCGAAGCCGCGCCTCTTCGGGCGTGGCCACCGGCACGATCCCCGCGCAGCCGTTCGCCAGCGCGGTCACGATGCAGGTCGAAGCCCGGAGCACGTCGATGACGAGCACGCGCGAGGTCGTGACGGCGGCGTGATCGAGGCCGTCGGGGGTGACGGCGACGTCCACCCACACGCTCAGCTCCGGCGGTCGCGCAGCGAGCGGATCTTGAGCCGGAGCGCGTTCAGGTTGATGAAGCCCTCGGCATCGCGCTGACGATAGACGGTGTCCGCCTCGAACGTCGCGAAGTCGGTGCGGTACAACGAGCGCGGAGAGCGCCGGCCTGTGACGGTGACGTTGCCCTTGTAGAGCTTGAGCCGGACAGTGCCGGTGACGTCCTGCGCGCACTCGTCCATCAGCGTTTGCAGCGCACGCCGCTCGGGCGCGAACCAGAAGCCGTAATAAATCATTTCGGCGTAGCGTGGTGTCAGCCCGTCGCGCAGATGCACGACTTCGCGGTCGAGCGTGAGTGACTCCAGCGCTCGCCGCGCGATATGCAGAATCGTTCCGCCCGGCGTCTCGTAGACGCCGCGCGACTTCATGCCGACGTAGCGGTTTTCCACGAGGTCGACGCGCCCGATGCCATGCTCGCCGCCGATCCGGTTCAGTGTGGTGAGCAGCTCCACCGGACCGAGTGGCCGGCCGTCCACCGCCACCGGATCGCCGCGCTCGAAGTCGATGAGGAGGTCGATGGGAATGTCGGGTGCGGCCTCAGGCGATTGGGTGAGCTGGAACATCTTGTCCGGCGGCGCGGCCCACGGATCCTCGAGGATGCCGCCCTCGTACGAGATGTGGAACAGGTTGCGGTCGGTGGAATACGGCCGTTCCGCGGTGACCGGCACCGGGATGTCGTGGCGGCGCGCGAAGTCCATCAGCGCGGTGCGCGAGTTCAGGTCCCACTCGCGCCACGGCGCGATGACGGTGAGCTGCGGCGCCAGCGCGGCGTACGTCAGCTCGAAGCGCACCTGGTCGTTGCCCTTGCCGGTGGCGCCGTGGGCGACGGCGTCGGCGCGCTCCTTGAGCGCGATGTCCACCTGCGCCTGCGCGATCAGCGGACGCGCGATCGAGGTGCCGAGCAGGTAGGCCCCTTCGTAGATCGCATTGGCCCGCAGCATCGGAAAGATGAAGTCGCGCACGAACGTCTCGCGCAGATCGACCACGTGCACGCCGACGGCGCCGGTTTTGAGCGCCTTGTCCCGGACCGGAATGAGCTCCTCACCTTGGCCCAGGTCGGCGCAGTAAGCGACGACGTCGCAGTGATACTTCTCGATGAGCCAGCGCAGGATGACGGAGGTATCGAGACCGCCGGAGTACGCGAGGACGACCCGCTTGACCTCAGGCATCGTCAGCCGAGCCTCCGAGGAGATCGAGGATCACCGCCTTCTGAGCGTGCAGACGGTTTTCAGACTGATCGAGCACGATCGACTGTGGGCCGTCGAGCACGTGGTCGGTGATCTCCTCGCCGCGGTGCGCCGGGAGACAGTGCATGACGACGGCGCTCGACTTGGCGAAGCCAACGATGGTGTCGTTGAGCTGGTAGCGGCTGAACGCTTCCTGTCGCTTGACCTTCTCCGCCTCCTGGCCCATTGACGTCCAGACATCGGTGTAGAGGACATCCGCGCCGGTGGCTGCGCGCCGGGCGTCTTCGGTCACCTCGATCTGACCGCCGAAGTGTCGCGCCCGCTCCAGCACGGCGCGGTCGGGCTCGTAACCCGGCGGGCAGGCGATGACAATCGAAGCACCGAGCAGCGCTCCGATGAGCGCCACCGAATGAAACACATTGTTGCCGTCACCGATCCACGCCATCCGCGTCTTGGCCGGGTCCAGGCCGCGCTGCCACAACGTGAACCAGTCGGCGATCGCTTGGCACGGGTGCTCGAAGTCGGACAGCGCGTTGATCACGGGAATGCTCGCGTGACGCGCGAGCGTGTCCACCGTCGCGTGGGCGAACACGCGGGCGACGATTGCGTCGACCCAGCGCGAGAGATTGCGCGCGACGTCGGGAACCGACTCACGGGTCCCGAGGCCGATCTCTGGGCCGGACAGGTACACCGCCCGGGCGCCGAGCTGCACCGCGCCGACCTCGAACGTCACGCGGGTCCGGAGCGACGGCTTCTCGAAGATGAGCGCCAGCGAGCGGCCCGCCAGCGGCGAGCCGCGGCGTCCCTCCTTCCAGCGCTGCTTGAGATCGGCGGCGAGTTCGAACAGCGCGAGCACCTGCTCTCGCGTGAGATCGCCGGCCGAGACGAGGTGCCTCACGCCTTGGCTCGAGCCAACACCGTCTTCAAGATGTCCACCGCTCGGCGAATATCTGCAGACTCGACGATCAGCGGTGGCACCAGCCGCACCACCTTCTCGCCGGCGCTGAGGACGAGCAGGCCCTGTTCCCGGCAGGCGTCGACCACCGGGGCGGCTGCTGTCGTCAGCTCGATCCCGATCAGTAGGCCGCGGCCGCGCACCTGCTTGATCACCGGACACGACGCCTGGATCTCCCGCAGCGCGTCCATCAGCTCGCGGCCCATGCGGGCAGCGCGCTCGGGCAGTTTGTCGCCGATCACGGTTGTGAGCGTCGCGAGCGCGACCTGGGTGACGAACGGCGTACCGCCGAAGGTCGAGCCGTGCGAGCCCGCGGTCAACACGCTGGCCACCTCGTCACGACACAGCATCGCGCCGATCGGCACCCCATTGGCCAGTGCCTTGGCGAGCGTCATGACGTCCGGCTCGACGCCGGAGTGCTCATACGCCCAGAGCTTGCCGGTGCGCCCGATCCCGGTCTGGATCTCGTCGAAGATCAGGAGCGCTCCCGATTCGTCGCAGAGCTTGCGCAGCCCCGGCAGATAGTCGTCATCGGGCACGTGCACGCCGCCTTCGCCCTGGATCGGCTCGACGAGGATGGCGGCCGTGTGGCTGTCGATCGCCCGCTCCATCGCGCGTAGATCGTTGTAGGGCACGTGCTTGAAGCCGGGCATCAGCGGCTCGAAGCCGTGCTGGTACTTCGGCTGTCCCGTCGCGGTCACCGTCGCCAGCGTGCGGCCGTGGAACGAGTTGTTGGTCGCGATGACCTCGTAGCGGTCGTCGGCGAGCTTGTCCTTGCCGTACTTGCGCGCGAGCTTCAGCGCGGCCTCGTTGGCCTCCGCGCCCGAGTTGCAGAAGAACACGCGGTCGGCAAACGAGTGCTCCACGAGCAGCTTCGCGAGATGAATCTGGGGCGCCGCGTGGAAGATGTTGGAGACGTGCAGCAGCGTGGCTGCCGCCTCACGGATGGCGCCGGTCACCACGGGATGACAGTGGCCGAGCGCGGTCACCGCGATGCCCGTGGTGAAATCGAGATACTCGCGCCCCTCCGAATCCCACACGCGCATGCCTTCGCCTCGCACGATCAGAATCGGCGTGCGCCCGTAGTTCGGAGTGTGGTATTTCGCGGACCACTCGAGCAGCGTCTTGGTGTCGACTTTGTCCTTCACAGTACGATCTCCGTCCCGATGCCTTCGCGCGTGAACAGCTCGAGGAGGATCGCGTGCGGCAGCCGGCCGTCGATGATGTGCGCCTTGGCGGTGCCGCCCTGCAGCGCGCGCAGAGCGGACTCCACCTTCGGCAGCATGCCGCCGTCGATCACCCCGGCCTTCATGAGCCGCTCGGCGTCCTTGCGCGCGAGCGTGCTCACGAGCTTGCCGTCTTTCCCCTTGATTCCCTGCACGTCGGTCAGGTGGATCAGCTTTTCCGCTCCGAGCGCCGCCGCCACCTCACCCGCCACCAGATCCGCATTGATGTTGTACGTCTCGCCGCCTCCGCCCACGCCCACGGGCGCGATGACCGGAATGAAGCCGCGTTCCTCCAGCAGCCGGATCGGCTCGGCGTTGACGCGCTCGACCTCGCCGACGAGGCCGATGTCCACCGTCTCGCCGCTTGGAAGCCGATGCAGCCGGCGGCGCGCCAACAGCATCTGGCCGTCCTTGCCCGACAGCCCCACCGCCTTGCCGCCGTGGTGATTGATCAGGCCGACGATCTCCTTGTTGATCTTGCCGACCAGCACCATCTCGACGATCTCGACCGTCTCCTCGTCGGTGACACGCATCCCGCCCACGAACGCCGGCTCCTTACCGAGCCGCTTCATCAGGGCGCCAATCTGCGGCCCGCCGCCGTGGACGATGATCGGGTTGATACCGACGAGGCGGAGCAGGATGACGTCGAGCGCGAACGGTTCCTTGAGGTCGGCCTGGTCCATCGCCGCGCCGCCGTACTTGATGACGACAGACTTCCCCCGGAACTCCCGGATGTACGGGAGCGCCTCCATGAGGATCTCGACGCGCTTGACGTCGTTCTCCATCCCTAGAGGATGTATCGCGAGAGGTCCTGGTCTCGCCAGATATCGGCGAGCCGCTGGCGAACGTACTCGGCGTCGATCGTCAGCTCCTTGCCCGGCATGTCCGGGGCGTTGAAAGAAATATCCTCCACCAGCTTCTCCATGACCGTGTACAAACGCCGCGCGCCGATGTTCTCCGTGCTCTCGTTCACTCGCATCGCGATCTCGGCGATGGCGTCCACGGCCTCGGGCAGCACGCGCAGCGTGACGCCTTCCGTCTTCAGCAGCTCGACGTACTGCCGCACCAGCGCGTTCTGGGGCTCGGTCAGAATGCGGACGAAATCCTCGCGCGTCAAGGGCTCGAGCTCCACGCGGATCGGAAACCGCCCCTGCAGCTCGGGGATGAGATCCGACGGCTTCGCTACGTGAAACGCGCCGGCGGCGATGAAGAGCACGTGATCGGTGCGAACCACACCGTACTTGGTGGTGACCGACGAGCCCTCGACGATCGGCAGAAGATCCCGCTGCACCCCCTCGCGCGAGACGTCCGGACCGTGGCTGGCGCTCTGGCGGCCGGCGACCTTGTCGAGCTCGTCCAGGAAGACGATGCCGGAGTTCTCGACGCGGCGGATGGCCTGCGCGACGACTTCGTCCATGTCGACGAGCTTGGCGGCCTCCTCCTGGGCGAGGAGCTTGCGGGCCTCGACCACGCGCACCCGTCGGCGCTTTGTCTTCGTCGGCATGATGTTGCTGAGCATGTCCTTGAGATGGATGCCCATCTCTTCCATGCCCTGCCCCGACAGCACCTCGATCATCGGGATCGTCTGCTGCTGGGTCTCGAGCTCGATCATGCGCTCATCCAGACGTCCGGCGCGCAGCTGTGAGCGCAGCTTCTCGAGGGTGGTTTCGCGCGAGGCGCCCGGGCTCACCTGCTCGAGCGAAGCGCTGCCGAAGGGCTCGGCGCCGGACCGGGGCAGCAACAGCTCGAGGAGCCGATCCTCGGCCAGCCGCTCGGCCTTCTCCTGCACCTGTGCCATCAGCTCGGCCTTCACCATGTTGACGCCGAGCTCCGTGAGATCCCGGATCATCGATTCGACGTCGCGCCCAACGTAGCCGACCTCCGTGTACTTGGACGCCTCGACCTTCACGAACGGCGCCTGCGCCAGCCGCGAGAGCCGTCGCGCGATCTCGGTCTTTCCCACGCCGGTGGGGCCGATCATGATGATGTTCTTCGGTGCGACTTCGTCGCGCAGCTCGGGCGGCAGATTCTGGCGCCGCCAGCGGTTGCGCAGCGCGATCGCCACGGCACGCTTGGCCTTGGCCTGGCCGACGATATAGCGATCCAGCTCGGCGACGATCTGTACCGGCGTGAGACTGCCGCTGGTGTGGCTCACAGCAACTCCACCGTGATCTGATCGTTCGTGTAGATGCAGATCGTGGCGGCCACTCGCATGGCTTCGGTCACGATTGCCTTGGCGTCGAGCTCGGAATGCGCGACGAGCGCGCGCGCCGCCGCAAGAGCAAACGGCCCGCCCGAGCCGATGCCGATCAGCCCGTCGTCGGGCTCGATGACGTCACCGGTGCCCGACACGATGAGCGAATGCTCGCGATCGGAGACGGCCAGCAGCGCCTCCAGCCGGCGCAGCACGCGGTCGGTGCGCCAGTCCTTGGCCAGCTCGACCGCCGCGCGCGGAAGGTTGCCGCGGTGCTCCTCCAGCTTGGCCTCGAAGCGCGCGAACAGCGTGAACGCGTCCGCGGCGGCACCGGCGAACCCCGCAAGCACCCGATCGCCGTAGACCTTGCGGACCTTGCGCGCCCCCGCTTTGACCACCGTCTGGCCGATCGTCACCTGACCATCGCCGGCCATGGCGACGTTGCCGCGGTGGCGAACGGACAACACCGTCGTCGCGTGAAACATCGGACTATTGTAGCGGATTTATTTCGCGACGCTTATTGTCGCGGGGAAGCCGAGGCGGCGGCACGAGGATGCGCGGCCTCGTACGTCTTCAACAGCTGCGCCATGCTCACGTGCGTGTAGCGCTGCGTCGTGGACAGCCGGCTGTGCCCGAGCAGCTCCTGGATCACGCGCAGGTCCGCGCCGCGATCGAGGAGGTGGGTCGCGAAGGTATGGCGCAGCGTGTGCGGGCTCACGCGTCGCGTGACGCCTGCCGCGCGTGCGGCGCGACGGACGAGCGTGTGGATCGAGCGCACGGAGAGTCGACCGCCGCGCTGATTGACGAAGACCGCTCCGCGCGCCGTCGCGCGCCGACCGAGGTAGGCGTCCAGCGCCCGTGCGGCCGGCGCGCCGTAGGGCACCATGCGCTCTTTGCCGCCTTTGCCGAGCACGCGCACGGTCCGGGCTTCGCGGTCGACCGCGTCGAGGTCGAGGCTGGCCAGCTCGGACACGCGCAGCCCCGTTGCATACAGCATCTCGAGCACGGCAACGTCGCGGTCGCGCGTGTCGCCGGCGAGCCCCCGTCCATCCACGACAGCGTTCGCCTCGTCGGTAGGCAAGAACGTGACGAGCTTTCGGGACGGCCGCGGCGCCCGCACGTCGCGTCCGGGATTGCGCCGCACGACTCCACGTCGCGCGAGAAAGCGGTAGAGGCTTCGAACCGCGGCCAGCTTGCGTGTGAGGGAGACGGGATCGAGCCCGCGCGCGTGAAGCGCCGCGAGCCAGGCCCGCACATCCCGGCTCGTGGCGGCGATGACAACGCGTTGATCGATGGGGGCCGCCGCGCCGTTACGGCTGGGCGGAGTCATGAAGCCGATCCAATCGTCGAGGTCGCGGCGGTACGCGCGAACGGTGTGCGGCGAGCCGTGCCTTTCGACTTCGAGATGGCGCAGGAACGCCGTCACCGGCTCCCTCATGCGACGGTGATCTCGGCCTCCTGCTTGTAGTCGCAGCCCTCGCGCGGGCAGGTGCGCACCTGACGGCCCTTGGCGACCCGCTCCGTGAGGAACGGCGCTTCGCACTTGGGGCACGGCTCGTTGATCGGCCGCTGCCACACGACGAACTTGCAGTTCGGATACGCCGAGCAGCCGAAGAACGTGCGGCCCTTCTTCGATCGGCGCTCCACCAGCTCGCCGCTGCAGCCGGGCTCCAGGCACTTGATGCCCAGCGTGACCGGCTTGGTGGTCTTGCATTCGGGATAGCCGGAGCACGCGATGAATTTGCCGAAGCGGCCGTGCTTGATCACCATCGGCTTGCCACACGTCGGGCAGATCTCGTCGGTCGGCTGATCCTCGGCACGCTCGACGCCGTTGAGGTTTCGCGTGTAGCGGCACTCGGGATAACCCGAGCAGCCGAGGAACTTGCCCATCCGGCCCCAGCGCTCGAGCAGCGGCTCGCCGCACTCTGGGCACGCTTCCCCGGTTTCCTCGCCCTTCTTGACGTTGCGCATGTCCTTTTTGGCCGCGGCGAGGTCACGCTTGAACGGCTCGTAGAAGTCCTTGACGGTCTCCACCCAGGACATCTGCCCTTCTTCGACCTTGTCGAGCTCTTCCTCCATCTGCGCGGTGAACTCGACGTTCATGATGTCGGCGAAGAACGGCGTGAGGAGGTCCGTGACCTCCTTGCCGAGATCCGTGGGGAACAGCGTCCGGCGCTCGCGCCGCACGTACCCGCGATCGTTGATGATCGTGCTGAGGATCGACGCGTACGTCGAGGGCCGGCCGATGCCGAGTTCCTCCAGCGCCTTGATCAGCGACGCCTCGGTGTATCGCGGCGGCGGCTGCGTGAAGTGCTGGCGCGGGTCGAGCGTGATCAGGCGCAGCGTCTCGCCCTCGGTGACCTCGGGCATCGGACGCTCGGTCTCGTCCTCGACGACGTCGTCCTCCTCGCGGCTCTCGACGTAGACCGCCGTGAAGCCCTTGAACTTCAGCGTCTGGCCCTGCGCCCGGAACAGACAGTCGCTCGCGTCGATGTCAGCGGCGACCGTGTCGTACACCGCGGGCATGAGCTGGCTGGCCAGGAACCGCTCCCAGATCAGCCGGTAGAGCGCGAGCTGATCCTTGGTGAGGAAACGCGCCATGGACTTCGGATCGCGCGCCACGTCAGACGGTCGGATCGCCTCGTGCGCCTCCTGCGCGCTGCCACGCGACTTGTACGTCGGCGGCGCGTCGGGCAGGTATTCCGCGCCGAGGCGCTCGGTCGCCCAGCGTCGCGCCTCCGCCTGCGCCTCCTGCGCGATGCGTACGGAGTCGGTCCGCATGTACGTGATGAGACCGACGGCGCCTTCCTCGCCGAGCTCCACACCCTCGTAGAGCTGCTGGGCCACGGTCATCGTCTTCTTCGCGGAGAATCCGAGCTTGCGGCCCGCATCCTGCTGCAGCGTCGACGTGATGAATGGCGGCGCCGGATTGCGGCGTCGCTCGCCGCGCGTGACGGACCGAACGATGAACGGCCGTCCCTCCAACGCGGCCATGAGCGCCCGCGTGTCGGCCTCGTTGACGAGCGCGGCCTTCTCGTCGCGCACCTCGCGCAGCGTGGCCTCGAATTGCGGCAGGCGCTTGCCGGCGAGCGTCGCGTGAAGCGACCAGTACTCGACCGGAACGAAGACCTCGATCTCGCGCTCGCGATCCACGATGAGGCGCACGGCCACCGACTGCACGCGGCCCGCGGACAGGCCGCGGCGCACCTTTTCCCAGAGCAGCGGCGAGAGGCTGTAGCCGACCAGGCGATCGAGGACGCGGCGTGCCTGCTGAGCGTCCACCTTGTGCATGTCGATCTTGCCGGGCTTGGTGAACGCGGCCTTGACCGCGCGCTCGGTGATTTCGTTGAAGGTGATGCGGTAGATCTTTTTCTTGTCGACCGGCAGCTCCTGAGCCAGGTGCCAGCCGATCGCCTCGCCCTCGCGGTCCGGGTCCGTGGCCACATAGAGCGCCTCGGACTTCTCGGCCGCCTTCTTGAGCTCGTCGAGCACCTTCTTCTTGGTCGGCGAGATCACGTACTTCGGCTTGAAGTTCTTTTTCGGGTCCACGCCGAGCTGCGACTTCGGCAGATCACGCACGTGCCCCATCGAGGCCTTCACGATGAATTTCGAGTCCAGATATTTCTGGATCGTCTTCACCTTCGTCGGGGACTCGACGACCACCAGCGACTTCGCCACGGCTAGGCTCCCTCCGACCGCGCGGCGACCGCGATCCACCGTTGGCCGCCGAGCTGACGGGCCCACCCGCCCAGCTCGAGGCTCGTGAGGATCGCGCCGACACGCGCGGCGTCCATCCCCGCCCGAGCGATCAGTCGCTCGATATGTTGCGCCTCATCCCGCATCAACAATCGCAGCATCCGCTCCTCATCGGTTCCTTTTGACGGCGGCGCCGCGTCGATCGTTGCCACGACAGTGTCACGCACGCGACGACGCCACACATTTGGTAATTCTTGCACGATGTCCGTCCACGTCTCCACAAGTCTAGCACCGTCCCGCAGAAGCCTATGGACACCGACGCTGGTGGGTGAAGTGATTTTGCCAGGCACGGCGTACACTTCGCGCCCGAGATCGGCGGCAAAACCGGCGGTGGACAAGGTACCGCTTCGCTCCGCAGCTTCCACCACCACGACGCCCAGCACGAGCGCGGCGAGCGTGCGATTGCGCGTCGGAAAATGGTACGGCAGCGGCGCCATACCCGGAGGAAATTGCGTGACGAGCGCGCCGCGGGCGCTGACCTCGTCGGCGAGTCGCCGGTTCTCCGGCGGGTACGTGACGTCGATGCCGCAGCCGAGCACGGCGATCGTACGTCCGCCCGCCTCGAGCGCCGCCCGGTGTGCGACCGAATCGATGCCGCGCGCGAAGCCGCTCACGATCGTCACCCCGCGCGCGGCAAGATCCCGAGCGAGCACGGCCGCCACCTCGAGGCCGTACGCCGTTGCCCGGCGCGAGCCGACGATCGCGATCGCCAGGGCATCGTTCTCCTCGAGCGCGCCGCGCACCCACAATTCGGGTGCAGGGCTGAGCTCCGCCAGTCGTTGGGGATAGCGCGGATCGTCGGGCATCAGATGCTCGGCCACGGTGGTCACGGCGCCGCGAGTGTGACGCTCGTCTCGCAGCAGGGTCAACGCCTCTGCAGAGATACGCTAGGTTCTGCAAGCCCACTATAAAGGAAGCAAAAAAAACGCGGATTGGCCTCGAGGATTGTCAGACCGACTACCCGCTAACTTCCCTCAATACAATCACTTCCACATCCTCACCTGCCGCGACTGCCGTGTCGCCAGCCAGCACTGCGAGGCCATCGGCCGACACCATGGAGCGGAGAATTCCCGAACCCTGATCTCCGGTCAGCCGGGCTTTCCAGCGGTCTGCGGCCGGCTCCAGCATCACTCTCAGATACCCGCGCCGGCTGCCGCGGTTCACGATGGGCGTGACTGCCGTCGCTCGGATGCGCGGCCGCGAGATCGCTCGGCGTCCCTGCATCGTGAGGATCATCGGGCGAACAAACAGCTCGAACGTCACCATTGCGGACACCGGATTGCCGGGCAAACCGAATACGGGACGACCCGCGAGAGAGCCGAACGTGATCGGCTTACCCGGCCGCATGTCGACCTTCCAGAGATGAAGGTCCGCACCCGCATTCACGAGCGCCTCGCGAACCAGGTCGAGCTCGCCGACGGACACCCCCGCCGACGTGACGAGCACATCGGCTTCCCTGCCGCGCGTGATGCGCTCGGCGATGACCTCGAGGCGGTCAGGGGCGACCCCGAGGTTGAGGGGCAGGCCACCCGATTCGGTGATCTGAGCCATGAGCGAATACGTATTCGAGTTCGGAATCTGCGCGGGCGTCGGCTCGGTGCCCAGGTCCGCGAGCTCGTTGCCGGTGGACAGCACCGCCACCCGTGGCCGACGCCCCACAGCAACGTGAGTGCGACCGAGCGTCGCAAGCAGACCGATTTCCGCTGCGCCGATCGCACGCCCGGGCTCGAGGACGAGATCGCCCTCGCGCACGTCCTCGCCGGCCGGCCGCACGAACGCCCCCGCCTCCACCGTGGCGCTGAGCGCGATCACACCGTCATGCGCGTCGACGTCCTCTTGCGGCACCACCGCATCCGCGCCGGACGGCATCGGGGCGCCGGTGAAGATGCGCGTCGCCTCGCCGGCGCCGACCGTGCGTGTCGGCAAGCTGCCGGCGATGACGCGATCGATGACCCTGAGCGTCGCGGCAGGACGCGTGTCGATCGCACGGACGGCATAGCCGTCCATCGAGGAGTTCGGCCAGGGCGGGATGCGGCGCGTGGACCGGAGGGGCTCGGCGAGCACGCGGCCGAGCGCGGCGAGGATGTCCACGCGCTCGGTCGGCAACGGGCGCGCACGTCCCAGGATTTCAGCCTGCGCCTGTTCTACGGACAGCATGCGCGAAGTGTACTACGCGGGATGCCGCAACTTAGAGGAGCGCCACGGCTTTGCCGGGGCGCGCCGAACGTTGGGGGTTTGGGGGCCATCTCGGGGCCCCCAACTGAATCAGTGGCTCGGGTGCGGGAGATTGAAGACCGGGCGAACGCGCTGCATGTATACACGCCGGCTCAGCATAAAGAGCGCGAGGAATCCCAGGGTGACGAGCAGGTCACGCACGCCGAACGGGAGACGGCTCTGGGCCGACACGGATGGGAACACGACGAAGACGCGCTCGAGGAAGATGGCGACGAGGCCCATCACCGCGACGATCACGAGCGGCCCGTGACGCTGCGGCGGCCTACCGGTGAGGCGCTTGACGAGATACGAGAACGGAATGAGCCAGCCCAAGGCGAAGATCACCCAGGCGAGCGTCCCCCACGGCTGCAGGAAAAAGCGATGGAGGAAGAACCGCGTCTCCACCGGCACGTTGCCGTACCAGATCACGAGGTACTGCGACCAGAAGAAATACATCCACATGATCGACATCGCGAACTGCAGCTTCGCCACGTCTTGGACGGCGGCCGGCGGGATCGCGGCATGCCCGCGTGCATTCGCGCGGACGGCGAGAATGGCGAGCAGGCAGAACGCCGTGTAGAGCGAGCTGACCGCGAAGTAGCCGCCGAAGAGGCCGCTGTACCAGTGTGGGTCGAGCGACATCAGCAGATCGAAGCCCCACAGCGAGACCGTAACGACCCACAGGAAGAGCAGGAGCGTCGCCAGGCGGTTGCGATGCACGCGCACGCGCTCGTCCCCCGGCGGCACGCTGTCGCGCAGGATCGCCGCCGCGAAGGCGAAGCAGACGAGAAAGAGCACCGCGGCCAGAACCAGCGTCCGTCCGAAGAAGAACGTGGTGTTGAGCCACGCCGCCTTCACCGGAATCGGATGCAGCACCCACGAGTAGAGCACGGCGCGTCCGGGAAATAGCAGGAGCAGCAGCACGAACGACACAGGCAGGAAGCCGACGGTCGTTACGGCGAGCCGCCGTACGCTCGGTGACCAGCGCGCCTCCGTCAGCTGCATCATCGCTGCGATCGCTGGGCCCGTCACCGCCAGTGCCGACCAGAACACGAGATTGACGAGATAAATCGACCATGTTGCCGGCGCGTCCGCCGAGCGCGCCCCGAGCAGGAACGCGACGGCCCCGATCCCCGCGAGCACGCCCCAGACGGGCGTCATGGCTTGGCCGCCGCACGCCTCGCCGCACCGCCCGGCGCGAGCGAACGCAGATAATTAACGATGTGCCACGCCTCTTGCGACGATAGCGCCTCACCGTAGGCGGGCATGACCGCGCCCCCGACGACGATGTAGCTGTGCCAGTAGCCGTCGGTGCGTTGCCGCTGCAGATCGGCGTTGGTGAGATCGGGCGGCGGAATGAACTTCGTCGCGACGGGCCCCGACACGCCGCCCTTGGCCTCGGGCCCATGGCACGGCGTGCAGAACGTCGCGAACCGCTCACGCCCGATCGCGATCGATTCAGCCGAGGACTTCACGGGGTTCGGCATTTTCGCGGCGACGTCCCGCTGCTCCTTCGGAATGATCGCCTCGCCGCCGCGTGGAACGACGCCCGCGGGCATGGCGAACACGCGCTCGCCGGCCACGATGCGCTGCGTCTGTGTCATGTCGTGCATCCATCGATACCCGATGATCACCGCCATGAGGCCGGCGGCGGCGCCGATGCATCCGAGGACGAGAATGAAGACGTACTTCACGCGCGGACCTCGTCGGCGCCCGCGGCGCGGAGAATGTCACGCACCGAGGAGCCGCGGCCAGGCGTGCAGTGCACGGCGACGCCGAATCGGTCGTTCGTGAAGCGTGGATCGAAGCTCGACGATCTGCGGAACCGCGGCAGCCGTGCCAGCGCGACCATGCCGATCACCGTCGCCACACCACCGAACAGGACCATCATCTCGAACATGATCACGACATAGGGCGGACTCACCGGTAGCCCGATCGGCGGCTTGCCGCCGACGTACAGACCCCACTGCAGCGACGTCCATGCGGTGAGGATCCACGCCGAGGCGAGCCCGACGACGCCGCCGAGGAGCGCGAAGATCCGCACGCGGCTGACCGGACGGTCACGCTCGAGGACGTCCTCGATCTCGTGCACCGGTACGGGCGTGTAAACCGTGAGGTCGTGATAGCCCTTCGCGCGAAGCTCTTCCAGCGCGCGCACGGTCGTGTCGACGTAGGCGAAGACGCCCACGACGGTCTCAGTGGTGGCTGCCATGCGCCGCGTCTTTCATCGGAGGGGGCAGGGTTTCCTTCACCTCGACCACCGAGAGCGAAGGCATCACCTTGATGAACGACAGGAAGAGCAGGAAGAACCACGCGAAGCTGCCGATGATGATTGTCGAGTCGGTCACCGTCGGCACATAGATGCCCCAGGTATACGGATAGAAGTCGTGCCCGAGCGACGGCACGATGATGTTGAAGCGCTCGAACCACATCCCGATGAGCACCAGAATCGAGACGATGTAGAGGATCACCGGGCTGGTGCGCGCGGGCTTCCAGAACAGGATGAGAGGCGCCACGCAGTTGCAGATGTACATGGTGGCCAGCGCCCAGGCGTAGCTTCTCGTGAGCCGCCAGAACAGCGACGCCTTCTCGATGTGGTCGCCGCTGTACCACGAGGTGAACAGCTCGCACACGTAGAAATATGCGAGCACGAGGCTGGTCACGAGCACGAGCTTGGCCATCATGTCGAGATGTCGATCGGTGACGTAGGCCTCGAGCCGGAAGAAGTAGCGCATCGGCAGCACCAGCACAAGGACCATGGCGAAGCCCGAGAAGATCGCGCCGTTGACGAAGAACGGTGCGAACAGCGTCGAGTGCCAGCCGGGAACGAGCGCCATCGCGAAGTCCCACGACACCACGCTGTGCACCGAGAGCACGAGCGGGGTGGCGAAGGCCGCGAGCAGCCCATAAGCCCGGCGGTAGTGTCGCCACTGGCCGTCGGAGCCTTCCCAGCCCAGAGCGAGCATCGCGTAGATGCGCCGCCGCCAGCCGGTCGACCCATCGCGCAGGGCCGCGATGTCCGGCACGAGCCCGACGATGAAAAACACGGTGCTGATCGACAGGTACGTCGAGATGGCGAACACGTCCCACACGAGGGGCGATTTGAAGTTCGGCCACAGGTAGCGCTGGTTTGGGTATGGCAGCAGGAAGTAGGCGAACCACATGCGCCCGGCGTGGATCAGGGGAAACAGGCCCGCGGTCATGACCGCGAAGATCGTCATCGCCTCGGCGGCGCGATAGATCGACGTGCGCCAGCGCGCGCGGAACAGGTACAGGACCGCGGAGATCAGCGTCCCCGCGTGGCCGATACCGATCCAGAACACGAACGTCGTGATGTACATCGCCCACATCTGCGGCGTACGCTTGCCGGCGGCCCCCATGCCGACGAAGATCTGGTACCCCCACGCGAGGAAGAAGCACGTGAGCAGCAGCCCGACGATGCACATCCACGCGAAGTAGAGGCTCCCCGGCGTCCGCAGTGTCGCCAGGACGTCACGATTGACGTCACCATAGGTCGGCGTGACCGGTGTCCCCGCCGGTGTCACATGGCGCTCGCCGGTGATCGTGCTCATGCGTGACCCTTGGCCCGCGGCGCGGGCCCGCCCTGCTCACGGACCACTTTCGACAGGTAGGTGACACCCGGCCGTGTCCCGATCTCGTCCAGCACCGAATACGCCCGGGGCGAGGCTTTCAGCTTCGACACCGCGCTGTTGTCGTCTCGCTGATTGCCGAACGTGATCGCCTGAGTCGGGCACGTCTGCTGGCACGCCGTCTGGATGTCACCGTCGCGCACGGGACGCTTGGCGTCGCGATGCGCGTGATCCTTTCCGGCCATGATGCGCTGGATGCACATCGTGCACTTTTCCATCACGCCGAGCTGGCGCACGGTGACGTCGGGATTGAGCTGGACGTCGAGCGGCTCGGGGAAGTCGTAGTTGTACCAGTTGAAGCGTCGCACGTGATACGGGCAGTTGTTGCC
>Ga0075433_10000781_pt1 | contig 21965 bp, 25 predicted proteins | sample RhiMethybrSRZTD2_FD_75299 | JGI IMG/M metagenome (GOLD analysis project Ga0075433, IMG submission 75299) | Populus rhizosphere microbial communities from Tennessee, USA - Rhizosphere MetaG P. TD hybrid SRZTD2 | ecosystem: Host-associated > Plants > Roots > Rhizosphere > Soil | place: USA... | reverse complement strand
GTTCAACCGCAACGCGATGAACCTGGGCGGCACCAACGGCCTGAGCGGCTTCAAGTCGATCTTCGGGTTCACCCTGAACAGCGCGGCGACCCAGCGCGGGCTCTACGTCGCGACCGCGCTCTGCCTGTGCGGCGCCTTCGTGCTGTGCCGCAGCATCGTCCGCTCGCCCGCCGGCCGGGTGCTGATCGCCATCCGCGACAGCGAGACCCGCGTGCTCTTCTCCGGCTACTCGCCGGCCGCCTTCAAGCTCTTCGTGTTCGTGGTCTCCGCGGTCCTCGCGGGCGTGGCAGGGGCCCTCTACGCCCCGCAGGTCGGCATCATCACCCCGGCCAAGATCGGGGTGCTGCCGTCCATCGAGATGATCATCTGGGTGGCGGTGGGCGGGCGGGGGACCCTGCTGGGGCCGGTGGTGGGCGCGCTCGGCGTGAACTGGCTCCAGAGCATTCTCACCACCCACTATCCGGACCTGTGGCTCCTGGTCCTGGGCGGCCTCTTCGTCGCAGTGGTGCTCTTCTTCCCCGACGGCGTGGTCGGTACGCTCCAGAAGCTCCTGCGGGGCTCACTGCGCTTGAGCAGAGAGGGGAGCCCGTTGACCGCCCACCCCGATGAGGCCCGCAGGGCCGAAGAGGCCAAACCGCAGGTCGAAGTGCCTCACCGTCAGGCGCGCTGACCGATGAACTTCACCGCCGCCGCGCCGGAAGGCTCGATCATCTACCTGGAGAGCGTGACCGTCGACTTCGACGGCTTCAAGGCGCTCCACGATCTGAACTTCTTCATGGACTACCGCGAGCTGCGCGTGGTGATCGGGCCCAACGGGGCGGGCAAGACCACGCTCCTCGACGTCATCTCCGGCAAGGTGCAGCCCGCCACGGGCCGGGTCATCTTCGGCAAGCACACCGACCTGATCGGGCGGCGCGAGAACGAGATCGCCTCCCTCGGTGTCGGCCGGAAGTTCCAGACCCCGTCGATCTTCGGCAACCTGAGCGTGCGGGAGAACCTCGAGCTGTCGCTGGCCCGGCCGAGCAAGGGGGTCCTGGCCACCCTGCGGGCCCGGCTCGACGGGGAGCAGCGGAGCCGGATCGAGGAGACCCTCGAGACCATCGGGCTCGGGGGCCGAGGCGGCGAGCGGGCCGGCGGCCTCTCGCACGGCGAGAAGCAGTGGCTCGAGATCGGCATGGTCATCGTGCAGCAGGCGGAGCTGCTCCTGGTGGACGAGCCGGTGGCCGGCATGACCGACGAGGAGACCACGCACACCGCCGAGCTCCTGCAGTCGGTCGCGCGGGAGCGCGCGGTCCTGGTGATCGAGCACGACATGGAGTTCGTGCGCAGCCTCGCCCGCAAGGTCACCGTGCTCCACGAGGGCAGCGTGCTCTGCGAGGGCTCGGTCGACGAGGTGCAGCGGGACGAGCGGGTGCGCGAGGTCTACCTGGGCCGGAACCGCTCGCGGACCGAGGTGGCCCATGCTTGAGGTGCGCGGCCTCAACGTGGCCTACGGCGAGAGCCAGGTGCTCTGGGACGTCTCTCTAGACGTGCCCGCCGGCAGCGTGGTGTGCCTCATGGGCCGGAACGGCGTGGGCAAGACCACCCTGCTCAAGTCGATCATGGGCCTCCTGCCCACCCGGTCGGGCCGGGTCGCGTTCGACGGGACCGACCTGGGCGGCCGTCGACCGGAGGAGCGCGCGGGCTGCGGCATCGGTTACGTGCCGCAGGGTCGCGAGATCTTCCCGAACCTCACCGTGCAGGAGAACCTGCGCATGGGGCTCCTCGGCTCCCGCCGCAACGGTAACGGCGGCGGCGACCCGCTCGAGCACGTCTTCGGCCTGTTCCCGAAGCTCCCCACGCTGCTGGGCCGCAAGGGCGGCGTGCTCTCGGGGGGCGAGCAGCAGCAGCTCGCGATCGCCCGCGTGCTCCTGGCGCGCCCCAAGCTCCTCTTGATGGACGAGCCCACCGAGGGAATCCAGCCGTCGGTGATCGACCAGATCGAGGAGGCCATCGAGCGCATCAAGGGGCAGGGGATTTCGGTGCTGCTGGTGGAGCAGTACCTCGAGTTCGCCTGGCGGCTCGCCTCCGCCTACGCGATCATGCGCAAGGGCACGATCGTGTCGCGGGGCTCGACCAAGGATCTCCGTGAGGATATGGTCAGGCAGCATCTGACGGTTTAAACTCCCGCCCATGCACTTGACCCCCCGCGAGCAGGACAAGCTGCTCATCTTCACCGCCTCCGAGCTGGCCCGCCGGCGCCGCGCGCGGGGCCTCAAGCTCAACTATCCAGAGGCGCTGGCCCTGATCACCGCGGAGGTGCTGGAGGGCATCCGCGACGGCCGGAGCGTCTCCGACCTCATGGCCTTCGGCATCACGATCCTCGGCCGCGACGACGTGATGGACGGGGTGCCCGAGATGCTGGAGGAGGTCCAGGTCGAGGGCACGTTCCCGGACGGCACCAAGCTCGTGACGATTCACCATCCGATCCGGTGAGGAGGGGCGCGTGATTCCCGGTGAATACATTCTCGGCGAGGGGGACATCGAGGCGAACGTGGGGCGGCGTACGCTCCAGCTCACGGTCGCGAATACGGGGGACCGGCCGGTGCAGGTGGGGTCGCACTTCCACTTCTTCGAGGTGAATCGGGCGCTGCGCTTCGATCGGGGGCAGGCCTTCGGCATGCGGCTCAACGTGCCGGCGGGCACCGCGGTGCGCTTCGAGCCGGGCGACGCGAAGATCGTCACCCTGGTGGATCTGGCCGGCGCGCGCGAGGTGTATGGGCTGAACGCGCTCACCGACGGGCCGGCGGGCGCTCCGCGCCGCGCCGAAAGCGTGAAGCGCGCGGCGGACGGCGGCTTCGAGGGCGCGCGCTCGTGAGCCTGCGGCTGCCCCGCCGGCAGTACGCCGATCTCTACGGCCCCACCGTGGGGGACCGGGTACGCCTGGCCGACACCGAGCTGCTCATCGAGGTGGAGCGCGACTTCACCTCCTACGGCGACGAGGTGAAGTTCGGGGGCGGCAAGGTGATCCGCGACGGGATGGGCCAGTCGGCTCGCGCCACCGCGGGGCCGGAAGTTCTCGACCTCGTCATCACCAACGCCCTCGTGCTCGATCACTGGGGCATCGTGAAGGCGGACATCGGGATCCGGGCGGGTCGCATCGTGGGTATCGGCAAGGCGGGCAATCCCGACATCATGGCGGGCGTGAGCCCGGGCATGGTGGTGGGCGCCTCGACCGAGGTCATCGCGGGCGAGGGCCGGATCGTCACCGCCGGGGGCATCGACAGCCACATCCACTTCATCTGCCCGCAGCTGATACACGAGGCGCTGTCGGCCGGGCTCACCACCCTGATCGGCGGGGGCACCGGGCCCGCCACCGGCACCGCGGCCACCACGTGCGCGCCCGGCGCCTGGAACATCCACCGCATGCTGGAGGCGGTCGAGGCCTTCCCGATCAACCTGGGCTTCCTGGCCAAGGGCAACGCCTCGCGTCCCGAGCCGCTCCGGGAGCAGGTGGAGGCGGGGGCCATCGGCCTCAAGCTCCACGAGGACTGGGGCACGACCCCAGCCGCCATCGACGCGGCGCTGACCGTGGCCGAGGAGATGGACATCCAGGTCGCGATCCACACCGACACGCTCAACGAGGCGGGCTTCGTGGAGGAATCGATCCGCGCCTTCAAGGGGCGGACGATCCACACCTACCACACCGAGGGCGCGGGCGGCGGCCACGCCCCCGACATCATCCGGGTGGTGGGCGAGGCGAACTGCCTGCCGTCCTCCACGAACCCGACGATGCCGTTCACGGTCAACACCATGGACGAGCACCTCGACATGCTGATGGTGTGCCACCACCTGAACGCGCGGATCCCCGAGGATCTCGCGTTCGCGGAGTCGCGCATCCGCGCGGAGACGATCGCGGCGGAGGACGTGCTGCACGATCTGGGCGCGATCAGCATGCTCTCCTCCGACTCGCAGGCGATGGGACGCATCGGCGAGGTCATCTCGCGCACCTGGCAGACCGCGCACAAGATGAAGGGCCAGCGCGGCGCGCTCCCCGGCGACGGCCGCGCCGACAACGCGCGGGTCAAGCGCTACGTGGCCAAGTACACGATCAATCCCGCCATCGCCCACGGCATCTCGCACGAGGTGGGCTCGATCGAGGTCGGCAAGCTCGCCGATCTCGTGCTCTGGAAGCCCGCCTTCTTCGGGGTCAAGCCGGAGATGGTGCTCAAGGGCGGGCTCATCGCGGTGGCCGCGATGGGAGACCCCAACGCGTCGATCCCCACGCCCCAGCCGGTGCGGTATCGCCCCATGTTCGGCTCGTTCGGGGGCGCGGTGCAGTCGACCTCGATCACCTTCCTCTCGCGGGCCGCGGTGGAGGACGGGGTCGCGGCGCGGCTCGGGCTGCGCAAGATGACCGCCGCGGTCCGCGGCTGCCGGGGCCTCGCCAAGTCGGCGATGATCCACAACGGCTACTGCCCGCGCATGGAGGTGGACGCGGAGACATACGAGGTGCGGGCCGACGGCCAGCTCCTCACCTGCGAGCCCGCCCGCGTGCTGCCGATGGCCCAGCGCTACTTCCTCTTCTAGCGATGGTGGTCATCACCGAGCCGCCGGGGACGATTGAGCCGGCGGCGCTGGCCGGCAAGACGCGCGATACGCTCCGTCTGACCTGGGAGGAGCGGTGCTGGACCCGCAAGCGGGTCGTCACCACCGGCGGACGGGAGATCGCGCTGGCGCTGCCCACCGGGACGGTGCTCGCGCCGGGTCAGGTCCTCGCGGTGGAGCGCGACTGGTACCTCGCGGTCGAGGGTCGCCCCGAGCCGGTCCTGGCCGTCTTTCCGGCCGGTCGGGCGGAGGCGCTGCGCTTCGCCTTCGACGTGGGCAATCGCCACTTCACGCTCGCCGTCGAGGACAGCGCCCTCGTGGTGCCCGACGACCCGGCGATGACCCAGCTCGCGGCACGCGCGGGCGCGCGGTGGGAGCGGCGCGAGATGGTCTACACGCCGCTCGGCGGCGGGCCCGATGAGTGACCCGCGGCTGCTCTCGTTGCTGCACTTCGCGGACAGCGCCCTGCCCACCGGCGGCTACGCCCACTCCTTCGGCCTCGAGCGCTACTGTCAGGCTGGGCTGGTGCGGGACCGCCACGGGCTCGAGCGCTTCCTGGTCACCCAGCTCGAGGGTGCGGCGGGGCCGTGCGACGCCACCGCGGCGGCCGCCGCGCTGCGGGCCCTCTCGCGCGACGACGTCGCCGCCTGCCACCGGCTCGACGAGGAACTCGAGGCCATGAAGGTGGTGCGCGAGTTCCGGGAGGGCAGCCGGCAGATGGGGCGGCAGACCCTGCGGGTGGCGGCGCGCCTCACGGGTGACGCCCGCCTCGCCGGCTACCTCGAGGCGGTGGATGCGCGGCGGGCCGCCGGCCATCACGCGATCGCGTTCGGCATGACCGCGGGCGTTCTCGGCTGGGAGGCGGAGGCGGCGGCGACCGCCTTCCTGTACTCGACCACCGCGCTGCTGGTCGGCGCGGCCCTCCGCCTCCTGCCCATCGGGCAGCTCGAGGGCCAGTCGGTGCTCTGGAGCCTCCACCCGGTGATCGAGCGGGTGGCCCGCGAGGCCGCCGGGCGGGCCCCGGGCGATCTCTGGAGCTTCACGCCCGGCCAGGACATCCAGGGGATGCTCCACGAGCGCATGGACGCGCGGCTCTTCCGCTCGTGAGCGCCGCCGGCGCGACGCCCCGCCCGCTCAAGATCGGCATCGGCGGCCCGGTGGGCTCCGGCAAGACCGCGCTGGTGGAGACGCTCGCCCGCCGCCTGCGCGATCACTTCGACATGGCGGTGATCACCAACGACATCTACACCCAGGAGGACGCCCAGTTCCTGGTGCGCCGGGGCGCCTTGCCCGCGGAGCGGGTGGTCGGGGTGGAGACCGGCGGCTGTCCGCACACCGCGATCCGCGAGGACGCCTCGGTGAACCTGGAGGCGGTGCACGAGCTGATGACGCGGTTCCCGGGCCTCGAGCTCCTGTTCGTAGAGAGCGGGGGCGACAACCTCTCGGCGACCTTCAGCCCGGAGCTGGTCGACGCCACGATCTACGTCATCGACGTGGCGGAGGGCGACAAGATCCCGCGCAAGGGCGGGCCCGGCATCGTGCGCTCCGACCTGCTGGTGATCAACAAGATCGACCTGGCGCCCTACGTGGGCGCGGACCTCGGCGTGATGGAGCGGGACGCCCGGCGCATGAGAGGAGAGCGACCCTTTGTCTTCACCAATCTTCGGGAAGGCGACGGCGCCGACGCCATCGTCTCCTGGATCCGGCGCGACCTCCTCTTCGCCTCCTGAGCCCGGCGTCCGCGCCGGGCGCGACGGCCGCCTGCGGCTCGCCTTCGAGTCGCGCGACGGCCGCACCGTGCTCACCGGGCGGCGCTTCACGCTGCCGCTCCAGGCGCTCGAGCCGATAGATCTCACCGGCGACGGCGCCGCCACGCTCCTGCTGCTCAACCCGACCGGCGGCATCGTGGGCGGCGATCGGCTGGAGACGGAGATCACGCTCGGTCCGGGCAGCCGCGTGTGCCTCTCCACGCCCTCGGCCACCCGGGTGTACCGAAGTCCGCACCGTCCCGCGATCCAGCGGGTGACGATCACGCTCGGCGCGGGCGCGGTGCTCGAGTGGCTGCCGGATCACCTGATCCCCTCGCCGGGGGCCCGGATGCGCCAGGCGACCGAGATCACGATGGCGCCTGACGCCACGCTGTTCTACGTGGACGCGTGGGCCACCGGACGGGCGGCGCGGGGCGAGGCGTGGGGCTTCGACCTGCTCGACTCGAGCCTGCTCGTGCGCGACGCGACCGGGCCGCTGCTCCGGGAGCGGGCGATCCTCGGCAGGCCAGCCCGGGACGGCCTCGGCGCCACCGAGGGCTTCGGCTACGTCGCGACGTTCGCGGCGCTGAGTCCCTCCGCCGGGAGCTGGGGCGTGCTCGCCGAGGAGCTCCAGACCGATCTCTCGGCGGTCGCGCCGGAGTGCCGGACCGCGGTCAGCATGCTCGCCCGGGGCGGGGCCCTCGCCCGGCTGCTCTGCCCGACTGCCCCTGCGCTCGGGAGGTGCGTGGAGGCGCTCTGGGCCCGGTGCCGCCGCCGCCTCCTCGACCTGCCGGCGCTCGCGCTGCGCAAGCTTTAGGCATCCCTGCTCGTCCTCACGCCACTCTCCGGCCTTTTGTGAGCCCGGAGTGGCCAAGTTATCGATTTCGTTATGCGACGAGCCGGGCATGTCCCTTGCGTCGTCCCGGGCCAGGAGGGCCGTCATGAAGCGGATCGCCGCGCGTTTGCTGCCAGTCGCCCTGCTGCTCCTGGTCGTCTCGCCAGCCCTCGCGCAGAGCCGCGGCGAGACGCTGCTGGTCGTCGTAGAGCTCGGCCCGAACAGCATGGACATCCACGGGGTGGGGGCGAACCGGCCCGCCTATCAGTCGTCCTGGAATCTCTACGACCGCCTCATGACCTACGGGGTGAAGGCCCTGCCCGACGGCACCCGGATGTACGACTACTCCGTGCTGAAGCCGGAGCTGGCCGAGAGTTGGCAGGTCGCCGCCGACGGCATGTCGGTCACCTTCAAGCTGCGCCGGGACGCGAAGTTCCACGACGGGACGCCGGTCACCGCCAAGGACGTGAAGTGGTCGTTCGACCGCGCGGTCACGGTGGGCGGTTTCCCGACCTTCCAGATGAAGGCGGGCTCGCTCGAGAAGCCGGAGCAGTTCAGCGTGGTGGACGACTACACGTTCCGGGTGACGTTCCTGCGGAAAGACAAGCTCACGATGCCGGACCTGGCGGTGCCGGTGCCGGTGGTCATGAACTCCGAGCTGGCCAAGAAGCACGCCACCGCGGCGGACCCCTGGGCGATGGAGTGGGTCAAGAACAACGACGCGGGCGGCGGCGCCTACAAGCTCGAGTCGTGGAAGCCGGGGCAGGAGTCAGTCTTCGTCAGGTTCGACGAGTGGAAGTCCGGCCCGCTGCCGAAGCTCAAGCGGGTGATCGTGCGGGAGGTTCCCTCGGCGGGGAACCGCCGGGCGCTCCTCGAGCGCGGCGACGCCGACATCTCGTTCGATCTGCCGCCCAAGGACTTCTCCGAGATTGCGGCGGCGGGCAAGCTCGCGGTGGTGGCCCACCCGGTGGAGAACGCGCACGCCTACGTCGGCATGAACGTCAAGAACCCGCCCTTCAACAACCCGAAGGTCCGCCAGGCGGTGGCCTACGCGATCCCCTACGAGAAGATCTTCCACTCGGTGATGTTCGACCGCGGCGCGCTCCTGATGGGCAACCCGATCGCCACCAACACCTTCGGCTACGACGCGAAGCTCTCCCCGTACAGGACCGACATGGCGAAGGCCAAGGCCCTGATGGCGGAGGCGGGCGTGCCGAACGGCTTCGAGACCCAGCTCTACTTCGACCAGGGCTTCGCCACCGTCAACGAGCCGGCGGCGGTGCTCGTGCAGGAGTCGCTCGGCCAGATCGGCATCAAGACCACAATCAACAAGATCCCGGGGGCGAACTGGCGGAACCTGATGCTCAAGAAGGAGATGCCGATCTACGTCAACGCCTTCGGCGGGTGGCTCAACTATCCCGAGTACTTTTTCTTCTGGAACTACCACGGCCAGAACGCGGTGTTCAACACCATGTCCTACCAGAACCCCGAGATGGACAAGCTGATCGACGCGGCTCGCTTCGAAACCGATCCCAAGAAGTACGCGGAGCTCGTGCGCGGGTTCACGAAGCTCGCGATCGCCGAGGTGCCGCGGGTTGCCCTATACCAGCCGAACCTCGACGTGGCGATGCAGAAGGGGATCACCGGCTACCAGTACTGGTTCCACCGGCAGCTCGACTTCCGCCCGCTCGCGAAAAACTGACGCCCGGCCATGCTCCGGCTGATCGGACGACGGCTCCTGGCGGCCGCCCCCGGCCTGGCCGGAGTCGTCGTGGTCACGTTCCTCCTGACCCGGGCGCTCCCCGGCGATCCCGCTGCGTTCTTCGCAGGGCCCGCGGCCACGCGGGAGGCGATCGAGGAGATACGCCGGAGCCTGGGGCTCGACCAGAGCCTGCCGATCCAGTTCGGTGTGTACGTGCGGGACCTCACGCGGGGAGACCTCGGGAAGTCGTTGACCACGGGTCAGCCCGTGAGGAGCGACCTGATGAGCCGGCTTCCGGCCTCGCTCGAGCTGACCGGGTGCGGGCTCCTGCTGGCCATCTCGGTCGCCCTGCCGCTCGGCGTCCTCGCGGCGACCCGGCCCGGGTCCTGGGTGGATCACTTCTGCCGCATGCTGACCACCGCGGGAGTGTCGCTCCCGATCTTCTTCACCGGCCTGCTGCTGGTCTATGTCTTCTACTTCCTGCTCGGCTGGGCCCCGGCCCCGCTCGGCCGCCTCGACGCCTTCGCCTCCGCCCCGCGCTCGATCACGGGCTTCCTCCTGCTCGACGCCCTGCTGACCGGCGACCTCGGCGTGGCCGGGGCCCTCCTCCGGCAGCTCGCGCTCCCCGCGATCACACTCGGCCTGTTCGCGATGGCCCCGATCGCCCGGATGACCCGCGCGGCGATGCTGGGTGTTCTCTCCAGCGATTTCATCCGGACCGCGCGGGCCAGCGGCCTCGATCGCCGCACCGTGCTGCTCACGTACGCGTTCCGCAACGCGATGCTCCCGGTGGTGACCACCCTCGGCATGGTGTTCTCGTTCCTTCTGGGCGCCAACGTCCTGGTCGAGAAGGTCTTCGCGTGGCCGGGGATCGGCTCCTACGCGCTCGAGGCCCTCCTCGTCTCCGACTACGCACCGGTACAGGGCTTCATCCTGACTATGGCCGGGCTCTACGTGCTGCTCAACCTCCTGATCGACGTGCTCTACGGGGTGATCGACCCGCGGGCCAGGATCGAGGCGTGACCGCGCTGCTCCGGCACGGCCGCTACGTGCTGGAGGAGAACCCGGTCACCGGCCTGGCCTTCGGGCTCTTCGTGCTCCTGGTGGCGCTGGCGGCGGCGGGGCCCTGGCTCGTGCCCTACGACCCGCTCGCCAGCAACACCGCGGAGGCGCTCCGACCACCGTCGCGCGCGCACTGGTTCGGCACCGACCAGCTCGGCCGGGATCTGCTGAGCCGGGTGGTGGTGGCGACGCGCCTCGACCTGACGATCTCGATCTGCGCGGTGATGATCGCGTTTGCGGTGGGCAGCGCGGCCGGGGTCGCCGGCGGCTTCTACGGGGGATGGACCGACCGGCTCATGGGCCGGGTGCTCGATACCATCATGGCGTTTCCGCTTTTCGTGCTCGCGATGGGCATCGTGGCCGCCCTCGGCAACACGGTGGCGAACATCGTGTACGCGACCGCGATCATCAACGTGCCCTTCTACGCGCGCCTCGCGCGGTCGGAGGTCATGGTCCGGCGGGAGGCGGGCTTCATCGAGGCGGCACGCCTCGGCGGCAACCGGGGCGTCCGCATCCTGGCCGTGCACCTCTTCCCCAACTGCCTGCCGCCCATGATGGTCCAGATCTCGCTGAACCTCGGCTGGGCCATCCTGAACGCGGCGGGCCTGTCGTTCATCGGGCTCGGGGTGCGGCCGCCCACCCCCGAGTGGGGGATCATGGTGGCAGAGGGCGCCGGCTTCATCGTCTCGGGGGAGTGGTGGATCGCGCTCTTCCCGGGTGCCGCGCTGATGCTGGCGGTGTTCTGCTTCAATCTCCTGGGCGACGGTCTGCGCGACCTGATCGACCCGCGGACGCGGACGTGAGCGATCCGCCGATCCCGCTCCTGGCGGTGCAGGACCTCTCGGTCGAGTTCCGCACCCGGGCCGGGGTGGTGCGGGCGCTGGACCGGGTGAGCTTCGACGTGGAGCGGGGCGAGACGGTCGGGGTGGTGGGCGAGAGCGGCTCCGGCAAGTCCGTGACCGCCTTCGCGCTGCTCCGCATCCTCGATGCCTCCGCGCGCATCACTGAAGGCAGCGCGGTGTTCGGCGGGCTCGATCTGGTGACCGCCACCGAGCACGACCTCGGCCTGCAGCGGGGTCGCGAGCTGTCGATGATCTTCCAGAACCCGCGCACCGCGCTCAACCCGATCCGCCCGGTGGGCCGGCAGATCGAGGACGTGTTGCTGCGCCACGGCAACGTGACACGCGCCGAGGTCAAGCGGCGGGCGGTCGAGCTCCTGGCCCGCGTGCAGATCCCGGACCCGGAGCGGCGCTACGCGGCGTATCCCTTCCAGCTCTCCGGCGGCATGTGCCAGCGCGTGATGATCGCCCTGGCCCTGGCCTGCGCACCGGCCCTGCTCATCGCCGACGAGCCGACGACCGGCCTCGACGTCACCACCCAGGCCGCGATCATGGACCTGATCCAGGACCTGGGCGAGCGAACGACCATGGCCACCCTGCTGATCACCCACGATCTGGCCCTCGCCGCCGAGCACTGCGACCGGATCGTGGTGATGCACGCCGGCCACGTGGTCGAGGTGGCGCCGGCCGAGGCGCTCTTCGAAGCTCCGCGGCACCCGTACACCGCCAAGCTGGTGGGCGCCACCCCGCATGGGGCCGAGCGGCTCGAGGACCTCGCGGCCATTCCGGGCGGCCTGCCCGACCTGCGCGGCGACCTTCCGCCCTGCCGTTACCGCTTCCGGTGCGAGCGCCACGCCCCGATGTGCGACGGTCCCCTGCCGCGGGTGGAGGTGGTCCCGGGGCACCTCGTCGCCTGCTGGAAGCCGCTGTGAGCGGCTCGGGAGCTCGGAGCGCGCTTCTCGACGTGAAGGGCCTGGAGCGGCGCTTCCCGGTCGGCGCCGGATGGCTCCACGCGGTGGACGACGTCAGCCTCGAGATCCGCGCGGGGGAGTGCGTGGGGCTCGTGGGCGAGTCGGGCTGCGGGAAGTCCACGCTCGTCCGGCTCGTCACGCGCCTGCTCGATCCGAGCGGCGGGCGGATCGCGTTCGAGGGGCGGGACATCGGCGGGATTCCCGCCTCGCGCTTCGCGCGGGCTCCCGAACGCGCCCTGATCCAGATGGTGTTCCAGGACCCGACCGATAGCCTCAATCCGCGCTTCACCGCCTTCGACACCATCGCCGACCCCATTCGCCGGCTCGGCCGCTCCCGCGGCGCCGGCGCGGTGTCCGACCGGGTCGCGGAGCTGGCCGGGATGGTCGGCCTGCCCGAGGCCTTGCTCGGTCGCTTCCCGCACCAGCTCTCGGGCGGTCAGAAGCAGCGGGTGGGCATCGCCCGCGCCATCGCGCTCGAGCCCAAGCTCCTGGTGCTGGACGAGCCGACGTCGGCGCTCGACGTGTCGGTGCAGGCGGTCATCCTCAAGCTCCTCGACGATCTGCGGCGACGCCTCGGCATCAGCTACCTGTTCGTGTCGCACGACCTCGCGGTGGTCCGCCTGGTCGCGGATCGGGTGATCGTCATGTACCTCGGCCGGGTGGTGGAGACGGGCCCGGTCGAGCGGGTGTTCGCGAGCCCGGGCCACCCTTATACCCGCGCGCTGCTCGCCTCGGTGCCGATGCCGGAGCGACGCGGCGAGCGGCGAGTCCGGCTGAGGGGCGAGCCGCGCAGCCCGATCGATCCCTCCCCGACCGTCTGTCGCTTTTACGGACGCTGCCCGGAGGGCTTCGAGCGCTGTGAGCGCGAGATGCCGCAACTCGTTCCGGTCGCCGAGGGACACGCGGTCGCCTGTCACCTGCATGGCTGAGCCCGGGCGGACTCCCGGCGTCGGCGACCTGCTGGCGGGCTACGAGGCGGGCACGCTCCGGCCCGAGACGGTGCTGCGCGAGGCTTATGCCGCCATCGAGCGCCGCGGAGCCGACTCGGTGTGGATCCACCTGGTGCCGCTCCACGAGGCGCTCGGCCAGCTGGAGGCGGCCGGGCGACGGCGGCGGGAGGGCGGGACGCTCCCTCTCTTCGGGGTGCCGTTCGCAATCAAGGACAACATCGACGTGGCCGGGCGCCCGACCACCGCCGGCTGCCCGGCCTTCGCCTACAAGGCAGAGGTGACCGCCCCGGTGGTCCGCCGGCTGCGGGCCGCGGGGGCGATTATCGTCGGGAAGACGAACCTCGACCGGTTCGCCACCGGGCTCACCGGGACCCGCTCGCCGTACGGCGCGCTCTCGTCGGTCTTCGACCCCGACTACATCGCGGGCGGCTCCAGCTCGGGCTCGGCGGTCGCGGTGGCGTCGCGGCTGGTCGCCTTCGCGCTCGGCACCGACACCGCCGGCTCCGGGCGCGTGCCCGCCGCGTTCAACGGCATCGTCGGCGTCAAGCCAACCCGAGACCTGATCAGCACCGCGGGCGTGGTCCCGGCCTGTCGGTCGCTCGACTGTGTGTCGATCCTCGCCCACACCGTCGAGGACGCGACCCGCGTGCTCGATGTGGGGCGCGGGCCGGACCCGGAGGACCCGTACTCGCGCGAGGCCCCGGGCCCGCCCGCCAGCCTCGGCGCCACGTTTCGCTTCGGGGCGCCCCCGCGGGCGCAGCGTGAGTTCTTCGGCGACGAGGCGGCCGGGCACCTCTACGAGCAGGCGCTCGACCGGCTCGAAAGTCTGGGTGGCCGCCGGGTGGAGATCGATCTGACCCCGTTTCGGGCCGCCGCGGATCTGCTCTACGAGGGCCCGTGGGTCGCCGAGCGTCTGGCCTCGATCCGGCCGTTCTCCGCGTCGCCGACGGGACCGGAGGGGGAATCGAGCGAGGTGTGGGAGCTGACCGCGGCCGGCTTCGGCAGTCTGGTGGCCGCGGTCCCGCCCCCGCTCGCGGTCGGGACGGTGACGCTCGAGGACGGAGAACCGGTGAAGGGATTTCTCTGCGAAGCGCACGCGGTCCAGGGGGCCGAGGACATCTCGGCCTGGGGAGGCTGGCGCGCGTACCGGGCGCGCCCGGGAGGGAATCGATGATCGACCACTCGTCGTCCGACCTGGAGGCCCATGTCGACGCGGCCGCGAAGGTGATCGGGCTTCCGATCGCGCCAGCCCATCGCCCCGGCGTCGTCCTCTACATGGGCGTGCTCGCGGCCGCGGCCGCGCTGGTCATGGAGTTCCCCCTGGCGGAGGAGGTGGAGGCGGCGCCGGTGTTCGCCCCGGCGCCGATCCAGCCGTGAGCGCGCTCGACTACGCGGCCGCGGACGGCACGGCCCTGGTGGAGGCGGTGCGCGGCGGCCGGGCTCGCGCCCGGGAGATATGCGAGCGGACGCTCGCGCGGATCGCGGCACGCGATCCGGCGATCAACGCGTTCACGCGCGTCCTGACCGAGCAGGCGCGGGCGGACGCCGACCGGGTGGACGCGACGATCGCGGCGGGCGGCGACCCCGGGCCGCTCGCCGGCATGCCGTTCGCGGTGAAGAACCTCTTCGACGTCGCCGGGCTGACGACGCTGGCCGGCTCGAAGATCAACGCCTCGCGCCCGCCCGCCGCGCGCGATGCGTTCACGGTGGCGGCCATCCGGCGGGCGGGGGGCGTGCTGATGGGCACGCTCAACATGGACGAGTACGCCTACGGTTTCACCACCGAGAACTCCCACTACGGCCCCACGCGCAACCCCCACGACCCGACGCGGGTGGCGGGTGGCTCCTCGGGAGGATCGGGCGCGGCGGTGGGCGCGGGCCTCGTCCCGGTCGCGCTGGCCTCGGACACCAACGGCTCGATCCGGGTGCCCGCCGCGCTCTGCGGTGTCTTCGGGCTCAAGCCGACCTACGGGCGCCTCTCCCGGACCGGCAGCGCCCTCTTCGCGGCGAGCCTCGATCACGTGGGTCCGCTCGGCCGGTCGGTGCGAGATGTCGCGGCGGCCTACGACGTGATGCAGGGGTCCGATCCGGTCGATCCGGCCTCAGCCGGTCGGCCGGTCGAGGCCTGCCTGCCGCGCTTGGGCGAGGGGATCGGCGGGCTCCGCATCGCGGTGCTCGACGGCCACTTCGCGAAGGGCGGCCAGCCGGAGGCCTTCGCGGCGCTCGCGCAGGTGGCGGCCGCGCTCGGAGTCTCCCGCCGGACCACGATTCCCGAAGCGGCGCGAGCGCGTGCCGCGGCCATGGTGATCACGGCCGCGGAAGGCGCGACCCTCCACCTCGCCGATCTGCGGACACGCGCGGCCGACTTCGACCCGCTGACCCGGGATCGTTTCCTGGCCGGGGCACTGGTGCCGACCGCGTGGTACCTGCAGGCGCAGCGGTTCCGGAGCTGGTACCGCGCGCAGGTCGCGGCGGTGCTCCGAGAGGTGGACGTGCTGCTGGCGCCCACCACCCCGTGCCCGGCCCCTCGCATCGGGCAGGAGCGCATGACGCTGGACGGCGTCGAGGTGCTGACCCGGCCGAACCTGGGCGTCTTCACCCAGCCGCTGTCGTTCATCGGGCTGCCGATCCTCTCGGTGCCCGTGCCCACCGCCGGCGCCCTGTCGCTGGGCGTTCAGATCATCGCCGCGCCGTTCCGGGAAGACCAGGTGCTCCGGGTGGGCGCGCTGCTCGAGGCCAAGGGCGCCGCGGCGGCGGCCATCGTCGGCTGATGCGGATCAACGATCCCGACGTGGTACGGGAGGTGACGGCCGCCTTCCTGGCCTACGAGACCGCCCTCGTCGACAACGACGTGGACACGCTCACCGCCCTCTTCTGGAAGAGCCCGCTGACGATTCGGTTCGGCGTCACCGAGAACCTCTACGGTCACGACGCCATCACCGCGTTCCGCCAGGCGCGTCCGGCCATCGATCTCCGCCGCACGCTCTCCAACACCGTCATCACCACGTACGGCGCCGACTTCGCGACCGCGAGCACCGAGTTCGCCCGGCGGGACTCCGGGCGACCGGGACGCCAGAGCCAGACGTGGATGCGCACCGATGCCGGCTGGCGCGTGGTTACCGCGCACGTGTCGCTCCTTCCTGCACACGATTGAGGCTGCCTGCCCACGCTGCCTGCTCATGGCGTGAGCAGCCGGCGGCCCGCGCGACGCCCCTTCCCGGCTAAGGCCTTGATTTGCGGCCCGGGTCTGCCGGGCACAGGCCTTGCTGCCGTAGCGGTCATCCCGCCGCGGTGAAGCGACCGCTGTCGGGTGAGGCAACGGCGCCGATCCAACGGAGGCGGCCGGCCTCACCCGGAGGCCGGCTCAGGAGGGCGGGAATGAGCGACGGCGAGACGACGGAACAGGCCATCGACCGGCTGGTCGAGCGGTCGCTGGCACACGCCGTGTTCACGGGGCGCCGCGAGTTCCTCGCTCTCGTGGGCGCCTCCACCGCTGCCGCCGCGCTCGCGTCGGTGTTCCCGGTGGCCGCGGCCAAGGCTCTGGCCCAGGAGAAGCTGGGCCCCCCCGAGAAGAAGGACCTGAAGGTCGGCTTCATCCCGATCACCTGCGCGACGCCGATCATCATGGCGGAGCCCATGGGCTTCTATCGCAAGCACGGGCTCAACGTGTCCGTGGTGAAGGCCTCCGGCTGGGCCATGATCCGCGATCTGTCGATCAACAAGGAGACCGACGCCACCCACATGCTCTCGCCGATGCCGCTCGCCATCTCCATGGGGGCGGGCTCGCAGGGGGTGCCCTACGTCATGCCGGCGGTCGAGAACATCAACGGGCAGGCCATCACCCTCGCCACCCGCCACAAGGAGGTCAAGAGCGCGGCCGACTTCAAGGGCTTCAAGTTCGCGGTGCCCTTCGACTACTCGATGCACAACTTCCTGCTGCGCTACGTGGTGGCCGAGGCCGGGCTCGACCCCGACCGCGACATCCAGATCCGCGTGGTGCCTCCGCCCGAGATGGTGGCGAATCTGCGCGCGGGCAATCTCGACGGCTACCTCGCTCCCGATCCGTTCAACCAGCGGGCGGTGCACGAGGAGGTCGGCTTCATCTGGATGCTGTCCAAGGACATCTGGCCGGGGCACCCCTGCTGCGCCTTCGCGGCCCGGCGGGAGATGTCGGAGACCGCTCCCAACACCTTCGGCGCCCTCTTCCGCGCCATCGTGGACGCCACCCGGTACGCCCACGAGCGGAAGAATCGCAAGGAGATCGCGGCCGCGATCGCTCCCCGCAACTTCCTGAACCAGCCGTTGGAGGTCGTCGAGGCGGTGCTGACCGGCGAGTTCGACAACGGGCTCGGCCAGAAGCTCTCGGTGCCCGATCGGATCGACTTCGATCCGTTCCCCTACCAGTCGATGGCGGTCTGGATCCTCACCCAGATGAAGCGGTGGGGCTACGTGAAGGGCGATCTGGACTACAAGGCGGTCGCCGAGCAGGTCTTCCTGGCCGACCAGTGCCGGCAGGTGATGAAGTCGCTTGGCGTCCGGGCCCCGGAGAAGAACATGGTCGCGCACGTCTTCGCGCACGGCCGCCAGAAGACCTTCGACCCGACCCGGCCCGAGGAGTATCTCAAGGCCTTCCCGATCAAGCGGGTCTAGCGGTGGGAGCGGCCGGCCGGGAGCGCTACGCGGCGATGGTCTACGGCCTCGTCCTGCTGGGCCTCCTCCTCGGGCTCTGGCAGAGCGCGGCGGGGGCGGGCGGCAAAGGGAAGGGAGACGGCATCCCGGGGCCCGCGGTGGTCGCGAGGACCGCATGGACGATGCTCTCCGACCCGTTCTACGACCGGGGACCCAACGACAAGGGATTCGGGCTGCAGCTCGCCTCGAGCCTCGGGCGCCTGGCCTCGGGCTACCTGGCCGCCTCGGTGGTGGCCATCCTGCTCGGGGTCGCGCTCGGGTCCTCGCCGACTCTCTTCCGGGCGGTGAACCCGTTCATCCAGGTGCTGAAGCCGATCTCGCCGCTCGCGTGGATGCCGCTCTTCCTCTACACGATCAAGAACTCGGGACAGGCCGCGGTGCTCGTCATCTTCATGTCGTCGCTCTGGCCCACGCTGGCCAACACCGCCTTCGGGGTCGCCTCGATCAGGCGCGACTATCTCAACGTGGCCCGGCTCCTCCAGCTCTCCTGGCCGCGACGATTCGTCCAGGTCATCCTGCCCGCGGCCGCCCCCGCGATCCTGGCCGGCCTGCGGATCTCGATCGGCAGCGCGTGGGTGGCGATCGTGGCCGCGGAGATGCTCATCGGCGGGACCGGCGTCGGGTATTTCGTGTGGAACGAGTGGAACAACCTCGCGCTCGACAGCGTGCTCTTCGCGATCCTGGCCATCGGCCTGGTCGGGGTCGTGCTCGACCTGGGACTCGGCCGGGTCGCGCGGCTCGTGGCCTACTCGGAGTAGCCGGTGTACCTCCAGATCGACCACGTCTCCAAGTTCTTCCCGGCCCCGGACGGCCGGCATCGGGTGTGCGTGTTCCGGGACGTGGCCTTCGGCATCGAGCGCGGCGAGTTCCTCACCATGGTGGGCCACTCCGGCTGCGGCAAGTCGACCTTGCTCAACATCGTGGCCGGGCTTGAGACCGCGAGCTCCGGCGGGGTGGTGCTCGAGGGCCGCGAGGTCCGCGGCGCGGGCCGGGACCGGATGGTGGTGTTCCAGAACTTCTCGCTGATGCCGTGGCTCAGCGTGTTCCAGAACGTGCGGCTCGCGGTCCGCGCCGCGTTCCCCGACTGGTCGCGCGCGCAGGTGCGCGAGTGGACCCAGCGCTACGTGGAGATGGTGGGCCTGGCGGGGGCGGAGGCCAAGCGGCCGGCCGCCCTCTCCGGCGGGATGCGGCAGCGGGTGGGCCTGGCGCGCGCGTTCTCCACCGAGCCCAAGGTGCTGCTGCTGGACGAGCCCTTCGCCCAGATCGACGCGCTCACCCGCGGGGTCATCCAGGAGGAGCTGGTTCGCATGTGGACCGCGATGCGAAACACCGTGTTCATGGTGACCCACGACGTGGACGAGGCAATCTTGCTGTCGGACCGGATCGCCCTCATGACCAACGGGCCGGACGCGCGGCTCGCCGAGATCGTGGAGGTGAAGCTGCCGCGCCCGCGGTCGCGCGCGTCGATCATCGACGACCCGGAGTACGGGCGGCTCCGGAGCCACATCATCCATTTCCTGGTCGAGCGCTCGCGTCTGATCCAGGAAGAGCAGGGTCGGGAGGCGTCCGTCCTGGCCCGCGAGCCCGTGACCACCTGAGGAGGAGCGACCCCATGGATCGAGCATCCGCGTTGCAGGCCCTGCGTCACGCCCGCGAGAGCAAGGGGCTCTCGTTCGAGGACCTGGGGCGGGCGATCGGCACCAAGGACCCGATGTACCTCGCGGCCGCGCTCCACGGCCAGCACCGCCTCAGCGCCGAGGAGGCCAAGAAGCTCGCCGAGGCGCTCGGGGTGGACGCCGAGACCGCGCACGCCACCACCGCGATGCCGCTGCGGACCGACTTCCCCCTGACCACCGATCCGTTCAAGTACCGGCTCATGGAGCTGGTCGGCGTCTACGGGGACGCGCTGCGCGAGCGGTCGAACGAGCTGTGGGGCGACGGTATCCTGTCCGCCATCGACTGCAAGGTCACGCTCGAGAAGAAGGGCGAGCGCGGGATCATCACGATCGACGCCAAGTTCCTGCACTACAAAGAGTATTAACGGGAAGGGGATCCGTATGAGCACCAAGTCGGGCACCGAGACCTTCGACGACCTCGTCACCACCACGCTTCCGGCCCTTGTGGGCGAAGCGTCGGCGCAGGGGGGGCGACTCTACCGGAGCGTGATGGCGCGCGTGGAGCAGCCGCTGCTCCGGCACGCCCTCGAGCTCTGCGGCGGCAACCAGCTCAAGGCCGCGAAGCTGCTCGGCATCAACCGGAACACGCTGCGCAAGCGGCTCCGGCTGCTCGGTCTCCTGCCGGTGAACGGGACGAACGGGAGCAAGACGGGGAGCGCGGCCCGCCCGGCCTAGGCTTTACGCTCCCGGCGGGACCGGGTAGACTGCGCGCAGGGTGCATCTGCGAGCCGCCGCGCTGGTCCCGCTGCTGGTCCTGCTCGCCTCCGCGAGCGCGGGCACGGATGGGGTGACCGGGGAGCCCGCCCACCACGTGCCGGGCGGCGGGTTCCGGAATCTCGATCCCGCGTTCAGCCGCCCCTCGGGCTGGACGCGCTGGACGTTCATCCTCAGGCGCGGCTGGGAGAGCGTGACCGCCCCGCGCGCCTTCGACGCGCCCCGGGTCGCCAACGATGGAGCGGCGCTGCGCGCCGCGACGGCGGCCTCGACCCTCACCTGGATCGGGCACGCCACCCTGCTCGTGCAGATGGACGGCCTCAACATCCTCACCGATCCGCAGTGGAGCGACCGCGCCGGCCCCACCTCGTGGCTCGGGGCGCGCCGCCTGAGCCCGCCGGGGCTCGCCTTCGAGGCCCTGCCGCACGTCGACGTGGTGGTGATCTCGCACGATCACTTCGACCACCTCGATCTGCCGACGGTGCGGCGCCTCGCCGCGACCCACGACCCGCTCTTCCTGGTGCCGCTCGGGCTCGCGGCCTGGTTCCGCGACAACGGCATGACGCGCGTGGAGGAGCTCGACTGGTGGCAGGAGCGCGTCCACCGGGGCGTGCGCTTCGTCTGCGTCCCCGCGCAGCACTTCTCGCAGCGATCGCTCTGGGACGCGAGCCGGCGTCTCTGGGCGTCGTGGGTGATCGCGGGGCCGGAGCGGAGGCTCTACTTCGCGGGGGACACCGGCTACTTCAGCGGCTTCAAGGAGGCGGGGCGGCGACTCGGGCCCTTCGACGTGGCCGCGCTCGCCATCGGGGCCTACAGCCCCCCCGAGATCATGAAGGCGGTCCACACCAACCCGGAGGAGGCGGTCCAGGCCTTCGTCGATCTCGACGCGCGTACCATGCTCGCCATCCACTGGGGCACCTTCGACCTTGCGGAGGAGCCGCTCGACGAGCCGCCAATCCGTCTGCGCGCCGAGTTCGCGCGCCGGCAGCTCGACCCGGCGCGGGCCTGGGTCTTCAAGATCGGGGAGACGCGGCCCTGGTGAGCGGCGCCCAGCCATGGCCCAGCGCGTGCTGATCGTGGAGGACGAGCCCGACATCCGGGACCTGCTCCTGTTCCATCTGGAGCGGGAGGGCTACCAGGTGGCCCAGTGCCGGAGCGGCCCCGAGGCCCTACGCGTGGCGCGGGCCACCTCGCCGGACCTGGTGCTGCTCGACCTCATGCTGCCGGACATGGACGGGCTCGAGGTCTGCCGGCGGCTGCGCCAGGATCCCGCGACCCAGGGCCTCCCGATCGTCATGCTCACCGCGCGGGGCGACGAGGTCGACCGGGTGCTGGGTCTCGAGCTGGGCGCCGACGACTACGTGGTCAAGCCGTTCTCGCCGCGCGAGCTCATCGCCCGGATCCGCGCGGTGCTCCGCCGGGTCCGCCCCGCGGCGGGCGCCGCTCCGCTCGTCATCGGCCGGCTCGCCATCGACGCGGCCGCCCATCAGGTGACGGTGGACGGCGCGGTGGTGAGCCTCACCCGCAAGGAGTTCGATCTCCTGCGCGCGCTGGCGGAGGCGCGCGGCCGGGTGCTCTCGCGCGAGTACCTGCTCGACCACGTCTGGGGCTACACCGCCGCGGGGGAGATCGAGTCGCGCACGGTGGACGTGCACGTGCGCCGGCTGCGGCAGAAGCTCGGCGCGGAGGGCCAGCGCATCGGCACGGTGACCGGCGTGGGCTACCGCTTCGAGGGGGACCGGTGAGATGCGCGCGCTCCTGAGGCTCGTCCGGCGCAGCATCGCGCTCAAGCTGACGCTCACCTTGGTGGGCTTCGTGGCGGTGAGCGTCCTGGCCGCCGGCCTCTACCTCAATCGCGCGCTCGAGGCCTTCGCGGTGGAGTCTCTCGATACCCGCCTGGCCGCGCTGGCCGCGGTGCTCGACGGGGACGCGCGCGCCGCGCTCGTGGCCGGCGGGCCCGCCGCGCAGACCTTCGCGAACCGGGTGGCGCGCCCGACCGGCTCGCGGGTGACGCTCATCGCCCCCGACGGGCGGGTAGTCGGCGAATCGGACAAGGACCTGGCCGAGCTGAGCCAGCTCGAGAACCACGCGGATAGGCCCGAGGTGCGCGACGCGCTGGCCGGCTACCGCGGGCGCGACCTCCGCCGGAGCGCCACGGTGGCCGCGCCGCTCCTCTACATGGCCGCTCCGGT
>Ga0075433_10000780_pt1 | contig 21977 bp, 22 predicted proteins | sample RhiMethybrSRZTD2_FD_75299 | JGI IMG/M metagenome (GOLD analysis project Ga0075433, IMG submission 75299) | Populus rhizosphere microbial communities from Tennessee, USA - Rhizosphere MetaG P. TD hybrid SRZTD2 | ecosystem: Host-associated > Plants > Roots > Rhizosphere > Soil | place: USA... | reverse complement strand
ATGCAAGATGAAAATATCGGGGACCCGAGAAGCGAAAAAGCGAATTCCGAAATGATAATGGCATCATACAGGTTTCACCCGGCCGAAGCCACGGGCCCCAACCATCGGCGACGGGCCGCCCCGCGCACCTCCGGCCGATTCACCTTCCTCACCTGAACGGCGTCAAACGCTAGCGACGCGGTTGTCGGCGGCAGCGATATCGCGGCCGCTTTCTGCGCTCTTCGACGATTGTTTTTGCGCCTGCTTCTCGGCGAGGTACAAACATTTCGGGCAAACGCGGGACCGCGGAGAGAGCCGCGAGCGGTTGATATAGTTTCCCTGGGGCCAATCGGCGCAATTTTTCTGAAAGTGCCAGAACTCGAACTGCCCGATATATTTGCGAAATTTCTTTTCCATTTCTGCCTCCATTTAATTTAATGATGCGATTTTTTCGTCTGGGTTGCCTGTTATGCCGCCATCCAGCCTGTGACATTGAAGCCGTTGATCGGACGGCGGAATCCTTTGAGGTGCAACGAGCCGACCGGCTCGACCTCGACCCGCCGGTTGACCTTCATAGCGGTCCTCTGGTCAGTCAGGATCTGGCCTCCTCGAGCCGCCGTGCACAGACGCGAAGCCAGGTTGGTCACATTGCCGACGGCGGCGTACGCTATCCGTCCGCCCAAACCGATGTTGCCCAGAGCCGCCGAGCCCGCCGCCAATCCGATGCCGAGGTCCAGATCCCAGCCGCGCTTCAGCCAGTCGGCGCGCAGCTCTTTTCCCCGCTCGCGCATTTCGAGCGCCATCGCCACCGCGCGCTCGGTGTGATCCTCCTGCGGAATCGGATCGTTGAAGAAGACCATAAGACCGTCTCCGGCGAAGTGCTCCAGCGTGCCGTCGAATTTCAGTACCAAGCCGCCCATCGCCGCATGGTAACCCTTGAGCAGATCGAGGACCTGTTCCGGCTCGGTGCCTTCTGAAAAAGCGGTGAAGCCGCGCAGATCCAGAAAAACGACGGTGATCTCGCGGCGGTGGCTCTGAAACAGCGCGGTTTCCCCGTTCAGGATCGTTTCGACGATCGGCGGAGAGACGTAGCGCTTGATACGATTCAATCGGCCGATCTCGTCGCGCTGACCGTCCATTTTGTTTCTCAAGGCCCGGCCAAAGCGCAGCAGCGATGTAACGGAACTGGGCGGATATATGCGCGGTTCGAACACCGGACGGAAACCGCCTTCTCGATTCCTTTGAAATACTCGTGGAGAAAAAACTGTAGCTTGCATGGAACTTCCTCCTTATAAAGCGCGACTCCGGACTACCGGCCGGCTACCTCGCCGCGCCGGCCGTACGGTATAAACGATACGAAGCCGCGGCGCTTGATGCGACGCAGCGAAACGAGTACAAGGCGCACGAGCTCGATCGTTGCGCTTCCGTTGGCGGTGGATATCAAGAGCAGCTGGAAGTCGGGGTCGCTCACGTACTCCCGGAGAGCGCGGCTGAAGCCGCCCTTCAAAATTACGGTCACTTCGATGCCCATTTTTTCCAAGACCTCCCGGGCTGAGACGATCCTCTTCTCGGCCAGACGCGTCTGCTCTTCCCAGGAATATTGCGCGAGGAGGCTTTTTCCCTTCGAGACGGCTTTCCGGACCGATTCCGTCACCACCCAGTGATCGCGGAGCCAGGACCACGCGTCGACGGGATAAGAGAGAAGAAACGTCACCTTCGCTCCCGGGCTGACGATCCTTTCAAGCGCCGGCACAATCTCGCCGACTCGATCATCTTCCTTCAAGACAACTAGATATTTACCCGGCATCGATCTTTCCTCCGTAACGTCTTGCAAACCTATTCAGCAACGCCCATGCCAAGCGCGGGGGCTTGGGCGGCGGAAGACTAACTCCTCGACTTTACGTGGAAAAGTTTTAGGAGCGGATGGAAAAGAAGGAATGAGGCAAGCGACGATGCTATCTTTTTAGATAGCATCGCAGCACAAAATCATAGCTCGATCCGAAGCGTCTTGATGAGCCGCAAGAGGTAGTTTTTTTCGAGCCCCAGAGCCTTGGCGGCGGCGGTGCGGTTCCCCTTGGTCTGATCGAGGGCTCTTAAAATGAGCTGCTTGCGGAAGGCGGCGACGTCATCGCGATAGGAGAGCGCGGCGGAATGGCCGCGGGATTCACCGGCGGAGATTCGCGGAGGGAGGTCGCCGGCGGCGAGTTTCGGCCCCGGGCCAAGCACGACGGCGCGCTCGATGACGTTCGCAAGCTCACGCACGTTGCCCGGCCAGTGATAGGAGACGAGCTTCTCCTCGGCGTCGCGCGTGATCTCGGTGAAACTTTTCTTGGTCTCGGCGGCGAACCGTCGCATGAAAAAGCCGGCGAGCTCGGGAATATCCTCTTTGCGCTCCCGCAAGGGGGGAAGCCCGATCGGGATCACGTTGAGCCGATAATAAAGGTCCTCGCGGAAGCGTCCCTCGCGCACCGCCGCCTCGAGATCGCGATTGGTGGCCGCCACGATTCTTACGTCCACATGGATCGGTTTGGTGCCGCCGACGCGCTCGAACTCGCGCTCCTGAAGAAAGCGCAGGAATTTGGTCTGGAGCTCGGCCGAGATATCGCCGATCTCGTCCAGGAACACGGTGCCGCCGTGCGCCAGCTCCATCTTGCCTTTTTTAAGCTCATGGGCGCCGGTGAAGGCGCCTTTCTCATGTCCGAACAATTCACTTTCAAGCAGCTCTTTGCCGAGACCGACACAATTGACGGCGACAAAGGGGCGCTCCCGATCGGCGCTCCAGTTGTGCACGGCATGAGCGAAGACTTCTTTTCCCGTGCCGCTTTCGCCCAGAAGCAGTACGGTCGTTCTGCTCGCAGCGGCTTTCCGCGCGGTCTCGATCGCCTGGCTCATCTTGGCGCTCTTCCCGGCAACGAGCCGGTAGCGCTCGCCCACCGCTTGGGAGAGGACCTCCACCTCGCGCTTCAAAGTCTCGCGCTCGAGCGCCTTTTTAACCGTGAGCGCGACGTGCTCCGGCTCGAAGGGCTTCGGAATGAAATCATAAGCGCCGTCGCGCATCGCGCGCACAGCGCGCTCGATGGTCGCGTAAGCGGTGATCATGACGACGGTAAGATCGAATCCTCTTTTGCGAATCTCGGCGAGAACTTCGAGCCCGTTCATGCCGGGCATCTCGATATCGATAAATGCCATGCGCGGGCTCTGCTTCTCGATGATATCGAGCCCCTCGCGGCCGTCGGCGGCGACGAGCACGCGGTAATTCAACGATTCCAGGCGGTCCTTGAGGATCTCGCGAATGTCCGGATCGTCGTCGACGACGAGAAGCGTGTCGGTGAAAGCGTTCATACGCGCGGCTGCAGAGTGATCTTGTAGACCCTTTCGATCTTCTCCTTGAGCTCGGTCCATTCGAAAGGCTTTAGAATGTATTCGTTGGCGCCTTTCTCGATCGTGGCCATCGCCGCCTCACGCGTCGACGACGACGTAATAATAATGACCGGGATATTCGGATCGCGCTTGCGAATTTGCTCGAGCGCCTCGATGCCGTCCATCTCGGGCATCTTTACGTCCATGAAGACGCCGTCGAACTTCTCCGCCGCGAGCTTCGCGAGCGCTTCCAGGCCGTTGCCGGCGGTCACGACGGTAAAGCCGTAGGCCTCGAGCCGGTCCTGAATGACCTCGAGGATATCCGGCTCGTCGTCGACTAAAAGAACCTTGAGTGCCATCGCTCCGCTCGTTACTTGGCCGGCGCGCCGGGGAGAACCTGCTCGGCCGGGAGGGTAAACGAAAATCTGCTTCCTTTACCCGCTTCGCTGTCCATCCATATCTTGCCCCCGTGCATCTCCACGAGCGATTTGGAGATCGACAGGCCGAGCCCGGTGCCACGGGTCTTCTGTTTGTCCGCATTCGCGACCTGGTAGAATTTGTCGAAGATCTTCTCGGCTTCGCCGCGCGGAATTCCCGGGCCGGTGTCCGCGACGGAGACGCGCACCCAATCGTCGCCGTTCTGCTCGACCGCCACGGTGACCTTGCCCCGCGGCGGCGTGAATTTAAGCGCGTTGCCGATTAAATTCATAATCACTTGAGTGATCTTGTCGCGGTCAGCCCAGGCCGTCACGGCTTTCGCAGACGCGATTTCGAGTTCGATCAGCTTCTCGGCGGCCATCGGCCGGAGCGTTTCGGCAATATCGCTCGCCAGCCTGCCGAGCTCGAGACGCGCGGGCTTCAGCTCTATTTTGCCCGCCTCGATGCGCGAGAGGTCGAGCAGATCGTTGATCAAACGAGACAGACGATCGGCGTTCGATTTGATGCGATTAAGGTAGCGGGTCTGTTTCTCGTTCAACTCTCCAGTGAGGCCGTCCAGCATGTTGTCGATCGACCCTTTGATCGCCGTGAGCGGCGTTCTGAGTTCGTGCGATACGCTCGACACAAAATCCGATTTCATCGTGTCGAGCTCTTTCAGCCTTTCTTCATAGCGCTTTTTATCCGTGATGTCTTTGGCCAGATGCAGAAAGCCTGCCACTCGTCCGTTCGTATCTTCGATGGGCGACACGGACAAAGCGACCTCGATCCTCGTGCCGTCTTTTTTTCTCCTCGGCACCTCTAGATTGCGGATGACGCCCGTTTCCAGGACGATATGCCGGATCTCGTCGAGCTCATGAGCGGTTCCCTGCGGCAGCAGAAGCGCCATGCTGCCGCCGGTCACCTCCGCCTTCGGATAGCCGAAAATCGCCTGGGCGCCGGAATTCCAGGTAAGGATCCGGTGCTCCAGGTCCGTCGATACGATGGCGTCGCCCGCGCTCTCCACCAGATTTTCGATGTAGGCCTTTCCCTGCTTCACCTCTTCGTACAGATTCAGGTTGTCGAGCGCGGCGCCCAACTGGGCGCCGAAAGCGGTGAGGAGGTCGATCTCGTCTTCCGAGAAGCGGTGCAGCCGGGGGCTCCCGACCATCATCATTCCCAGGAACCGATTCCTCCCCATAGAGCGGCTCTTGGATGTAATCGGGACGAAGGCCGCCGAGACCAGCCCTTCCTTCGCCATGAAGCCGTGGCGGAACTTCGGGTCCTTTCGTACGTCGGGCGAGATGTAGGGTGCCAGCGTCTCGTAGACGATCCTCCCGATGCTGTGATGGGAGGAATCCAAGGGGACGATATTGGAAAGAAACTCGCGCGAGGTCAGGCCGCGGGAGGCGCGCACCACCAGGTCGCGCTCGTTCGTATCCAGGATGCGGATGTAGCCGGCTTGAAAGCCCAGAATGTCGAGTGACTTATCGAGGGTGTCGTTCAGCACCTGCTCGGTGTCGAGCGACTGTGTGGCGGTTTTGGCGACGGCGAGGAGCGCGCTGAGCTCGCGGGTGGTGCGGAGCATCTCCCGCGCCGCGGCCAGCTCTTTGGCGGGATTTTTTTTACGCGCTTTATCCCGTTTCATTCATGACGTTCGCTGGCGCGACTTGAGGAACGGACCGCCGACGACGAAAGTCTCTTCGGCAAATTTGACCAGCGGGGATTTGGGAAATCCCGGCCAGGAGGCCCATTCTTTCATCTTGGCATCGATGGCATCGAGCTTTTTAGGTTTGCTTTCGAAACCGACGGACAGCAGGCCCACGACACGCCGCTGCTCTCCGTCGCCGCCGATGATGGCGATGAACCTTTGATACATCAGGCCGGCTTTCTGCACCATCAAGCGCGATTCGACGCGCTTTTCCTTGAACAGCTCGCCTGATTTCCAGTTGCGCTCGATAATCCTCCGGCCGGCTCCGTTGAGCGCCTCCTCGTAAACCCGCGACGGGATCGTATCGCCCAGGCGAAACTCCCCCCAGTCGCCGACGCCGCTCCTTTTCGCCAGCCGGTCGGAAATTTGCTTGACCGCGACCCAGTCGATGAAAACGGGACGCTTCTCTTCGCTGTTGGACTCGTTGAGGCGGAGATTGAGTTGCTTCGCGCCGAGACGCCTGAAGTCTTCGAGGACCGTCTCGGTCAAAGTTCGAATGGAGCCCCAGCTGGGACCCAGCTCATGGGCCTTCATGTTCGGCCCGATCGTCGCTTTTTCCATCGTCCCGCTCCTCCCTTTTCCTATTTAGAGAGATGCCGGAAAGCGCTACAAATCGCCCCCATATGCTACCGCAGGTCTCGGACTGGTGCAATATGCTGCGTATCCGCTCGAAGCGTTACTTTTTCTGCTGCTCCGCCAGCACGCGGTTGAGAAAAGTCCCGTCCATGTAGTCCCGCGGCTCTTTCGTTGGGGTTATTTTCGACGAAGCGGACACCAGCCCGGCCATGTTCCGCGTGCCGGTCTCGGTCAACACCGGCGTCAGCGACCGCCGCACGAGCCGATAGGTCTCGCGCGCTTCCTCCGCGCTCATCTTCATCGGGCCCTGCATGACGGCAAACGCCGTCGCAGGCTCGTCGCGCGCCGCAAACGTACCGCGAACAATCGCCCGGACCATCTTCTCGACCGTCCGGGGGTTTTCTTTGATATAAGAACTGGACGCAACTAGGCCGGTGGCGGATATCTCGGGCAAAACGTCGCCGAAAAAAACCAAGCGCTTAAAGCCCGCCTGAATCGCTTTCAGATCGGCCGGCAGCGCCATCGGCGCCGCCGCGATCAGCCCTTTTTCCAGGGCGGCGATCCGCGGCGCGGCCCCGGCGATGTTGACGTATTCGAAGCCTTTCTCGGGATCGAACCCGTTGACCTTCAAAAGCTCGTGCACGAGCGCGTACGTCGTGGTGCCTACGCTGAGACCGATGCGCTTGCCGCGCAGATCTTCGAGCCGCTGAATCTCCGGACGCACCATGAGCGAGAACGGCAACGTGTTCATCATCTGCGCCACGATTTTGAAATCCGCGCCGCTCCAGATCGCGGGCAGGGTCGCGCCGATCTGCATCGCGAAGTGTACGCCGCCGCCGGCGAGCGCCTGCACGCCCGATCGGCCGCCCACCATGACAATCAGCTCGACCTCGAGCCCCTCTTCCTTGAACATGCCCTTGGCTTTGGCCACATAGGCCGGCAGATATTGGACATCCACTGACGGGTGGGCGGCGCGGACGTTGATCGGTTGGGCGCCGGCGAGGGAAGAAAAAAACAACGCGGCGCCGGTCGACACGACAAAAAGGAAAAACCCGCCCCTCATCACCATCAGCATACGCGTGAAATCCGGCTTAAACGACCGTCTGCTCGTCGAGACGTGAAAGAGATATCCCATCGTCGGCTATCGGTCAATCTCGATCGGGGTCGTTGGCTTTAGATGCGGCGCGCTTCAGGCCCGTTTCGCAGGTTTTGCCGCCGCGCCGATTCGATTATCCACAAGGCGGTCGAACGCCGCGTTCGGCTCGATCAAACCCCAGCTCAGCATCCATCGACAGGCCTGCTCGAATTCCTCCGGGGGATACGGAGCGGGATCGACGTAGCGGAGGCGCGGAAGGTGAAAATCCCCCGGCGCGAGAGAGCCGGCCTCGACGGGGATATCGGCGATCAGATAATGCAGGTACTTTTTCTTGTCGCCGTTAATCAGTCGCACCGCCTGCTTGATCGCCCGGTCGACCGCCGCATACGTCGCGCCGTCGATCTCGGGCGCGGCGACCTCGGAGCCGAGACAATACGCCTCGGAGATCAGCTTACATTGCTCCTTCTCGGCAAAAGAGATCCACGGCTCGGCGACGGTAATCGCTTCCACCTGCCCTTCGAGCAGCGCCTTGATCCGATGACTGGTGACGGGAATATGCGCGACTTTGATCCGTTCCCGGGGAAGAAACCCTTCGAGCATCTGCAAGGTGAGGTAGTGCGATCCGGCGTGAAAATGGACCGCGACTTCGATGCCGCCCAAATCGCGCGGATGAACGTACGGCGCATCGGGGCGGACCAGGATCGCCTGACAGACGACCGCCGCGCGCTTGCTGACGATGACGCCGCCGCACTGGCTGTCGTAGGCGCGCCGAATCTGGCCCCATTCGCAACCGCGCTGAAACTGAGCTTCGCCTGTCTCGAAGAGCGCATGAACGCCTATCGAGTCCACCTGGCCGTGGTCGGCAATCGAGCGCGAGCGGCGCTCGAGCCGCGGCTCGCGCTTGGGCGAGCGCACGAACTCGACCTCGAGACCCTCGGCGGCGAATAGCCCTTCGTCGCGCGCGACCAGCCAGGGAAGAGAAAAGACCGCGCCTCCGGCGATATCGTTAGTGATTTTTTTCGGCAACGGCCACCTCGCGAAGCGTAGCGACAAAGTCGGCAAATTCTACGTGGACCGAAAAATAACGCGGGGGATCGAACCAGTCAATCGGCCCGTAGGGTAATCGAAATACCACGGCGGACCGCCTTCTCTCGAATCGTCAATTGCCCCCGGCGGGATTCGAACCCACGGCCCCAGGATTAGGAATCCTGTGCTCTATCCATCTGAGCTACGGGGGCGCAAAGTCTTAAAGTTTTTATGCCGTTCGAGCCGGCTTTGCAAGGTGATCGGCGAGATCGTCGATGAAGCCGGCGTCGTCGAGGCGCTTGACCCAATGGAGATCCCAAACGGAAAGCGGGTTCAGTCCTTTCGCGCCGGGATAGTCGAGGACGGCCATCTCAAAGGTATTCGCGATCGCCTGCGGGGTCGGGTACGGCTTCGGCTTGAGCGACTTGACGATCGAGTCGAATTGCCGCTCCAACTCTCCCCGGTCGGCGATCTTCATCCGCTGCATCGGCTCGCCCGCAGCGATCTCCAGCGCCTCGGCGCGGCGGTAAAGCATCAGGCAGACGGCGTGGATCGAGGCCTTGATATAATCCGTCAACAGGACCGAATTTTCGGCGGCGAATTGCGCCAGACACGCCTGCGCATAGTGACCGACGATCGGAATGTCCGGGACCGGGAGGACCTTGAGTCCGGCGGCGAGCGCCTGCGGCAAATAAAGGGGCGACATGAAAGCCGCGGCGCACTCGCCGGAGGCGACCTTTTTCCACTGCCCCCAGCGACCGACTTCCTTGTCGTGGATCAAGACGGTGCGCACCTCTTTTTCGAGGCCCATCATCTTGAGCCATAACGCGACGGCGTGCGGCTGGCCCTGCGTGCGCACCGCCATCGTCCCGCCTTTTAGATCGTCCGGCCCGGCGACCCGCGCGGGAACGACCAACTCCAGGTTGCCGCCCCTGCTCGGCGCCATGAAGAGCGCGAGTTTCTTTCCCTTCGCCGCCTCGTCGTAAAGATATTCGAGATGCTCGATGATGACGTCGCACGACCCGTCGAAGAGCGCCGCCTCGTATTCCTCCGTGCCCTTGATAAAAAGCACCTCGACATCGACGTCGTAATGGCGGCGGCCCATCTCCTGGATGCAGAAGATGACCGGCGCGCGGTCGTGATCGCGATAGGCGAGTCGCAGGCGTCTCATCGGACGGTTACAAGTAGAGACTTTCGTCCACGAAAGCGGAGATATCTTCGGTTTGCAGGTCGGAATGGGCTTCCTTCAATTCTTCGAGCGCGCTCAGGATCGCCGCCTTGTCGGGGTATGGCCGCTCGGGCGGATTGCCCGCGTAATACTCCTTGACTTTCAAGTCGAGCGCCTTCGATTCGGAAACGCCGGCGTATTTTTCATACGCCGCGGCGACGACGTCGGGACGGCGGCGCGCGAGCTCGAGCGCCTCTTCCAGCGCCTGAAGAAAGCGCCGCACCGTGCCGCGCTGCGCGCGCAAATAGGTTCGTCCGACGCTGATATCGGCGCCGCTGACGAGAATGCCGAGTTCGGAGAGCTCGATAAGCTTTCTTATTTTTGCGGCGTCTTCGGGCGCGAGCTGCAGAACATCGTCGGCCGTCGCCGCGACCGCGTCCACATCGCCGCGGGCGAGGCTTTGCAAACGATCGACGGAAACACTCAGCCCCGTGGCGACGATCCGCACGTCTTTTTCAGGATCGAAGCCGAGCTTCTTTAGCGCACGGGCCGCAATGCGGTCCTGGCTCGCGCCCGGCGTGCTCACGCCGAAGCGCTTGCCCTTGAGATCTTCGACCCGGGTGATCGATGGCCTCGCATAGATGGCGAATCGCTCCTTCCCCAGGCTGGCAATGATCGCGAGCGGCGCCTTTTCCTTGGCGATCGCCTCGATGACGGGCCCGGAATTTCCGAGGAAAAATTGAATCTCACCCGAGACGAGCCTGGGCACCGCGAGGCGGCCCGGACTTATGCGTGTCAAGCGCACGTCGAGGCCGTGCTTATCGAAGATTCTCTGCTCCTTGGCGATGAAAACCGGAATCTTCGCGCCCTGCGCATTGGTGTAGCCGATGCGCAGAATCTCGGCCCCGTTACCGTGATCGGCAAAGAGAAGAATAACCAGGGCGAGAACAAGCGCCTGCAGCATGATAGCTCCTAGCGAAATCTTACGGTCAAATATTTCTCGTTGGAAACGGCGCCGCCGCTTCCGGGTTCGACGACCGTAATCGTATACGTACCGGCCTTGTCGATCAGCTTTGCGTCTATGGTCGCTGTCAGCTGCCGCGCGCGATCAAAATTTTGCGGGTACCCGGAACGCCGAATATCGACGCGCGTGGGGAGCGCCTTGCCGTTCAGCATCGCGACCGACGTACTCATGAAGTTGCCGCCTTCGATCGTCAGTGTCAGGGGGCCGGCCCCCTGAGTCACCGATTCCGGCGTCATTCGATCGATCTCCGGAACCGGGCGGTCGCCGTCGCGGAGCGGCAGCGGATTCTTAAAATCCTTATGATAGCCGAGCTTCACCTGTCGACCGTCCTTGAAGACCATCTTAATGCGCCGCGTGCGAGTGATATCTTCCAGCGGATTGCCGTCGACGACGACGATGTCGGCGAGGGAGTCCGGCTTGATGACCCCGAGCTCGTTTTCGCGCCGTATCTCTTCGGCGGGATTCCGCGTCGCGGCGAGAAGCGCCTGCATCGGCGTCAAACCGGCGTCGACCAGCAGCTCCATTTCAGTATGAATCGCCCAGGCGGGCAGGATGGAATTCGGGTCCGATCCGGCCTGGATCTTGCCCCCGGCGCGGACGAAGCGCCGCATGAAGTCCTGAAGTTTCTCGTAGCCCGACTGGAGCCGCGCGAGAAACTCCTTATCGGTGACGCGCGCGGTGCCCTCGAAATATTCCTTGATGTTGGCCTTGAAGTACGGCGGCAGGTAGGCGAGGTTGGGGTTTCCAACGAACCGCAGTTCTTCTTCTTTGAAACGTTCCCGCTTCGGCGTCAGCGCGCGCCATTGCGTCGCCAGCGTGGGCGTCCAATGGGTATTGTGCTCGACCATGAATCGGACGAGCTCGTCGTAGTTCTCGGGCTCGGCATAGGAGTGAAACTCGACGGTCGACATCCGATCGGTGGGCGAGGTGCGCCGCCGCGCCAGCTCGCGTTTTTTCTTTTCGTCTTTAATCGAGGTCGCGACGATCGCGTGAGAATGCTCCACGAAATCATAGCCGTTCTCGACCGACATGTAGATGTTCTCGCTGTGGCCGCCGATCGGCTTTCCGGCTCTGTGCGCCTCTTCCGCCGCCGCTTTGATCGCCTCGGGAAGCGTGTCTTCGTAGACCTTGACGATGTCGGTGTTTTGCGCGAGCAATTCGCGAACCGCTTTACGCGCCTCGTCTGCGCTATTGACGGAGATCTCGAATCGCCTGCGGGCAATCAAGTCGCGCATCGTGGCGGGCTTCTCGCCGGGGCGCGGGCTGTTTAGATGCGGTCCGGCGGCGAAAATCCTCGGCCCGGGAACCCTGCCCTTGTTGATCGCGTCGCGCTGCGCCGCGATCCAGTCGAGACGTTCGCTGCCGATGGCGATCGCGCTCGTAACGCCCTGGTTGAGATACAGCTCGCCCTGCCAGTCTTTATAGTGGACATGCGCGTCGATCAGGCCGGGAAACGCGGCGGCGCCTTGTGTGCGGATCGCTTTCGCGCCCTGCGGCACTTGAACGGCATCCCGCGACCCGGCGGCTTTGACTCGAGTACCGTCGATAATGATGACGGCGTTTCTAACGGCGGGTCCGCCGCTGCCATCGATGAGCCAATCCACGTATAGGGCGGTTATTTCGGCGCGCGCGTGCGGTGCGCTGAAAAACGCCAGGAAGAAAAGACACGCGAACAGGAGCTTCTTCATTTGCCGTAGAGCTTGGTGAAGAACCCTTCGCTCTCCAGTTCTTTCACGATCGAGAGATCGGTGAACTCCTCGATGCGCCGCCCCTTGAGTTGCGGGTAGGTATAGCTCAGGTCCTCGATGTCGTTCTGGAGCGCTTCCGCACGCGGGTAGGGCTTCTGCGGGATCGTGCCGAGGAGATAATTCTTGTACATCGAGTCGAGAAGCCGTACGTCTTCCACCTTCATGTATTTGCGGTAGACGCGGAAGGCGAGGTCTTTATTTCCGCGCCCGATCTTGATCGCTTCCGTAATCGCCATGATGAAGCCTTTGAGCTGGCGCCGCTTTTCCTTCATGAACTGGCGGCTGGTCGAGATGTCGCTGCCGGTCGTGTAGACCCCTTCCTGAAGCAGGTCGGCGAGGACCGAAACCTTCTGCCCCTGCAGCTCGAGCTGCAAGATGTTATCGACGGTCGCGAGCGTGGCGTCGATCTTCCCCTGCAGCATGATGACGATGCGCCGGTCGGATTCGCTGATGCCGGTGGGGATCAGTTGGACGTCTTTCCCGGGCTGCAGGCCGAGCTTTGGCAGGAGGCGTCTTAGCGCGTAATCCGAGCCGGCGCCGATGCGGCTCGAGCCGATCAACTTCCCCTTGAGGCCTTGAATCGACGTAATCGAGGAATTAGCGATGAGTTTATAAGCGATCGCCCCCAGGCTCGCCATGATGACGACGGGCGCGCCGTTGGCGGCAGCGCCGACAGCGGAAGATCCCGAGGCCGCGATCACCTGGACGCTGCCGCCCAAGAGCGCGTTCACGGAGGTGACGCCGGAGGCGATATAGACGAGGTTGCCGTCGATGCCGTATTTCTCGTAGAGGTTTAGATCCTTGGCGATCCACAGCGGTGCCCGCGTACCGGAGACCGACGCATACGAGATCGTCACTGTTTCCCTTTTTTCCTGCCCGTGGCTCAAGTCAAGGAGAGAGAAGAATACGATCGAGCAGAGCACGAGCGAGAGCCAGGTTGCGCTTTTCATCGATGTTCTTGGCTTAGCGAACGAATTAGTAGTGCTCGCCTTCGTCCAGCGTGCGAATCGCGGCGCGGATCGCGGCCTTCGACTTGACCTTGTGCTTGTAGAGCAAGAACGGCCATGCGCGGTAGGGGTTTTCGAGCCGCGCGGTGACACGCCCGCGGTTGGCATCGGCCATCGGCTTCGGCGTGGTAAAACTCATGAGTAGAAGCTGATCCTGGCAGGCGCGCTCCAACTGGATGGCGGAGATGCAGGTGCCCTCGATGCCGGGTCCGGTGACGACGCAGCCGTGGCCGCGGAGAAAAACCGCGTGGTGCGGCCCGAGCGCCTCGACCATCCGCTCGGCGAGCGCCGGGCTGTTGATGCCGTGGCTTTCGGGAAAGATCGGCACGCCGTCGCCAAAAAGCCGCGCCTCGCGATTGAACGGAATGAGGCCGCCGTTCAGCAGCCCGACGAGGATCGAATAGCGCGCATGGCAGTGGAGCACGCTCGCGACATCCGGTCGATGCCGGTAAATCGTGCTATGGATGACGGTCTCGGAGGGCACCGGCCCCCTGCCCGCGATGCGCTTGCCGTCGAAATTGACGGTGCAGATATCTTTGGGATCGGCGAGCACGCCGGCGAAGCGCGGGTTGATGAGAAAAGTCTCCGTGCCCGGAATGCGCGCGCTCAGGTGCCCCGAGCCGGAGAGAACGCCTTCGCCGGTGACGACCTGAAGGCCGTCGACCAGCCGCCGCTTGAGTTTATCGACGTCGACTTTTTCCTTACCCCGTTTAGCCATCGTCGTCCTTTAATTGCGTTTTTCCCATTCCTCGTAATAGCGCCAGACCGGTTCCTGGCTCCGGCCCGGAGCCTGCTTGCGCGAGAGAAACCGGTCGATGTCCTGTTGTGGAATCGCCGGTACGTTCCCAAGGGCCGCGGCCTGGAGGTTCATCTGCGCGAGGTGGTCGAGCTTGATCGCCCTGATCGTCGCTTCCTCGATCGTCTTCCCGACGACGACGACGCCGTGGCCGCGCAGCACGCAAATATCGCTGTTACCCATGACGGCGAGCATCTCGTGGACCTGCTCGACCGAGTGCAGCGTGAGGCTGCTCTCGTACATCGGAACGCCGCGCACGGCGATGCGCATGCCCTGCGGATCGTAGCCGCCGAAAATCGGCCGCAGCGGTATGCCGGCCATGCTGGTCAAGACGATCGACGGCGGATGGGCGTGAACGACGCCGCCGACCTCCGGCCGGCTTTTGTAAAGCTCGCCGTGAATACAGGCTTCGTTGGGCGTCTTGAGGCCGGCGCGGTTCTTGAGCGGCGCGCCGTCGAAATCCGCGAGGACGATATCCGCCGGCCGGGTAAACAGAAGGCCGGTCTCGCTCCCGCCCCTCCCGCGGATCAACATCGTTCCGCCGTCGGGGTTGCGCGCGCTCACATGCCCGGTCGTCTCCTTGAAAAGACCGAGCTTCGCGAGTATGCGGCACGACAGCGCGACTTTTTTCGCCAGCGCGGCGTCGGCTTTCGCGTCGTTGCGGGGACTGCGATTCCCGGCGGCTGAGATTTTCAAAGTTGCCGCCTTCATGCGGCGCGCGCGGCATCGTCGGCTTCCATCGCCGCCTGATAAAAGGCGTCGTAGGTCACCCACTGCTTGCCCTGGCTTTTCTTCAGATGGAGCCAGATCGCGCGCTGCGCGTCGGCCGTCGTCGCGCGGCTCAGCACGATCTGCTCGCCCAGCTTACCGTGTTCCTGATCCGCCTCGCCGTGCGCGGTGAAGAATTCGAGCGCCGATTCCGGCACATGATACTTCTGCCTGAGCGCCTCCGCCCAGATCGGATGGACGACGGCGTTAATCTTTTCGCCCACGCGCAGGTTCGCCGGCAGGTCGCCGACCGTCTGCTTCATCGACTTGTAGCGCTCGGCATCGAGCACGACCTGCATGAGCGGCGACGGCTCAGAGCCCGTGATTTCATCGCGCTTTATTCCCAAACCTTCGGCGAAGCGTAGCCAAAGCTCGGGGTGGCTCGGATATTTGCCGCCGGCGAGATCTTCGCCGGATTCCGACAGCAGCACCTTCAACTGCTCCTGCAGCTCGTCAAGCGTCGGCGCGGTGGCGACGATGTAAGCGTCGTTCCTCAGCGTTTGCACCTTGGCGTGATAGTCCTGCTTCGCCCAGGCCCGGAGCTGCTTGAGGCTCCATTCCCCGCGCACGAGCTTGACGCAAAACGGATGGTTGATCTTCGTGTGATGGACGAGCACGGTCTCGGAGACGAGATCGAGAAACTGTTGCGGCGGCAGAAACTCCTTCGGTGGATCGGGAAACCGTGGATAGGCCCAGGGCGTCTTGATGTCCTGAAACATCTTTCGGGCGCGGTCTCTCAGCTCGGCGATCGATGCCATAGCGCGTTTCCCTCCAATCGAGCCTTGTGTCCGGAAATATCTTAAAGGAAATAGCTTATAGCTAACGAAGCTGTCAAGAACGAGGAATTATTTGTAGAGCCGCGCGAAAAAACCTTCGTCCTCGAGCTCGGCGAGGAGCGTCTTGTCGATAAAATCGGACGGCTTGGTTCCGCGCAGCTCGGGAATGGTGGGACTTAAATTCTCGATGTCCGCCTGGATGACCTCTTCCATCGGATACGGCTTCGCGGGCAAAAGATCCTCGACGTAATTCTTATACAGCACCTCGAGGCGCCTGGGATCGCTCTCGCGCATGTATTTGCGAAAGCTCGCCAGCGCGACTCCCTTGTTCGTTTTCCCGAGGCGGATCGCCTCGCAATACGCCGCGAGAAAAGCGCGCGCGCGGCCGCGATGGTTTTTGATGAAATCGCGCCGAGCGGAAAGATCGCTCGCGCTAGTATAGATCCCCAATTCCTTCAAATCGGCGAGAACGGAAAGTTTGATGCCTCTCGCATCGGCTTCGTAAAGATTGTCGGGGCTCACGAGCGTCGCGTCGATCGTGCCCTGCTGCATGACGAGCACGCGCTTGATCGACTCGGCGAGACCGGTCTGGAGAATCTGCACGTCCTTGCCTGGAACGAGACCGAGCTTGAGCAGCGCGCGGCGCAGCGCGAAGTCGATCGTCGTTCCGGGCCGGCTCGTGCCGACGATCTTACCGCGAAGCTCCTGCGCCGACGTGATCGATGGCCGCGCCGCGAGCTTCCACGCGCCCGCGCCGAAGGTTCCGATCACGACAAGCGGCAGCCCTTTCGCTGCAGAGAGCACCGTGGTCGTGCCGGGAGCGCCGAGAATATCGACGTCGCCGCCCATCAGCGCGCCGATCGCCGCGTTCCCGGCGGCGATGACGATGAGGTTGACGTTGAGGCCGTATTTCTCGAATAGTCCTGCGTCTTTCGCGATCCAGAGTGGAATGCGGCTGCCGGTGATTGAGGCGTATGAAGCGTTGAGCGGCTGAAGCGGCTTGCCGGATCTTTCGTCGGCGACGGCGGCGGACGAAAGTAACGTCACCAGAGCGAAGGCGATGAAAATCCGGCGGCTCAAGATTCAGCGCTCGGCTCCGGCTGCAAAATAGCGGTAGACGATGTCGTGGCGCGTCTCCTGATTGTCCCAGCGGAAGCGCGCCGCCTCCAGCGCTTTGCGCTGCAGCTCTTTGGTGGTGCAGAATTTTTTTAAGATCTGCTCGTTGATGTCGCCGTGCTCGTCGTTGGCGTCGCTGTGGACGTGATAAAACTGGAGCGCCGTTTCAGGCACGCCATAATAGCGCGCGAGCGCAGCGCCTTCGTCGAGGAAATCTTCGCGGCCGTGCTCCTCCTTGGGCGTGTAGCGCTTCCACATGCCCCCCTCGGTCGCGTAGGTCGCGGCGACGCCTTCGATCCAGCTCCGGCTCTTGGCGAAATCGAAGACAGCGTCGACTGTGAAGCGGTAGACCGGCAGTACGTCGCCGAAGCTGTTCATCTTGGCGCGCGAGACGCCGAGCGCCTCAGCAACTTTGAGCCACATGTCGTAGTGCGAGCCGAGCCCGCCGCCGACGACATCCTGCCCTTCTTCGTCGATGTATTTTCTCAGCAGCATGCGGCGCGCCTCGGGGAACGGGCAGTTGGCGATAATCTGCGCGTCCTTGCGGTTGATGTTGACCAAAAAATAGTAACGGTTCTTGACGTACTCGGCCAGGCCTTCGCGCGGGACCTTTCCCGTGCCCACCGCGATGCGCCACGGATGCGGCTGCTTGATGCGCCCCGCCTTGACGTAATCGCGGCGCCCGCGCCAGATCGCGGCGATGAACTCGTCCGGCGGGAGACCTGGATCTTCCGCGGCGATCGCTTCGATGCTTGCCATGGAGACTGTTTTTACACGCGCCAGCGCGGCTTGTAAAGACGATCATTGACAACCGCGAACGGCGCTCTATATCTTTGTACCGCATGGAAAAATGCCGCATTTGGGTCCGCGTGCCGATTCCTGACGCCGACATGCAAACACTGCGTCGGGATTTTCCGCGCGTCGATTTCATCATGGACGAAGAAGGCGCGCGGAACGTCGCGGACATCGACGGGATCTTCACCGACGATCCGGTGCCCGAAGATTTGCTGCCGCGGATGGAGAAGCTCCGTTGGATGCACGTCACGCGCGGCGGCGCCAATGCCTATCTGACCCCGGAAGTGAAGCGCCGGCCGATCCAGGTCACCGGCTCGAAGGGCATTCACGGCCGCTCCTTTTCAGAGTTCGCGTTGGCCGCGATCTTCGCGCTCGCGAAGAGACTTCCGGAGTGTTGGGAAAACCAAAAGCAAAAAAAGTGGAAGCGCGTCGAGCCGCAGGAAATCGACGGCAAGACGCTCGGCATCGTCGGTCTCGGCACGGTCGGGAGCGAGCTCGCGCACAAGGCGAAGGCGCTGGGAATCAGAGTCGTCGCAACCAAGCGCACCGCCGGCGATAAGCCGCCTGACGTGGACGAGCTCGGCGGTCCCGAATTTTTGCCGCGGCTGCTCGCGGAAGCCGACTTCGTCGTTCTCTCGCTCGCGTCGATTCCTTCTACCGAGAAGATGATCGGCGAAAAAGAGCTGCGCGCGATGAAGCCGAGCGCCTACCTGATCAATCTCACCGGCGGCAAGGCGGTCGAGGAAAAATCCCTCATCCGCGCGCTCAAAGAAAAGTGGATCGCCGGGGCGGCGCTCGACGCGTTCGCCAAGCAGCCGCTGCCGCCGGAATCGGAGCTTTGGGACCTGCCCAACGTCATCGTCAGCGCGCGCGTCGCCGGCGCGACCGCGCAGAAATGGGATCTCATCCTGCCGATCTTCGCCGACAATCTTAAGCGCTTCATCGAGGGCGCACCGCTCCGCAACGTAGTCGATAAAGAGCTCGGCTATTGACGCGCGCGGCCTTGTAGCGTTTACGCGACGTGTGCTAGTCACATAAGCCAAGGGAGGAGACGTTATGGCCTCTTTTATCTACCTAGCCACCGGCGAGGGCGTGGTCACATTGAAAAGTCAGGACGGACGCGCCTGGGATGTGGCGCATCACGGACTCAAAGACTGGGAAGTGCCGAAGATCGCCGTCTCCCCTGCGCGGCCGAACGTCGTTTTCGCCGGGACGCGCGGCGACGGCGTCTGGGTCAGCGAAGACTCGGGCGAGAGCTGGAAGAAGCCGTGCTACGGCAAGCGCGGTCCCGGGAAGGTGCGCTGCGTGACGCTCGCTCCGCGCGATCCGAATACCGTCTATGCCGGCACCGAGCCGATCGACATCTTCGTGAGCCGCGACAGCGCGAAAAACTGGGAGCGCATCGACTCGATCTGGAACATCCCGTACGTCGCGTCCGTCGTTTATCCCGTCTCCACCGTCGAGCCGCACGTGAGAGACATCACGATCGATCCCGAGAATCCGCAGACGATGTATGCCGCGCTGCAAGTCGGGTATATGGTGAAAAGCACCGACGGCGGAAAAAGCTGGAAGCTTTTAAATAAGGGACTCGACGCCGACGTACATACTATTGTCGTCGATCCGCGCGATCCGAAGTCGCTTTTCATCGCGACCGGCGGCCACGACTACCGCAAAGGCACGGCGCCGGGGCGCGCGCTTTACAAGAGCCGAGACGGCGGCGAGAGCTGGGAGCCGACGGCGATGGATTTTCCGCTCGAATATTCCGTCCCGCTGGCGATGAACCCGAAAAATCCCTCGGTGCTTTACTCCGCGCTGGCCAAGAACCAGCCCGGTGCATGGAGGAAGCGGCCGAGCGGAGCCGAGTCGGTGGTGATTCGGACAAAGGACGGCGGACAGACCTGGCAGAAGCTCAACGGGAAAATGTCTGAGATCAACAAAGACTTCGCCGAGGCGATCGCGCTCGATCCGTCCGATCCTAATCGCGTTTTCGCCGCACTCCGGGGCGGCGAGGTTTACGCGAGCCCCGACGCCGGCGACAGCTGGGAGAAAATCGGCGTGAAGGTCAGCTCGGTCTCGGACATGAAGTGCGTCAGCGGGTAAGCGTAGTCGTAGCGTTCATATTCTCGCTTTCACGACCGGGGTAGGCTCTTTGGGCTGAACACCGCCCCCTCCGTCATTCCCGCTTTCGCGGGAATGACTCAAAGAGGTTTGTCGCTTTAGCTTTAAGTCGTACGGTACTGTCCTTTTCGTAAGAGGTATGTCTTACCCCCACGCCGCAAATCCCATCGCGCAGCCGACGCCGTTCATGGTGCGATAGAGCGGCTGGTAGTCGATCATCATCGCCGGCCTATCCGCGGCGCCGGCGGTGACGATCCAGTTGCGGATTTCCGAGGTGCCCTCGATTAAAACCGGCGCAGGCATCGCTTCCATAAACTTCTGATCGTTCGTCTTCAGCGCCTGTATGAAATCGGCATCGAGCTTCTCGTCGATCCGCGTGTGGCTGAGGCCCCCGGAGCCGATGATCGCCACACGCCGCGGTTCCGGGAATGCGCGAATCGCGGCGGCGAGCGCCTTGCCGAATTGCACGCAGCGCTTCGGCGAGGGCGCCGGCGGATAATAAGTGTTCACCATCACCGGCACGACGGCATAGCGCGCGTCCGGACTTAAGAATTTCAAAACCCGCGCGAAGGCGTGGCCGAGCCCCCCTTCGTAGCGCGTCTTCTTCGAGTAGGAAGGATCGAAGCCCGCCTCCATCAGCCGGTCGATCAGCGAGAGCCCGAGGGCGTCGTCGATCTTATACCGCGCGCGATTTTCCGAGAGCGGCTGCTTCAAGTATCTCAGGCTCGTGCTCGCCTCGACGTCATTGCCGATGAAGATCGTGAAAGGCGGCATGTTGTCGTCGACGAGATTTTCATGCTGGTCGTCGCCGACGAGCACGACGGTGTCGGGCCGCGTCTTTTCGAGGATCTGCCTTAGCTGCTCGATCGCAGTCATGCATCGGCGCCACTTCTGCCATTTGATTTCTATCGTTTCCTTCGCAAGCTCCGGCCGCTCCGGCAGTGGATCCCAGCTCCGTGTGTTGAGCAGTCCCCAATGATCCGGATCGAGCATCAACTGCGGCGCGTGCGACATCGCAAGGCAAGAAACGATTTCACCCATAGAGGGATTAAGCCATTATCGCGCTTCCCTTGTCAATCGTCGCGGTATGATATAACTCGCAAGAATCATTCTGCGAAATGAAAGGAGCGCGTTATGGCCAAGCGTACCGTCATCGAGATGCCCGGACTGTCGCACGGCGTGCCGATCCCCAACGGCGCGAAAATCGGCAACCTCGTTTTCTCGTCCGCCTTCTCGGGCAAGAACCCGGAGACCGGCAAGGTGCCGGAAAATCCCGACGAGCAGGCGGAGCAGCTCTTTCGGAATATACAGAAATTCATGGAGCTGGCCGGCGGCACGCCCGAGAACATCGGCCATATGACCGTTTATCTGCAGGATGAGAAACATCGCGAGTCGATCAACAAAGCCTGGCTCAAGATGTTTCCCGACGCGCACAGCCGCCCGGCGCGGCATGCCTTGAAGGCGGAGCTGCGCGGCGGACTGTTGTTCCAGATCGAGCTGATCGCGGTTCTATAAAAGAGCGGTAAAACACCGTCTTTCCCGGAAGGTCTCATTTTACACAAACCGGCTCGACGCAATAAATTCCGTCATGCCCGCGAAAGCGGGCATCCAGCATTCGCCGGAATTTACAATCAAGCCTGGATTCCCGCTTACGCGGGAATGACTCGGAGGCCGTAAAGCTCACTGATTGCCACCGCTACTTGTAGCTCCACTCGTAGTTGCGATTGCGGTACGCCTCGTCGGGCATCAGCGTCGTGAGATCGCGCCTCCCGAGCTCCGCTTCGAAGCGCGCGCGAATCGACGGGTCCTCGTCGGTGTATTCGATCTGGTCGCGCGCGCGGTCTTCCAGCTTCTCGCTGATGCCGCTGAAGCCGCGCGGCGGATGGATCGCGAGATAACGCGCCGGCGCCGCGCCGACGTTGAAGTGCTGGTGAAACCAGCGGTTCGGCGGCACGAAAGCGCTCGCCTCGTGCCACGGGATCACGACCTTCTCCCCGCCCTCCGGCCACATGATCGAGTAGCCCTCGCCCGCGGGAATGACGATCATATATCCCGGCCCGTGCCGATGGCCTTTCTTGTAGGTCCGCGCCGGGAACACCGACATGTGGCCGGAGATCGGCGAGCCCGGAAAGCCGACCCAGACCACGCGGCCGCCCGCGCCCCTGCGCTTGAACGTGTCGAGCCGGTCCCAGGCGCGCATATCCGGAAAGAAATTTCCCACCCAGATATTCCTGCCTTCGCCCCCGCGCCCGGCATCGGGAAGAAATTCCACTTTCGCCTCGGAGTAAACATCGCCGTTCCCGGAAGCGAGCCGGGTCGAATCGCTCAGGGGATTCTTGAAAAGGAAATCGGTATTCGGCACCGCCGCCATGACGAGCGGAAGATAATTGCAATGGAGCAGGCGGACGGTCTCGCTCCCCTGGAGATTGCTGATCTGCCAATGGCACGTGCCGGGGATCAAGAACATGCTGTGGCTCTGCCATTCGAAAACGCGCTTCG
>Ga0075433_10000779_pt1 | contig 21979 bp, 34 predicted proteins | sample RhiMethybrSRZTD2_FD_75299 | JGI IMG/M metagenome (GOLD analysis project Ga0075433, IMG submission 75299) | Populus rhizosphere microbial communities from Tennessee, USA - Rhizosphere MetaG P. TD hybrid SRZTD2 | ecosystem: Host-associated > Plants > Roots > Rhizosphere > Soil | place: USA... | reverse complement strand
AGAAACGCACGCTCTCAAGCGAGAAAACCCGCAACGTTGCGCCCAAGTGCACGCCGTCTAACGCGCCTGACAAGCATCCTCGATGGGCGCTGCTTGTCCCAGCCATCCGGGCTTCGCGGACAAAAGTGTGCCGCAAGCTGTCGCAGAGACATGCGCAGCGGGATCACTTCGCAGCATCGCATCAGAACTGGGCGCGGGTCACAGTGCCCAATTACGGGGTGTCGTCCGCAAAGGCCTTCTGCGCCCAACAGGGATAGCCTGGATCGCCTCTGTCGTAGCCTGGGTCGCAATAACCGCCACTGCCATCAATAAACAATGTGCCGTCTATTCCTGTTGCGGGAAGGCTGCCTTTGAGCGTCCGCACATCGTAAGCCAGGTTGTTGCCGTTAAGGCGTGGGTTGCTGAGCACGACGACAGCGCCGGTTGGAGGCGCTTTCTGATCCAAGACCGACAGCACGGCGTTGGGCGGATCGCTCTTGAAGCTATTGCTGCCCTCGGCCCATTTCTTCAAGAAGAGATCGTTGCGCACGTGGCCCACAATCCGCTGTGGACGATCCGAGAAGAAGACCGTCACCGGCGAGACGTCTTGCAGGGTCAGGACACCATCCTTGTAGGCGATGTCCTTTGCTGTTTGCACGAACAGGAACTCTGGCGCCTTTCCCGGTGTCTTCGCCTGCGCGGTCGCCCGGGGTTGGGGCGGCGCACTAAGGAATGCGGCAGCCAGAAGAGCCACCGCTATCTTCACGGTATTGCTGGTCATGGGAGCCTCCTAGTGAGTGTGGGGCTTGCGCCCGAAGATAACGGAAGGGGTCACCAGGGGCGCAATGATGGATCCTAGAACGCTGACGATCTCATGCCATCGGGCCATACCCCCAATAAGCCACTCCTAAACACCCTCCGTGCTCCGGGTTAATTGGCTTGCTCTGCGTTGGTGGGGGTCCTTCACGAGTGACATGCGTGAAGCGGTTCCCACGACCAAATTCCTCCTTGAGCAGCCGCGCCCAGCGTCAGCTGATTTCGAGGGGAGTGCGCCGGGAACGTCTCACTTTGGAATCAGTAGTCAAACCGATCGGCCTGGTTGCACCTCGGCTGCAAGCCCTAGGCCTCAGCACATCGCCGGCAAGAGAGACCTATCATGGTGGTCAGGAAGATTTGGATCAGTCTGCTCGGCCGGAGGGTGCGATGTTCGTCGACTACGTCGCCACGCAGAGCTGCGCCTCCGGACGCAACGCCTTCTTCACCGGCATGTTCCCTTGCGCACCGGCATGATACCGCCGCGGCTCCCGGGCAGCCCGTCCTACCTGCGGCTCGGCACCCCGGCGCTCGCCAAGTTCCTGATCGATCTGGGCTACACCACCGGCGAGTTCGGCAAGAACCACCTGGGCGACCACACCGCGGCGCTGCCGACGGCGCATGGCTTTCAGGAGTATTGGGGCTACCTCTATCACCTCGATGCCATGCAGCAGGTGAGCTTCCCCGACATCAACCAAAACCGGAATGTCCAAGGCGTTGCGCCGCCCTGCAAAAACACGCCAATCCCCGGCGTCGCGGAAGTGTCGGGGGCCGTCGATCCCAAGACACCACCCGATGCCTGACGCCGCCGCGCCCCGTGCTCCGGTGCAAATCCGCCGACGGTACGAAGAAAAGGTCCCACTGACGCTGGAACGCTCCAAGACCGTGGACGAGGAGAGCTCCACCAAGGTCGTCGAATTCCTCGACCGCAACGACCCGAAGAAGACGGGAAAACCCTTCTTCGTGTGTCACCCAAGTACGAAGCCATGCTGGGTGAGCGGGGCGGCAAGGACTGGGGCGTCACGATGCCTTCAAGGTCCTCGGGCATCTCGATGCAGCGCGGCGGGGCCTCTCGCCCTCTACAACGATATCTTCTATGCCAAGCTCGACATCGACGACATTGATGTCGACCGACCGGCCCTTCACTGTTACGTCACCATTGAGAGCGGTCAGCCAGCCGTAGGGCGTGAAGGTCACCGTCCATGGTGAGAGCGGCGCGCGCGGTAATCTCTTGATCGTAAGGCTCACGCGGACTGCGCCGCGTGAGCCGCTCAATTCTGGCTACCTGCGCGCATATTCAAAAGGTGGCATAGCGCGTAGCGTTTCCTTTGTTGCGCCGGGCAGCACCAGTTTGTCACTCTTTAGCTGTAACTGTTTGGCCGGGATGGCAACGTCGTGTGCACCGATGCCGAGAAAGCCTCCCGTGCTCACGATCCCGTAAGAAGCAGACCGATCTTTGTTCAGTATGATATCCTCAATCTTGCCGATCTTCTCATCCTTGTCGTTGTAGACATCCTGCCCAAGCAGCTGTCGCCTCACGCTCCATCCGTTTATGACGTCATTTAGTTCGGTAACTGTGACCCCGAGTGTCGTTGTTCCGGCCGTTTGTGCGCGAACGTTTGCTGCGGCGGGCGTCAGAAGCAATGCCACCAATCCGGCGTACAATACATGTCGCATTGTGTGGGTCTCCTGCCAGGTTGTTGTTTAAATCTGCGCTCGACGCGCAGCATCGAGAGACTAGGCATCGTGCCGTAACGCCCACATCAGGGGAAACCCTGAAAAAGACAAATGGCAACCGGCGCGTCGGTCTCTGCAATCACAACTGACCCGGTGTCTTGCCGCGGTGCTCGGTTCGCAACGGCAGCTAACTCGGCAAAATTTGGCGTCGAGTGTGGTCTTGACGATGCCTGGAAACTGACCGGCGGGTATTGTCGAGTTGCCCCATGCTCTCGAGCTTTTTCAGCACGTGGCCGATGTTGTCGTCATCTGCTTCATGCCGGCTTCGTTGGATGCCGACGTTGGCCCCGGGTCAGGAATTGATGTTCCGGGCCGATGTGGGTGGCTTCGGCGCCGGCAGCCCCAATTCTCATGAAATGTGCTTGGCCCCTCCAACTTCACCTTCGCTGGCCCCAATCACGTCACCTACGCGGGCCTGCAGGGGTACCGGGCCTTGAGCCTGAACTTTGAAAAAGGCTCCCGCCTCAGCAGATACGAATATGATGTGGTGCAGCATGGGCCGGTCGTTGGATTGACCATAGGCTTCTGAGGCACCCGTGAGCCGCCGACGCGCGGCCAGAAAACGAGCCGTCATTTGGTTTGCTTTGCGACGCCGCTCCCCAGTTGGAGAACTTTGGCACTTCACGCGCGCAGACCACTTCGGGGGGAGCCGATGCGTGGTGAGAGCGAGGGCATAGGGTACCTTCCCTCCGTGTTCTGAGGGATTACATGGATATAAGGAACGATCCTGGCTGATCTAGCCTCCACGAGGCTCAAGCTTCGCGAGGGCTCATGCGCTCACATCGTTTTCGCAACGAAATTGTGTTGGCAACAGGTCTAGTGATTTTTCTAAGCGGTGTGCCCGCTGGGGCCTGTGGATGGCGGTGTGATGATCGCCTCGGCAACGCAAGAGGTAAGAGCATATACGGCTATCAGGCCTATATTCCCCCGAGGCCTCGTGTGCGCATGCCCAGCCGCGCCGCCCTGGCGAATACGCCGCCGGTTCCTGGGGGCAGTACAACCTTGGATCCCCCGGGACTCATGACCACGCAAGGTATCCTGGAAAGTCCGATCCCGGGTCCAGGCCCAACATTGCTTGGATCGGGCAGGCCTGTGTATGGCTATAACCCTGTTGGATCGGCGAAGGTGAAGCGACATCGCCCCAGGGGATGACGCGCATCGGCAACAATGGAAGGTCGTCGGAGGCTCGTTACCCAATCGTGCCGGTAGTGCCGGGGGAGCTCCCGCGAGCGCCATCAATCCCAGGTGACATCTCTGCAGGAAGATGAAGAAACCCACGCACCTGCGCGATCGGCCGGAGCCTACACGCAGGCTCATCTGCAGGTATTGACCCTTGACGCCTGACAGTCGACAAAACCATCGTCCCGAGCGTATCTTGCCCGCGCCAACAATTGCCGAAGTATTCCCGCACCCACATTCCCGCACTCCATTTCATCACCTGGTGGTGATTGACGCATCGTCACCGGATCTTGACAAGTGGCAGTCAGGCCGCCTCTTCGCTTTTGATCTCGGAGTTGCGCTAGAGAAACGGAGCGACCGTCGGAAGCCCCAGCATCTTAACTGCTCGCGGATACATAATCCGCCCATTCCTCCGCTCGTGGCTGATAGGCGAGGGCAGTGTCGCTGGTTCGGTGGGAGAGATACTGAAGATTAGCGCCACGCTTTCCGCATCTTTTTGCAGCGCACGCAAAGCCGAAGGCGATCACTCGACGCCTCCGCGCCCCAACGAATGATCAAGGGTGTAATCGCCATAGGCGCGCGGCGCATACATTCCACGTTGCGGCAGTGAACCCAACGCCAAGGCGCCGACTGGCGCATCTGCTCCAGTGTTGGCGGGGGAGTGTTAGATTGCCGGCCATTGAGCCAGCTTGCGTCGCTTCGTCGGGTTAAGCAAGCCGCGACATCTGGGCGGGGACACGCGCGGCAATGCGCTACATCTTGGGGCATGGTCACGCCTGTCTGCGAAAAATGCCGGCGACGCAATGTGGTCAGCTTCAAGATTGAGCCCGAGGAAGCTTGGCGCACCTCGTTTCGAACTGTTGGCGGATGATATGTCCATCATGCCTTCACGGGAGGCCGAACGAGCTGGCGTGCGGTATCAGTTCGTGAACGTCCGCGCGATACCGTGGAGCGACATGCCTGAGCCGGCTAGGCGTTACGGCAGGAAACGGCGTAGGCAATGGGCACACCGGCAGCGGTCTCGTTCTTAGACGCGCATTTCTTCCAACATACGCCGAAGCTGAGTTTCCAGCGTCAGCTGCCGTTGAGCATCAGTCGTCATCTGACCCGATGCCTTTGCTTTTGCGATGAGGCGGCAACAATCGCAATGAGCCTCTTACAGGCGCCAATTTGTGTCACCGCACGCTGCCATTCACCACGCCTGATCTTATCGGTTGCGAGCAGCAAAGGCTTCGGTTCATACTTGGTCAGGAACCATACGCTCGCCATCAGCATTAAGGGCGCAGTTCGGTCGTTGGAGGTTCTGTGCAATGCGCGAACTGGAAGACGAAATTGCCCTCTTGGAACTGCGGTCTGAACAGCTTCTCATCCACCTACAGGAAGTTCCGCGTGGTTCAACCGATGCGATTGATGCTCGCGCATCCTTAGACACCATGATGCAGAGGCTCGTGATCTTAAAAGCCGAGCGTGATCGGTCGCTGACTAAACCGGGCCGCGCCGCTTAGCGAACGCGCCCGACGTCTTAGAATTGCAATTCAGTCACTGTGCGCCATGCGTCATCAGCGATGATGATCATCCTGCTGACAGCGGAGACGCTCTGCAGAACGTCTTTCGAAACGATCTCTTGGGCCCGCTGCGCCGCTTCTTTTACTGCATTCGCGATGTCGGCTAGCTCGACACCTTCTCGGTCGAGCACAGTCAGTTGACCGCTTTTGACGTGAAAGAAGTAGCGAGGCATTTCGGTAACCACCTCCCTCGCCAAGGCAACGCTGAGAGGCGTTCGCTGATCCGTCCAATGCCGAAGGTTCATCTAATGGGTCGTCCACCTGTGATCGCTGGGCCGCTGATTGAGTGCTGATTTGCCGGATGATCCGGGAGCACTGAAGGCTCTGGTGTGCGAGCAGCTTTGGACGATCCGTCGCCTGGAGGATGAGCTGCGGCTGGCACGGCACAAGCAGTCTGGCGCCAGCTCTGAGAGGTCCGATCCGGATCAGTGGCAGCTGTTCAACGAGGCCGAGGTGCTGGTCGCCGAACCGGCGACACCGGAGAGCGAGGAGATCACGGTTCCCGCCCACAGGCGAGGAAAGGGCAAGCGCCAGCCGCTGGATGAGCGCCTGCCGCGCCAACGTATCGAGCACGACATTCGGGATGCCGAGAAGGCGGGCCCATGCGGCAGCGGAGGGCTGCGTGTTCGCATCGGCGAGGTCGTGTCCGAGGAAGCTGACATCGTGCCGGCGAAGGTGAAGATATTGCAGCACGTTCGCTTCAAATACGGGCCGTGCCGGCAATGCGATGGTGTATTCCCGCGGGAACGACGAGGGGGAGCTACAGGCTATCGCCAGTAGTGCTGAAGCCAGCGCCGCGAGCCCCATTGTGGTCGCGCCGTTGCCGCCGCAGCCGATCCTCAAGAGCCTGGCTGCGCCTGGCCTTTGCGCCTGGATTGCCATGTCGAAGTTTGGGACGGGCTGCCGCTTTATGGTCGGGAGACGACGGGCTCATCCTGCGCAAGGACGAAGCTTCTGCCCATCTCGCCGAGGCGCGCCGGCATCTCGAGCGGGCCGTGAACGAGGCGAAGGGAATTCAGCCAGCCAACGCCCCTGCGCAAGGAAGGCGAGATTTAGTCCTGAGCTCATCTTGCTTGAGCGGAATTTGAGAGGTTGTCATGTCTGGCATCATCTGGATCGCGGTAATCGGCCTTCTCGCCGGCCTCATCGCCCGTTTTCTGCTTCCGGGCCCGAACAATCCCCCCGGCTTCTTAGTGACAACGTTGCTTGGGATCGCCGGGGCCTTCGTCGCCACCTTCATTGGCCAAAGCCTTGGATCGTATCGGCCTGATCAGGGCGCAGGACTGATCGGTGCGACGCTGGGTGCAATCATTGTGCTGTTTATCTGGCACCGACCAGTGGTCCAGCGCACTGTCAATGATCCCGGTGTCTCCCGTGCACCACCGCACGCTTAGTCACTAAGGAGCTGAGTATGGGACTTCTCGATGTTCTGAACGGAATGCAAAACGGTCCGCGTGGCCAGCCGCAACCCGCGACCCCCGGGAGCGGCGGCATGTCCAAAATCACAATGGCTCTGCTCGCGTTTCTTGCGTACAAGCCCTTCAAGGGCATGAATCCCCAACAGCCCGCGCAGGTGGGTGCGCCCCCGCCTTACCCGGGTGGCCAAGGCCGCGAGCCGCAAGGCTCTGAGGCGGGCGGTCTCGCTGGTGTACTGCGCACCATATTTGGTGGCGGATCCGTGCCTGGCCCCGTCCTGAGCCGCGGCGTCCGAAATACGGTCCAGGATATCGAGCGGAGTGGGCAAGGCGAGATAGCACGCTCGTGGGTCGGGCGTGGGCAGAATCGTCCGATTGCACCAGAGAAGTTAGAGGCCGCTCTCGGCGAGGACGGGATTAGGGATCTCATGCAGCAGACAGGCATGGAGCGCGATGAGTTGTTTGCCACGTTGTGTGAGCATCTCCCCCGCGTGATCGATCATCTGACGCCGGAGGGGCGGCTCCCTACCGAGCAGGAAGCCTCCCGGTTGGCGTGATGGCAATAGCACCGTGATCCGCCGAGGATAAGACCATGGCTATCCTGAGAGAAGCAGTGTCGGGCGAGCCCGTGAAGCGCCTGCCGCGGGCGACGACCGTCGGCGAGTTCGACGCGAGTGCGGAAAAAGCCCTGATTCGACGTTACGTGGCCTGCGGGAGTTGGCTAAAGCCTCATAAGACATGTCGTCGAACTGGTCCCTTCTAGTCGTCGAAGACGAGCCGCTCATCGCCATGCTGCTGGTGGATCTGCTGGACGAGCGTGGGTGCATGGTTGCGGCCCAGGCGTCCAGCGTTGCCGAGGGTCTCGACAGGGCCAATGACACTCGCTTCGATGCCGCCATACTGGATGTGAACCTTCGAGGCCAGCCGGTCTGGCCACTTGCCGACGCCCTCCAGGAGAAGGGTATTCGCTTTGTGCTGGCGACGGGCTATGACGGCGGCCAGACGCAGCGGCGCTACCCACGCGCGGCCGTCCTGGCAAAGCCCTATGCGCTGCAGAACTTGCAGCAAGCCCTGGATGCATTAAAGGGCATTTGAGCTAGCCAGCGCTGGGATTGCGCCGAATAGGAATGACGTTCTCGAGTTTTGGATGCTCCGGGGCTCGCAGCACCTCCTCGAGCTTATGCGCCAGTTCGGTCACCGTGAAGGGTTTTGAGAGCACGTGCTGGCGGTTGATTGCATCGCCTGCCTCAGCAACGTACCCGGTCATAAAGAGGATGCGGAGTTCCGGACGCTTCGCGAGGGCAAGCCGCGCGACTTCTGGGCCTTGTACTTCCGGCATGATCACATCGATCAACAAGACATCGATGCTTTCGCGTCCGCGGAGTATGACGAGGGCAGCATGCCCTCCATCAGCAACTCGAACCTCGTAGCCGAGGCTCTCCAAGCAGGAAACGGTAAAGGCACGCACGTCGGGGTCATCGTCGACGACGAGAACGCTGGCAGCGCCCGAAGAGGGTAGCTGCTCCAACACATTCGCAGCGGTCTGGCGTCCTACTGCTTTTGCCGTCCGCGGAAAGTAGATTCGGATGGTGGTACCTTTGCCAACGTGACTCTCGATGTCCACGTGACCACCCAATTGCCGAGTGACCCCATAGACTTGGCTGAGGCCAAGTCCTGTGCCGGCTCCAGGGGGTTTGGTCGTAAAGAAGGGCTCGAACGCTTTGGCCCTAACCTCGTCAGGCATGCCAGTGCCGGTGTCGCTTACTGTCACACTTGCGAAATCGCCGGCCAAGCCAATTGCTTGCGGCCGATCGGGATCATCGTGCCCCGAGTTTTTTGTCGCAATGCGTAGTAAGCCACCCTCCGGCATCGCGTCTCGTGCGTTCAGCGCCAGATTGAGGATGATCAGCTCGACTTGACTCGGATCGAGCATCGCCGGCCAGAGGCCATCTTGCAATGAAGTCTCAATACGCACCGTGGATCCAATGCTGCGCACCAGCAGATCTCCCATCCCGGAAACAAGGGCGTTTAGATCGGTGGGCTCGGCTTGCATATGTTGCTTGCGGGCAAATGCGAGAAGCTGGGCGGTCAACTTCGCCCCGCGCTGGGCGGCTTGCAGCGCGCCAGAGAGCCAGTGACGAATCTTCTCGTCCTGCACCCGCCTGATGGCCAGGTCGAGGTTGCCGAGTATGGCGGTCAAAAGGTTGTTGAAGTCGTGAGCGATGCCGCCAGTCATCTGACCCACCGCCTCCATCTTTTGCGCTTGTTGCAGAGCGGTTTCGGCTTGCTTTCGCTCCGCCATCTCCGCGCGTAGCCGTTTGTTGGTCTCCAGGAGCTGCCGGGTGCGGTCGTGCACGAGTTTTTCCAATTGCTCAGCAGCCTGTTCTCGCGCAACTAAATGGCCGCGCACCTCGTATTGACGGCGGCGCGCGCGCAGACCAGCTTTGACAGCGCTGATCATCGACACCGCCGAGAGCGGTCGCTCAAGCAACGACACGTTTGCAAAAACCTGCATTAGTTCCAGTCGATAGGCGTGAAGTCGACGTGAAACTAGCTGGCTCGTCAGGATGAGAAGTGGAAAATCCGACCAAGGCGGCTGTTCGGCAAGCCACTCCCGCAGCTCGTCGGGTCTTTCGCCAGCGAAGGCTTCCTCGGCCACCAGGGCGACGCCGGCCCCCGCCCGGAGGCGACACACCAAGTCCGCCATGCCGGTGCAAGCAACGCTTTCAAGCCCCGCGGCTCGCAGCTGCTGCTCCGCCGCCACTGCGTCGCGGCCGGTCGGCGCGAGAATCAGGACAAGCTCGCTCGCGCTATCAGGCATTGTCATTCCGGCAATAACGGCTTGGCATTGCCAACATATGTTGGTGTTCCCGTGAAGACACCGCGAAAATTTGTCAGGGGCGGCCCGACCTGCAATCCACCAAAACCTAATCGGAATTCACGGATCTTGGTCTCGTGCAGCCCGCTTCTTTTTTTTACGACGGATATTGCCCGCCGAATCTCGCCCTCAGCTTCAAAGTATCGGAGCATCACAACGGTGTCGCTCAGATAGCTGATGTCGAGGGGGGTTTGCATGGGGCCCATGAGCCCGTGCTGTGCCAGGACGAGGATGGTCACAACGCCGAGCTGGTTCAGGTAGCTCAACAGCTCGTGCATCTGGAGCACCAGGAAGCGCTCATCGGGCATTGCATTCAGGTAACCATTAAGGGTGTCGATCACGATCACCCGCGCGTGGCTCTGCTCCACGGCAGCGCGGACCCGCGAGACAAACTCGCCCGGCGACATCTCTGCGGGGTCGATTTGTTGGACGCCGAGTCGCCCGGTTTCGACCAGATTGCGGAGCGGAATATTTAGGGAGTCGCAGCGCGCATAGACCGTGCCGAGGCCTTCATCGAAGGCGAAGATCACGGCATGCTCACCGCGGTTCGCTGCCGCCACGGCGTATGTCAAAGCGACCGTGGATTTTCCTACGCCTGCACCTCCAATGAGGAGAGCACTCGTGCCGCGGTGCAGACCGCCGCCGAGCAGAGCGTCAAACTCCGCGCTGCCACTCGGTGTCGGTTCGCCCAGGAACTCTTTGTGGTGCTCTGCGGCGACCAGGCGAGGGTAGATGGAAAGGCCACCGTGCTCGATGGTGAAGTCATGGAACCCGCCACGAAAGGCGATACCCCGCATCTTCGACACGCGCAGCCGCCTGCGTTCGGCACCATAGTCCAGCGCGAGTTGCTCCAGCAGAATCACGCCATGAGAGATGGAGTGTAGCTGCAGGTCATCAGCATGAGAGGAGAGGTCGTCGAGGAGCAGCACGGTGCATTTGCGGCCAGCGAAAAAGTGCTTCAAAGCGAGAATCTGCCGCCGATATCGCAGCGAACTTTGCGCCAAGAGCCGCATTTCGGAAAGGCTGTCGAATACGACGCGGCTTGGTTCGATCTGGCGCACTTGATCGAATATCAATTTCGTCGTCTCGCTCAGCTCGGTCTCCACAGGATGAAACAGGGTGAGCTCCTGATCGGGGCCGACGCTGGCTTCCGGAGGCACCAGCTGGAAGATGTCTACATTCTCCAGCGACCAGCCGTGGCGCGCGGCGACCAGGCGTAGCTCCGTCTCGCTTTCGGACAAGGTGATATAAAGGCCCTTCTCGCCCCTCTTGATCCCGTCCAGAAGAAAATGGAGCCCAAACGTGGTCTTGCCGGTTCCCGGGCGCCCCTCCACCAGATACAAACAGTGGGGGTCGAGGCCACCACCGAGGATGTCGTCGAGGCCGGAAAGTCCCGTCGATACCCGCGGCCGCTCAGAAAGGCTCATGGACGCTCACCTATCGCCAGTTGGCGCTCTTTCCTGGAACCCTGGAGCAACGATGGCAGGCCTCAACAACTCAAGAGAGAGCCACGCAGGACCGGGCGTGCGTTGTGAATTAAATCAGGGCACAACCCTTTACACGAACGGCCAGTGTTGGAACAAAGTTCCTTGAGCGTGGGGGCAAAGCGCCACCCAAGGCAGCCGGGCCGAGGTTTTTTTCGCTGAGGTCAAGGGCTCCGTTGGGAAGCGCCCAATCAGGGCGTGTGGATGGAAGTGTCTTACTGTCCAAGTTCTCGGACGCCATGACTACTCGACGCGCGCTGCCAGGCGTCGGAGAACCTGCAAAGAAGCGCAAATTCGCTGGTGCAGGGTGCCCTGACGAGATCTCGCCAAGGGGATCCACGTCCGCTTTTGAATGAGCCGCAAACATGCTCGGGTGCCCTACAGAGGCTTGACTTAAACACGCCCTAACTGACTTGCGGCTTGAGCTGCACGATGTTGTCTTTTCTTCGCAGCACACCCTTGAGGGTTTCGAGGAGCAGCTGCTGATTGAAGGGTTTGTTTAGAACGGCTATGTGCTTGAAAGCGCCGGGTAAGCCTTCCCGTCCATATCCCGTTACGAACACGAAGGGAATGTTGCGTCGGGTGAGGGCAGCAGCAATCTCATCGACGGGGCGACCCTGTAGATTGCCATCAAGCAGTGCGCCATCGAAATTGCTTCGTTCAATGGCGCGGAGCGCTTCTGCCTCTGTGGCGACTGGCGGCGCTACCCTTGCTCCCGCCGCCTCCAAGGTGCCAGCAAGGTCCAGCGCGATTAGCGGTTCATCCTCGATCACCAGAAAGTGGCGGCCCGCAAGCATCGGACCGGAGTTTGTCCTGAGTTGAGCGTCTTGCTTGCGTCCCGGACTGCCAGTCCGTTCTGGCGGAAGTAAGCTCGACGGCGCCTGGGAAGGATTTGAGTTGGAAAGCGGAAGCATGATTTCCCAAGAGATACCCTCTGCCTCGCAGAGCATTTGCGCCTCGCCGCCTTCGCCCTTGGCGCTTTGCTCGATAAGAGTTGTTCCAAAGCCGCGTCGGGTCGGAGCGGAAACGGCTGGACCCCCGCGCTCCAGCCACTTCAGCTGAAGCACGCCAGCCTTCACTTTCCAGCTCACCGTGACCTTTCCCTCTCTCGCGGACAGCGCGCCGTATTTGGCGGAATTTGTCCCAAGCTCGTGCAACATCAATGCAAGGTGCAAAGTCACCTGCGGCGCCAAGAGAACCGCAGGGCCCCAAGCCGTCAATTTGCTTTCGTCGGGCGCCCATTGCGAGAGTTGGTCTGCTATCAACATGCGTAGGTCTGCGCCGTGCCAGGTCGCATCAACAAGAAGCGAGTGCGCACCCGCCAGGGATTGAATACGCCCGGCAAATCGGGTTGCAAAATCGGCAGGGTCCTTGGTGGTCAATAGCGTTTGTTGCGCGATCGCCTGCACGCTTGCGAGCGTATTCTTAACGCGGTGATTTAGCTCGCCCAGCAGCAGCTGCCGCGTCGCCTCGGCTTGTTTGCGCAGGCTGATGTCGCGCGCGATCTTGGATGCACCAACGACTATGCCTCCAGCGTCGCGCACTGGCGAAACCGAGAGCGAAATGTCCACCAGGCTTCCGTCCCTGCGGCGCCTGAGCGTTTCGTAGTGATCCACGCGCTCACCGCGCCGGATGCGATCCAAAATGTTCGGTTCCTCATCCTGGCGATCCGACGGGATCAGCATCGTAATCGGCTTGCCGACGGCTCCCTCGGCAGAATAACCGAAGAGGCGTTCTGCGCCCTGGTTCCAGCTCACAATAACGCCACTGAGGTCAATACTGATGATCGCGTCATCCGAAGATTCGACGATCGAGGCGAGCCGCTGGGCTGCTAGGCGCGCCTTGACTTGTTCCGAGATGTCCTGGAAATAGCAGACTACGCCGTATCGGCCGTCAGGCTGCAGAATGCGGTCTAGGCGCCACTTGTAGTATTCGGTTATCCCTCGATCAATGCGAAACTCGGCCCGCTCTGGAGTGATGTAGGGCTCGCCGGTTTGCAGCGTGTGGCGAAAAATTCTAACAATCTCGGCGGCGTATGTTTTTTCCCAAATGATGTGCATGATTTCGTCGAAGTCGCGGCCAACCACACCTCCGGGAATATCGCCAAATGTTGGACGAGCCGTCGGATTGACCTCGCGAATACGGAAGTCTGCATCGACCAGGTAAACGCCCAGAGGGGCCTGCTTGAGGAGCGTTTCGAATTGTTCAGTGCGATGCCGCAACGCTTCGGTCGCTTCAAGGCGGTACTGGACCATCTTAAGGTGCGACTCGACGCGCGCCAGCAATTCGCGTGCGCTGAACGGTTTGATCAAATAGTCGTCGGCGCCCGCCTGCATACCCTTGATACGCGCCTCCTCACCCGCGCGTGCCGATAGCAGAATGATCGGAACACCACCGAGTTTCGGGTCTGCCCGGAGCTCGCGCATAAGCCCGAAGCCGTCGAGCCCTGGCATCATGACGTCCGTCAATACAAGATCGGGCCGGCGCTGCTTAGCGGTGCGGATCGCGGCGAAACCGTCAGAAGCTGCGTCTACCTCGTACCCACTCTGACGTAGGAGCCGCTGCACATATTCCCGCATGTCGGCATTGTCGTCCGCGAGCAAAATACGGTGCAAGGCATGGCGCGCAGGCTGTACGCTGCCCACGCCGTTAGATCCAGGGTATTCAAGAAGATGGTTCGAGGATTGGTCCTCGAGCGATGCGGTCGATGGCGCATCAGGCAACCATCGAGACACTTCCTCGATATAGGCCGCATTCCTCACGCCAGTCGATGCGAGGGAGCGCGCGGCCTCGATGCGGTCGGCGGGCAGGTGGGTTTTGCCGAGCGGAATTGAGACGATGAAACGGCTGCCTCGACCGACTTCACTTTCCACGCACACGCTGCCGCCGTGTAGCTTAATCAGCTCCTGCACGAGTGCGAGCCCGATGCCGCTGCCTTCATAGGAGCGTCCTCGCGCCCCTTTCACGCGGTGAAAACGCTCGAACAAGCGGGGAATTTCGTTCGCCGGAATTCCCGTCCCGGTATCACGCACAGTCAGCTGCACGGTATCGTCGGCTCGTCGCAACGAGACCTCGATCTCTCCCTCGAACGTAAACTTGAACGCGTTTGAGATCAGATTGAGAACCACTTTTTCCCACATTTCGCGGTCAACGTAGACTGCCTCCGAGAGAGACGAGCAGTCTATGATGAGCTTCATGCCCGCGCGTTCGATCGTGGAGCGAAACACGCTGGCTAGTTCGGCTGTCAAGGCAGCCAAGTCGACGGGCTCATAGGACGCCTCAATCCTGCCGGCCTCGATCCGCGAAAAGTCCAGCAGCGTGTTGACGAGCTTGAGCAGACGCAGGGAATTGCGATGCGCCAGTTCCAAGCGCTCGCGGTCCTCGGGGCGGAGGGCATGGGATTGGACCAGGGCGTCCTCCAGCGGGCCCATCATCAGCGTGAGCGGCGTTCGGAATTCGTGACTGATGTTGGAGAAGAATGCGGTCTTGGCGCGGTCTATTGCCGCCAGCGCTTCAGCACGCTTGCGCTCCTCTTCGTAAGCACGTGCATTCGCGAGCGAGGTGCCAATGTGTCCGGCAACCAGGTCTAGGAAGCTGCGATAATCAGCGTCGATGACCCGTCGTGGGCTTAGACCGGATACGAGGAAACCGGTTGGTCCGGTCTGACCGGGAGCCGCAATGGGCACGATCAGTGCGGCTTCCGGCGATTCCGGCCACGGACCGCCAGGAAGCGAGCCAAACTTCTCCGAAATATGCTCGACCAACTGAGCACCCGCGGTGTCGATGACACGTCGGAGTGGCCATGTCGGTTCTGTTCGCTCCTCCAGATCGACACGATGGGGGGCGGCCGCACTACCTACCGCCAACCCCGTTGTAGCAACCAGTTTGGCGTGCCGGCCATCGTCGTCCAGCAAGTAGACAAGGGCAAAAGGAATATCGGCCTGGTTCTCAGCAAGCGTCCTGGCCGCGACTTCGCATGCCCTGTCGGCCGTCTTTGCCTCGACTCCCATCCGGCTGAGGTCGCGAAGCGTCCGCAGCCGCCGTTCTCCCACCACCCGGCCCGTTGTCTCGTAGCAGGCGCAGAAAATCCCCCCGATCGCCCCATCATCGTCGCGAATGGGGCTGTAGGAGAACGTAAAGTAGTTCTCCTCGCGCGAAACGTTGCGGTGCATGACCAGCAACAAGTCCTCGGACCAAGTCGCCTCGCCGGTCACGAACACACTATCGAGCATCGGCCCGACAATCGGCCAGATCTCGCTCCAGCACTCGCGCCCCGAGCGACCCAGCCAGCCCGGATGCTTCGTCACGCCCAAGATTGGAACGTACCCGTCGTTGTAGAACATCGTATAGGCGGGATTCCCCCACCAGACGACGATGGGGTAACGGGAGCTGAGGCAGATGCTTATAGCCGTCTTGAGGCTTTGCGGCCATCCCGTAGGAGGCCCCACCGGCGTGCCCGACCAATCCATGGCCCGGGTCCGCTCAGCCATCTCGCTGCTGCCGGCGAGAAAGGATTCATCGGCACTAAGCTTCACGGCCACCCCAGAAGCTCGAATCGCGGGGGAACCCTGGGAAACGAGGCAAAATCTGCACGTGGCCCCCCTTCCAACACAACACGTTGGAACGCTTGAGGCCTGAAACGGTTCCGCCAGACGGCGGATGACTTCAGGCAATGGCGCTTGGCGCTTCTCCACGTATCCACCGTAAGGCGTACGACAGAGCCTATACAGTGGGGGACATCGACGCGTTGGTCCCAGCTCAATCTTTGCCGGCTGCCGCAGACCCTTTGGCTAATGCCTCAACGAGACCCCGTGCGGCCAGCAGTTTGGTCGGGTGCGGCAGCGGAGGCGGCTGATCAGAGGCGTAGCCGCTACGACGCTTTCCGATTGTCGAAGCCCGCAACCCCTCTATTGTCATGGCAAATCGCTGACGCGTCTTGGATCGTATTCGCGGCGCCCGGTGCAATGGGGAGAGTGTCTGCCCTTGTGGCCGCAAAGACTACGCAGGAAGCCGGAACCTAAGCCAAGTACCGCCGGGACGCCACGAGTGACCACGCGAGCCGGTGCTGCGTCCGAACCTGCCGGGGAAATGTACACTGGTTGTTTGCCCCTTGCGGCGTGAGGCCACCAAGTCTAACTCTTTGTTTGGATGAGCATGCGCAGGTTCGGCTAGGTGAGCAGGCACGATGGGTCAAAAGGGACGAGACCGAAGTCAGAGACGACGCGGCTTTGATGATGAAGAGCAATCCGGCCCCCCCGCCTACGGCGGCCGCTCGCGACACCCATCTCCAACAGATTTCCGCGAAAGTGCGGCGCCGAGTGGGCCTGCTATCGACGCTATCGTTAAATGGTTCAACGCCGAGAAAGGCTTCGGTTTTGTTGAACTAGCCGACGGGTCGGGGGACGCTTTTCTGCATGCTGGCGTGTTGGAGGCTGCAGGGCACGCGGCGGTTGATCCAGACTCTAAAGTCAGTGTGCAGGTCGGTGTGGGTCAAAAGGGACGACAGGTCACGGCGGTTCTTGCGGTGGAGGCTAGCAGCGGGCCACCCCGCGCGCGAACGCGCGGCCCTTTAGCGAAGGGATCTTCCCACCGGGATGGTCATGATCGTGGGACCGCAATTGCCATCGATGGCACCGTAAAGTGGTTCAACGCCGACAAAGGGTTCGGGTTTGTCGCGTGCGAAGACGGTGAAAAGGATGTGTTCCTGCACGCCTCCATCGTTGAACGTGCTGGGCTGCGCGGACTTGCCGAGGGTCAGAGAATTGCGATGAAGGTCGTGAAAACGCAGAAGGGGCGGGAGGCGATTTCATTTACATTGATCGATAACTGATGCCGCTATCACGTACATCAAGGCTCGCCCCTTGAGTCAGCAAACCCCCACCTGCTGTCGCAATTTTGCTGCTCTGTGGATGGTCGCGAAGTGCCGATCCCTGACTCAAGCAGCTTAGCATGATGCGCCAACGGATCGAAGACGCCAGGTGTGAAATTGGCAAGACCTTCAGCGGCGGGCTTGGCAAGCAAGGAATTCGCAGTGGATTGCATGACAGGCGTCCTGTCCCTGCCACAAATCAGATCCGGGCGTACTCGTGGTGGAGACCGCCGAGAATCGGCCTCGGAAGAATCCGGCCGAGGGCATGAACTACACGTGGTACCGGAGCATCTTTGCCTAACGGCAGATCGCACTTGGTTGTAATAGTTAATGTACGATAGCAACGCGTGACGAAGGTGCTTCCGAAGACCACGATATGATCGACGCATTCCCGTCGGATCGAGCCGATCATCCGTTCCGCATAGGCATTTTGCCATGGCGACCGCGGCGAAGTTGGTCGATCGCGAATACCCATGGCGCAGGCGTCGGGTGAAAGACCGTAGACCTGATCTCGATCGCGCAGCAGGTAAGTTGGTGCCTGGTCCCATCCGCAGGCTTCCGTGAGCTGGCGGGCGATCCACTCGGCAGTCGGGTGTGCCGTCACGCCCATCAGGCTCTAAACCCCGCTCGGTGCCAACGGATCACGGTGGCTGGCTGGACGAACCGGCGACCATGGCGCCCTTCTCGACCTTGCCGGCCACGTCGCCCGCCGTGCAACAATAATGCCCGAGCTCCCAATGGAGCGCGCGTACAAAATCAAAATGATGCAACGGGCGCTTAAAGACGCGGGCCTCTATCGCAGTGCTGCCTCCTATGCCCTGTTCGATCGTGGTACTCGGCGGGAATTTTGCTTGGCAGGGTTGTGTGGGCGTCGGCTTTGTCGACGAGATCACGGACCGGCACTACGTCGTTATCGACGGTGCCACGCCAGGGTGCACTATGTCGAGCTTGGGCGCCCCAAACCAGATAACGTGCCGAACCGCGATAACATTGTGCGTATCACGGCAGATCGCTTGAGTGGCAAACCGCAATCGGCACCACGACTGCAGGTGCTCTGTCGCGAATCTTTGCAACGAATAACCGACTATGACGGCCCCGTGTGGCTCGACGGGCTCGCGCAGAGCTCCGACCGGTCATTGCAGGGCACGCGTGGCTTTCGCGCCAGCTTGACCAGGCCATTGCTCGGCGTCCCCAATGACTCGTGTCGCAGGACCTTGCGCGCTTCCATGGCGATGCCGGCTTCGAGCTGCGCAGCTCGGCGTATGCACGCCTGCGGGCGCGCGAAGTGCAACGTGTGGGGCTCGAGGCTGCGGCGCGTCTGCGCACTAATTTTCATCCCGTAGCAGCAGGCGAGCAGGTGCAGGGCCAAGTGGTCGCAACCATCCAGGCGTCCGGAGGTAAGGTCGTCATCATGAGCGACGTGACGGGGTGTCTGCGGTACCTTGGTCGCGCGGGCTCGAGAACCTCCGTGGACGAGAGATTTTCGGGATCGTGCGGGCTCGTGGGTTGGTCAGCGGCCGAATGCGCGGGTTACAGCGATAATGTTTGCTGGTTGAACCAGGAAGAGTTCGTGTTTGACAAGACGTGCTTTCCGAGGGCTGCTCGCATCCAGGGGTAGGCCACGGGGGTGCTGCGCTGCCCGACCACCTGCCTAGGCAACCGCTTCAACAGGTAAACCGGCGGCCTTCCATTCGGGCAACCCATCCTCCAAGCGACGGGCCTTAAAGCCGCGCTTGCGCAATAGCGCAACCGCCTCGAATGACATGACGCAATACGGCCCGCGGCAATAGGCGACGACCTCGGTGTCGCGGTCGAGTTTGGACAGCTGACGCTTCAGTGCGTTGACCGGAATGTTCCGAGCCCCCGGAACATGGCCTAGTGCAAACTCGTCTTCGGGGCGCACGTCCAAGACGATCACCGTCTTGTCCTTGATGCGCCTGAGCAGTTCAGCCCGTGAGATCGGCTCAAGGCCGTCGCGTTCGTGGAAGTAGCCGCGCAGCAGGCGATCGACCTCGCCGCGGTTGCGTTCCGCCACGCTGCGCAACACGGCCAGTAGGGTAAGGATACCCTCATCCGCCAGGCTGTAGAGCACGAACTTCGCCTGCCGCCGGGACGTGACCAGCCCCGCGCGCCGCAAATGCTGCAGGTGCTGCGACACGTTCGCGACGGACAGACTTGCGCACTCGGCCAGCCGCTCCACACTGCGCTCGCCCTGAGCCACCAGCTCGAGCAATTCAAGCCGATGCTGGTGTCCAATGGCTTTCGCGAGTGCGGCAAACTCCGAGTAGATCGCCTGTTTCGCATTGCTTGACATTAGTCGGCGCCTATCATTCAATAAGTCTCTTGAATGACTCACTGATCGGCTTCTCCGGACGGAGGTTTGCAATGAGTGACACCATTCCCATTGATTCTGCTGCCCTTCGCGACGAGGTCAAAAAGAAATACCGCGACGTGGCTCTCAAACCTAACGAGAAGTACCATTTTCATACCGGGCGGCCGCTGGCAGCCCGCTTGGGCTACGACGCCAAGGCCGTCGGCGCCATGCCCGACGAGGCCGTGGAATCGTTCGCTGGCGTTGCCAACCCCTTTTCTCTGCGGGAGCCCAAGCCGGGCGAGTATGTGGTCGACCTTGGCTCCGGTGCCGGCTTCGATTGCTTCATGGCAGCAGGCAAGGTCGGGCCGAAAGGTCGCCTCGTCGGCGTCGACATGACCGAAGAAATGCTCGCCAAATCGCGCAAATCGGCCCAAGTCATGGGCCTCAAGAACGTCGAATTCCGCGAAGGCCTTCTCGAACGGCTTCCCGTCGATGATGGCTGGGCAGACGCCGTCATTTCCAATGGCGTCATCAACCTCTGCGCTGACAAGCAGCGGGTGTTCAGCGAGATATGGCGCGTGCTGAAGCCCGGCGGGCATTTGCAGTTTGCTGACATCGCCAACGGAAAGCTTGTGCCCGCCTCCGCTGTCGCCAACATTGACTTGTGGACGGCCTGAATTGCCGGTGGTCTGCCGTGTGCAGCCTGGCAGAAAATGATGGAAGACAGCGGCTTCGTGGATGTTCGGATCGGTCCGCCCGTCGACACCTTTGGCGGCGCGAAGGGCGAGCCTAACGCGCGCAAGTTCGAGGTGTTTGGCTACGCCTTCCTGGGCCGCAAGCCGTAGGGTTTCCATCATGCCTGAAGGCTGCGTGTTGCAGGCAACCTCGATGCCGGATCGCAACTGGTGGTCTGTGTTGTGGCCGCGTCCGGAGCAAACGCTGCGAGCGCTCGGCATAACGCCCGACATGACCGTGCTCGATCTGTGCTGCGGCGGTCGTCAACTGGTCTCCGGCTGAGCCGGAAGAGACATCCGTGCTGGGCGAGCCGCGCGGTCCAAAAGGCGAGATGCGCATGTCGCCGCAAACCGTTGCCGAAATCGTGGAGCCTGCCGGCTTCCACATCATGCAGGTCATTGCGTTGTTTCCCTATCACTACGGTGCCCTATTCGAAACGCTGGCTCCTCACGGGTAGCAGCCGTTGGGCATGAGCTGTGTGGGCGGCTCCCTCGCGTTGGTCGGGCCACGCTCTCCTGCGCCGGAGGCGCAGCCGAGCCGCGTTGCGTCCCGGCCCTTCGGGGCTCGATCGTTGCCGCGGAGCCCGCGGGGCGGTGGCAAAGCCACCAAAGTAGGCCGCGCGTGTGGCCCGTGCCCTTGACACGACCACTTGCCATCAAAGAACGATCGCTCGGCCTGACCACGCTGGCATCGAGCAGTTGGTACAACTTTCATGCGTGCGGCCGTGCCGGTCGGAAGGGACACGGATTGTACGAGTCAAGGCAAGGTCGCCACGTCTTTGATGCGGTTAAATATGGCTGCCCTACCCCGCCACATGCAAGCACGCGATCCGGAACCGGCATTTTGACCCGGAGCGCCGATGTTGCACGAACTTCGCAATGTTGACCGATGCCGAGACAGCAACGATCTGGCTGGCAAGGAGAAAGGTATTCATGGTCGACACCCCCAACAAACCCGCAAAATGCGAGCAAGCTCGCAAGACCGTAGGAGACACCCGGGTGTGCCATAAGGGCGTCGGAAGAAGCCAAGAGGATGACGTGGCATGTTGTTAGTCGGCTACACGAGAAACGCCGCAATCAGAGCAGGGTTCGTGGCTCAGCGCCAGCGCGTCGCGGTCCTGGTCCCGCCGCCGTAGACCCAAGATGCTTTTATCGACCTGGCGTTTGGTTGCGTGCAACATTTGATGAGAACGAACGCATTGAAAAGCGAGCAAAAGCAAAGGATCACCCAGTGCGTGTCAACCGATTGGCACTGTTGCATGAACGGCGGTGCCCCTAGGGCCAGAGTGAATACATAGATTGCCGCCGAATTGCCGCATCCGAGAAATCATCCCTGGGATGCCAACCCCCACGCGGAACTGCTTCCCGCTCTGGCGTCCGGAGGTTTCCTCAGTTCCCTGCCCGTCATCGCTGATGACCAAACGCAGTCTCTTGTCCACACATCTGAAATTGACGAAGACGCGCGTCGCTGAGGCGTGACGATGCACGTTGGTCAATGCCTCCTGAACAATGCGCAGCAGCGTCTGCTGAAGCGGCAGCGACAGTTGATCGACGTTGCGGCATGATTTGATTGTGATCTTCAGCCCAGTCCGCCTGCCGAATCCCTCAACGTATCGCCCGAGCGTCGCTGACAAACCCTCCGTTTCCAGGTCGGGTGGGTACAGGAGATAGGTGAAGGCGCGCAGCTCCTTTATGGCTTCCTCTAGAGATCCATCAATTTCGTCCAGGATGCCGATTGGTTCGGCGGCCTTTATAGCAGCAACCGCTCTCAGCCTCATCAGGTTGAGGCTTATTGCCGCCAAATGCTGTGCGGTGGAGTCATGTAGCTCATTGGCAATGCGTCGGTGCTCTTCGTCCTGAAGAGCGAGCTGACGCTCGTACTCCGCCTTCTTGCGCGCGCTGATGTCCCGCGCGATCTTAGCCACCCCCGTGACCTTGCCTGCAGCGTTCTTCAGAGGGGATACGGTCAACGAGATATCGACCAGACTTCCATCCTTGCGGCAGCGCACGGT
>Ga0075433_10000778_pt1 | contig 21985 bp, 22 predicted proteins | sample RhiMethybrSRZTD2_FD_75299 | JGI IMG/M metagenome (GOLD analysis project Ga0075433, IMG submission 75299) | Populus rhizosphere microbial communities from Tennessee, USA - Rhizosphere MetaG P. TD hybrid SRZTD2 | ecosystem: Host-associated > Plants > Roots > Rhizosphere > Soil | place: USA... | reverse complement strand
GCCCCCTCGGCCTCATCGACTCCCTCGTACGGCGACGAAGTATGGCCGACCGGCCAGGTTTTCGCCGAGCCCCGGATACCGCCACGCCCGACCCTCCGAATCGCCCAGGACGAACGCGTAGGCGAGCGGATGCGCGTCCCCGGTGGCCTCAGGTGAGAGGGTGGCGACGAAGCGACCACCGTCTCGATTCATGTCCTTCTCGTGCCACTCGCGCGACTGGTCCATGGGCCGGTACCGCAGCCGGACCGCCCCGATCGCGCCGGCGCCCGGGCCGCCGACGCCGAGCTCGATCGCAGTCGGCGAGCCGCGTCTCAACGCCGGCGGGTCGTGCCGCAGCTCGAGACCCGAAGGCACCGCCGGCGACGGCATGGGAACGATCGCCGCCGGACCGGGCGGCTCGGCGCCCTCCGCCAGACACGCAAGCGCGTTCACGTCGCGTTCGATCGCGGCGAGGCGGTCGCGCCAGTGGCCGCGGATCCATGCCTGTGGCCCGAACGTGAGGTCCGGCACGTACACCTCCGCGTGCTCGACGGCCTCGGTCCAGGCCCCGCGCGCGAGTCGGGCGTGGCGAGCCGCCTCGGCGAGCGAACCCGCATCGCCCGTCCGCCGATGGATCTCGAACGCCACCGCGGCCCGCGTCTTGGCCGCGAAGAACCGCCCGAGCGCGGACAGGATCCGGACGTCGGCGGCAAGGCGCCGCCCCTCGGCCGAGCGGAGCGATCCCTCCGCCTCCGCGAGCGCCGCCGTCGCGTCGCCGGCGAGCCGCTCGAACGCGGCCGCGACGTCGATCGGGGTGACACGGCCGTCCGAGGTGCCGGCAACGAGATCGCCGGCGTACGCCACGATGCTCGAGAACACCTCGGGGTCGAGCGGGTCGACCGTCGCGAACCGACGGGGGCTGGGCGTGTCCCAATACGGATGGCGCTGCTCCTCGCCCTCGGTCGTGACGATCGGCATGTCGGTGTAGATCTCGGGCCAGAAGTAGTTGTTCGATGCGGACGGGTGGTGCGCGGTGGTCAGCAGGGGCAGGATCCGGCTGGCGTTCGCGAGCGCCGAGCCGGCGGCGTCCGCGCCGTCGCCGAACGAACGCCGCAGCGCCCGATCCCACTGAGCCGCCGGGGCGTCCGGGTCGTAGCTCAGCCTGCCGAACAGCCGGTACGCGTACGCGTACTTCTCCCAGTCGTCGGCCGGCACGAGGGACGGATCCGCGTACCCGGTTCGAGTCCCGGGCAGGCCCGTGCCCTCGCGACCCTTGAACGTGAGCGGCTCGCACCACTCCAGGCCCTGGCTCCCGGCGAGGCTCCCGGCCCGCCCGTACGACGCGGCGAACGCCGGATCGCCCCACAGCAGCAGCCGCTGCGTCCCCGCCCAGATCCGGTACACGAGGCCGTACGGCCGGTCCTCCCGCAGGAAGTCTCCGTAGCCGTAGCGCGTGAACGGCCGGCTGCCCTCGCTCACGCGCATGTAGCTGTGCCACTCGCTCTCGTTCGAGGGATCGGGGCGCGGCACGCGCTCGAGCTCGCGGATCGCGGCCTGGTGATAGGGCAGGCCCATGTGTTCGGCCCAGAACTTCGGCGAGACCGTGACCGGGAGTCCGGTCGAGAGCGCCGCCACGAGCGTCGGCTCGTCCAGCCCTTTGGCGTGCAGGTCGATCCCGACGCGACGGCCGCACGCGGCGACGCCGTCGAACACCGTGCGCCAGAAGTCCCAGCTTCCCTCGGGGACGCCGCCCTCCCCGTGCACGCGGAACGTCAGGCCACCGATCCTCGGACAGGCCTCGAGGAGCGCCTGGACGGCGTCGCGGCAATACGCCGCGTGCGTGTCCGGCGTGAGTCCCCGGATCGTCTGGTGCGCCTCGGGACTGTCGATCCATTCGTACGCGTGCGTCCACAGGCCGAGCTGGACGTCCAGGCCGACCGCGGCCGCCTCCTCCGTCAGGAACCGGAGCGCAGCCAGGTTGCGTTCGCGCTCCTCGTCGGGGAGCTGCGGGACGCTGACGTGGTAACCGGGAACCGACAGCAGGAACGGATAGGGGAAGTACAGGTAGGCGTCGGTCACGCCGCGATGGAAGTTGTAGCCGAGCCCGAGCGTGAGGCTGAACCGGTTGAACCGCTGCCCGACCAGCATCGCGAGGTAACGCCGCCAGAACCCCTCGTCGCGGAACCACGCCAGGTCCTCCACCTCGCTGCAGAACAGCCGCGTGACGCTTCGAACCTCGTTGGCCGGGCGTCCGGGGATCGGACCGTCAGCCCGGAGCGCGCGCATCGGGTCGGGGTCGTGCTCGACGCGGTCGGCGAGCTCGAGCACCGCGTACACGAGGCCGCGGACGTCGCCGCCGGTCGCGGTCGTTCGAACGGTCGTCCCGGCCGCGCTCGCGATGTCGAACGTCTCCGCACCTGCCGGTTCGCCCCGCGAGGGTCCCGAGATCGAGACGGCCGCGGCCGCGTCGTCTCCGGTGGCGCGCTCGACCAGCCCGACCCCACGAGCCTCGAGCGCCGAACGCAGCCGATCGACGGCCCGGCCGACCGGGACCGAAGCCGCAACCGGGTCCGCCGGGTCGAGGACCAGCGCGACCTCGGTCATGACGTGGCCCCGATCGCTGGGCTCAGGCCTCGTCGGCGCCATCCATGTAGGTGTCCCAGTCGCCCATCTCCACCTCGGGCGGCCAGGCGGACGGACCGCCCGGGCGGATCGACAGGTGACAGGTGGCGCTGTCGGCGGTGGCCCCGTGCCAGTGCCATTCGCCGGCGGGGACGACGGCGAGCCTGCCGGCGCGGTAGCGACGCCGGGTCGAACGATCCGCCACGATCCCCTCACCCTCGAGGAAGACCAGGAGCTGCTCGGTCGAGTGCGTGTGGGGCTTGGTCCGCGAACCCACATCGAAGTAGACGGCGAAGATCTCGAGCTCGCTCGCCTCGCCGCCCACGCGCAACGTCTGGATGTAGACGGGCCCGCTGAACCACTCGGGCCGCGGGTGCGGCGACGCTGCCGAGCGCGACGGGACGATCGTGTCCGTCGGTTCCCTCCCTCGACCCCTCAACCCGCCGCGAGACCGCTGGCATCCAGGACGGCCCCGATCTCGGTCATCACCTCGGGCGCGAGCGCGACGTCGGCCGCCCCGATCCATCCCTCCACCTGCTCCGGTGTCCGGGCTCCGCAGATCACGCCCGTCACATCCGCGTTCGAGAGCGCCCAGGCGACGGCGACCTCCCTCGGGCTCATGCCGTTCCCGGCGCCGATCGCGGTCAGTCGCTCCTGGACGGCGGCGCCCCGCGCCCGTAGCTCGTCGTCGCCCTCGCTCTGGCCGTGTGTCGCACCGTCCGCCCTCGCCAGGACGCCGGTGCCGAGCGGCGAGTACCCGATCACGCCCGTCCCGTTGGCGCCGCACCACGGGATCACGTCGTCAAGGGCCTCGGGGCGAAGGAGGCTCAGCTCGGGTTGCACGCAGTCCACGTGGCTGATCGCCTCACAGCGTTCGAGCAGCCCGACGTCGAAGTTCGACACGCCGGCCCATCGCACCTTGCCCTCGGAGACGAGCGCCGCCATCGCGGCCCACGACGTCTCGACCGGCGTCCAGGGATCCGCGTGATGGAACTGGTACAGGTCGATGCGTTCGACGCCGAGCCGGCGCAGGCTCCCATCGCACTCACGACGGATCGAGTCCGAGCCGAGGTCGGTGCGGATCCCCTCGGGGGGATCCCACGGGTGGCCGCACTTGGTGAAGATCAGGACCTCGTCGCGGAGGGGCGCGATCGCGCGGGCCACCATCTCCTCGGAGTGCCCGAGCCCGTAGGAGGCGGCCGTGTCGACCCAGGTGACCCCGCCCTCGACCGCGCGCCGGATCGCGGCGATCGCGGCGTCGTCGTCCGCGGCCGGCCCGGCTCCCCACGGACCCGTGCCGCCGGCCTGCCAGCCGCCGATCCCGATCCGACTGATCGTCGCGCCGGTCGTCCCCAGCTCGGCGGTCCTCATGCCTCGGCCTCCACCAGCGGCCGGACCACGCCGTCGAAGTAGGCGTCGAGGTCGTCCTGTGTCGCCTCCCATGGGAGCTGAAGGTTCAGGCGGTCGACGCCGAGGGCCGCGTACCGGGCGGCGGTGGCGACGCCGACGTCGCCGGGCGGCGTGATCGTGATCTCGAGCGGCCCGAGGCCCTCGCGCCTTGGGACCCGGGAGGCGGTTTCCTCGAGGATCTCGAGCCGGCGGGCCGTGGCGTCCAGGTCCATCCCCCAGCCGAACCAGCCGTCTGCGTCGCGGATGGTGCGGCGCATGACCGGTGGCGCGTACCCGCCCATCACGATCGGCGGGTGGGGGCGCCGAACCGGGTGCGGGAACGCCTGCACCCCCGAGAAGGACACCGTCGTCCCCTCGAACGCCGGCCGGGGCTCGGTCCAGATCGCGCGGATCGCCGCCAGGTATTCCTCGGTCCGAACGCCGCGGTCGCCGAAGGACGCCTCCAGCGCCTCGAACTCGCGCTCGACGTAGCCGACGCCGACGCCGAACAGCAGCCGGCCGTTCGACAGCACGTCGACGGTCGCGAGCTCCTTGGCCAGGATCAGCGGGTTCCGAAGCGGCAGCACGACGATCCCGGTGCCGAGCAACACCGAACGCGTCCGGCCCGCGAGAAACGCGAGGGCGGTCACCGGGTCCAGGATCGGATCGCCCGGATCCATGTTCGACGGCGGCCGCTTGGGATCGGGGACCACGAGGTGTTCGGAGACCCAGATCGAGTCGACGCCGGTCTTCTCGGCCGCTTCCCCGAGCCGGACCAGCATGTCCGGCGTCGTGTACGGCCCGGAGTTCGCCGAGCAGATGCCGATCTTCATCCGAGTCCCGCGGCCCAGGGACTCACGCGCCACGTCCCTCGCGGCGTCCCCGCACGAGCTCGAGGGCCTCGAGGAATGGCCGCTCGAGGTAGCCGATGTGGTCGGTCTCGCCGTGGTGGTGCGACACGAGATCGGCGGGGTACTGCGTGGACCGCTCGCGGACGTAGGCGAGCGTCCCCTCGATCACCGCCTGCATGTACGCGGCGTGCTCCTCGTCGAACATCTGCCACTGGTCCTCCGTCGTGACGTAGACGGGCGAGGTGTGCGCGAACACGCGCCGCTCCCACACGTCCCGGTGCGCGAGCCCGTCGAAGTGCTCGGGCCCACCGCACCGGGCGGCCAGCCAGCTGTCGTCGTCGATGGCCAGGTCGGTCGACAGCTGCAGGTGCCGCGCTGGCTCCCGCTCGGCGGTGGACGCCACGACCCGGCCGTTCTGCACGATCTCGAGCGTCGAGACAGGGAAGATGCTCTGCACGCGCGCCGACACGGCCACGGTCCCCGGCCCGGAGATCGAGACCGTGTCGCCGATCCCGTGCCCGTCCACCTCGAGCGCGATCAGCGGGCCGCCGCTCAGGAACGTTCTCCCCCGCCGAACCGCCCGGCACCACGCGTCGTGGCTGAACGCCTCCTCCCCGAGCTCGGCGTACGTGCGGTACAGCCCGACCGGAACCTCGGAGGACATCTTGTCCGTGCCGCCCACGAGCGGCAGCCGGTAGCCGGTGTTCAGGTACCGGTACCACTCCTCGTGGAACGGGCGGCGCTGCACGATCATCTCGATCGCGTCCGTCCGTCCGGTGGCGATCAGGACCGCCGGCTCGCCATTGGGCCTGGGGAAGTGCGGGATCACGACGGTCCCGCCCTGCTCGTGACAGCGGTCGGCCCACTCGCTCTCGGTGATCTCCATCGACCCCCCGGTCTCGGCCTCGATCGGGCCGTCCGAGCACCAGGGCATGATCGGCGTCTTGAGCCCCCACAGGACCAGGTGGCCGAGGAAGTGCTGGCGGTTCTCCTGGCTCACGTACGTCACGTACCGGCCGTCGGCCGTCGCGTGCGGCGCGCCGGTGAAGTCCTCGGTGTTCGTGAACAGGCTCCCCCACTGGCTCTGCAGCAGGTTCACGACGTTCAGGTCCTCGCCCTGCTGCTCGGTGAGCGCGCCCTGCGCCGAAAGGAAGTGCACGTGGGAGTCGCCCGAATACCACCCGCGCTCGTTCATCGAGGTCATGCGGCGCAGGCGGAGCTCCAACTCGCGCTGCCCGCGATCGATCCGTATCTGCGTGCGGAGCGGCTCGACCTCGAACCCGCGGGCCACGTCCACGATGACGTCGCCGGTCGGAAGCCATCCCTGGCACGTCCCATCGATGTAGGCGTAGGTGATCCGGCCAAGCCGAAGGTCGCCGCCGACGTCGACGTGCCAGGTCCCCATGTCCGAGTTCACGTGGTCGTGATGGCCGTACGGCTGGTACGGGACGCCCTCGACCGAGCGGAAGTGGACCCGGCAGGGGACGGGCCGGCCGGTCTCGTCGTCGACCACGGTCACGTGGACCCAGTTGCGGCCGTGCTCGACGACCTCGACCCCCACGTCGCCCGAGACCAACCCGTCCGAGGTCACGTCCCCCCACCGGAACGACGCGATCTCGTCCTCTCCGCCCTTGACCGTCACGGTGGCCGAGGGCAGCGCCGCCATCCGAACGTACGCGTGCGGGCTCTCGGGATCGGCGGGCTGGCCCCAGCCGCTCAGCGGATCGGTGAGGAAGTCGTGCAGGTCCTTGGCCGGCAACGGGAAGGCGTAGCCGACCACGCCGCGGTCGACCTCGACCTCCAGCTGATCGGTACGGGCCTTGCGCTCGGCGCCGTTCAACGAGATGCGGACGGGAACCGCCGCGTCGCGCAGGAACGGGCGCTCGCCGGCGTTCGAGACCGTGACGGCGACCAGCAGCACCCGGCCGCCGCTCGCACGCAGCCGCGCGGTGGTCAACAGCGTCGACGGCTCCGGGTTCTCCCACGCCCACAGGAACACCTCGCCCGTTCCCCAGCGGAACGGCATCTCGGTCTGCCGGAGCCCGACCTCCTCCCACCGGCCCTCGTGCCGGCCGATCGGTTCGGACGTGCCGCCGCCCGCCGCCAGGAACGGCGAGTCCGAGTCCCATCCCTCTTTCTCGATCGAGCCGATCTCGAAGCGCTCCCGTATCGGGACCACGTCGGGCTCGCGCCCGTCGAGCTCGAACGCGTACGTCGCGACCTCGTCCCCCACGGCGGGCCCGGTCCCGCCCATCGCCGGCGGAAGCCGGCGATGGGCGACGATCACGCGTTCGGCCGGGCGGCCCATCGGGACGACGATCTCGTCGCCTCCGGGCTCGAGCAGGACGAACCGCCGCTCCCCGTCGCCGATGAGGAACGGCAAGCCCCGGTACGTCCGGCCGCCGCCCGCGATCGAGGGGAAGCCCTCGACGGCCTCGTCTCCGGCGTTGCACACGGCCGACAGGTCGAGCGGTTCGTACTCGGCCATCGCTACCCCCTCGCCGCCAGCACGCGCTCGACGTCGCTCAGGTCGAACGGCGCCCGCGCCGGCACGATCACCAGCCGTGCACCCGCCTGCACGAACGCGTCCACGCCCTCCAGATCGCCTCGCCCGTTCAGCAGGACGGTGCGCTCGATCGCGGCCGGGTCCCGGCCGACCCTGCCGCACCATTCGTTCAGGACGCCGTTCTTGTGGATGAACCTCTCGATCGGGCCGAACCCGTTCCACATATCCGCGTGTTCGGCGGTGATACGCAGCGTCACGCGCTCGCCTTCGCCGCCGATCATCAAGGGCAGCCGCCCGCGGGGCGGCGGGTTCAGTCTGCCGAACCTCGCCCGCATGCGGACGATGTCGCGTTCGAGCGCCTCGAGCCTGGAGGCCGGCGTCCCGAACGCGAACCCGTACTCGTCGTAGTCCCGCTCGAACCAGCCGGCGCCGATCCCCAGGATCAACCGGCCGCCGCTCACATGGTCGAGCGTGCGGGCCATGTCCGCCGTCAGGTCCGGGCTCCGGTACGAGGTACAACTCACCAACAGGCCGACCGACGCCCGGCTCGTGTCGCACGCCATCGCGCCGAGCAACGACCACCCCTCGTAGTGGGTTCCGTCCGGGTCCCCGTGCAGCGGGAAGAAGTGATCCCACGTGAAGAGGCTGTCGGCGCCCATGGCCTCGGCGGCGCGCCATGCCGCGCGAAGGTCGTCCACGGAACAGTGCTGCGGCTCGAACTGCACGCCGACCTTGAACCGACCCATCCGGGTCCCCCTTGCGAGGCGGAGCTACTGGAGCAGGGCCACGAAGTACAGCGGGACGTTCTCGAGCTCGATCCGGTGCATCTCGCGGCGTTCGCGGCTGAACGTGAGGGTGTTCCCCACCTCGCCCGTCGGGCTGAGCACCGACAGCGACCGGAAGGGCCGCGACAGCCGCACGTCCAGGGTCATGCGTTCGAGCACGGGCACCTCGTCCCGTTCCTCGTCGTAGTCGTAGCGGATCACGTGGATCGCGGCCTCCTTGTCGCCCACGCGGCTCAGATTGATCGCCAGGTCGACGTCCCGGTCGATGTAGACCTGCGGTCCGCCGGCGAAGTCCTCGGGGCGGACGTCGGTCGCCCGCACGAGATTCGGATGCGAAAGGAGTCCCGCGCGGGCAGCGTCGTCCAGGTTCCGGGCGACCTCGCCGGTGGCGATCGCGCGCCCGCCGCGGTCGAGGTATCTGCGGAGCGCCTCCACCTGCGCCGCCGTGAGGGACGTGCATTCGGGCAGGACCACGGTGCGGTACTTCGAGAGGTCCTCGGCCGTGATCCAGTCCTCGCGCAGCTCACCTTCGGGCAGGACCACGACGTCGAACGGCTGATGCTGTTCGACCAGCCCGTCGGCCGCGGTCCAGAACGGGAAGCGCTGCTTCCAGCCCTGGTGCTCCTCCCAGTCGTAGGCGCTCTGGATGCTGAACAGGAGTCCGACCTCGGAGAACGTGTCGGTCGAGTACAGGCGCTCGTTCCGGAAGATGAAGTCCTGGATCTCCACCGTCGCGTCGTGGGGCGCCCAGAAGGAGTCCTCGATGACGCTCCCCATCCAGGCCCCGTACGGCACGCTCATGTTGATGCCAAGCGCGGACGCCTCGTACTGCATCATCCGGTACAGGTCGTAGCCCTTGCCCTGCTGCAGCTTGGGCAGGAGCTCGGGGCCGACGCCCCCGTACGGGTTCTCGACCACGATCACCGGCTTGCCCCGCGCGAACCCGGCCGCGTACCGGCACCACGAGGGCTGCCGGTAGCTGGTGGCGTTCATCTCGGTGACGAGCACGTCCGCCTTGGGCTCGAACGGGTAGTAGTGCGGCGACAGGTAGTAGTAGTTCCCGCACACGAGGACGTCGCGACCCTTCGAGCGCCCGTACTCCTTGATGTAGTCGGCGAGCTCGGCGAAGTAGCCGACGATCGTCTTTCGCTGGAAGCGGATGTAGTCCCAGTACAGCGGCGTGCCCTCGCGGTCGGACTTGAAGTCGTATCCGCGTTCGAGCAGCCACGAGCCGTAGTGGAAGGTGTCCAGGTCGGTGTCCTTCAGGGGCTCGGGCAGCTCCTCTGGCGCCAGCGCCTGGAGGTACGCCTTGAACAGCTTCATGCAGTCCTTGCAGAAGCAGCCGCCGTAGCCGGTGGCGAAGATCGGCAGGTCGGCCTCGTCCAGGTGCACGCCCGCCACGCCGGCGTCGATCTGGATCCGGATGATCGCCTTGAGGTATTCGCGCCACACCGGGTTGTTGCGGTCCATCAGGTAGGCGTAGTGCTCGTTGCCGGGAACCTCGACCCAGGTCGAATGGCACGCCTCGCCGTAGATGTCCCGCGAGGTGCACTCCTCGAGGATGTCGGTGACCTTCTCCCCGTCGCTGTTGACCAGGCCGTCCGGGAAGTAGTCCTCGAGCGGCTTCCAGATCTTCGGGTACGTGTTCTGCGTGAACTCGCGAAGGCCCAGCCACGCCTTCTTCCCGACGCCCCGCAGCTCGTTCATCGACAGGACCTCGGTCTCGTCGTCGTTCAGCTCGACGGGGAACTCCCAGCCCTGCACCTCGAACACGCAGCCGAACACCTTGATCCCGCGCTCCTGGCAGCGCTGGATGAATTCGGCGTCGTTCATGAACCCGTAGAAGCGGAACCGCTGGTCGACCTCGCCCCAGGCCTCCTCCTCCAGGTACGGCAGCGAGATCGACCCGCCGCCGAGCGAGGCCCACACCAGCGAGGTCGCGTGGTAGGCCTCGAGGTCCTCGATCATCTTGAGCCGGCGCGGCGGCAGGCTCGGGTGGTAGCAGTGCTGCCTGGGGAACCATGCGTCGAAGTAAACCCCGCGCTCCACGCTCAATCCCTCCCTACGGACGCTCGGGCCGACACGCCGTCCGGCCCTAGGCCTCGCTCCAGACGAACACCATCCCGAGCGTCTGCTCCGGATGCTCCACCACCAGCCGGTACGCCGACTCCGCCTCCTGATACGGGATCCGGTGCGTGATCAGGGGCTCGATCGCGATCCGCCCCGCCGCCATGTCGTCGGCCAGGTCGTCGTTGAACTCGTCGTCCCAGCCGCACGGGAAGATCACCGTGGGCCGCTGCATGTGGGTGGGGTGGAAGTCGATCGAGATCGGGTCGGGATAGTACCCCTGCATCGAGATCCGCCCCTCCCGATGGATCAGGCCGAGCAGACGGTCGAAGATCCGATGGTCCCCGGTCGTGTCGATCACGACGTCGGCGCCCTCGGGGGCCTCCTCCCTGATGGCCTCCTCCAGGCTCTCGGAGCTCGCGTCCACCACCCGGTCCGCCGAATGCTTCTCGGCCAGCTGCACCCGCGAGGCGATCAGGTCGGTCGCGATCACCCGCGCCCCCACTCGGCGCGCCGCCTGCGCGGCCATCTGCCCGATCATGCCCAGGCCGATCACCGCGACCAGGTCCCCGGACTGCACCTTGGCGAGCCGAACCCCGTGCCGGGACACGCCGGCCATGTGGAACAGCGACGCCGCGGCCAGATCGACCGAGGGATCGACCCTCCACACCTCGGAGGCCTTGGCCACCAGGTAGCCGGAGTGGGAGGCCTGACAGGGCCCCGGGTAGCGGTGGTCCGGATCCGTGAAGCGGGTGCCCATCGTGAACACGTGGTCGCCGACCTTCACATCCGAAACCTCCGGGCCCACCACCTCCACCACGCCCGCCCCCTGGTAGCCGGGAGAGCACGGGTAGTAGGCCGAGTAGTCGCGGTCGAAATGTCCGTAGCGACCGGTGTACGCCCAGCGCTCGGTGCCCTGGCTCACGCCCGAGTACACCGTTCGGATGCCGACCTGATCGGGTTCGGGGTCGGGGGTCTCCATGTCCCGGACCTCCACCCGGTCGGGCTCCGCGAACACCACCGCCTGGGTCTTCATGGACAGGCCCCCTCGTCGTCGCCCGACCGGCCCGAGACCGGCCCCCGAATGTGGGAACGATATCATGCCGCCGAGCGTGCCTCGGCTCGGCGCGCCGGAGGGATCTCGATGAACTGGTATCGGCAGGTGCAGTTCGTCTCCGCCGTCGCGATGCCGCCGGAGGACGAGGAGGCGTTCGGCACGACCGTCAACGGGATGTGGGCCGACCCGGAGCGTCGGACGGCCGAGGACGTCTTCCGTGCGCACGAGTTGGGGCGGCGGGTCCTGTTCTCGGTGCCGATGATCGCGCTCACGCCGAGCTTCTACGAGGATCCCTCGAACGCGTTCCTGCTGGACGAGGTCTGCCGAGACATCGCCGGCGCTCCCTCGGAGTGCGATTGGTACTACTGGGAGTCCAAGCCCGTCTTCGCGGCCTGCATCTACAGCCGGGCGTTCCGCGACTACCTCCTCGACCGCTGCCGACTCGGTGTCGACCGGGGCATGGACGTCGTGAACCTCGACGAGATCATGACCAGCATCGGGCTCATGGACCGCGAACCGGGCGGGTGCGGGTTCTGCTTCGGGTGCCTCGAGCGGTTCCGCGCGCACAACGCCGATGCCGCGTTGCCGCTCGATGACGTTGAAGCCCGGGCGGCGCTGGCCGCCGACGACGAGCTGTACGGGCGCTATCGCCGGTTCCATGAGGAGGAGGCATTCCGCATCATGGTCGGGTTCATCCAGGAGCTCCGCTCGTACGCGGACGCGACGAACCCGGCCTTCGCGATCAGCGCGAACGTGGCCTACCTCGGCGACCTCGTTCGCACGTACGGGGCCCTGTGGGGGTGCCTGTGGGGACCGCACGTCGACTTCATCCTGATGGAGAACCATTACCGGATCGAGCCGGGCTCACCGCACCTCGTCCTGCCGAGGGGTTCGTTCGCCGCCTGGTACCGGCTCGGCACATCGCTCACCGATGCCCCCATCTGGATCTGCCCGAGCATCACGGTCCCCCGCCAGATGAAGGACGAGCGCAGGACGATGTACTACGTGCTCATGTTCCTCGAGGCATACGCGAACGCGGGGCGATGGGGCTACTACTGGTGGCCCGGCGTCGACCATCAGACGCGGCTCGCCGCCACGGCACCCGAGGCGCTGAAAGACCACATCCGGTTCATCCGGGACCATCGCGAGCTCTACGAAGACGCGGTCCCGGACAACGACCTCGCGATCGTCTACGCGGACGGCCCGATCTCCCGCCGACCCGACGCGCATCAGCGCTACCTCGCGCTCGCGCAGGCGCTCGCCGAGTCTGGCTACCAGTTCGACGTCGTGTACGTCGGGGACGGGCGGTTCAATACGGACGAGCTCGATCCCGCGATCCTCGGTCGTTACCGGACGCTCCTGGTCCCGGAGGCGCGCGACCTGGGTCAGGCGCCGGCCGCCGCCCTGGAAGCGTTCGCGCGCGCGGGCGGCGACGTCAGGGTGTACTCCGAGGGCCCGCTGGATCCTCAGGTGGTACACCGGGCGGACGGAAACCTGCTCGACGACTTCTGGCGCCGCTACCGCGACGAGGACCGGGACCGGATCGTCGCCGGCTCCCTGGCACCGCCGTCGTCACGGATCGGATCCTCCGACGCGGCCGTGAGGGTGACCCGATACGCGCTCGACGGCCGCCAGGTCCTGCACCTGCTCAACGACCGCTACGACGAACCGACGGACACCCTGTCCCCCGCTCGCGACGTGCGCGTTCGCATCCCGTGGGACGGAGGTCCGGCCGCGGCCGCGCTGCTCGATCTCGACGGGGAACGCGAGGTGACGGCCAAGAACGAGAACGGAACGCTCGTCGTCGAGATCCCCGAGCTCGCCGTCTACGGCGTCCTCGTCGTGACGCCGAAGAGCGCAACCGCGGTGTAGGTTCGAGGCGACGATCAGCGCTCGGCAGAAGAGCCCTCGTCGTCGACCGGGCTCTTGGGCGAATCGCGCTCAGCCCAGGCTCGTGCCTCCGCGAGCGTCTCGAACATCGGTATCTCATCTGCCATGCCGACCACGTCGAACGCACGCCGGGGCTGGGAGTCCGACGGGAGGACCGCCCCGAAGATCTGCCCACGGTCCTTCAGTTGCCGGGAGAGAAGGAAGAGAAGGTTCATGCCTGCGCTGTCGGCGTAGGTGACGCTCGTAAGGTCGACGAGCAATCCACGGTCCTCGTTGGTGATCCATCGCACGATCTCATCCCGAAGGTCTTCCGCGTTCGACAGGTCGATCTCGCCCGAAACCTCGGCGAGCACCATGTCTTGGCTGCGTCGCAGGGACAGGGGTGCGAACTCTCTCATCGCGACGGCAGCGTTCGGTGCATCGTCACGGTCGTACCGCCGTCTGATGTCTCGTACTCGACCGAGTCCATGAGAGCGCGCATGAGCCTCATGCCTCGTCCGCGACCGGAGCTGCGTCTCCGCCAATGACCGCCGTCACGCACGACGACCTTGAGCGCCTTTCCTTCGAGGCTGCCCGTGACATCCAGCAAGCCCCCCTGCGGGCCGTACGCGTGCTCAACCGCATTCGCGGCGGCTTCTCCGGTCGCGGTCAGGACGTCGTCGCGGAGCCGTCCTCGCAGGTCGAGGTCGAAAAGCCATCGTCCGAAGCTCCTCCGCACCATCGCGAGTGCCGCGGTGTCGGCAGCCATCTGAACATGGACGCTGGTGCTCGGTGCTTCCAACTCCACCAGCAGGATCGCGATGTCGTCCGCCGCCTCCGAACCATCCAGGAGCGCATCGATCAGTGAGTCGAGAGCGACGCCGGGGCTCGGGCCCGCTCCGACACGGTGGGACTCGCCGAGCAGACGCTCGAAGCCTGCAGTCAGCGGTTCGTCGCGGCGCTCGACGAGGCCGTCTGTATACAGGAGGAGACGGCTGACGCCATCCAGCGAAACCACGTGGTCCCGGAATCGATGACGTCGACTCGTTCCGAGTGGAGGGTCCGCCAGGCCGTCGTCCGCGAGGAACGGGCCGTTGGATGAGATCACGAGCGGCGGGGGATGACCGGCTGAGACGAAGCGGAACTCGGTGAGGTCCGGATCGACGATCCCGAAGAGCAGCGTGACCATGCCGACGATGTCGAGCGTCTCCATCAGGCGATCCAGGCGGCCCACCACGTCCGCGGGACCCGGCTCCTCGAACGCACACACGCGAAGCGCGTTCCTGAGTCGGCCCATGGCAACGGCTGCCTCGACGCCATGGCCGGCCACATCGCCCATCGCAAGGGCGACGGCACCCGACGGCAACGCGAGCACGTCGTACCAGTCGCCACCGATCCCCTCGGCAGGCTGGTACTTCGAGGTGAAGTGCATGCCCGGCACGCGAGGCAGGCTCACCGGAAGAAAGGCCTCCTGGAGCGCGTTCGTCAATCGTCGCTCGTGCTCGTACAGCCGAACGCTCAAGCCCAGCGCGACCCGTTCGGCAACCATCTGCAGGAGTTGCACGTCGGATTCGCTGAACTCCCGGTAGGTGAGCGAACCGACGTGCAACACGCCGAGCACCTCCCCGCGCACGAGCAGCGGCACTCCCAGTAAGGAGATGATGCCCTTCTCGCTCAGGATCGGGTTCATCACGTTCCGGTGGTCGACCCGGCCGATCACCACCGGCGCGCGCTCGGCCGCGATCTTCCCCGCGAACCCTTTTCCTACGGGGATCCTGACCCCGGCCTCGACCTCTTCCTCGATCCCTTTGGCGGCAGTGGCCACGAGCTCGTTCGTCCGTTCATCGAGCAGGAGCACAGCCGCCGTGTCAGCTCCAAGGACCTCGCGGACCCGGATCAAGAGCTCGTCCAACAGATCGTCCGGTGACAGATGGGCGAGGGCGACGTCGGTGACTCGCAGCAGCCGGCGGAGGTGTTCCGCCGAATCTGCGACCCCTAGGTTCGTCGACGACACGGTCTTCCTCGCTCCTGGTTCGATCCCTGCTGGGCGGGAACCAGCCTAGATGCAGGCGTTCCCCGGCCGCCAGTGATCGCTCGCAGGTTCTCAGAGGTTGAGCCCACGGGTGGGCTACCCGTCTGGAGACTCTTCAGAAGGTGTAGCTCGTTCCCTGGCGGGCAGAAGCGGCTGCCCCGCCACGACGGCTTCCGCGACATCGACGAGCTTCGCCTGCGTCTTCCGCGCCTGGTCGCGCAGGAGATTGAAGGCCGCCTCCTCATCGATTCCGTGTCGCTCCATGAGGATGCCCTTGGCGCGCTCGGTGAGGGCTCGCCGACCGAACGCCCCCTCGAGGTTGTGGTACTCGGCGAATCGCTTGAGCACCACGTCGATGGCGCTTTGCAGCTCCTCGGGATCCCCGCCGTCCACCACGTAAGCGAAGATCCCTCGCTTCGCCGCCTCCTCGACGAACCCCCGGTCTTGAACGTGCAGGATCGCGATGACGGGGCAGGCCGCCTCGTGGACGATCTTGTCGATCATCTCCAAGGCGGGGCTCGAGCCCTGGCTCACGACGACCAACGCCACGTCGGGACGTTCGCTCGCCGTCAGGCGCGCGACCTCGGCTAGCGACGATTCCCTGGCGATCACCTCGTGGCCGAGCCCGACGACCGTCCTGGTGACGACCTCGAGCTGCTCGCCGATCCCGTCGGTGACCAGGATGCGGAGGGAAGGAGCCTCCCCCATGACCAAAGTGTGCCACACGCTCCGGCACGGGTCACATCGCGCTGCCGGAGGGTTATCTCCCTCTGGACACTGGGGGGTACACTCAAGGTCGCCGACCCTGGCCCCCGGTCCGGCGAGCGGGAGCCCCAACCCTTGGTTCACCGTCGATCGGCAGGAAGGCGCCGACGTGCAGAGGGGAGGCACCATGGGGTTCCATCCGGGTCCCCCGTTCCACATCCAGGACGATCGCCGGAACGGCATCGCCCGCTTGGCCCTTCGTGGCGAGCTCGACCTCGCAACCGCTCCGAGACTGGAAACGCACCTCACGCGGGTCGAGCAGGACGGCGTCGATGCGATCCTCCTGGATCTTCGCGATCTGACGTTCGTCGATTCGTTGGGGCTCCTCACCTTCCTCAAAGGCCGGAGCCGTGCCGTCGACAACGGCCATCGCTTCGCGCTGGTCGGCGCGAACGACCAGGTCAGGCGGCTCCTCCAGTTGACCGCCACCGAGGAGATCCTCGACGAGCACGAAAGCCTGCAGCTCCTCGACCGCTTCACGCAGCGCGCTCCGGATCCGGCTCAGGCGCCAACATCCGTCGTCTCCGACGGGAACCGGAATGGCTGATTGGCAGGCTCAGGAGGCCATCAACGAGACGATCTTCCGGGAGATGAACGAGTGGGCCGAGGATGAGGCCGATGGTCGCGCGGGGCTCGATCGCGCGATGGACACGTACCTGTGCGAATGCGGAGACGCGCGGTGCTCCGATCCGATCAGCCTCACCAGATCGGAGTACGAGGGTATCCGGAGCGACCCCACCCGCTTCGCGCTCGCGCTGAATCACGAGAATCCCGAGATCGACACCGTGACGGCCGAGAACGACCGGTACGCCACGATCGAGAAGTCATTCGGGGCCGCCTCCCAGATCGCTCGCGCGTCCTATCCGCGTCGCTGAGCAGACCCCGGCGAACGTCACCGGGTTCGTAGCTCGAACCAGACGCCCTTGTCGCCGTCGATCGAAAAGCCCCACTGGTCGGCCAGGGCGTCCACGACGACCAGGCCGTAATGCCCGCCGGACCGAGCGTCGAAGGCGGGCTCATCCAGGTCCATGTGCGGTCCCCCATCCCTGACGATCACCCGAGCGACACCGGCCTCACGCTCGATGTCCAGGACGATGCTGCCGTCGGCTTCAGGCGGGGCATGACGGAAGGCATTGGAGACCAGTTCCGTCACCATGAGTCGGGCATCGTCGACGCGCGGTGGGTCCAAGACCGACGTCAGCTCGTCCTGGATCCTGGACCGCGCCATCGCCGCCGCCGTCGGGGCGTGCGGCAGGCGGTACTCAGCCATCGGCGATCCATTCGGGTATCGGGTCAATCCTCCTCTACCCGGTCGAGCCGCCGTGGAACGCCGCAGGGCGAGGATTCACATCGATCCGCGCCTCCGCCACGTGACCTGGATGGGGTCACGCCGATCCGAGGGATCTGCCGGCCGGATCGTTACGGCCGCTTGGGCGAGAGGCCACGCTTGGGAGCGACGGAGTCGTGGAGCCAACAGTACAGCGCTGGATTGTAGATCGAGAGCCTGGTGGAGCAGCCATCGAACAAACAGGAACGCTTCTCGGGGTGCGTTGCGACGATCTTCCCCTTCTGGGGTGAGCCGTAGGTGTACGTGCTCCCGGTGGTCGCCATCGTGCTCCTTCCTTCGGTCGTCGATCCGTAGGGAACAAGGGCCGACGACAGGTGCGCGATGGTCATCGACGGTCGCTCGATGCGAACCAGGGGACTCTACGCACCACTCTAACAGGAGGGGCTGTCGTCCAGGAACGGTCCGATACGTGGGACCGATCGCGCAGATGGAGCCGGAGAGGGGACTCGAACCCCTGACCCCCTCCTTACCATGGAGGTGCTCTGCCGACTGAGCTACTCCGGCCCGACCGAGCGCCCATGATACCGAGGCTCCGGGTCGGAACGGCCCGTGGGAGCATGGCCCGATGCGGAGCGCCGTGGTCCTCGTCCTGCTGTTCGCGGCGGCGTGCGGTTCGTCGCAGGAGCCAAGCACCAGCGAGCCCGGCTCGGCCACGCTCCAGATCCGAACCGCCGACGGCGTCCGGTCGTTCGACGTCGAGGTCGCGGACACGACGGCCGAACGCCGGACGGGCCTCATGGGCCGGGAGACCTTGTCCCCCTTCGACGGCATGGCGTTCCTGTGGACCGATCCGGTCCAGTCCTCGTTCTGGATGAAGGACACGCTGATCCCGCTCTCTATCGCGTTCTGGGACCAGGACGGGCGGATCGTCTCCATCATGGACATGGAGCCGTGCCTGGCGGACCCCTGTCCTACCTATGGGCCCGATGCCCCGTACGTCGGGGCCGTCGAGGTCACCCAGGGCGAGCTCGAGCGCCAGGGCGTCGGCGTGGGCGACACCGTCGACCTCACCCGGGACGCATGAGCGATCCCGACTGCCTCCTCTGCAAGGCCGAGCACGTCACGCCGTGGCACTTCGAGGACGAGGAGTGCTGGGTAACCGACTGCCTGGTCTGCCGAACGCCGATGATCGTCTGGCGCCCACACGGCCTGCCCGAACCCGACCTGGAGACCCGCCTGCTCGAACGGCTCGAGTGGATCGCGACCGACCGGTACCCGGACGGCTACTGGATCGATCCCGAACGCCGCCGGATCCCCGATCACTGGCACGCGCACGCGCGGCCGCACGGCGGCTTCTTCGATCCGGCGAGCGAGCTCTACGGGCGTTACGGATGACCCGCTACCCGGCCGAGCGCTGCGCCTCCCAGCTGCCCGAGTTCGGGGGCGGACAGGTGCCCGCGTCGTAGGTTCCCGTCATCCGGTCTCCCGAGATGGTGCCGGTGAACGTCACCGGCTCCTCGGCGTGAACGAGCCCCACCGTGATCTGGTCGCCGTCGAGCGAGACGTCCACGCTTCCGTTCGAGATGCAGGAGGTGCCCTGGACGTCGATCGTTCCCTTGAAACCGTTCGGCGTGACCTCGATCACCCATGTGAAGGTCCCGTTGACCTGCGGGACGTCGGTGTCCCAGGTGCCGTTCCACGTGCCGGCGAGACTCACCTCTCCGGTGGAACCGGTGGGACCCGTCGTTCCGGTGGCATCGGTCGGCCCGGAGGGCGCGGTCTCGACGGGGCCGCTCGATCCGCCCGAGACCTTCGTCGAGCCCAACTCGCAGGCCGGCACGAGGAGGACGAGCAATCCGAGCATGGCGGTGCCGAGCGACCGCGTGATCCGGTTCCGCACGTCCGATCCCCTTCCGCGACCGACGCGGGGCGAGTATAGGCCCCCTCCCGCATACTTCGGACTCGACGAGCCCGAGGGGAAGCCTTGTCCAAGCAGCTGCTGAACGAGCGGACGTTCTCGACCGAGTCGGTGTCGACGTTCACCCGCGGCGAACCGGTGACCCGCACGATGACCTACTCGGGCACGATCGTCCGCTCAGCGCTGTTCGTCCTGATCACGATCGGGTTCGCGACGGTGGGGTGGCAGTTGGCGGCGGACGTCGTGACCTCGTCCGGCCTGTGGTTCTTCCTCGGCTACCTCCTGCTGATCGGGCTCTCGATCGCCGCCGCGTCGAATCCGCGGCTCGCGATCGGCGCCGGGCTCCTGTACGCGGTCCTGATGGGCACGTGGATGGGTGCGATCTCGCGGATCTACGAGGCCTACTACGACGGCATCGTCGGGCAGGCGCTCCTGGCCTCCGTCGCGACCTTCGTGGCCTGCCTGCTCCTGTACGTGTTCCGGGCGGTCCGCGTGACCGGGAGGTTCGTCCGGGTCGTGGTGATCGCGACGTTCGGCGTGGCGATCATGTACTTCGCCGGCTGGATCTTCTCCCTGTTCGGCGTCGACCTTCTCTTCTGGACGCATCCGTCCTCGGTAGGCATCGTCATCAGCATCGCGATCTGCATCGTCGCGGCGCTGAACCTGATCCTGGACTTCGCGGTGATCGAGCGGGGCGTCGAGTCCGGTGCGCCCGCCGCGATGGAGTGGTACGCCGCGTTCGGCCTGCTCACGACCCTCGTGTGGCTCTACCTGGAGATCCTGTACCTGCTCGTCCGTGCTCGGGCGGCCTCGCAGTAGCCGGGCCGGCTAGGTCAGCACGCGCTTGCTGAAGCCCTGGATCCCCCACGCCCCCAGCAGGACCGTGAACAGGATCAGCCCGCCGTAGATGCCCCATAGCGACATGTGCTGCACCCACGGCGTCAGCGAGACCCGCATGCCTTCGCTCATGTAGACGAGCGGGTTCAAGAGCACGATCGTCTGCAGCCAGGGGAGGCTGCTGAGCGACGCCCACGGGTAGTAGGTGGCGCCCAGGAACGTGATCGGGATCACGACGACGCCGAAGATCAGCGGGACCCGGCGTGGATCCGCCCGGGTGCCGATCGCGAGCCCGAGCGCGGCACCCAGCACCGAGGCAAGTGGAAGGATCGTGAGCAGCCGGAGCCACTTGATCTGCAGATGAACCGGGGTGATCGGGATCCAGTGCGCGAGCGGGAAGACGATCGCGGCCGCGATCAGCCCCTGCACCGCCCCGGCGAGCAGCTTGCCGACCGCGACCGCCCACACGGGGAGCGGGGCCATGACGCGGTCCTCGATCTCGCGGGTGTATCCGAACTCCTGGACCAGCGGCAGCGCCACGGCCTGGATCCCCTGGAAGATGCACGCGATCGCGATCACGCCGGCCACCAGGATGCTCGCGAACTCGGCCTGGCCCGCGGCGCCGCCCACGCCCTGGCCGATCTGCGGGAACACGTAGGTGAACACGAAGACGAACAGCAGCGGCTGCATCACGGTTCGGAGCACGAACTCGACGAAGTTCTTCTTCAGCACGGTGAGGTCGCGCAACATGAGCGCGCCGAACGCGATCCACGCCGTGCTCCGGTACGGCGCCACCCTGGGCAGCGCAACGGTCCGTTCCTGCGCGACGGCGCTCATTCGCGCAGCTCCTTCCCGGTGAGGTTGATGAAGACGGTCTCGAGCGTGGGCTCGTCGATCGACACGTCCTGGACCTGGAAGCCGCCGGCCTCGGCGGCGTCGATGACACGCGGCAGGAGCCCGTCGGAGCGAACGGCGGTGAGCTGCGCGACGTCCCCGACGACCGTGGAGCCCGTGATCCCATCGAGGTCGCGCAGGTGTGCGGCGACGCGGTCGGGCTCGGACCCCGCCCGCACGCGCACGATGAGGTCGCCCCCGACCGTGCGCTTCAGCGCCTCAGGCGTGTCGAGCGCGAGGAGCTTCCCGTGGTCCATGATCGCCAGGCGCTCGCACAGGCGGTCGGCCTCCTCCATGTAGTGGGTGGTGAGGACGACCGTCTGCCCCTCGGCGTGGATCTGGCCGATGATCTCCCACAGCGCGATCCGCGACTGCGGGTCGAGCCCCGAGGTCGGCTCGTCCAGGAACAGGATCCGCGGCCGGTGCACGATGCTGCGCGCGACCATGAGGCGCTGCGCCATCCCGCCCGACAGCGTGGCGACGTTCGCCTTCGCGCGGTCGGTGAGCCGGAACACGTCGAGGAGATCGGTCGCTACGCGCTTGGAGTCCTTGGCGCCCATCCCGAAGTAGCGGCCGTGGTAGTACAGGTTCTCCCAGACGTTCAGACTCCGGTCGAGCGTGTTCGTCTGCGAGACGACGCCGATCAGCCGCTTCGCCTCCGAGGGGTGCGCGACCACGTCGACGCCGGCCAGCGAAGCCCGGCCCTCGGTCGGGATCACGCGGGTCGTGAGCATGCCCACGGTCGTCGTCTTGCCGGCGCCGTTCGGGCCGAGCAGGCCGAAGATCTCGCCCTCGCTCACATCCAGGTTCAGGTCGATCACCGCCCGGATGTCGCCTGGGTAGACCTTCGTGAGGCCCTCGGTTCGGATCACGGCCTCGGTCGCCGTGCTCACGTCTTCGATCCGCTCGGCAGTGTCGATGTCCATTCGTCACCTCCCACGTTCGTTCGGATCCGGGCGAGCACGCGCTCGAGGTCGGATCGGTCTCGTTCGGTTAGGCCTTCGCACACGCGTTCGTCCACGCGTCGCGCGACGGCGCGGAGCCGGCGATGCAGCAGCTTGCCGGCCGGCGTCAGCCGCACGGAGATCTGCCGTCGATCGTCCGGATCGCGCGAGCGCGCGACCAG
>Ga0075433_10000771_pt1 | contig 22052 bp, 16 predicted proteins | sample RhiMethybrSRZTD2_FD_75299 | JGI IMG/M metagenome (GOLD analysis project Ga0075433, IMG submission 75299) | Populus rhizosphere microbial communities from Tennessee, USA - Rhizosphere MetaG P. TD hybrid SRZTD2 | ecosystem: Host-associated > Plants > Roots > Rhizosphere > Soil | place: USA... | reverse complement strand
CGAGGTACACCCCGACGAGCCCAGCGCCGTCAAAAGCTTCGGAGCGTAGACCGATGCGCACGATCAAATTGACGACCGGCGCCGAGGTGCTGCTCGATGGCGACCTGATGGGCGTGATGGAAATCCTCTACATGGAGAACGCCAAGCGCGAGCTGGAGCGCACCTTCGAGGATACCGTCAAGGAGATTCAGGAAGTCATCGACCAGATGACGGAGGAGGAGCGGCGCCAGTACCTCTCCGAGAGCCTGTTCCTCAACTTCGTCTCCTACGAGAACCAGCGGCTGAGCGCGCTGTTGAAGAAATACCGCAAGGAAGACTGACGCACTCCCCCTCGTGTCCCTGAACTTCCTGGCCACCCGGTTCACGTGCAGCTGGCCGTGGAGCACGATGGTGCTGCTCTGCGACGGGCGCCTCGTGTGCGGCTGCGCCGATCCCTACGGCCGCCGCGTCCTCGGCGACGTCCGCCGGGAGACCGTCAGCGCGGTCTGGACCGGCGCGGTCGCCTCGGCGCTCCGCCGCGACATCAACGCCGGCGGCTCGAAATTCTGCGGCGACTGCCCGCTCAAGCTGCCGCTCAGGAAAGAGCAGGCGGCGCCCGAACGCGATCTCAATGTCCCGCAGCTGCCCTCGCGGCTGTATATCGAGACCACCGCGGCCTGCAACATCTCGTGCGAACAGGCGTGCTGCGCGCCGGAGACGGGGATCACCCGCACGCGGCAGGCCGGCATGCTGGACTTCGAGATCTTCAAGCGGGTCGTGGACGAGGCCGGTCCGTCGCTCGGGCGGATCGACTTCTTCAACTACGGCGAGGCGTTCCTCCACAAGCGCGCGGTGGAGATGTGCGAGTACATCAAGCAGCGATTCCCGCACATCTATCTCTACACCAGCACGAACGGCCTGGCCTTCACCGAGGAGCAGATCCGGCGGCTGATCCGATCGGGGATCGACGAGGTCACGTTCTCGATCGACGGCGCCACCGCCGAGAGCTACGTGAAGTACCGGCGCCGCGGCGACTTCGACAAGGCGATTCGCAACCTGCGCTTCGCCGTCGACGAGAAGCGCGCCCGCGGACGCGACGTGCCGTTCATCAACTGGCGCTACATCCTCTTCACGCACAACGACAGCGAAGCGGAGATGGAGCGCGCCCGCGAGCTGGCGGCCGAAATCGGCGTCGATCGCCTGTGCTGGGAGCTGACCGATCACCCGGAGGATCTGTTCTCGCGGCGCTTCCTGCCCGGTACCGAGGACCTGCAGCGCATCCGCCACGAGATCTGGGACGACAACAATCTCGGCAACGCGATCCCCGGCGCGACGCCGCGGGCGGAGATCGACGTCCGGGGCCCGCTGCCGCTGCCGGGCCTGCCGCTCCTGGCGCGTCATGGACGCCGCCTCAAGCTCCGCGCCCGGGTCCGCAACGCGTCGACGAGACCCTTCCCCGCCCAGGCCAGCTACGGACGGCGCCTGGTGCGCCTTGGCGCGCAGTTGTGCGGCCCCGATGGCTCCATGGTCAATCGGGACTACGAGCGCGCCTGGCTGCCCTCGGCGCTCGAGCCGGGCGATCAGGCGGACGTCCCCATCACGATCACGGCGCCATCCCGGCCCGGCCGCTATACGCTGAAGTTCGATCTGGTCAGTGAAGGAATCGACTGGTTCGAGGCGTGCGGATCGCCGACCACCACCAGGACGCTGGTGGTGATCTGAGCGTCAAACTCCCAATCCTAATTCGCCAGCCTGGCAGATGCGGGCACGGCTGACGTCGAGCCTGCCGGCACCATCGCGCCCTCGGGCGCTTCCACCAGCCGCCACGCATCCGGCTCTTCCAGGATCCGCGCCGCGAAGGCCGTGTGCAGCGCATGGCCGCCGCGGTGCGCGACCAGATGGCCGATGACCGGGTAGCCGACCAGCGACAGGTCGCCGATCACGTCCAGAATCTTGTGGCGGACGAACTCGTCCTCGAACCGGAGCGCGTTGTTCAGCACGCCGGTCTCGCCAAGGACGATGGCGTTGTCGAGCGAGCCGCCGAGCGCGAGTCCGCGCTGGCGCAGCATCTCGACCTCCTTCAGGAACCCGAACGTCCTCGCGGGGGCAATCTCCTCCACGAAGCTCTCTTCCGAGATCCTCATCGTCCGCGACTGATGGCGCAGCAGCGGATGGTCGAAGCTGATGCTGTAGGTGACCTTGAAATGATCCGAGGGGTAGAGCGCGATGCGCTTGTCGCCGTGCGTCAGCGAGATCGGCCGCATCACCTTCAGGAACCGCCGCGGGGCTGACAGCTTCTTGACGCCCGCCTCGTTCAGAATCAGATAGACGAACGGGGCCGCGCTGCCGTCCATGATCGGCACTTCGGGAGAGCTCAGCTCGACAATGACGTTGTCGATGCCGAGCGCCGTGAGCGCCGCCAGCAGGTGCTCCACGGTCTCGACCGAGACCGCTTCGCGGGTGAGGCCGGTCTGGTACTGGATGCCGCCGAGATGCGTGACGGTCGCAGGAATCTCCAGGCCGCCAAGGTCGCTTCGCTGGAACCGGATCCCGTAGTCAGCCTGGGCGGGTTTCAGTGACAGCGTAACCTTGTTGCCGGAATGAAGCCCGATTCCGGTGCAGGATACGGTTCGACGGAGGGTTCGCTGCGCGTTCATGACCTCTCGGATGGAAAGCAGATAAGCCGATACGCCTTCCACCTCAGCAAAGGGTCTGCCACCGATCCTGTAATCGGAGTGTTACCGCTAACTGTATGATTTCCGGCGGTTTTGCAAAGGATTGCGGCCGCGTCCCGGGGCTCCGGGAGGGCTCGCTGTGGCTGGACAGCCACAGCCTGAAGCGGCGATTTCGTGGCTCGATTACCACAGTCGACGAGCGGCTTCGAGGAGGTATTCGCCCGCATCACGACGCCATCGCCGGCGGAACTCGCAGGATTTCCGCCAGAAATTGTCCCGTATAAGAGTCTCGGCTCCTCGCGACATCTTCAGGAGTCCCCTGCGCCACAATTCTTCCGCCCCCCGCTCCGCCTTCCGGGCCGAGGTCGATCACGTGGTCAGCCGATTTGATGACGTCGAGATTGTGCTCGATGATTACAACTGTGTTGCCTTGATCGACAAGTTTGTTGAGGACGTCGAGCAGCTTGTGCGTGTCCTCGAAGTGCAGTCCCGTCGTCGGCTCGTCGAGGATGTAGAGCGTGGTGCCGGTGCCGCGGCGGGACAGTTCCTTCGCGAGCTTGACCCGCTGGGCCTCGCCGCCGCTCAGGGTCGTCGCCGACTGGCCCAGCTCGATGTATCCCAGGCCCACGTCCTGGAGGGTGCGGAGCTTGCCGGCGATGGGCGGGAAGTTCTCGAGGAGCGGCAGGGCCTGGTCGACGGTCAGGTCGAGAACGTCGGCAATCGATTTGCCGCGGTATTTGATCTCCAGGGTTTCGCGGTTGTATCGCCTGCCCTTGCACTGCTCGCACGTCACATAGACGTCGGGGAGGAAGTGCATCTCGATCGCGATGACCCCGTCCCCCTGGCAGGCCTCGCAGCGGCCGCCCTTCACGTTGAAGGAGAAGCGCCCCGGCTTGAACCCGCGCGCCCTGGCCTCCGGCATCATCGCGAACAGCTCACGGATGAAAGTGAAGAGACCCGTGTAGGTCGCCGGGTTCGACCGCGGTGTGCGGCCGATCGGCGACTGATCGATCTGAATCACCTTGTCGAGGTGCTCCATCCCCTCGATGGCCGCGTGAGCCCCGGGCTCGTCGGCTGCCCGATAGAGCTGCCGCGCCAGCGAGCGATAGAGGATCTCGTTGACCAGCGTCGACTTCCCCGAGCCGCTCACGCCGGTCACCGTCGTCAGGACCCCGAGGGGGATGCTGATGTCGATGTCCTTCAGGTTGTTCTCGCGCGCGCCTTTGATGACGACGTGGCCGCGGGTGATCGGCCGGCGGGCGCGCGGCGTCTGGATGGATCGCTCGTTGCGGAGATAGGCCGCGGTCAGTGACCCGTTGCCGTCGGCGAGCAGTTCCTGGGGGGTGCCCTGGAAGATCACGTGGCCGCCGTGCTCCCCCGCCCCCGGTCCGAGGTCCACGACGTAGTCGGCGGTCCGGATGGTCTCTTCGTCGTGCTCGACGACGAGCACCGTGTTGCCGAGATCGCGGAGGCGAGCCAGCGTCGAGAGCAGCGCGCGGTTGTCGCGCTGGTGCAGCCCGATCGACGGTTCGTCAAGCACGTAGAGCACGCCGGTCAGGTTGGACCCGATCTGCGTCGCGAGGCGGATCCGCTGCCCCTCGCCGCCGGAGAGGGTCGCGGCGCTCCGTCCGAGCGTCAGGTAGCCCACCCCGACGTCGTTCAGGAAATGAATCCGGTCGCGGATCTCGCGAAGGATCCGGTTGGCAATCAGCGCCTCGCGATCGGTCAGCTGCAGCGAATCGAAGACCCTGACCGCTTCCGCGATTGGCAACGCCACGTATTCGGAGATGGTGCGCCCCTTCACGCGAACGGCGCGGCTCTGTGGTTTCAGCCGTTCGCCGTTGCACGCCGGGCAGGTCCGGAGCGCGCGGTACGGCTCGAGGTTCTCCTGCTCGAGCCAGCTGCCCTCCTCGTAGCGGCGGCGCAGGTTCGGAATCAACCCCTCGAAGCCGGCGCCGAACGGATCCTTCTCCCGGGCCTTGCCCTTCTTCGGGACGTCGTCGCCGCGCTTCGCGCCAAGCGCGCCGAAGAACAGCAGATCGCGCACCTTGCGTGACAGGCGCCGGAACGGCAGGGTGAGATCGATGTCGAAGGTCCGGCTCAGGCTCTCGAGCGCTTCTCGAACGAGCTTCTTGTCCCCCTTCGCCCACGGCACGATCGCGCCGTCGTTGAGCGAGATCGATTCATCCGGGACGAGCCGGACCGGATCGAAATCGTAGACCGCTCCGAGGCCCTGACATTCCGTACAGGCGCCGTGCGGCGAATTGAAAGAGAACGCGCGCGGCGTCATCTCGGGCATGCTCACGCCGCAATAGGTGCACGCCAGCCGCCGCGAGAACAGCCGATCGCCGCCGTCGTAGGTGTTGATCACGACGATGTCGTCGGCGAGGTTGAGGGCGATCTCGACCGATTCGGTCAGCCGCCGCTCGATGCCGGCTTTCAGGATCACGCGATCGACGACCACGTCGATGCTGTGGTTCTTCCGGCGATCGAGCTTGATGTCCTCGTCCAGCGACCGCAGCTGGCCGTCGACCCGGACCTTCGTGAATCCCCGCGCCCGCAGCGCGACGAGCTCCTTCTTGAACTCCCCCTTGCGGCCGCGGACCACCGGCGCGAGAACGTTCACGCGCTCCTCGTTCGGCGACAGCATCACGATGTCGATGATCCGCTCGAGCGACTGCGAGGCGATCTCGCGGCCGCACAGGTGACAGTGCGGGATGCCGATGTTCGCGAACAGCAGCCGGAGGTAGTCGTAGATTTCGGTGACGGTGCCGACCGTGGAGCGCGGATTCGAGCCGGTGGTCTTCTGTTCGATGGCGATCGCCGGCGAGAGGCCGTCGATCAGATCGACGTCCGGCTTCTCCATCTGCTCGAGGAACTGGCGGGCGTACGACGACAGCGACTCGACGTAGCGGCGCTGGCCCTCGGCGTAGATCGTGTCGAAGGCGAGCGACGACTTGCCGGAGCCGGACAGCCCCGTGATCACGACGAGCTTGTCGCGGGGCAGTTCGACGTCGATGTTCTTCAGGTTGTGGACGCGGGCGCCGCGCACCGCAATCCAGTCGTGCGCCATCTCTCCCTACCGGCTGTTCAGGGGATTACCCAAAAGGGTAATTGTACCATCCGCCGGCCGTGGACAGGTGGCTGGAGAGGGCCTCTTCAGCTCGTCAGTTGTGGTCCCCGGAGCCGGCTGTGACGATAGCCGTACGCGAAATACAGGATCAGACCGAGCGCCAGCCAGTACCCGAACCGTTCCCACGCGTGAGTGGGGAGCCCGATCATCACGTAGACGCACGCGACCGCGCCGACGACCGAGACGGGCCAGACGAACGGCACCCGGAACGGCCGCACGCGCGAGGGGTCCTTGTAGCGGAGGACGAGCACGCCGACACAGACGATCGCGAACGCGCACAGGGTCCCGATGTTGGTGAGGTCGTAGATCTCGTTCTCGTCGGCGACGAGGCTCCCGAGCGCGACGACGACGCCGGTGACGACCGTGGTGATGTGGGGCGTACGGTACTTGATGTGCACCCTGGACGCCCACGGCGGGAGCAGCCCGTCGCGCGCCATGGCGAAGAAGATTCGCGGCTGCCCGTACTGGAAGACGAGCAGCACGGCGGTCAACGAGACCACGGCGCCGAACGCGACGATCCAGCTGGCCGTCGTGAGGCCCGCGACCTCGAGCGCCCGCGCCAGCGGGTCGGCGGCCTTCAGCTGCTGATAGGGCACCAGGCCGGTCGCCACAATCCCGACGATGACGTAAATCAAGGTGCAGATGGCGAGGCCGCCGAGGATCCCCCGCGGCATGTTGCGCTGTGGATTCTTCGTCTCTTCCGCCGCCGTGGAGATCGCATCGAACCCGATGTAGGCGAAGAAGACGATGGCGGCGCCCTGGTGAATGCCCGCCCAGCCGTTCGGCGCAAAGGGCTTGTAGTTGGCCGGATCGACGTGCATCGCGCCGAGCACGATGAAGAGCCCGAGCACGAGCAGCTTCACGACCACCATCACGTTGTTGGCGCGCGTGCTCTCGCGAACGCCGATGTAGAGCAGCCAGGTGATCGCCATCACGATGACCGCGGCAGGAATGTTCAGCAGAATCGGCACCCCGACAATCCGCGGCGCGGTCTGCAGCAGTCCGTGAACGTCCGGATTGGAGCTCAGGAGCGCCGTCCGGTACCCGTGCGTCAACCAGGCCGGGAATTCCACGCCGAAGCCTGACAGGAGCGACGTGAAGTACCCGCTCCACGCGATCGCCACCGCGATGTTGCCCACGGCGTATTCGAGAATCAGGTCCCAGCCGATGATCCACGCGATCAGCTCGCCCAGCGTCGCATACGAATAGGCGTACGCGCTGCCCGCCTGGGGAATCATGGAGGCCAGCTCCGCGTAGCAGAGACCCGCGAGCGCGCAGACCGCGCCGAGCAGCAGGAACGAGAACACCAGCGCCGGCCCGGCGCCGTAGCGGACGATCGTGCCGTCGGGCAGCACTTCGCCGGCGGCGGCGGTGCCGATCGACGAGAAGATCCCCGCGCCGATCACCGCCCCGATCGCCAGCATGATCAAATCCCCCGCGCCCAGCACGCGCTTGAGGGACTGATGACTTTCGGCGAGGAGCTCGGAGATGGGCTTTCTGGCGAGCAGTTGATTCATGAGTGTCAGCTGGGAACGGACGCGAGCAGGCCACGGATCGGAACGTTGAGGCGATACGCGGTATCGGGCGACACGAGCACCAGCCCGCCGCGCGGATCGAAGGCGAGGCCGATGAGATCGCCGCCGGCAATGACCTGGCGCGGCGGCTCGGGCCGCTCGAACGAGATGCTGTAGACGCCGCTCCATCCGGCGACGGCGTCGACGACGAACAGGTGGCCCTGATCGTCGAACGCGAGACCCTGCGGCCGGCCGAAGCCGTCGTAGAAGACCTCGACTTTCCCGTCGAGCGTGATGCGGTAGACCGGATCGCGCGGCGCCATGGTCGGAGCCGTGACGTAGAGCCGGTCGTCAGGACCGAACGCCAGATGAAACGCGGCCACGCTCGCCGGCAGGCTGGCCAGCAGCGTCGCCCGGCCAGCCTCGACGCGCAGGATCGACCCCGATCGATCGCCGACGTAGAGCGCCCCATCCGGACCGAAGGCGATCCCGCAGGGCACGCCGAGATCCGCAGCGTGGATCGATGTGGAACCGTCGGCCGCGACCCGGAAGACACTGCCGTCGAAGCGCGACGAGACGTACAACGTGCCATCGCGATCGAACGCCATCGACGTGGGATTCGGCACCTCCGCGGCGAAAGGTTCGCGCGTGCCGTCGCGACGAACGACGAAGATCGAGATCGGCGCCTGCTGGCCGCGCGATCCGCTGAACGTCACGTACAGATTCCCCTCGCCATCGAACACCGGGCTGTCCACGAGGTGGAGGCCCGTGGCGAGCGGCGCCGCCACGTCGATGAAGGCCGTTTCGCCGGGTACGTCATCGACGCGCACCGGCGTCGGGCCCCCTTCGAGGCCCGATGGGACGGTGACCGTGACCGACTGCGAGGAAACGAGCGTGGGGCGCGCCGGCTCGCCGCCGATCCGGACCCTGACCGGCGGGTCGACGGGAAAACCTTCGCCGGAGATGACGACCTGGCCGCCCTCGACGGCCCAGAGCGGCTGAACGGACGTGATGCGGGTCGCGGAACTGACGGCGCTCATCGCTTGCACTTGCGGTCTGGCGATTATGACCGCCCCCGGCGGGCGTCCGCTACCGGACTCTTCGCCCACCGTCCGGCCGGGTTGCGCCTGGGGTCAGCAAACGCGAGGGAACGCGGGACCTGATGTTGGCGACCGTGAGGAAGGGGTGACTAGGTCTCGTCCAGCTCCATGTTCCAGTAGAAGTAGTCGCGCCAGGTCTCCGGGGCGTCCTTGAGACCGACCGTGATGCGGATCGCGGGGGCCTTTTCGGGCCGCCGCGGCACCCGAATCAGGTGCATGCCGGCCTCCGCCGGTGTCCGGCCACCCTTCCGGCGGTTGCAGGACACGCAGCACGTGACGATGTTTTCCCAGTCTTTTCGGCCGCCCTGGGCGACCGGCAGTACATGATCGAATGTCAGGTCCGCTGTCGAGAACGCGTCCCCGCAGTACTGGCAGGAATGGCCGTCACGGGCGTAGATGTTGGCACGGGAGAACGGCACGTAATCGATGTTGCGCTTGATCTTGATGTAGCGCAGCAGGCGAATGACCGACGGGAGCTTGAAACTGAAGGACGGCGACCGGACTTCCCGCTCGTACGAAGAGATGACTTCGACCTTCCCCTGGCACCAAAGCGTGACAGCTTTCTGCCAGTGGACGACCTTGAGCGGCTCGTACGTGGCGTTCAGGAGGAGCGTCTGCTCCATATAAGCCTGAGTTATTGTGCCTGAGGACTGCGTAAACTGTCAATGTTTACAGGGGCTTACGGAGATCTACCGTCCCGGGAGGAGGCCGCCGCCCCTTCGGATCGCTTACATCACCCGGCGGATACCCACGAATCGGCTGCTCCAGTAGGGCGCCGTCAGGCGCTCGACCCTGACCACGCCGGCCGAACTGGGGGCGTGCACGAATTGATCGGTTGAGATGGCGATGCCGACGTGGGTGGCTCCTGGGGCGACGGTGCTGAAGAAGACCAGATCCCCGGGCGCCAGGGAGGCCGCCGGGACATCCCTCCCGGCATCGAACTGCTCCGAAACCGTCCGCGGCAACGCAAAACCCTGCTGCGCGAAGACATAGGCGACGAACCCGCTGCAGTCGAAGCCCGAAGGGTCCGCACCTCCGTTCCGATACGGCGCGCCCTGGAGCGACAGAGCCGTGCCGACGACGGGTGGTCTCGGAAGGTCGACGAGGGGTTCCGGGAGAGGGGCGGAAGGCGCCGCCGGGCCAGGGACCGGGAATGGCGCCGGCACTGCGCCGGAGGAGGCGCAGCCGGCAGCCAGGAGGGTCAGCAGCAGCAGAACCGCGAGTCGCAGCATGGCCTGATCATCGGTCGAGCCTGCCGCGCCGTAGCGCCCGCCTTCGCGCTTCGCGCTACGGCGCGGCAGGCTCTAACAGGAACGTCACGCTGCCTGGTGCGCACCCTTCCTCGTCAACCGCCGCGTCGTCTGTTCGAGGAACTGGCGCATCTGGAGATCGTCGGCCGTGTAGAGCACGGGCTGCGAGGGTGGCTTGATCGGTTCGAGCCGAACGCTCGGGTCGACGGGCATCTCGACGGCTTGCATGTAGCGCTGAGGGAAAGACGGGAAATTCCGGAACGTGGTTGAGACCACTCCGCCGAACTGGGAGGTCAGACCCGAAAAATCGTGCTGGAGGAACTCGTACATTCCGGGGTCCGCTCCGCTCGACAGGTAGGACTGGACCATCTCCGCGACCTCCACGTAGAACTCGGGCCCGTGCGAGTGCGGAGAATCGCTGCCGTCCGCGCGGATCAACTTGCGAATGCCGGCGGCTTCCGGATCGATGTGGTAGAGCTCGTGGATCACGGTGTCGAGCTTGGCCAGCCAGCCGGGCGCGGTCGCGGGATACAGATCGGACTTGCGGGAACGCTCGAGCGACTGATCGCAGAAGCGCGGCAGCACGAAGGAGATGAGGTATTTGATCCGGGTGGCGCCGATCTTCACGTCCGGCGACTTGGTGACGAACCATTCGGAGCGGCGGGTCAGCTCACCCGTCGCGCGGTCGCGCCAGAAGTAATACCCGGGCTCGCTCTCGGGCAGGGTGAGGCAATGGCAGGTCGCAAACGCTCCCTCGGTGTGCGAACGGCCAAACCTGCCGAAAATCAGGATCTCTTTGAGATCAATGAACGCCAGCCGCGGCGTACGGCGGCAGACGTCCTCCATCAGCAGCGCAATGCGCTCCGTGTAATTGATCATGCGAGACACGCCAAACCGACAGCACAGCTAGCGCTGGCCGGCCCGCGTCCTTGCCGCTTCCTAGGGAGCTATGTGAAGCAGGAACGTTTGGAACTATACGCGCGATCCGACAAAAGTGTCAAGGTGAGCAGTACGAATCAAAGGCCGAGCTGTCAGTCACTTAGCCGTTAATTAGCCACAAGGGGGGCGCTCGCACGGGCGAGGCGGGCCCGGCGGGACCGCCGGAACGCTCTCGCCGGGCAGCACGCTCGGGGCTCCGGTTTCAGGCGCGATGGGCAGTGGTTCGATGGTTCCGGTGTCCGCCGGACCCGCCGGACCGGTCGGCGTTTCGGCCACGACGGGCGGGGGCGTCACCGCCCCCATGCGCCGCATGATCATCTGCTGCCGGCGGCGGAGTCGCGCCGTGGGGCGCGCGGGCGTCAACAGCCGCGGGTTCACGATCGCGCCGGCGAGAAGCGCGGCTTCGGACGGTCCGAGGTCGGCGGCCGGTTTGGCAAAGTAGGTTCGCGCCGCCGCTTCCGCACCGTAGATCCCGTCGCCCCACTCGATCACATTGAGATAGAGCTCCAGGATCCGCTGCTTGGTGAGCTCCGCCTCGAGCCGGCGCGCGATCAGGATCTCGCGCACCTTGCGGATCGGATTCTTCGACGGAGAGAGATACAGATTCTTCGCGAGCTGCTGCGTGATCGTGCTGCCGCCGCGCGCGAACTCGAGCCGCTCGATGTTGACCTCCATCGACTCTTTCATCTGTTCGAAGTCGATGCCCTCGTGCTGCCAGAAGCCGGAGTCCTCGGCGACGAGGACCGCGCGTTTCAGATTTGGAGAAATGCGCGCGTAGCCGACCCATCTCTGCACCCGCCGTGGCGGCAGGCCCTTCACGCGCGCCTCGCGCGCGCGCAGCTCGATGAAGGCCGTGGTCTCGGGGTTCTGCGTGCGAAGCGAACGCACGTCAGGAAGCGAGAGGTAAAGATAGGCCGCGCCGGCAAACCCCACGGCGAACAGCGCCGCGAGGGCGCGGCCGAGCTTTCGCATCCCCTGCAGTCTACGCCCGGTCCTCAGCCCTGCACGACGATCTTGATGCGATCGCCCGTCCGCGGCGGCTGCGAGGGTTCGTAGTTGTTCATGATCGCGAGCGTCGAAGGCTTCACGACATTGTCGTTGGCCTCGGCGATGCCCTGCCACGTATCGCCCGGGCGCACGGTGTAGAGATCGACGCGGTTCGGGCGGATGTTCGCGGCCTCCTGCCGGCTCAACTCGTGGAACGATCGGATGCTCTCGCCGAACTCGCGCTGCGCCCCTTGGTACAGATTCGGCGGCGCCAGACCCGCGAACAGATAGACGTTGCGATCGTGCACGATGTGCGCGGCGAGCGTCACGACATTGCCAAGGCCTTGAACCTGCCCCTGATACGTGCCGACGTAGGCATCCAGCCCGTTCACCTGGGCGCGATCGCCGTTCACCTGCCGGAAGCCGGCGTTGGCCATCGTGCCGCGCGCCACCTGCTCGATCGAGCCGGATGCGTTCGGGACCAGTTGCAGGATCATGAACTCGTCGCGATCGGCCGGCTTGGCCACGACCTGTTCGCGCGAGTTCTGGATCTCCCAGCCTCGCGGAAACGCAATCGAGAGCCGCAGATCGGGATGAAGGAACGTGTTGCCGCGGACGATGCCCTGACGAGGGCTGTCGCCGAACACGACGCCATCGACGCGGCGCAGGAACTCCGCGCTGTTGCCGTCCGTTCGGCCCGCGGTGCCAACCGGCACGCCGCTCTCCGAGATGTAGGCCTGCACCTTCTCCACGCGATCGGCAGGCGCCGGGTGCGTCGAGAGCCAGTTCGGCACGCCACGCCGGCTGCCGCTGGCTTCGTCGAGCCGGGCAAGCGTCCGCAGCATGTTGCCCACACCCGCAGGATTCCATCCGGTCTTCGCGGTGTAATCCACTCCCAGCCGATCAGCCTGCAGCTCATCGTCCCGGCCGTACTTGAGGAAGAGCACCCCGAGGGCGGTTTCCGTCAGACCCTGAAACGGCCGGGCCTCGGGCACGAAGATGCTGAGGAGCTGGACGCCGAGGCCCGCGCTGGTGGCCTTCGTGTACTGCTGAGCGGAATGGCGTGCGGTCACGTGGCCGATCTCATGCCCCAGCACGCCTGCCAGCTCTCCTTCGCTGTCGAGGAATGGAAGGATGCCGCGGGTGAGATAGATATAGCCGCCAGGAAGCGCAAAGGCATTGACGGCCGGCTCATCGACGACCGCGAAGTGCCATGGCAGGTTCGGCCGCTGAGACGCACGCGCCAGCCGCAGACCGACCGACTCCACGTAACGCTGGAGCTCGGCGTCCTCGTAGAGGCCCATCTCACGGCGGACCTCGCCATCCATGTTCTTCCCGAGCTCGATCTCCTGCGCCTCGCTCATCAGCGAGAACTCTTTTTTCCCTGTCGCCGGATTGGTCGCGCACGCGGCGATGGTCAACACGAGCACGGCGGTCGCAGCAGGGGCCAGTCGGCGCGGCATGGTTCCTCCGGTCGTCGAGCCATCCGTCGAGCTCGACGCCTCCCTCAATTGTGCAACCGGTGTACCGCAAGCAAAAAAGAAGGGCGGGACGCCGAAACGTCCCGCCCTCGAAGATCCCGCGTCAGCATCAGTGCTGAACGCCGGAACGATCAGTGGACGCGTACCCCCCAGTTGCTCTTGGTCCGACGCCAGTCGTCGTCCAGGATCGTCCAGAGGGTCTGATCCAGGTATTCGCCGTTGCGGAGGAAGGACTTCCGAAGAATGCCCTCCTGCACCGCACCGACCTTCCGGAGCGCGCCGTTGCCGCGACCGTTCGCGACCGCCGCACGCGCCTCCAGCCGGTGAGCGCCCACCACGTCGAACGCGAAGTCGACGATCATCTTCGCGCCGTCGAGGAATGCGCCCGAGCCCCAGAACGCGGAGCCGATCGCGAAGCCCCACTCGGCCGTCGCGAAGCCCGGTTCCAGCTGGCGGACCTGGAAGATCCCGATCGCCGTGTCCATCCCGTGCGGCACGACCGCGAAGCAGACGTAGTTGCCTGCCGTCCGCTCACGGTGCGTCCAGGCGATGAACCGCTCGAAGCCCTCGACCGAGGTCGGGGGCGGCGAGATGAATCGCGACACTTCTTCGGTCGAGAGCATCGCGAGCAGCGACGGCGCGTCCGAGAGCCGGAGCTCCCGCAGCGTCACCATCGTTCCGGTGAGAACCGGCAGCGCCTGCCGCCAGTCCGAGGTCGTAGTCGTGTCGAGAGCGCCGGCGATGGCGGCGTGCACGTTCAGAGCGTCGCCATCGCGATAAGGCATCTTTTCCATGATTAGAGTCCCCCCGAGATGCCCATCGTGTTGACGATGGAAGTGACTGGTTGTGTGAGTGTGTTCTGCTCGGACGCGGGCGCCGTCACCGGCGGCACGCCGAACAGACTGTCGAATACCGTCTGATCGAAATTCACCGGCGGCGCGATCGGATCGTCGAACAGGGGCGCGTCTTCACTCGAGTTGCCCCAGGTCATGTTGTCGTCCTCCGCGGACGTCCCCCAGACCAGGTTTTCGACGTCACCGCTCGTGCCCCAGACCAGGTTGTCGCCGACCGCCGCGGTCCCCCATACGAGGTTGTCCGCCGTTGCCGCCGTCCCCCAGACCAGGTTGTCCGCCGTGATCTCGGTTCCCCACACCAGGTTGTCGCAGTCTCTCCCACCGCAGTCGGTTCCCCACACGATGTTGTCGTCGCCGAGCATGGTGCCCCACACCAGGTTGTCACCCAGCTGATTGGTGCCCCACACCAGGTTGTCGCCGGCCGCATCGCGCACCGTTCCCCACACGAGGTTCTCGGAGCTCAGGAAATCGACGGTCCCCCAGACGATGTTGTCGCCATCGTTGCCGAGCAGCGTGCCCCACACGATGTTGTCGCCATCGCCGTCCTGCGCAGCGCCCCAGATCGTCCCGAGGTCGAACGCATTCGCATTGGGCCGGATGACTCCGCCCCGGATGCGATGATTCCCCCAGATCACCTGCTTGCTCCAGGCGCTGGGGATCCACAGGCGCGAGCCGTTCTGCGCCGTGCGATAGAAGCGCGCCAGTGCCACCGCCCCCTGAGTGTTCAGGAAGCCGGCGCCCTGGGTCAGCGTGTTGTATCCCGGGTACACCTGCGCGGTGTACTGCAGGATCGCTTTCACCATGTTCGGCGTCAGCGACGGGTTGGCCTGAAGCATCAGCGCCACGCTGCCCGCAACCACGGGCGACGCCATGCTGGTGCCGGTCAGGCTCAGGTACGGCTTGGTGGACGAGAGGAGCGTCCCGCTGAGGAGGTACTCGGACTTCGAGTAATACATCGTGCTCGAAGCGTCAGACAGCGAAACGATTCCCGTTCCGGGAGCCACGACATCCGGCTTCGACTCGAAGTCGATCGCCGTCGGACCCCGCGAGCTGTACCCCGCCATCACATCGTCGGTCCGGATCACGGTGCCCTGGTGGCTGTACGCCCCGACGGTCAGGACCCAGGGCGCGTTGCCCGGAGCCGTGATGCCGCCGTACTGAAGCTGCCCGGAGGCGTTCCTCCCCAGGTTCCCCGCGGCCGTGACGACGACGATCCCGGCGTCGACGGCGCGCTTGGCGGCCAGGGTCAGCGGATCCGTCTTGTAGGACTCGGTCACCGCCGCGCCCACCGACAGATTGACGACGCGCACGTTGTAAGCAGCCTTGTTCGTCACGACCCAGTCGAGAGCCGCGATGACATTGCTGATCACGCCACGACCGCGATCGTCCAGCACCTTGAGGCCGAGCAGGTGCGCGGACGGCGCGATGCCGGCCCGGGTCCCGAGCGAATCCTTGCCGTTGCCGGCGATGATGCCCGCGACGTGCGTGCCGTGGCCGTTGTCGTCGTACGGAGCGGTTCGGCCGTTGACGAAGTCAACGAACGCCGCCACCCGCTGTCCGTTCTTCACTCGAACGAGAGAAGACGAGCCAGCGTAGGTCAGGTCGTCGTGCCAGCCGGTGATGCCGGAGTCGATGACGGCAATGCCGACACCCGCTCCGGTGTAGCCATACTCGAGCAGCGCCGCCCGGGCGCCGACCGTCACCGCGACACGATTCATCTCGCCGCCCGTGGGGCGGTCGTAGTGAAGGCCCTCGACGTCCGAGTCCTCGGCAAACTTCCGAAGAACGTTGTTCGGAAGCTCGAGCACCTGGCCGTTGATCACCTTGAGCTTGCGTCCCGGCTTGCCGCCGAGACGCAACACCTCGGAAGAGACATCGGCGCCCGGCTTCAGCGTCACGATCACTCGCGACGTTCCGCCCTTTCCAGCGCGATCTCTCAGGAGTTTGTCGAGCTTATCGGGCTTGCCGGAGCTGCCCTTGCCGGAGTTGCCGGACTTGGCAAGTGCCGGCCCTCCGAGCCCGACGACAAGGGCGAGCGCCAGTGCCCCCCTCGTCAGATTGCGTTGCCATCGAATCAAGCTGTCTTCCTTTCGCTTCTGATACCTCACGCAGCCGCCTGCGGGAGCGAGCACGTCGTGTCCTACCGATACCTGCCGGGTGCCGACCGGCAGTGATGAGACCCAAGAGCCCAACGCGCAAACTTGCCTGGCCACCGGTGCACCCCGCGACTACCAACGATTCGAACGGAGCTGCGGGTTGGTGGCTTGGCCGTTCCTCCGGACGCACATGTACAGGAGTAGTGCCGGCAATGGCAGAGCAAGGGCAGGGCCACCACGGCAGGGCTGGCGACGGATCCGTATAAGCCATTGCAATAATGGGCTTTAACGGAAATTGCTGAGACGTGGCCGCTCACGCGTGTGCGGTGTGCGTGCCCCGTTCTGGCACACCGTTCACACAATTTCTGGTGCGTATCCGCGCTAAGTCTTTGAAAACCCTGTTGCGTACGCCCCGCTGTTCCACAACGGACCACCTGGTCCAACTATGGAACACATGGGCTTGACAGGTAAGTCTATTGATATCAGTCGTTTAATTGACTTACTTGGATGGCTCGACGGTCTGGGGGGCCGTCGAGCCCAGCAGCTGCATCGCCAGGACGGTCAGGGCGAGGGCCCCCGCCGGGGCGAGCAACCACGGCGCGTCGGTGAACGCGCTCCCCTGCCAGGCATCGCGCAGCATCGAGCCCCAACTCGCTGCAGGAACAGGAAATCCGAGTCCGACCAGCGTAAGGGTTCCCTCCGCAACGACGAACGCAGGGACCATCATCGTCTCCAGAGAGAGCAGCAGACCGGTCGTCGCGGGCAAAAGATGGCGTTGCAGAATTCGCCATGGGGAAGCCCCCACCGACTTGGCAGCTTCTGCGTACTCCTTCCGCCGCTCGGCCGAGACGACGCCCCTGACTCCCCGGGCGACGACTGGCCAGCCGGACGCGGCGAGGACGAGCGTCAGCGTCCAGAACACCTGAGAGACCGAGAGGACCAGTGGCATCGCCGCGCGCAGAGAGAGCACGACGAAGATGGCGGGCAGGACCAGGATGAAGTCGGCGAGGGCCATGAGTGCGGTGTCGACGCGACCACCCGCGAACCCCGCCAACCCGCCAACGACGATGCCGATGAGGAGCGCGGCCAGGGACGCCATGAGCGCGACCGAAAGAGAGAGACGTGCCCCGTAGAGCAGCCGCGAGAACACATCCCGTCCAAGCGGGTCGGCCCCCAGCGGAAGCCAGGGGCCATCGGTTTCGTCGATGGACCACAACGCGCCGTCGCGGAACCAGAGAATCGGCACTTCGATCCCGGAGGGCGCGAAGCGGCGCTCGAGCCGATCGACCATCCGCAACGGTCTGATGAAGGGACGCCTCACGCTGCCGTTCGCGGAGATCAGGTGCGGCCACATGGGCGGGGCGTTTTCGAAGTCTGGAAACTGCCGGAGCGGACTGTGCGGCGTCAGTACCGGAGCGCCGATCGAGGATACGACCAGGAGCAGCAACAGGCTCGCACCGGCCGCGCGCGATCGGGTCATCGCGCCTCCGCCACGCGCGGATCCGCGGCGGCGAGCGCCGCGTCGGCGGCGAAGATGCCGACGGCGAGAAACGCGGCGCCGGTGGCCGCGCACCCTGCGACGATGTTGGCGTCCCGGGCGATCAGGCCGTCATAGAGGAGCCGGCCGAGGCCCGGCCACGTCATGACGTACTCGACGACGAAGGATCCGCTCATCAGGGTGCCGGTGATGACGCCGTACACCGCGAGGACGGGAGTCAGCGAGAGGCGCAGCGCGTGGCGCCAGATCACGCGAGTCCCCGAGATCCCGCGCGCCCGGGCCGCGCGCACCGACGGATGACGCAGCGCGTCCGCCATCGCGCGCGATTGCAGGCGCTCGAGCGTCGCCGCCACCGGCAGTCCGAGCGACAGCACCGGCATCGCCAGATAGCGCACGATCGTCGCGGCATCGCCGTCGGGAGGCAGTCCGCCGACCGGAAACCATCCGGTTCTGGAGGCGACGAAGAGCAGGCCCAGCGACAGGACGACCGGAGGAAGCGCGAGCAGGAGCACCGACCCGCCGCGCGCCGCCACGCTGATCGGGTCTGCGCGACCTCGTCCCGTGATCACGCCGAGCGGAATGCCGATGAGAGTTGCCAGCACGAGCGCGGCGATCCCGAGCATCAGCGTATTGCCGACCCGTTCGCCGATCAGACCGGCGACGCTGCGGCCGGGGTATCGGGTGGACTCGCCAAGATCGAGCCGGGCCAGTCTGCCGAGCCAGTCGACGTATTGCGCGAAGAGTGGCCGGTCGAGTCCGAGCCGGTGCCGTTCCGCCGCGATCTGCGCCGGGCTCAACTCGAACTCGGACAAATGATCGCCGGGAGTGAGCCTGGCCAGAACGACCGCGGCCGACGACACCACGAAGACGAGCCCCGCGGCGGCCGCCAGGCGCCGCAGGATGAAGGAGCGGAAGTGCGGCGCCACGGCTGGTGTTTCGGCGGCTCCTCGGAACCGCGTTACTGGGGGCCCCGCGGCCGGGACACCGCCAGGGTATCCGCGCTCCACAGAAGCTGTGGGATCTGCGGCACGGGCGTCGGATTGACGACGCGGGGATTCAGCGCGATGGTGACCTTGGGGGCGACGAAGTAGAGCGCGGGGACGTGTTCGCCAAACACCTGCTGGACTTCCCTGAACAGGCGCTGACGCTCGGCCGGATCCTGCGCCTGGACCTGCTGGCGCATCAGGCCGTCGATTCTCGCTTCCCAGTCGGTCGTCGGTTTGGGTTGTCCCGGATTCCAGAAATGGTTGGTCCCCGAGCTGAGCCAGAAGTCCAGGTTCATCGCCGGATCGGTCGCGCTCGCCTGGAATCCGTGGAAGATGCTGTCGTAGTCTCCCGTCACCCATCGCTTCCCGACGCTCCCCAGGTCCAGGCCCACGATGTCGAGGGTGACGCCGAGGCCGCGCAACTGTTCCTGAAGGAGCGCGACGGTGCGCTCGCGGATCGTGATGTCCTTCTGCAACAGCACCGAGAAGCGTACGGGATTTCCCGACCCGTCTTCGAGCTGGCCGTCGCCGTTTCGATCGGTCAGGCCGGCGGCGGCGAGGAGGCGGCGCGCCCTGGCCGGATCGTGCGGATAGGGTGAGACGTCGCTGGAATACCACGCCCCGTGGCGCGGGGTGATTGGTCCGAAGATCGGCACCGCGGCGCCGAGATAGACGGTGTTGACGATGGCCTGCCGGTCGATGCCGCAGGAGACCGCTTGTCTGAACTCCTTTCGCCGCAGCCACGGCCTGGGATCCTTGCCCGACTGCGGTTTGAGGTTGAACCAGAGCACGTTGGGATCGAGCCCGACGCCGGCGTCGAGCAGCGTGAGCCGGCCTTGATCGGCGAGCCGCTTGAAGCGGGCGTAATCGTCGGGCCGGATGTCCGCGTTCGACATCAGATCGGTGGCGCCGGATTCGAGCCTGAGCGCTTCGGCGTTCTGATCCGGAATGACTTCAATGACCAGCCGATCCAGATAGGGAAGCGGGTTCTGGGTCTGATCCCTCCGCCAGTAGTGGGCGTTTCTCGAAAACACCATGCGCTGGCCGGCGACATGCTCGGTCAGCACGAAGGGGCCGAGACCCGCCATGTCGCCGAGCGGCGAGGACGGGGTCCAGGCTTTTCGGATCGTGCCGTTCCGAAGCGCGGGCTCGAGTGTGTGGCGCGGAAGGATGGGGAGATTGTCGAGGATCCGGACGCCGGGTGCGAAGGCAGCCGGAAAGCGCACGACCACGGTCGTGGCATCGGGGGCCGTGACCTCGAGGCGTTGCCCGGCGGCCATCACGCTTTCACCCAGCTGGCTCCCCGGCGCGTCGTACGCGACGGCGAACGAGAAGAGGACGTCGGCGGACGTGAAGGGAGCGCCGTCCGAGAAGGTCACCCCGTTGCGAAGCTTGAGGGTCTGCAACCGGCCGTCGGGTGACGACTCCCAGCGTTCGGCCAGCGCCGGTTCCGGCGTGTCGGTCGCGCGGTTGACCCGCACCAGCCGTGCCTGGGTGAGGAGGGCCACGACGTCGGCGGCGGCGCTCGAGTCGAAGTACCGGTTGTAGTTGGCAGGTTCGCTGCGGAGGGACGCGACGAGCTCCCCGCCCCGCACCGGCCCGGTCGTCGTCGCCGGCGCCGGCGCCTTGCGGCACCCGCCGCCGATCAGCAGTAAAACCCCAAGAAACAGCAGATGTTTTCGTGTGGTGGTCACAGGCGACCTGACCGGCCAATCTGTTGGCCGGCGAAAAACAGCCGGTCTTTTGCAATTTCCGATGAGTAGGCCCTACCCTCCGAACGGGAGCGGTCCCTCAGCCAACGAGTTGACCCTGGCCCCGCCTCGCCGTGCGCCGGGGATCGTACGTGAACCCGGCTCGGATGACAACAGGAGTCCTCCTGTGTCATGTCATGGCATCCACTGCACCATCAAAGGTTTTCGGGTCTTCAAAAAGCTCGGCCGTGGCACGGTCGGTGCTCTACGGGGCGCCGTTCGCTCCCCAACACAACTACAGCGCGCGTCCTCGGGGGGACGCGCCCGTTTGACTCGAGCTGCCATGACTCAGAACTCTTCATCGGTTCGTTCGTCGCACGCCTCTCGCGTCGTCGTCGTGCTTGCGTTGCTGGCGCTGGGGGTCGACGCCCAGGCGGCAGGCCGCGGCAAGGTGTCGCGGGATCTGGCTGCGCGGCTTAGATCGGGGCGCGAGACCGCGGTGCGCGTGATCGTGTCCGGCGATGCCGCCGGCCTCGACCGGATCGCTGCGCGGCACGGGGCCCGGGTCGCGAAGCGGCTCCGGGGGGCGGCGGTCCTCGAACTGCCGGAGCGGATGCTCGATGCGCTGAGCGAGGATGCCGAAGTCGCGCACCTGTCCGGCGACGTGCCGGTGCAGCGGTTGATGAGCGTCACCACCGCGGCGATTGGCGCCGATCAGGTCTGGCAGGGCGCGTTCGCCGGCGTCGACGCGCTGATCGGGACCGGCATTGGCGTGGCGGTCCTCGATTCCGGCGTCGCGGCCCACAAAGGGCTGGACGGCCGCGTGGTCGCGAGCGTGGACTTCACCGAGACGAACGGCGTGGGACGCGATCAGTACGGTCACGGGACGCACGTCGCCGGCATCATCGCGGGCGCCCAGAGCTCGGGCTATACGGGCGTGGCGCCAGGGGCGCACCTGGTGAGCCTGAAGGTCCTCAAGAACGACGGATCGGGCGAGACGAGCGACGTGATCGCGGCGCTCGACTGGGTCGTGGAGCATCGCGCGCAATACAACCTCCGGGTGGTCAACCTATCGCTCGGGCACCCGGTGTTCGAAAGCTATCGTGATGACCCGCTGTGTCAGGCGGTGGAGCGTGCGGTCAAGTCCGGGGTGGTGGTCGTGGCGGCCGCCGGCAATTTCGGCAAGACCGCGAGCGGCACGCCGATCGTGAGCGGGATCGTCTCGCCGGGGAACGACCCCCTGGCGCTGACGGTGGGGGCGAGCAACACCCGCGGCACCGCGCAGCGGTCGGACGACGTGATGGCGACCTACAGCTCGCGGGGGCCGACGGCGATTGACGGCCTGCTGAAGCCGGAGCTGGTCGCGCCGGGCAACCGGATCGTGTCGGCGGCCGCGCCGGGCTCGTATCTGGCGCGGACGTTTCCGGAGCGGATGGTCTACGGCAACGGTACTGGCGGCTATATCGAGATGAGCGGGACCAGCATGTCGACGGCGGTGGTCTCGGGGGCGGTGGCGCTGCTGCTGAACGCGAAGCCGGCGCTGACGCCGGCGCAGGCGAAGCTGGCGCTGCAGGTCACGAGCTCACGGGTGCCGGGCGCGGGGTTGATCGAGGCGGGGGCGGGCGAGGTGAACGTGGTGGCGGCGCTGGGGCTGGTGTCGGGCAAGCAGGCCTTCCGAAACACAACGATCGCTAGCGAGGCTATCAGCACCAGCGGAATTGGTTTCTCGGCTGGAACAGGCCTCTCCGGCTCATCAACGACTAATTACCCTGTTACAGGTCACACGATCGTCTGGGGTGACACAATCGTCTGGAGTGACACCATCGTCGGGTCCGACACGATCGTCTGGGGCGACACCATTGTTTGGGG
>Ga0075433_10000769_pt1 | contig 22064 bp, 22 predicted proteins | sample RhiMethybrSRZTD2_FD_75299 | JGI IMG/M metagenome (GOLD analysis project Ga0075433, IMG submission 75299) | Populus rhizosphere microbial communities from Tennessee, USA - Rhizosphere MetaG P. TD hybrid SRZTD2 | ecosystem: Host-associated > Plants > Roots > Rhizosphere > Soil | place: USA... | reverse complement strand
GAGCTGGCGCGACCGGCGGAGTGGCTCAGCCGCGTGGCGTGAACATCACGGATAACGTGGCCGGTGATGGCCCTGGTCCTCGTCGTCGACGACGAACCTGACATTCGCGAGCTCGTCCGTATCAATCTCGAACAGGCAGGGCACCGCGTCGTCACGGCTGCCGACGGCGACGAAGCGCTTGCGAGTGTTCGCCACGAGCCTCCCGACGCGATGTTCCTCGACGTGCGCATGCCCGGCACCGACGGTTGGGCCGTCCTCGAGGAGCTCAAGGCGGGAAGCCGGCGCGACCTGTCGGAGATCCCCGTTTTCATGGTGACCGCCGCCGACGAGCCCGAGGCGCGGCTCCGGGGCGGGATCCAGGGCGCGCTGCAGTACATCACGAAGCCGTTCGACCCTCGCCGGCTCGTCGAGCTCCTCGAGCAGACGCTCTCACCGTCGGCGCCGTCCGAACGCGAGCTACGGCGGAAGGTGCAAGCCGGGTCGCTCGAGGCACTCGCCCGCTACGAGAAGACGGGCTCGCTCCCCGACGGCGCACCGGCCGAGCCGCGCGTGCGCATCACCCGCCTCGAGCATTCGCCGACGTCGCCGAGCCCCGCGCCCCGCATCCGTGCTGCGCGCGAGCGGGTCGGGGAGCTCACGCCGAAGCAGCGAAAGCTCCTCGAGGCGCTGGCGACCCGCACCCCGGTCACCGCGGTCGCACAGCAGCTCGGCATCAGTCGCAGCAACGTCTACGCGAGCCTGCGCCGCATCGGACGGAAGCTCGGTCTCAAGGGCACCAACGAGCTCCTCGCGTTGCTCCGCCAGGGTGTGCTGCTCGACGCCCGCGCCGGACCCGGCGGCCCGGCCGCCGCACCCTGAGGAGAGCTCGGTGCCGGCGCCGGTGCAGCTCGAAGTGCCGCCCGACGTGACCGCGCCGGTCGTCGTCGGATGCTCGGGTGGCGCGGACTCGCTCGCGCTCCTGGCCCTCGCGGTCGACGACGGACTTGCGCCGATCGCGGTGCACGTCGACCACGGACTGCGTCCGGGCAGCGAGCGCGAGGCGGGCGTCGTGGCCGACGCAGCGGCGCGCTTGGGCGCGGGTTTCGATGCGCGCCACGTGACCGTCGCCGCCGGAGCAAACCTCGAGGCGCGGGCGCGTGCAGCGCGATACGACGCCCTCGAGGCGGCCCGCGTGGCTCACGGCGCGACGGCGTTGCTCGTGGCGCACACCGCCGACGACCAGGCCGAGACGGTTGTGCTCAACCTCCTGCGGGGGAGCGGCTCGGCCGGGCTGGCGGGCATGCCGGTCCGCCGCGGGAACGTCGTGCGACCGCTCCTCGGCGCGCGGCGGGCAGACGTGCGCGCAGAGTGCGCCCGCCGCCGGCTCGTGCCGTGCGAGGACCCGTCGAACGACGACCTGACGTTCCGACGCAACTGGATCCGTCACGAGGTGCTCCCGCTGCTGGAACGGGGCGCGGGTCGCGACCTGACGCCGCTGCTCACGCGCCAGGCCGACGTGCTGCGAGCCGAGTCCGACTTCCTCGACGCGCTCGCGCGTGCCGCCTGGCCCGGTGAGGGCGAGCCCCGGGGGCGCAACCTCGCCGCGCTCCCCGACCCGCTGGCCCGGCGCGCGGTGCGCTGCTGGCTGGGCCCGCCGCCACCCGCGCTCGACGAGGTCGACGCCGTCCTCGCCGTCGCGCGCGGCGGGCGGCGGGCGGTCGACCTCGCCGGCGGCCGCCGGGTGCAGCGCAGCGCCGGCGTGTTGCGCGCCGTGGTACGCGGCTAGCGGCGGCTTTGCCGCCGTCGGAGCCTGCGACGGCGCCAACGAGAACTCGCTAGCGTGACCAGCGAGCTCACGGGGCGAGGCAGGACAGGGGAGCCGGTGGAGGACGCGCATCTCGGTCGGGTGGTGGTCGGCGCCGAGGAGCTCCAGCAGCGCGTCGCCGAGCTCGGCAAGGAGATCACCTCCGACTACGCAGACCACCCTCCTCTCCTCGTCGGGGTGCTCAAGGGCGCATTCGTGTTCATGAGCGACCTGTCCCGCTCCATCGACCTGCCCGTCGAGTTCGACTTCATGGCGGTGTCGTCCTACGGGTCGGCCACCCGCACGAGCGGGGTCGTCCGGATCGAGAAGGACCTCGAGATCGACCTCACCGGCCGTCACGTCCTCATCGTCGAGGACATCGTCGACTCCGGCCTCACGCTGGCGTACCTGCGGAAGAACCTGGCCGCACGCGGGCCGGCGTCGCTCGAGGTGTGCGCGCTGCTCCTGAAGGAAGGGCTCCAGCGCAACGACCTCGACCTGCGCTACGTCGGGTTCCGGATCCCACCCGACTTCGTGGTCGGTTACGGGCTCGACGTCGGCGAGCGGTACCGCAACCTGCCCGCGGTCTACGAGTACACCGGCGCGCTGACAGGGTGACATCGCCAGGGCGGTACCCTGGCCCGCGTTCCCGTCGGGAGTGACCGTGACCAAGCTCCGCCGCAGCTTCCTCATCTATCTCGCCGCCGGTGTCGTGCTCGCGTTCGTGGCGTGGCAGTTCATCGACACGAGCCCCTCGCGGACCCAGCTCCCCCTCAACCGGTACGAAGCGCGGCTCGGCGAGGGGAAGGTGGCGACGGCGACACTGCTCGACAAGGACCACGAGGTGCACGGGACGCTCACCGACGGCACGAACTACACGGTGAAGTTCCCGGAGGGCTACACGGAGCAGCTCACCAAGAACATCGTGGCGTCCAAGGCGAAGTTCGACGTCGACAGCCAGAAGGACAGCGCCTGGCTCGCCCTCCTGCTCGGCTGGCTGCCGTTCATCCTGCTGATCGGCATCGTGCTGTTCGTGCTGAGCCGCGTGCAGGGCGGCGGTCGCCTCATGGGGTTCGGGAAGTCACGGGCCAAGGCGTTGAACAAGGACGAGCCCAAGACCACGTTCGGCGACGTCGCCGGGCTCGACGAGGCGGTCGAGGAGCTCCAGGAGATCAAGGAGTTCCTCGAGGCGCCCGCGAAGTTCCAGGACATCGGGGCGAAGATCCCCAAGGGCGCATTGCTCTTCGGGCCTCCCGGGACGGGCAAGACGCTGCTGGCCAAGGCGGTGGCGGGCGAGGCCGGCGTGCCGTTCTTCTCGATCAGCGGCTCCGACTTCGTGGAGATGTTCGTCGGCGTCGGCGCGTCCCGGGTCCGTGACCTGTTCGAGCAGGCGAAGTCCGCCGCGCCCGCGATCGTGTTCGTGGACGAGATCGATGCCGTCGGCCGTCATCGCGGCGCCGGGCTCGGTGGCGGGCACGACGAGCGCGAGCAGACCCTGAACCAGTTGCTCGTGGAGATGGACGGCTTCGACCAGAAGGTCGGCGTGATCCTCATCGCGGCGACGAACCGACCCGACATCCTCGATCCGGCCCTGCTGCGCCCGGGTCGCTTCGACCGTCAGATCGTCGTCGACCGTCCGGACCTCGAGGGCCGCAAGGCCATCCTGCGGGTGCACGCGCGCGGGAAGCCCTTCGCCGACGGCGTCGACCTCGACGTGATCGCGCGCCGCACGCCCGGCTTCACCGGCGCCGACCTCGCCAACCTCGTGAACGAGGCCGCGCTGCTCGCGGCGCGTCGCGACCTCCGTCTCGTCGGAATGCCGCAGCTGGAAGAGGCGATCGACCGGGTGATGGCCGGTCCCGAGCGGCGCAGCCGGCTCATCTCCGACGGTGAGAAGCGCGTGATCGCGTACCACGAGGGCGGGCACGCGCTGGTCGCGCACGCGCTCCCGAAGACGGATCCCGTGCACAAGGTGTCGATCATCCCCCGGGGCCGCGCCCTGGGGTACACGCTCACACTCCCGATGGAGGACAAGTTCCTCGTCGCCCGCAGCGAGCTGACCGACCAGCTGACGATGCTGCTCGGCGGGCGCGCGGCCGAGGAGATGATCTTCGCCGATCCGACGACCGGCGCCGCGAACGACATCGAGCGGGCGACCACCGTCGCCCGCCAGATGGTCACCGAGTACGGCATGAGCGACTCGCTCGGCCCGATGCGCTTCGGGCAGCCGCAGGGCGAGGTGTTCCTCGGCCGTGACCTCGCGCACTCGCCCGACTACTCGGACGAGGTGGCGGCGAGCATCGACGCCGAGGTTCGGCGGCTGATCGAGTCCGCCCACAACGCGGCGCGCCACATCCTCGAGACCAACCGGGCGGTGCTCGACCGTCTGGCGTCCGACCTCATCGAGCACGAGACGCTCGAGACCGACCGCGTGCAGCAGGTCTTCGCCGACGTGCGCCCGTGGGACGGCACGCGGTCCGACGGCGCCGGGCGCGCCGCCTCCGCCGCTGCCACCGACCACCACCCGCCGGCCCGCACCCCGAAGGCGCAAGAGTGAGCGACGGCATCCGCGCCGTTCCCTCCGACGAGGAGCCGAGGGAGTTCGACAAGCCGCGCATCGAGCGCGCCGTGCGGGAGATCCTGGAGGCGATCGGCGAGGACCCGGACCGGGACGGCCTCCAGTTCACCCCGCGCCGCATCGCCGACATGTACGAGGAGATCTTCAGCGGGCTGCGCGAGGACCCGCGTCAACACGTCATCACCACGTTCGAGGCTGACCACGACGAGATGGTGATGGTCCGCGACATCCCGATCACCAGCTACTGCGAGCACCATCTCGTCCCGTTCAACGGGCGCGCGCACGTCGCGTACATCCCCGACGCGGACGGGCGGATCACGGGTCTGTCGAAGCTGGCTCGCATGGTCGACGGGTTCGCCAAGCGGCCTCAGGTCCAGGAGCGGCTCACCACCGAGATCGCCGACGCGCTCGTCGACATCCTGACCCCGCACGTGTTCGTGGTCATCGAGGCCGAGCACCTGTGCATGACGATGCGCGGAGTGAAGAAGCCGGGGTCACTGACGGTCACGTCGGCCGTGCGCGGCATGTTCAAGGACAATCCCGCCACCCGGGCCGAGGCCATGAGCTTCATCGGCCAGACGGGGCGGCGGGGCTGACGCACCTCCCCTATGCGTGCGCAAGGGGACATATAGCCGCAAAGCCGGAGCTTGCGACGGCGACAGTCAAAACGCGCGCATCCATAACCGCCGGTACGCTTCGGCTGAATGTTCCAGTGGGATCGAGTGTGCGACGCGCGGGCGGCGGTCATGGGGATCGTCAACGTCACACCCGATTCGTTCTCGGACGGCGGCCGCTTCCTCGATCCCGACGTCGCCGTCGCGCACGGGATCGAGCTCGCCCGACAAGGAGCCGATGTTCTCGACGTCGGCGGTGAGTCGACCCGCCCCGGCGCCGCGCCGGTGCCGGCCGACGAGGAGCTCCGCCGGGTGGTCCCCGTCGTCGAGCGTCTCGCCGAGGCAACGACCGTCCCCGTGAGCATCGATACCACGAAGGCCGCGGTCGCCCAGGCCGCGCTCGACGCCGGCGCCACGGTCGTGAACGACGTCTCGGCCGGCCGGCACGACCCCGAGATCCTCGGCGTCACCGCTTCCGCCGGCGCGGGCTACGTCGTCATGCACATGCAGGGCGAGCCGCGCACGATGCAAGCCGACCCGCACTACGACGACGTCGTCGCCGAGGTCGGCGACTTCCTCGCCGACCGGATCGAGGTCGCACGCGCGGCCGGCGTCGCCGACGGCGCGCTGGCCGCCGACCCCGGGATCGGGTTCGGCAAGACCGTCGAGCACAATCTCCGGCTGCTCGCCGGCCTGCCGGCGCTCGCCGAGCGGATCGGGGTCCCGGTGCTGGTCGGCACGTCTCGCAAGACCTTCGTCGGGAAGGTGCTCGCCCGCGCCGGTGCCGCATCCGGTGACCTGCCCGTCGACCAGCGCGAAGAGGGCACGCTGGCGACCGTGGTCTGGGCGGTCGAGCGGGGCGCGTCGATCGTGCGCGTGCACGACGTGCTGCCGGCCGTCCGCGCCGTTCGTCTCCTCGACGCTCTGCACTCGGCGGATGCGGGCGCGGCATGAAGGGGCGATGGGCCCAGGGCCTCGAGCCTCGGTACTTCACGTGGGTGATCACGGGACGGCTGGCGGCGTCCGAGCGCCCCGGGGGCTTCGCCCGCAATCACCGCAAGGTGCGTCGTCAGGAGGAGCTGTTGTGGCTCGCCGGGCACGGGTTCACCCACGTGCTGTCGCTCCTGGACTCGCCGCACAACCTGCACGCCTACGAAGAAGCCGGCCTGGCCTACGAGCACGTTCCGTTGGGCCGGCACGACGAGCTCGCCGAACGGCTGCACGACGTGTATACGACGCTCTCCGGCTGGCTCGACGACCCGTCGGAGCGGGTCCTGATGCACTACGAGGAGTTCGGCGACCGGCTGCTCGGTGTCGTCGCCGGCTTTCTCCTCTATTCCGGGCTCGTGCAGGAGGGACCGCACGCCATCGTGGTGCTGGAGAAGCTGACGGGTCGCCAGCTCGGTTCGGTGGGCCGGGAGATCGTCGCCGTGACGGTGAACGAAGGGCTCTTCCGGTACCCGCGCCCGGCCCCCAAGCCGCTCGCGACCCGGGCGGAGCAGGAGACGGCGACGGCGAAGCCGGCCAAGGCTCGGTCGAAGTCGAAGGGCGCGAAGGCCGAGAAGGCGGGCAAGGCGAAGAAGGCTGCGTCGGGTCGTGGCAAGAAGGCGAAGGCTTGACCGCACGGCGGTCGTGTCGATCGGGTAAGTAAACGCGATGGACAAGATCCTCATCGCCGGTCTTCGTGAGCTCGGTGTCCACGGGGTCCTCCCCGAGGAGCAAGGCCGTCCGCAGCCGTTCGAGGTCGACGTGGAGCTCGACGTCGACCTGGGCGCCGCGGGCGAGACCGACCATCTCGACGACACCGTCGACTACTCGGCCGTCTCCGAGGCGGTCAGCCGGGTCGTGAAGTCCGAGCGGTACCACCTGCTCGAGCGGCTGGCGACGCGCATCGCCGAGGTGTGCGGCGCCGACCCCCGCGTGAAGGCCGCCACCGTGACGGTCCGGAAGCTGCACCCCCCGGTACGGGCGATGGTCGACTACGTCGCCGTGCGCATCGAGCGGTAGCCGTGCGCGCCGGGGACCGGTTCGTGGTCGCGATCGAGGCGCTCGAAGAGGGTCACGACGCCAGCGGGAACGATGGCGGCTCGGTCGTCGTGCGCGTTCGTGACCGCGAGCGGGGAACGGTCGTGCGCGCCATCCCGGTCGGGACCGACATCGCAGCCGCCGAGGACCTGCACACTCGCGTGCGCGACGACCTCGCCCACTTCGACGCCGACACCTTCGCGCGCCGGTACGGCATAGGCGCCGGCGGACGTCCTCCCATGCGGCGCGCGCACCTCGGCCTCGGCTCCAACGTGGGCGACCGCGCCGCTGCCCTGCAAGCGGCGGTCGACGGGCTCGGCGCTGTCGACGGCGTCACGGTCGTGGCCGTCTCGCCCGTCTACGAGACCGAGCCGGTCGGCGGGCCCGAGCAGCCGGAGTACCTCAACGCCGTGGTCGCGGTGGAGACGGATCGCACGTCCCGGGAGCTGCTCGAGATCGCCAAGCGGCTCGAGGACGAAGCGGGGCGGGTCCCCGGCGAGCGGTGGGGCCCCCGCCCGCTCGACGTCGACGTCCTCCTCGTCGGCGACGACGAGATCGACGAGCCCGACCTGGTGGTTCCGCACCCCCGGCTCTACGAGCGGGCCTTCGTGATGACGCCCCTCGCCGACCTCGACCCGATGCTCGCCCCGTGGGTGCCCCCCGGCGAGGCGGGGGTCCGCCGCAGCGAAGTAGAGTTGGCGCTGCCACAGACCCAGTAGTCCGGTACCCGGCGACGGGACCGGAACGAAAGGCTGCGCAACGTGGACGCAACCAGTCCGTCCCGGGCATTCGCGCTCGTGGGACCCGGCCGAGCCGGCACGGCTGTCGCCCTCGCGCTCGCCGCGCGCGGTTGGCGGCCGGTCGCGGTGGCGGGGAGGGCGCTGGACGCCCCTTCGACGCGTGCCGTGGCCACGCGCCTCGCCGCACCGGCGGTCGAGGTCGCCGACGCCGGACGCGAGGCCGACGTGGTGATCGTCGCCACCCCCGACGCCGCCATCGCCGGCGCCGCCGCCGAGCTCGCGCCGCAGCTTCGTCCCGGCGCGCTCGTCGTCCACCTCTCGGGGGCGTCGACGCTGCGCGAGCTCGAGGGCGTCCTGCTTGCCCGCCCGGACGTCGAGGTCGGCTCCCTGCACCCGCTCCAGTCGCTGCCTTCGGCCGACGTCGGGCGGCGCCGGCTCGCGGGCGCGTGGTGCGCGGTCGACGGCTCGCCGAGGGTCGAGAAGATCGCGCTCACCCTCGGCATGCGGCCGTTCCGCGTCGACGCCGCGGATCGTGTCTTGTACCACGCCGCTGCGTGCGTGGCGTCGAACCACCTCGTGGCCCTGCTCGGCCAGGTCGATCGGCTCGCCGCGCACGCAGGCGTGCCGTTCGAAGCGTTCCTCCCGCTGGTGCGCGGGACGATCGAGAACGTCGACCAGCTCGGCCCCGCCGGCGCGCTCACCGGGCCCGTCGCGCGAGGCGACGACGAGACGCTCGCCCGCCACGTCGATGCCCTGCCCGACGCCGAGCGTGACGCGTACGAGGCGCTCGTGCGCGAGGTGCGCCGGCTCGCAGAGGCCGCGAAAACCGTGCGCGAAGAGACGCTCGCATGATCGTCGTCGAACGCATCGCCGAGCTGCGCGACCGGTGCGACGCCGCACGGCGCGCGGGCAAGACCGTCGGGCTCGTGCCCACGATGGGCTTCTTCCACGAAGGCCATCGGTCACTCATGCGCGCGGCCCGTGCCGAAAACGACCTCGTGGTCACCACGATCTTCGTGAACCCGCTGCAGTTCGCGGAGAACGAGGACCTCGCCGGCTATCCGCGCGACCTGGCGGCCGACACCGTTGCCGCCGAGGCGGAGGGCGTCGACGTGCTGTTCGTACCGAGCGTCCCCGAGATGTATCCCGAGCCCACGGTCACCACCGTGCACGTCTCCGGGCTGACCGAGGGGTTGTGCGGCGCCGCTCGCCCGACCCACTTCGACGGCGTCACGACGGTCGTCGCCAAGCTGTTCTCGATCGTCGGGCCGTCCACCGCCTACTTCGGCCGCAAGGACTTCCAGCAGCTCGCCGTCGTGCGGCGCATGGCCGCCGATCTCGACCTGCCCGTCGAAGTCGTCGGCTGCCCGCTCGTCCGCGAGCCCGACGGCGTCGCCATGTCGAGCCGGAACGCCTACCTGTCGCACGACGAGCGCGGGCGCGCCACCGGCATCTTCGCTTCGCTGCGCGCTGCCGCCGCGGCCGTCGAGGCCGGCGAGCGCGACCCTGGACGAGTCCGCGCCATCGTGGAGGACGAAGCGGCGCGTCACGGCCTCGAGCTCGAGTACGCCGAGGTCCGGCGGACGTCCGACCTGGCGCCGTTGGCCACCATCGACGGCGAGGTCGTCGTCGCGGTGGCGAGCGCGGTCGGCAGGGCGCGCCTGATCGACAACGTCACCATGCAGATCGCCGGCGCCGAGGTCTCGACCGACCTCGGCGTCATCCCAATCGCCGAACAGGAGAGCACGAGCTGATGCGCCGAACGATGATGAAGTCCAAGATTCACCGGGCCACGGTCACGGGCGCCGACCTCGACTACGTCGGCTCGATCACGCTCGACCCGAAGCTCATGGATCTCGCCGACGTGCTCGAGCACGAGCAGGTGCACGTGCTCGACCTCGACAACGGCGCCCGCTTCGAGACGTACGCGATGCGCGGCGGACCAGGCGACGTCATCCTCAACGGCGCCGCCGCCCGTCTCGTGCACACGGGTGACCGCGTCATCGTGATCACGTATGGGCAGTACGACGAGGCCGAGCTCGAGTCGTACGCCCCGAAGATCGTGCACGTCGACTCGCGCAACCGTCCCACTGACGATGACTTCCAGGCACTCGACCGGGAGTTGCACGAGCTCGCTCCGTGACAACTACCTGTCAGTAGGCTGGGCCGATGTTCGACCTGCTGGTGCTCGGCAGTGGGATCGCCGGCTTGTCGGGAGCTGTTCACGCCGCGCGCGCCGGCTGGTCGGTGATCGTCCTCACGAAGGGCGAGCTCGCCCACTCCGCGACCCGCTACGCGCAGGGTGGCGTCGCCGCCGCGCTCGACGGCCGTCCCGACGACTCGCCCGAGCTGCACCTCTCCGACACGATCGCGGCCGGGGCGGGTCTCTGCGACCCGGACGCGGTACGCGTGCTCGTCACCGAAGGACCCGAGCGAGTCCGCGAGCTGATCGCCATGGGCGCGGTCTTCGACCAGACCGGCGACGGCGAGGCAGCCGGGCTCGCGCTCGCGCGCGAAGGGGGCCACTCCGCCGCCCGGGTGCTGCACGCCGGCGGTGACGCCACCGGCGCCGAGATCGAGCGGGCACTCGTCGCGGCGGTCGAGGCGACGACGGCGGAAGTACGCGAGGGGTGGCTGGCACTGGAGTTCCTCGTGCAGGCGGGCCGGGCGGTGGGCGTGACGGCGCGGGCGCCCGACGGGACGACGAGCGAGGTGCGGGCCCGCCACACGATCGTCGCCACCGGCGGCGCCGGGCAGTGCTTCGCCGTGACGACCAACCCGGCGCTGTCCACCGGCGACGGCATCGCCATGGCCCTCCGCGCCGGCGTGGCCGTCGCGGACGTGGAGTTCATGCAGTTCCACCCGACCGCGCTCCACCATCCCGCGATGCCGCGGCCGCTGCTGTCCGAGGCGCTACGGGGCGAAGGCGCGGTCCTGCGCGACCGGCACGGGCGGGCGTTCATGGCCGACGAGCACCCGCTCGGTGACCTCGCGCCGCGCGACATCGTCGCCCGGGCCCTCACGCGGCGGCTGCAGGAGCAAGGCACCGACCATCTGTGGCTGGACGCGACGTCGATCAACGGCTTCGAGGAACGCTTCCCGACGATTTGGCGTGCGTCCCGCACGGTCGGCCTCGACCCGCGCCACGACTGGCTCCCCGTCGCGCCTGCCGCCCACTACCTCTGCGGCGGCGTCTGCACCGACCTCGACGGGGCGACGGTGCTGCCCGGACTGTGGGCGTGCGGCGAAGCCGCCTGCTCGGGCGTGCACGGCGCGAACCGGCTCGCGTCGAACTCGCTGCTCGACGGGCTCGTCTTCGCGCGCCGCGCGATCGACGCCATCGGGCGCGGGAAGGACGAGCCCGACGAGAACGGCGTGCTCCGCGGCGTCGATTCGTACATCGCCGGCACGTCACCGGCGATGCCCGGCGAGGGCGACACGCCCGTCGCCCGCGAGGAGCTCCAGCGGCTCATGACCCATGAGGCGGGCGTGCTCCGTGACGCCGCCAGCCTCGAGCGCGCCGCCGCGCAGCTCGCGACCATGGCCGGCGCGGCCGATCCCGAAGTCCGCAACCTGGTCACGGTCAGCGCCGCGCTCGTCGATGCCGCACGAGCACGCACCGAGTCGCGTGGCACGCACACCCGCCTCGACTTCCCGGAGCCCTCGTCCGAGTTTCTCGGCCGGTTCGTGTTCGGCACTGCCACGCACCGGCGGTTCGTACCCCTCCCCGCACAGGAGCCGGCAGCGCGGTGACGGCGGCTTTGCAAAAGGAGGAAACGTGAGTGACGCCGACGCCGCCGTCGGTCCGCTGCGCGAGGCGGTCGCCGTCGCCCTCGACGAGGACCTGGGCGTGCTCGGCGATCTCACGTCGCAGGCGATCATCCCCGAGGCGGCCCTCGGCACCGGCCACTTCGTCGCCCGTCAGCAAGGGGTGCTGGCGGGGACGCAGGCGGTGGACGAGGTGTACCGGCAGCTCGATCCCGCCGTCACCGTGACGTGGCGACTCCAGGACGGCGACCCGGTGGCGGCCGGCCACGAGCTCGGCCGGGTCTTCGGGGGGATGCGATCGATCCTGAGCGGCGAGCGCACCGCGCTCAACTTCCTCTGTCACCTGGCGGGCGTCGCCACCCTCACCCGGGCGTTCGTCCAGGCCGCGGGGGGCGGGGTGCGCGTGCTCGACACCCGCAAGACGCTCCCCGGGCTGCGGGCGCTCGAGAAGGCGGCGGTCCGCGCCGGCGGCGGGCACAACCACCGCGCGTCGCTGTCGGACGCCCTCCTGATCAAGGACAACCATCTCGTCGCGCTCGGGATCGAGAAGTCGGTGCAGGCGGCGAGCGACCGCTGGCCGGGCCGCACCGTCGAGGTCGAGTGCGAACGGCCCGAGCAGGTGGCGGAAGCGGTCGAAGTCGGGGCCGGCATCGTCATGCTCGACAACATGACGCCCGCGCAGGTGAAGAAGTGCGTCTCGCTCGTGCGCAAGAGCAGCCGTCCCGGCGTGCTCGTCGAGGTCTCCGGCCGCGTCACGCTCGAGACCGTCGCCGAGTACGCGGCTGCCGGTCCGGACCTCATCTCGACCAGCGCCATCACGCAGTCGGCGCCCGCGCTCGACCTCGGGCTCGACGTGGAAGGCGAGGGCTGACCGGTGCTGCTCGCGATCGACGCCGGCAACACCCAGACCGTCATCGGCCTCTTCGACGAGAACGAGCTGGCCGACCACTGGCGCATCGCTACCGTCGCCGACCGCACCGAGGACGAGCTGGCGCTGATGATCCAGCAGTTCCTCGGCTTCCACGGCTTCTCGTTCGACGCCCAGGTGACGGGCGTGGCGATCGCGTCCGGCGTTCCGCGGGTGACGGCAGCGCTGCGGCTCATGACGCGCCGCTACTTCGGCTTCGACGCGATGGTCGTCGAGCCGGGGGTCCGCAGCGGCATGCCGATTCTGTACGACAACCCCAAGGAGGTCGGGCCCGACCGCATCGCCAACGCGGTGGCTGCGTACGACCTGTACGGCGGCCCGTCGATCGTCGTCGACTTCGGCACCGCCAACACCATCGAGGCGATCAGCGAGAAGGGCGAGTACCTCGGCGGCGCGATCTTCCCCGGCATCGAGATCTCGATGGACGCGCTCTTCGCCCGGGCCGCGGCCCTCCGCCGCGTCGAGCTCGTGCCCCCGAAGAACGTGATCGGCAAGTCGACGATGGAGTCGGTGCAGTCGGGTGCGGTCTATGGCTTCACCGGGCAGATCGACGCGCTCGTCGAACGGTTCCAAGCCGAGCTGGGAGACTGCACGGTCGTGGCCACGGGCGGGCTCGCCGAGCTCATCATGCCGTTCTCCCGCACGATCCAGCACAATGAGCCGTGGCTGACCCTCCACGGGCTGCGGATCGTGTTCGAGAGGAACCGTTGAGCGAACTCCAGGACGAGCGGGCGCGCCGCCTCGCCAAGGTCGAAGCCCTCCGCTCACAGGGTCGCGATCCCTACCCGGTCCGCTTCGACCGGACCCACACGACGGCCGAGCTGCACGCAGCGTATGGAGGGATCGACGCCGGCGCCGAGGTCGACGACACCGTGCGGGTCGCGGGCCGCCTGATGCTCATCCGACGCCAAGGCAAGCTCACGTTCGCAACTGTGCGAGACGCCACGGGAACGGTCCAGCTGTTCGTGTCCCGGGCGGTGATCGGCGAGGACCGCCACGCCGCCTTCGACGACCTCGACCTCGGCGACTGGGTCGGCGCCGCGGGCACAGTCATGAAGACGAAGAAGGGCGAGCTCTCCGTCAAGGCGACGGATTTCGAGCTCCTCGCCAAGGCGCTGCGACCGCTCCCGGACAAGTGGCACGGCCTCGCCGACGTCGACACCCGGTTCCGCCAGCGCTACGTCGATCTCATCGCCAACGACGACGCTCGTCGCGTCTTCGAGATCCGCTTCGCCACGATCGCCGCGATCCGCCGATTCCTCGTCGACCGCGGCTTCGTCGAGGTCGAGACGCCGATGATGCACTCGGTGGCGGGCGGCGCCGCGGCGCGGCCGTTCATCACTCACCACAACGCGCTCGACATCGACCTCTACCTCCGCATCGCGCTCGAGCTGCCCTTGAAGCGGTTGCTCGTCGCGGGGTTCGAGAAGGTCTTCGAGATCGGGCGCGTGTTCAGGAACGAGGGACTGTCGACGAAGAACCAGCCCGAGTTCACGATGCTCGAGGCGTACCAGGCGTTCGTCGACTACCACGAGATGATGACCCTCACCGAGGAGATGGTGAGCCACGTCGCACGGGAGGCGATCGGCACCACCACGGTCGAGATCGACGGACGATCGATCGATCTCTCGCCGCCATGGGAGCGGCGCACGATGATCGAGCTCATCCGGGAGCACGCGGGAGTCGAGGTGCACCCGGCCATGCCGGTCGAGAAGCTCGAGCGCATCTGCGACGACCTCGGCGTTTCGCGCGAGAAGGGCTGGGGGCCCGGGAAGCTGGTGCTCGAGATCTACGAGAAGACGACCGAGGCGAACCTCGTCGGACCGGTGTTCGTCATGGACTACCCGCGCGAGGTCTCGCCGCTCGCCCGCACGCACCGCGACGATCCCGCGCTCGTCGAGCGGTTCGAGCCCGTCGTCCTCGGCCGCGAGCTCGGCAACGCCTTCAGCGAGCTCACGGACCCCGTCGACCAGCGCGAGCGCTTCGAGCAACAGGCGCGCCTGAAGGAAGCCGGCGACGTCGAAGCCAACGACGTCGACGAGGACTACGTGCGCGCGCTCGAGTACGGGCTGCCGCCGTGCGGTGGTCTAGGCATCGGCGTCGACCGGCTCGTGATGCTGCTCGCCGGGGTCACGTCGATCCGTGAGGTGATCCTGTTCCCGCACCTGCGTCCCGAGCTGGGGGAGAGCTGATGCGCGTCCTCGTCACCGGCATGGGCGGCGAGCTCGGCACCCGCGTCGCGCAGCTGCTGGAGGAGCGCGACGAAGCGAGCGAGATCGCCGGCTTCGACATGTGGCCACCGCGGCGGCGCCTGCGCCGCAGCGAGTTCCACCGCATCGACCCGCTCGACCAGGAGCGCATCACCGAGTTCGTGCACGACTTCGCACCCGAAATCGTCATCCACTACGGCGTGTACGAGCCCGACTCGCGTCTCGGTGGACGGGAGGCCGCCGAGGCGAGCGAGGCGTGCACGGTGCACGTGCTCACGGCGGCGGCGGAGACCGGCAAGCTCGAGCGGGTCGCGGTGCGCAGCGGACTCGAGGTGTACGGCCGGGGCCGGGGACGGCCGGTGGTGCCGGCCGAGGACGCGCCGCTCGCGCCGACATCGCCGTACGGACGGACGTGCCTCGAGGTCGAGACGCTCGCAGCTGCGCTCGTGCGACGCCTCGGCATCCCGGTGGCCGCCCTCCGGTTGGCCCCGGTCGTCGGCTCGCACGTGCCGAGCCCGCTGGGGCGGGTCCTGCGCCTGCCCCTGGTGCCGGTCCCCGCGCTGGCAGATCCCGCCTTCGTGCTCCTGTCCCAGGAGGACGCGGCGCGGGCGATGGTCGAGGCGGCCATGCGCAGCGTCGACGGGCCGGTCAACGTGGTCGGGCGGGGCGCGGCGAGCCCGTGGCAGGCGGCGCGGCTCGGAGGGCGCATCCCGATCCCGGTGCTGGGGCCGGGGTGGGACGCCGCCCGACGCATCGCCGAGATCGCCGGCGCGCCGGTGCCGCCGCACGTCGTCGAGCTGCTGCGCCAAGGTCGGGCCGGAGACGGTGCCCGGGCGCGTGACGTGCTGGCGCTCCCGGGGCTGCGGTCGACGGTCGACATCTGCACCGAGCTGTACGAATGGGGCACGGTGAGCCAGCTCCGCCCGGCCGAGGACGTCGCGTGACGACGGCGGCTTTGCCGACCGTCGGCACAGGAGCCGGAGCTTGCGACGGCGACCGGGGAATGAAATGAGCGCATCGCCCGACGCCACGTACGGCGTCACCGACGACGATCGCGTCCAACCGCTCGAGTCGCCGCTCGCGTTCGCGCGTCGCCGGTTCGACGGCCAGTTCCACATCGATGCCTTCGGCGGCGACGCGCAGCTCATGGACCTCGCCGGGCGCGTGCTCGCGTTCGGCGTGCGTGTCGAGGTCGAGCACGCCGAACGCCTCCCGCGCATCGGCGGCGCGCTCGTCGTTGCCAATCGCGGGCTCGGGATCATCGAGCCGGCCGCTCTCGCTATCGCCGTCCGTAACGCCGTGGGTCGCCGGCTGCGCGTCATCGGCGCACCCGACGCGCCCGTCCTCGGCGACGTGCTGCGCAAGATCGGCGCCCTCGGCTACCGCGCCGACGACGTCGCGGCGCTGTTGCGGGCGGGCCACCTGGCGGCGGCCCCGCTGGCGTCGACGTGGTTCCGTTCCGGGGCCGGGGCGCCGCCGCGCGAGCTCCTCGCCGCCATCCTCGGCTACCCGGTGGTGCCGGCGGCCGTGCTGCCCGGCGGTCCGGGTCCGCTCCCGATCCGGCCGTGGCGTGTGGTCGTCGGCCCTGTGGTCGAGACCGCGACGGACGCCGTCCCCGGCGACACCCTCGCCGGCGCCGAGCTGGCCGAGCGGACGCGCGCCGCCGTCAACCGCCTGCTCGAGAACGCACGCGGCTCGGGCTGAAGCACCGACCGAGCGCTACTAGTTCCTTTCGGAACAGAGAGCCATTCCCCGACGTTGCCGTCAGGTACATTCCCGGTGTACTGACGCGAACGAACGTTCGCGGTGAGCAAGCGGAGGGAGCGGTGAAGCAGGTCACCTCCGATGACGGCGTCGAGATCTTCTACGACGTCTGGGGTCGCCGAGACGGCCCGCCGGTCCTCCTGATCCAAGGCCTCGGGACCGACTCCCGGGGCTGGGCGCTCCAGCGCATGGCGTTCGGCCGGCACTATCGCTGCTTCGCGCCCGACAACCGAGGCGTCGGGCACACCGGCCCCACCCCACGGCCCTACTCCCTCGAGCAGATGGCAAACGACGCGCTCGCCGTCCTCGATGCCGAAGGCGTCGAGTCGGCGCACATCGTCGGCGCGTCGATGGGCGGGGTGGTCGCGCAGGTCATCGCCGTCATGCACCCCGAGCGCACCCGATCGCTGGTGCTCGCGTGCACGTCGTGCCGCCACCATCCCTGGCGCCGCGAAGTCCTGCAGGAGTGGGCCGACGCGGTGCAGGCGCGCGGCTCGGCCGGCCTCAACGACGAGGCGTTGCGCTGGCTCGTCGGTCCCCGTCTGCGCCGGCGCTTCGGCGTGTGGTTGAACATCCTCGCCCGCATCCTCGTGCGCGCCGATCCCGACGGATTCGCCGGTCAAGTGCGCGCCATCCTCGACGCGCCGGACGAGTTGCGCTTCGAGCTCTGCAACGTGCGTGTCCCTGCGCTTGTGATCACGGGCTCGCAGGATGCGCTCACTCCTATCGGCGACGCCGAGGAGCTCGCCGAGATGATTCCGTACGCGCAGCTGGTCGAGTTGCGCGGCGCAGCCCACGGCCTCATGGTCGAGTCGCCGAACGGGTTCAACGACACCGTGCTCGACTTTCTCGACCGCGTCAGCGGCCTCGACGCCGGGAGCGACGTCCAGGCCGCGAGCGCCTAGCTGTCGCGGTCGACGAGCCCGCCCACCAGGCGCGTGAGCGCCGCGCACACGTCGGGCGCGAGCCCCTCGGCGCCGTCGAGCGCCTCGCCGGCCTTGGCGGCGTGATCGCGTGCCTTGCCGAGCGCGGCGTCGATCGCGCCGTCACTGCTCGCCAGGCGTCGCACCTCGGCGAGCTGCTCGGGGTCGAGCGGGTGACCGAGCCGCTCGCGTAGCGCCGGGCTCGACGCGATCGCGTGGATCACCGGCAACGTGTACACGCCTTCGACGAGGTCCTGTCCGGCGGGCTTGCCGAGCACGGCGTCCGTCGCGGTGATGTCGAGCACGTCGTCGACGATCTGGAAGCACATCCCGAGGTGGAACCCGTAGCGGGTGAGCGCGTCGAGCGTGGGCTCGGCGACGCCGGACACCATCCCCCCGACGCGGCACGACGTGCCGAACAGCGACGCCGTCTTCCCCTCGATCGCCGAGCTGTAGCCCTCCTCGCTCCGGTCGACGTCGAAGAGGTGTTGAAGCTCGAGCACCTGACCCCGGCACAGCTCGGCGATCGTGCTCGCCAGGATCTCGGCGACGTCACCGCCCAGCCGCGCCGCCAGCGCCGACGCCCGGGCCAGCAGGAAGTCCCCGGCGAGGATGGCCACGATGTTGCTCCACCGCGCGTTGACGCTCGGCACGCCCCGGCGGGTCTCGGCCTCGTCGATGACGTCGTCGTGGTACAGGGATCCCTGGTGGACGAGCTCGATCGCCACCGCGCCGGTGACGGCGTCGGCGCCGGCCGGGCCCTCGCCGCCGGCGGCGTATGCCGCGGACAGCGTGAGGGTGGGGCGGATGCGCTTCCCACCCGCCCCGATCAGGTGCGAGGCGACGTCGGCGAGGAAGCGGTCGGGGGTGCTGACTGCCTCGTGCAGCGAGTCCTCGACCCGGGCCAGATCTTTCGCCAGCGACGGGAGCGCCAGCGTCTGGACCGGGTCCATGGGACCGACGTTACGGTCCGGCGGGAACAAACTCCAAGCTGGGGTTGTCGTAGAACATCTAGGCAAATGCAGGGTTTCAGGCGCCGGGCCCCTCGGATGCAGCCCGGAATTCCAGGACCTGCCCGATACACTGAACACAGGAGTCAGCGTCCGAAGTCGTTCCCGGTGCCGAATGGGGTACAGGGAGATGCGGACGCTGAATTGCTCCCGAGAGGTGGTTGACAGGTGTTCGAACGTTTCACCGATCGAGCCCGACGAGTGGTCGTGCTGGCGCAGGAAGAGGCGCGGCTGCTCAACCACAACTACATCGGCACCGAGCACATCCTGCTCGGTCTCATCCACGAGGGTGAGGGTGTCGCGGCCAAGGCGCTCGAGTCGCTCGGCATCTCGCTCGAGGCCGTGCGCGCCCAGGTGGAGGAGATCATCGGTCACGGTGGCTCGGCCCCCTCCGGGCACATCCCGTTCACACCCCGGGCCAAGAAGGTCTTGGAGCTGAGCCTCCGCGAAGCGCTGCAGCTCGGCCACAACTACATCGGCACCGAGCACATCCTCCTCGGGCTGATCCGCGAAGGCGAAGGCGTCGCCGCGCAGGTGCTCGTCAAGCTGGGCGCCGACCTGTCGCGCGTCCGCCAGCAGGTCATCCAGCTGCTGTCCGGGTACGCCGGCGGCAAGGAGGGCGCGACCCAGGGTGGCGGCTCCGGCGAGGCGCAGCCCAGCGGTTCGCTCGTGCTCGACCAGTTCGGCCGCAACCTCACCCAGCTCGCACGCGACAAGAAGCTCGACCCGGTCATCGGTCGCCAGAAGGAGATCGAGCGGGTCATGCAGGTGCTGTCGCGCCGTACCAAGAACAACCCGGTGCTGATCGGCGAGCCCGGCGTCGGCAAGACCGCCATCGTCGAGGGCCTCGCGTCCGACATCGTCGACGGCGACGTGCCCGAGACGCTCGTCGGCAAGCAGCTGTACACGCTCGACCTCGGCGCGCTCGTCGCCGGGTCCCGCTACCGCGGCGACTTCGAGGAGCGCCTCAAGAAGGTGCTCAAGGAGATCCGCACCCGCGGCGACATCATCCTGTTCATCGACGAGCTGCACACGCTCGTCGGCGCCGGCGCGGCCGAGGGCGCGATCGACGCCGCCAGCATCCTGAAGCCGATGCTGGCGCGCGGCGAGCTGCAGACCATCGGCGCGACGACCCTCGACGAGTACCGCAAGCACCTCGAGAAGGACGCCGCGCTCGAGCGCCGGTTCCAGCCCATCAAGGTCGACGAGCCCACCGTCGCCCACACCATCGAGATCCTCAAGGGCTTGCGCGACCGCTACGAGGGTCACCACCGGGTCACGATCAGCGACCAGGCGGTCGTCGCGGCGGCGAACCTCGCCGACCGGTACATCTCCGACCGCTACCTCCCCGACAAGGCGATCGACCTCATCGACGAGGCCGGGTCGCGCCTGCGCATCCGGCGCATGGGCGCGCCGGCCGACTATCGCGAGTTCGAGGAGGAGATCGCCAAGGTCCGCCGCGACAAGGAAGGCGCCATCGAGGGCCAGCAGTTCGAGCAGGCCGCGAGCCTGCGCGACCGCGAGAAGGAGCTCCTCGAGGAGCGGTCGACCAAGGAGACCGAGCTGCGCGCCGAGGGCGTCGACCTCTTCAACGAGGTCACCGAGGAGTCGATCGCCGAGGTGCTCGCGATGTGGACGGGCATCCCCGTCTACAAGCTCACCGAGGAGGAGACGGCCAAGCTGCTCCGCATGGAGGACGAGCTGCACAAGCGGGTCGTCGGCCAGAACGACGCCATCAAGGCCGTGTCGCAGTCGATCCGTCGGACGCGCGCGGGTCTGAAGGACCCGAAGCGGCCGTCGGGGTCGTTCATCTTCCTGGGCCCGTCGGGTGTCGGGAAGACGGAGACGGCCAAGACGCTCGCCGAGTTCCTGTTCGGCGACGAGAGCGCGCTCATCCAGCTCGACATGAGCGAGTACATGGAGAAGCACACGGTGTCCCGACTGGTCGGCTCGCCCCCGGGCTACGTCGGCTACGACGAGGGTGGCCAGCTGACCGAGGCCGTGCGGCGCAAGCCGTTCTCGGTCGTGCTGTTCGACGAGATCGAGAAGGCCCACTCCGACGTGTTCAACACGTTGCTCCAGATCCTGGAGGACGGGCGGCTGACGGACGCGCAGGGTCGCACGGTCGACTTCAAGAACACCGTGATCATCATGACGTCGAACCTCGGCACCGCCGATCTGCGCAAGGCCGCGATCGGGTTCGGCCCCTCGAGCGAGGCGGTCACCTACGAGAAGATGAAGGAACGCGTGATGGAGGAGCTCAAGCGGAGCTTCCGCCCCGAGTTCCTGAACCGCATCGACGAGGTGATCGTCTTCAACGAGCTCAGCCAGCCCGAGGTCACCGAGATCGTCGACCTCATGATCAAGCGCGTGACGGAGCAGCTCGAGGGCCAGGGTCTCGGCCTGGAGCTCACGCCCGAGGCGAAGCTGATGCTGGCCAAGAAGGGCTATGACCCGCAGCTGGGAGCGCGGCCGCTGCGTCGCGCCATCCAGCGGCACGTCGAGGACCCGCTGTCGGAGAAGATCCTGTGGAAGGAGTTCCACGCCGGGGAGACGATCGTCGTCGACGTCGAGGGCGAAGGCGACTCGGCCGAGATCGTCTTCCGCGCCGTCGAGGGCGTCGAGCCCCCGCCGGTGGAGCTCGCCGGGAGCGGTCCCTCCGAGAGCTGAGGACGCCCGGCGGCGCGCCCTGCGCCGCGCGGGCTGATGTCAGACTCGGCGCCCGATGCGTCGCCTCCTCGTCGTCGTTGCCGCCTGCGTCCTGCTCGCGGGCTGCAAGGTCGACACGACGCTGACGATCGACGTCCGCGGCGACGGCGGTGGGAGCGTTCGGATCCGGGTGGCGCTCGACGCCGACGCGGTGCAGAACGCGCAGGCCGGCGGCGGGAGGCTCGAGGACCGGGTGCGCCTGGGTGATCTCCACGCCGCGGGGTGGACCGTGTCCCCGTGGCGGCGGGCACCGGATGGGAGCGCCACTCTCTCGCTGCGCAAGGACTTCGCGAACGCGGGCGAGCTCGCGGGCGTGGTCGCCGAGATCAACGGCAAGGACGGACCACTCCGGGGCGTGACGCTCGAGCGCGACCGGGGGCTCCTGTCCACCGACTACAAGGTCAAAGGCGAGGCCGACCTCTCGCGGCTCACTGCCGGCGTCGCAAACGACCCGCAGGTCGTCGCGCAGCTCACGGGGCAGCGGGTCGACGTCGGGCAGATCGACCAGCGGCTGGCGCAGCAGATCAACGACGCGTTCCGGCTGCGGATCCGGTTCGTGTTCCCGGGGGGCAAGACGGCCCAGGTGGAGCCGAAGCCGGGGAAGAAGGTGAGCCTGGCCACGTCGACCACGCAGTTCGACACGACCCGGGCGCTGCTCCTCGCCGGCGCAGTCGTCCTCGGCGCCCTCGGCGTCGTCGTGCTCATCCGGGGCGAGGTTCGCCGCCGCCGCCAACACGGGCGCGGGCGTCCATCCGGGTAGCCGGGTTCACCGGACCCGTCCGAGGCTGTTGTTGGTATCGTTGCCCTCTCGAACGGGCGGGCGGTGACCGTTCGAGACCTTGGAGGATCCTGCGGTGCCCGCGCAACCACGGACAGAAGCGATGCTCGACTCCCTGCGCCTCGTGGCGCCGGGGACGCCGCTGCGAGAGGGCCTCGACCGCATCCTCCAGGCCCGCATGGGCGCGATGATCGTCGTCGGCGACGGCCCCGAGGTGCTGCACGTGTGCTCGGG